>LNAP01001049.1_pt1 | contig 30030 bp, 20 predicted proteins | sample 602601 | NCBI WGS metagenome assembly LNAP01 (sample SAMN02440304, study PRJNA202911) | soil metagenome | biome: Subtropical and temperate rainforests or woodlands; isolation source: soil samples (1 kg each in a 20% v/v slurry with milli Q water) were... ... | reverse complement strand
GTGCCGAGGTCGGGCTCGACCCGCAGGGCATTGATCAGCGCGCCGTCGCGCACCGCGTCGCCGGCCACCCGCAGGCGCAGGGCTTCGGGCCAGCTCTGGCTGTCTTGCAGGCGCGAATGCTGCAGGTACTGCATCACCAGGATCAGCGCGGTGGAGGGTTCGCCCTTGGCCACCGCGCTGATCACCTTGCGCGCCTGGGCCAGGCTGGCGCCGCCACCGCCCAGGTGCTTGGGCACCGTCAGGGCCAGCAGGCCGTGCTGGTGCAGCAGGGCGAAGTTGTCCCGGGGAAAGGCGCCGCTCTCGTCATACAGGTGGGCCGTGGCGCCCAGTTGCTGGCCGATGCGTTGCAGCAAAGCGTCGAAGTCGGCGACCTCGACCGGGTGCAGCACGGGCGGCAGGGGAGAAGAAAGACTCATGGTGACTTCACTCGATCAAGGTGGCTGGGAGCCGGCTCATAGCGGCAGCAAGGCAAAACTTCGGTCCCACAGGGGGCTGACGTCGAGCCGTTCGCTGAGCACGCCGGCGTCGAAGAACAGGTCGGCGACCGCCTGCTGCGAGGCGATGGCCTGGTCGTTGACGGCGATGATCCGCGACGGCTGGCTGCGGTTGTTGTACATGTCGAGAAACACCGCCTTGTCGACGCCCAGCAACTGCGCCGACTTGCTCGCCCAGGGCTCGGGGTTGTCATTGATCCATTCCAGGGTGCGCGCCTGGCGCTGGATATAGTCCTGGATCGCCTGCTTGCGCAGCGGCTCTTCCAGGGCCGCGGGCCGCGCGGCGATCAGGTAGTTGCCGGAGAGGTAGCCCAGGGCGGTCTTCAGCACCCGGGCACCGCTGCGGAATTTCGCCAGCTGGATAAACACGCCATAGATCACCCAGGCATCCAGCTGGCCGCTCTGGAAGGCGCTGAAGCCGTCCTGGGGCGTGAGCGCCACCGCAGTGATGTCGTTCAGGGTCAGGCCCTGTTCCTTCAAGGCCTTGATCAGGAAATAGTGCGAGGTGGTGGAGCGCACGTAGCCGACGCGCTTGCCGCGCAACTGCGCGACCGACTCGACCTTCGAGTCCTTGGGGATCAGGAACACCTGGTTGTTCACGTCGCCTTGCAGCACCGCGATCAGGCGTGGCTGGCGATGGCTCTGGATCGAGAAGATCGGCGGGATCTCGCTCATCCCGCCGACGTCCAGGCTGCCCGAGGCCAGCGCTTCGACGATCAGGTTGCCGCCGGCGAACTCCGAGTATTCGACCTTATAGGGGGTATCGGCGGTGCCGGCGTCCTCGACGAAGTAGGAGTCCTGCCCACGGTAGGTGGCGACCCCCAGGGTCAGGTCGGCCAGGCTGTTGTTCTGGGCGAACGCGCGGGGCGCAAAACCCAGAGATGACAGCCCCAGCGATGACAAGCCCAGGGCGCCAACGGCCAGCGAGCTGGCGGCGAGGAAGCCGCGACGATTGAGGTATTCGCTCATGCCACGGCCTCGCTCTGGGTTGCGCTGGCCTGGGATGGCTTGGCGTAGCGGTTGGCCGGCACCGGCAGGCCGAGGTTGTCGCGCAGGGTCTGGCCGCTGTACTCATCGCGGAACAGGCCGCGCTGTTGCAGCACCGGCACCACCCGCTCGGTGAAGTACTGCAGGCCGTCCGGCAGCAGCGAGTTGATGATGAAACCGTCGGCCGCACCACCTTCGAACCAGGTTTGAATGGCGTCGGCGACCTGCTCGGGGGTGCCGACAAAATCACGCCGTGGCCGCGAGAAGCGCAGGGCCACTTCGCGCAAGCTCAGGCCCTCGTCGCGGGCCAACTGCTTGATCCGCTCCGAGCCGCCTTTCTGGCTGTTGGCGCCCAGATCGCCAAGTTCGGGGAAGGGCGCGTCCAGCGGGTACTGGCTGAAGTCATGGTCGTTGAACGGCCGGCCAAGGGCGACGATCGCATCTTCGATGCTCACCAGCGCCACCGCCTGCTGGTAGCGCTCTTCGACCTCCGCGGCATCGCGGCCCACGATCGGGCGGATGCCGGGCAGGATCGACAGCAACTGTGGATCGCGGCCAAAGCCGCTGGCGCGGCGTTTCAGGTCCTGGTAGTAGGCGCGCGCTTCGTTGAAGTCTTCGGGGCTGACGAAAATCGCATCGGCATTCTCGGCGGCGAAGTTGCGCCCGTCCTCGGAGGTGCCGGCCTGGAAAATCACCGGTTGGCCTTGCCGGGAGCGCGCGATGTTCAGCGGGCCCTTCACCGAGAAGAACTCGCCCTTATGCTCCAGGGCATGCAGCTTGCCGGGGGTGAAGAATTCGCCACTCTGCTTGTCGTAGGCGAAGGCGTCGTCTTCCCAGGAATCCCACAGCCCCTGGACCACCGCCACATGTTCCTTGGCGATGCGGTAGCGCACGGCGTGGGGCGGGTGCTCGGCCTTGCCGAAGTTGTCGGCGGTGCGGCTGAGCCAGGAGGTGACCACGTTCCAGCCGGCGCGACCGCCGCTGATATGGTCCAGCGAGGCGAACTGGCGGGCGACCTGGAACGGCTCGGTGTAGCTGACGGTGACGGTGGCCACCAGGCCGATGTGCCGGGTGCTGGCGGCCAGGGCCGAGAGGATGGTCAACGGCTCGAAGCGGTTGAGGTAGTGCGGGCTGGATTTTTCATGGATGTGCAGGCTGTCGGCGATGAACACGAAGTCGAACTTGGCCGCCTCGGCCAGCTGTGCCTGCTGCTTATAGAAGTCGAAGTTCACGCTGGCGTTGGCCAGGGCCCGCGGGTGGCGCCATTCGCCCCAGCCGTGACCGACGCCATGGACCATCGCGCCGAGTTTCAATTGACGTTGTTTGCTCATGGTGATGCTCCTGAATCCGTAGTCTGGTTAGCGGGATGCCTGGTTGAGTTGCACGCGCGGGGCGTTGAAGCTCTTGTCGAAGCCCTGGGAGACGTCGATGGGCCGGCTGAGGATGCCTTCCTCGCGGTAGATGTCCGCGGTGGTTTGCAGGCCGCCGATGACCTGGTCGTCGATCGCCACCGGCTGCATGTGCGTGGCCTGGGCCACCGCCAGGTGCACGGCCAGCGGCAGGCCGGTGACCTGGGCCTGGGCGGCGGCGAACTCCTGGGGATGGGCATTGGTCCAGCGGTAGGCGCGATCGACCCGGGCGACGAAGTCTTCGAGCTGCTGGCGTTTGTCGGTGATCGCCTGGCGGGTGGCGGCCAGGTACAGGTGGTTGCTCAGCAGGTTGTCGCCGCTGACCAGCACCTTGGCCTGGCTCTGGGTGGTGGCGATGGTGGTGTAAGGGTCCCAGGTCGACCAGGCGTCGGCGCTGCCGTTGTCCAGGAGGATGCGCGACTCGCTGGGCAGCAGGTAGATGAACTGCACATCCTGGGTGCTCAGGCCGACGCTGCGCAGGGCCTTGATCGCCAGGAAGTGGCCGATGGAGCCGCGGGTGGTGACGATGCGCTTGCCCTTGAGGTCGCGGGCGTCGTTCAGCGGCGAGTCCCTGGGCGCCAGAATGGCCGTGGTGTAGCGCCCCTCGGCGTGGACGATGCTGACCACCTTGAGCGGCGCGCCGGCACCGAGGGCGAACACATAGGGCGCATCGCCCAGGCCGCCGATATCCACGGCGCCGGCATTCAGCGCCTCGCCCAGGGGCGCGGCGGCGGGGAATTCGGAGAACTGGATTTCATAGGGCACGTCCTTCAGCTCGCCGGAGACCTCCAGCAGGACCTTGATCGTCGACTTCTGATTGGCCACCCGCAGCGGTTGCAGGTCGGCGGCCTGCGCCGTGGCGGCAAGAGCAAAAGCGACAGCCAGCAACAGCGGGGTGAGGAAGGGCAGGGTAACGCGCATGACGACAGGCTCCAGGCGGGTGTCGGTGGTTAGGGTCACCTCCGCCTGGAGAAAGGGGTCGGTCCGGGTGTTGCATCAGGTGGCTCATGGGCCGGTGCAGGCGCATAAGCCGGGCTGTTTCAGATCACGCGGTTCAGATCACATAAAAACCGTGGGTGCCGTCGCGGGCCAGCTGCTCCACCAGTCCGAACTCCCAGTCCAGGTAGGCTTGCATGGCTTCGCGGGGGTTATCGGTGCCCTCGTAGGGCCGGCGATAACGGTCGATGCGCGGTGAGGCCAGGCGGGTTTCGCCCGTTTCCAGCGGAAGCTGCGCGGCGATCCAGCTGGCGGTGCCCTGGTGCAGCAGGAACACCGGCTTGCCGGTCAGGGCCTCGACCTCGGCGACCGCCAGCCGCGCCAGCTGGCTGCTGCCGCAGGTCAGCACATAACGCTCGGCCGGCGGCAGCTTGGCCAGGACTTGCGGCAACTGCGCGCGCAAGGCCCACCAGGCGCCCGGGATATGCCGTTTGACGTAGTTGGCGCTGCTGGTGAAATCCAGCAGCAGGCTGTCGCCTTCGGCCAGCCACTGGGCCAGGGTCTCGGGGCTGATTTCCTCGGCCTGCGGCGCTGCGGGCACCGGTGCCTGCCACGGGCCTTGTTCGCTGAAGTGCGCGGGCTGCAGGTCATCCAGCACGTACACCTGCCAGCCCAGCTGGGCCAGCCAGGACGCGGACATATTGGCGCGCACGCCATCGTCGTCCACCAGCACCAGGCGCGCGCCGCGCACACTGGCAAAGTGATCGGTTTCCTGCACCAGTTGCCCGCCGGGGGTGGAGCGGGCCGCGGGCAGGTGGCCGGCCTCGAATTCTTCCGGGGTGCGCACGTCGAACAGGTAGGTGCTGCGCTGCGTTTCCTGCTGCCAGCGTTGCAGGTCGTCGAGGCTGGCGCGGCCCACTCGTGCCTTGTCGGCCACCCGCCGGGCGTCATCGGCGGCGACAGCGCGATGGGCTTCGCTGGTAGGTGCGAAGCGCCGCGACTGGCCGTGCTCCAGCTTCTGCCCGGCCAGGGTCCAGCCGATGGTGCCGTTGCGCAGGGCGGCCACCGGGTTGGCGATGCCGGCGTTGATCAAGGATTGGGTGCCGATGATGCTGCGGGTGCGGCCGGCGCAGTTGACGATGATCCGGGTCGCCGGGTCCGGCGCCAGCTCGCGGGCGCGCAGCACCAGCTCCGCCCCCGGCACGCTGATGCCACGGGGAATGCTCATGGTCTGGTATTCGTCGAAACGCCGGGCGTCGAGCACCACCAGGTCCGCCTGGCTGTCGAGCAGGGCCTGGACTTCTTCCGCCGCCAGGGACGGCGTATGCCGTTGGCTTTCCACCAGTTCGCCGAAGGCCTTGCTCGGCACATTGACGTCGATGAACAACTCGCCGCCGGCGTCGCGCCAGCCGTCCAGGCCGCCTTCGAGCAGGCTCACATTGCTGTAGCCCAGCGCTTGCAGGCGCTGCACCGCGCGTTCCGCCAGGCCTTCGCCATGGTCATAGACGGTGATTTGGGTATCGCGCCGGGGAATGCGCGCATACACCTCCAGCTCCAGTTTCGACAGCGGGATATTGGCGGCGAACAGCGGATGCCCCTGGGCGAAGGGCGCCTCTTCGCGCACATCGACGAGGGCGAGCTCTTCACGGTTCAGCAGCGCCTGGCGGATCTGTGGGTAAGAGCGGGTAGGTGCTGTGCTCATAGGGCTTGGCTCTCTTTGGACAGGTCCCAGATATTGGGCAGGAAGGCGTTGGAATAACCGGAGATGAACAGTTTCTCGCTGCCGTCGGCTTGGTACACCGCGCGGCGCACGGCACCGATATTGGCGCCGTAGACATGGATGCTGATCGACACCTGGTCGTCGAAGGCATTGCTGACCTGATGGATGTCACCGATCTTCGGCGACACGGCCTCGACCTGGCCGGGCAGCAGCTGGATCCGCTGGCCCTCGGCCCGCAGGCTGCCGTCGCTGTGGCGGGCGAAACCTTGTGAGTACTCCGAGCCGCGCAACATGCCGATCAGCCCCCAGACCCGGTGGTCGTGGATTGGCGTGCGTTGCCCCGGCCCCCAGACAAAACTGACGATGCTGAAGCGCTGCCGGGAATCGGCGTGCAGCAGGTACTGTTGATAGCGCTCCGGATCGGGGCGGGCGAAGTCCTCGGGCAGCCAGTCGTCATGGCTGACCAGCTGGGCCAGCAGCTTGCCGCCGCGGTGCAGCAGGTCGCCTTCGCGGGGGTGGCTGTCGATCAGCTCCGCCAGGGCGCCTATGAATGCTCTGAGTCTCTCCGGGTGTCGGGCCTGGGTCATGGCGACTCCGTGGTCTAAGTTCGATATCAGGGTTCGTTATCAGGATTTAAGCATAATGATTTTTCTTAATATGCTATTTTTTTATGATTAGGTTATAGCTGAAAGGAATTTAGAACCCATGTGAATAGCGTTAGACGTTATCGATAGATGCGCCAGGCTATCCAGCTACGCGCATTCAAACTATGCTTTTCGAACATCTTAATGACTGTTCTCTATGTGCGGGCCAAATGAAAATTGATGATATCGACGCCTTTGTCGAAGTGATTCGTTGCCAGTCCATCAGCCATGCCGCCGAGACCTTGCAACTGACGCAACCGGCGATCACCCGGCGGGTGCAGAACTTCGAGCAGGCCTTGGGCGTGGAGCTGTTCGACCGCAACACCAAGCCGCTCAAGCCCACGCTGATTGGTACCCGGGTGTACGAACAGTGCCGGCTGATCCTGCGGGAAATGGATGCCCTGCGCGAACTGGTGGCCACCGACGCGCCGCCCACCGGGCTGTTGCGCCTGGGCGTGCCGCAGACCATCGGCGATGTGGTGCTGCTCGATGCCCTCAAGCACCTGCGCGTCGAATACCCCGAACTGCGCGCCCAGGTGGCCACGGGCTGGGGCAGCCAGCTGGTGGGCAAGATCGAGCGCGGCGAGCTGGACGCGGCGGCCGCGCTGTTCCCGGCCGGCAAGATCTTCCCGGACAACATCATTGGCGAGTCGATCGGCAAGATGGAGCTGGTGGTGGTCTGCGCCAAGGCGCAGTTGCCCAAGCGCCCGTGCAAGCTCGCCGACATTTACCAGAACGGCTGGATTCTCAATCCGGACGGCTGCGGCTTCCGCGCCGGGCTGCAACGCACCCTGTCGGACCAGGGCCTGGCCCTGCGGGTCAACCTGGAAACCTTTGGCACCGAGTTGCAGTTGGGCCTGGTCGCCGATGGCCTGGGTCTCGGCCTGGTGCCGCGGCCGTTGCTGGAGCGCAGCGCCCACCGCGAGCAACTGGCGGTGATGCCGCTCAAGGACTTCAAGCCGGTGATGGACCTGTGGCTGATCTACCCGCATTTTCTCGGCAACCTGCAAGGGCCGGTGGATGCCTTTGGCAAGCTGGTCGCCGGCTCGCTGCAGAAGATCAAGAGTGCCGCGTGAGCGGTTGAAAGAGGGCAAGGGCAGGGCGGTTTAAAATAAAAAATAATGATAATTAGCTTAGATTAAAATGTGCTTTTTATTATTTTTTGCCTTCCCCTAGGCTTGCTGGAGTTCCTTAAAGGCCATCCAGGAAGTTTTGCCATGAGCAGCGTCAGCTCGTTATCCAGCGTCTCGAAAAATGTTCGCCAGCGTGTCAGCCCCGAAGAGTGGGAGGTGCGCGTGAAGCTCGCCGCGGCCTACCGGCTGGCGGCCTTGTACAAGTGGACCGATCACATCTACACGCACTTTTCCGCGCGGGTGCCGGGGCCCGACGAGCATTTCCTGATCAACGCCTTCGGCTTGCTGTTCGACGAAATCAGCGCTTCCAACCTGGTCAAGGTCGACATTGACGGCACCATCGTCGACGACCCCACGGGCCTGGGCATCAACTACGCCGGTTATGTGATCCACAGCGCGATCCACGGCGCCCGTCCTGACCTGCAGGCGGTCCTGCACACCCACACTCGCGACGGCATCGCCGTGTCCGCCCAGCGCGACGGCCTGTTGCCGATCTCCCAGCACGCCATCGGTTTTTCCGGGCGCGTGGCCTATCACGGTTACGAAGGCATCGCCCTCGACCTCGACGAGCGCGAACGGCTGGTGGCGGACCTGGGGGACAAGAGCGTGTTGATCCTGCGCAACCACGGGCTGCTCACCGCGGGCATCAGCGTCGAGCATGCGTTCCAGCAACTGCATTACCTGGAGCGCGCCTGCAACATCCAGATCGCCGCCCAGGCCAGCGGCAATGCCGAGCTGATCTACCCGCCGGCCGAGGTGGTGGCCAAGGTCGAGAAGCAGGCCGAAGCCTTCAAGAGTGGCGACGGGCCGGGTGTCGCCCGGCACTGGAATGCGCTGATCCGCCAGTTGGAGCGTAGTGATACGGCTTATAAGGAGTGATGGCACGGACACAGAAACGCGCTTACGCACTGTGGCCGCTGGCGCAGCCTGCGATCGGTTTGGGTGGCATTCCGACGCAGCGGCCGTGAATCCGCAACACGCGGTCTGCCTGACAAACCGCAGTCTCCGGTTTTGCGTCTGCTGCGCAGCCGATCGCAGCCTTCGGCAGCGGCTACAAGGCGTCCATCCAGCAGGCGTGATGCTCTGTAGCCGCTGCCGAGCGAAGCGAAGCTGCGAACGACCGCGCAGCGGTCGCCAAGCCAAACGCCGCCGCAGTTCAGTGATACCGCATCGTCAGGCTGACGGGGCTGTGCCCCGATCGCAGCCTGCGGCAGCGGCTACAAGGTATCCATCCAGCAATGAGCAATGCTCTGTAGCCGCTGCCGAGCGAAGCGAAGCTGCGAACGACCGCGCAGCGGTCGCCAGGCCAGACGCCGCCGCAGGTCAGTGATAGCGAGTCGTCAGGCTGACGGGGCTGCGCCCCGATCGCAGGCTGCGCCAGCGGCTACAAGGTATCCATCCAGCAATGAGCAATGCTCTGTAGCCGCTGCCGAGCGAAGCGAGGCTGCGAACGACCGCGCAGCGGTCGCCAGGCCAGACGCCGCCGCAGGTCAGTGATACCGCGTCGTCAGGTTGGCGGGGCTGTGCCCCGATCGCAGCCTGCGGCAGCGGCTACAGGGCGATCAGGGCTCTATGCGTCGGGGTCCAGCTCAGGCAACTTTTTCCGCGGCCAGCCGCTCGCGCTCGGCCACCCGCTTGCGGGTCAGCGGGATCAGGCGCTGGCCATAGTCGATGGCGTCCTCGAGCGGGTCGAAGCCGCGGATCAGGAAGGTGGTGATGCCCAGGTCGTAATAGTCGAGCAGGGCTTCGGCCACTTGCTCCGGGGTGCCGACCAGGGACGTCGAGTTGCCCTGGGCGCCGAGCAGCCCGGCGATGCCGGTCCACAGGCGCTTGTCCAGGCGCGAGCCCTGGGCCGCTGCCGCCAGCAGGCGGCGCGAACCTTCATTTGGTGGTTCGCGGCGGACAAAACCGTTCTGCTCGGCGAGGGCCGTAGCCTGCTGCAGGATGCGCTCGGCGCGTGCCCAGGCCTGCTCCTCGGTGTCCGCCAGGATCGGCCGCAACGACAGGCTGAACCTGATGCTGCGACCATGTTTGGCGGCCTCGGCACGCACCTGGCTCACCACTTCGCGCACCTGCTCGTAGGTTTCGCCCCACAGCGCGTAGACGTCCGCATGCTTGCCAGCCACGGCGATGGCCGCCGCCGAGGAGCCGCCAAAGTACAGCGGGATGTGCGGCTGTTGCGGCGACTGCACCGCCGAATACGCGCCCTCGACCTGGTAATACTGGCCTTGATAGTCGAAGGGCTGGCCGCTGGTCCATTCCTGGCGCAGCACGTCCAGGTATTCGTCGGTGCGGGCGTAGCGCTGGTCCTTGTCGATGTAGCTGCCGTCGGCACGCAGTTCGCGATCGTCGCCACCGGTGATGATGTGCACCGCGGTGCGCCCGCCATTGAACACATCCAGGGTGGTGAACTGGCGCGCGGCCAGGGTCGGCGCGGCGAAACCCGGGCGATGGGCGATCAGGAACTTGAGCTTTTTCGTCACGCTGGCGGCGTGCGCGGCGATCAGGGTGCTGTCCGGGCTGTTGGAGTGGAACGCCACCAGGGCGCGGTCAAAGCCGCCGTCTTCGTGGGCGCGGGCGACTTTTTCCACGTAGTCGGGTTGCAGCACGGGGCCGCTGCGCGGGTGAATTTCCGAGGCGTGGTGGCCGCCGATAAAACCGATGAATTCGATACTCATGGTGGATTCCCTGTTTTCTTCCAATAGTTTTTCAATAGGCGTGATTCAGCCTCCACCGGGCAAGGGGTCGGTCCGTGGTGTCGAAAGTAGGCGCAGCGCGGCGGGGTGTGAAATGCCGTTTTGTTCTAAGTTAATTATTAAATTAACTGATTATTTAAATAGACATGTATCAGCAATGTGCATTTTATAGCGCTGCATCCGCACACCCGGCAAAGGGCGTTGGCCGAGCCGTCTTACTATGCAAATAATTTATCTGGTTAATTTTCTATCTGATTTTTAATCATATTAGGTTATTCCCAAAAAGAATTTCACTGCGATTTTTTATGCGAATAGCATGAATTCGAAGCTGAAACATGGCGCCTCCGGCCATGGGCTTGATGAGGAAGGAAGCCTGATGAGCGACAAGACTTTCGAGACACCGGGCGCCAGCAGCTCGTTTTCCGTCGACAAGGCCGTTCGCCGGGGTGGTGCGGGGCAGGGCGGGGCGCAGTGGATCCCGCTGTGGCTGCGCACTTGGCGCACCCCTGAGGCGTTGCTGCGGCTGATCAGCCCGATCGTGCTGCTGTTGTTGTGGGAACTGGCGTCGCGCTGGGGGCTGATTCCCCAGCGGGTGATCGCCGCGCCGTCGCAGATCGGCGGTACGCTCTGGGCCATGATCGCCTCCGGCGAACTGGGCAAGCACCTGCTGGTATCGCTGCAACGGGCGCTGGTGGGCTTGAGCATCGGCGTCAGTATCGGCGTGGTGGCGGCACTGATCAGCGGCCTGTCGAAACGCGGCGAGGTGGTGCTGGATTCGCCGATGCAGATGTTGCGCACCATCCCTTCGCTGGCCCTGGTGCCGCTGTTCATTCTCTGGTTCGGCATCGGCGAGTTCACCAAGATCGCCCTGATCGTCACCGGCACCACGTTCCCGGTGTACCTGAACTTGTTCGCCGGTATCCGCAACATCGACCCCAAGCTGATCGAGGCCGCCAACACCCTGGGCCTGAGCCGGCGCGAGCTGATCTGGCACGTGATCCTGCCGGGCGCCTTGCCCTCGTTTTTCGTCGGCCTGCGTTATTCCCTGGGGATTTCCTGGCTGGCCCTGGTGTTCGTCGAGCAGATCAACACCACCGCTGGCATCGGTTACCTGGCCAGTGACGCGCGGGACTTCATGCGCACCGACGTGATCGTCATCTGCCTGCTGATCTACAGCGTCCTCGGCCTGCTGATCGACGGCCTGATCCGCACCCTGGAACGTTTCGCCCTGGCCTGGCGCCCAACTTTCGTGAGGAATTGATATGTCGAGCATCGATCGTGTAAACGCGCCCAAGACCGCCCACCCGGTACAACTGCGCAATGTGGTGCGCCAGTTCGGCGAGCAGCGGGTCATCGACGGCCTGGACCTGGACATCGCCCCGGGGGAATTCGTCGCGCTGCTGGGCGCCAGCGGTTCGGGCAAGACCACCTTGCTGCGCAGCCTGGCCGGGCTCGACAGCATCGACAGCGGCCAGCTGCGGGTGCCCAAGGCGCGCGCCGCGGTGTTTCAGGAGCCGCGCCTGATGCCCTGGAAGCGCGCCTGGAAGAACGTGATCCTTGGCCTGCGCATCCCCAACGCCCGCGCCCGCGCGGTGCAGGCCCTGACCGAAGTCGGCCTGGCCCACCGCCTGGAAGCCTACCCGGCGACGCTCTCCGGCGGCGAAGCCCAGCGCGTGGCCCTGGCCCGCGGCCTGGTGCGCGAGCCCAAGCTGCTATTGCTCGACGAACCCTTCGCCGCGCTGGATGCGCTGACGCGGATCCGCATGCACCGGCTGATCATCGACCTCTGGCGCAAACACACGCCGGCGGTGCTGCTGGTGACCCACGATGTCGACGAAGCCATCCTCCTGGCCGATCGGGTCATCGTGCTGGCCAACGGCAAGATCGCCGAGCAACTGAGCATCGACCTGCCACGCGCGCGGGACACCGGCCAGGACGGTTTCCAGGAGATCCGCGCGCGCCTGCTGAGCCTGTTGGGGGTGGAAGCGGCGGAGCCGGCGCTGCCAGCAACCGGCACCGCGCGCCCGCCTTCGAGTGTCCGGCGGTTCGCCCATGGCTGAGTGTTCGCTTGTGGAAGATCTCCAACCTGATGTTGCCGGGTGTCTCGTCACAGCGGGCTCTTTGGGACGCGTACTGCAGAACGGTGGAGTGGGTGCGCCAGCGACAGGCTGAACCGACTCGTCAATAGCACTTTCAGAAGTATCCGATATTGTTGTTTGTTTTAATTATTCCGCATCTTTTTGCATGAAAGATGAAATGGCTCTTTCCAGCTATCCGGGAAAATCGAGTACCGGATTGTCGGGAAAGCTGATAGATGAATCTTTGGAAAGGAATGAAACATGCGCAATCTGAACGATATGGAAATAGACGTCGTATCGGGCGCCGGCTTGACCATCGGCGGAAAAAAAGTGACTACCGACACCAACCTGAACGACCTGGCTGACCTGATCAAGAACAATGGTGGCACGGGTAATATCGGCGTTGGCGCTCCTGGCAAGGGCGGCATCGGTATCAATATAAAGAATGGCTGGACCGGCTGGCCGTTCAACTGAACGACTACCAGTTGCCCGATGTTTTATAAATAATAAAAACAATGAACATTGCACTAACGCCAGAAACTGTTTCTGGCGTTTTTACTCGCCGGCACTGACTGAGTGCCGGACCTCCCATTACCCGCCGATGAGCCTCCCGGCTTCACCTTATCGCAGCGTCCAGAAGCCCAGTCGACCCAGGCTGGCGGCCAGGCGCAGGCGCAAGACCTGCCAGGCGCCGAGGGCCTGTATGTGCTGCTCCTGCGCGCTGGAGTAGGCAGTCAGGGCATTGAGCATCTCGATCATGCTGCCAACCCCGGAACGGTAACGCCCCTGGACAACCTCCAGGGTTTGACGCGACTGCTCGACCAGTTCGCGAGTGCGCACCAGGCTGCGGGTCTCGACGCCGAGCAATTGATAGTTGCTCCAGGCCTCCAGCGAAATCTGCTGCTCGACTTCGGCCAATTCGGCTTCGCTGGCTTCCCGGCGGGCGAGGGCATTGCGGATCTGGTAAGTACGCTCGAAGCCTTCGAACAGAGGGATGTTCAGCTGCAAGCCGATGCTGCGTTCGCGTTCGCGGATGTCGCCGTTGAACACCCACGGCTGCTCGGTGTAGCGACGCCCCAGGTTAGCGCTCAACGTCAGGCTGGGGCGGCCGGCGGCGCGGCTTTCCTGCAGAGACGCGTCAGCCGCTTTCAGCCGCGCCTGGGCGGCGTGCAGGGCAGGGTGGCTGCTGCGGGCCTCGGCCAGCAGTTGGTCGATGGCCTTGACGAAACCGGTATCGGGTTGTGCATCCAGTTCGCTGGAGAGATGCAGCGGGATGTCCGGCGGCAGGCCCATGCGCAAGGCGATAAGGCCGACAGCCTGGCGCAGGGAGCCTTCGTCCCGGACCTGTTTCAGCCTCGCCTGGGACAAGGCGGTCTGCGCCTGCAGGCGGTCGGAAAGGGCTGCGGCGCCCGCCTGGTATTTCGCATCGGCCGCCTTGAGGTTCTGCGCCGCCAGCTCTGCCACCTGGCTCGAGGCGACAAGGCTGCGCTGAGCGCAGAGGGCGTCGTAATAAGCCTGGGCGGCGAGGGCGAAGGTGTTCTGGAGGACCGCGTCCTGGCTGGCGGTGGCCGCCAGCAGCAGTTGCTGGGCATTGTGCAGGGTGGCGCTGCGACGACCGAAGTCGAACAGCACCCAGCTCAGTTCGAGGCCAGTAGCGTGGCTGCGACTATGGCCGGACTGCTGGGGCATGTCGCGACTGTCCAGGTCGCTGTAGCCATGGCTGCCCTCAAGGCGCCCTTGCAGGCGCGGCAGGAAGGCGGCCCGGCCGATCCCTACCTGCGCCGCGCTGGCCTTGGCATTGGCCCAGGCGAGGCGCGTCTGGGGATCGTGACAGAGGATGCGCTCAATGGCGTCCTCCAGGCTCAGTTCACTGCGCGGTGCAGCGGTGTGGCAAGGCAGGCCACTGCCGCCAAGGTCGTACACGGCCCGGCTGGAGACTTCATCGGCGGTAGCGAACACATCGGGCTCGTAGGCCGCGGCGCAGGAGGCTGCACCCAGCAAGCCGAGCAGCAAACACCGAACCGCGCGCATCAGCTTCGCTCCCGTGTGGCCGGGCGCGCGCGGGTTTCGTCGCTTTCCACCTTGCCCTGCCCGAGCACCACCACCCGGTCTGCCGAGCCGATGGTTTCCGGGCGATGGGCGATCATGATCCGGGTAATGCGCAGGCCACGGATGGCGGCGTTGACGCGTTGCTCGCAGTGAACGTCGAGGTGGCTGGTGGCTTCGTCGAGGAACAGGATTTTCGGTTTCTTGTACAAGGCCCGAGCCAGCATGACCCGCTGCTTCTGCCCGCCGGAGAGCACGGTGCCCATATCGCCGACCAGGGTGTTGTAGCCCATCGGCATGGCCTGTATGTCGTCGTGGATCGCGGCCATTTGCGCGCACTCGATCAGCCAGGGCATGTCCACCCTGGAATCGAAGAAGCTGATGTTCTCCGACAACGAGCCGGCGAACAGCACATCGTCCTGCATCACCGTCCCGACCAGCTCGCGCAGGCCGTCCAACCCCAACTGCGAGAGTTCCAGGCCGGCCACGCGGACCTGGCCCTGGCTCGGCGGGAGAATGCCGAGCAGGACGTTGAACAGGGTGCTCTTGCCGCAGCCGGAGGGGCCGACAATGGCCACCGACTCACCGGCGGCAATGTCCAGGTCGAGCCCGTCGAGCACCCAGGGTTCCTGCTCGGAGTAGCGGTAGCGCAGGCCGCGAACCTGCAGGCTGGCCGGACGCTCGCGCAGATCCTCCGGCACGCCGCCGACAAATGTTTCTTCGGGAGGCTGGAGGACGATGTCGGCCAGCCGTTCGCCCTGTAGCTGCAACATGCGCAGCTCGAAGAACTTGTCGATCAGGCTGGCCACCCGGCTGTCGAACTGTAATTTGTAGGCATTGAAGGCCATAAATACGCCGACGCTGAACTGGCCATCCATCACCAGGGTCGCGCCGAGCCAGATCACCAGCAGGTTCTCGACGCCGAACAGCAGGCCATTCATCTGCTGGTAGAGCAGTTGCAGCTTCTGGGTGCGCAGCCCCGCGTTGATCTGCTCCACCAGCAGGCCGAGCCAGACCGAGCGGCGCTCCTCCCGGCGCTGGAACAACTTGAGCGGGCGGATCCCGCGGACGGTTTCCAGAAAGTGGCTCTCTTGGCGGGCCGCATGCACGATCTGCTCTTGCGTGGCGTTGCGCAGCGGGCGGTACCAGGCCCAACGCCCAAGGGCGTAAAGGCTCATGGCAGCAATGGAAACCGCCGCCAGCACCGGGCTGTAGAGCAGCATCATGGCCAGGGTGGCGATGGTCATCAGGCCGTCAAGGATCGCTGAGAGAAAGGCGGCGGTAAGGGTCTGCTGAATGTTGTCCACCGAACCGAAGCGCGAGACCACGTCCCCCAGGTGACGTTTTTCGAAGTACTGGATCGGCAAGCGCAACAGGTGGCTGAACACGTTGGCCTGCCACTGCACACTAAGCAGGGTACTCAGGTGCATCATCACCCAGGCGCGCACCCCGCTGACGGCCTGCTGCATCAGCAGCAACAGGCCGAAACCCAGCGCCAGGGTACTGAGCAGGTCGCGGTCCTCGCTGACAATGACGTTGTCCAGGGTCCATTGCAGGAAGAACGGGCTGACCAGGGCAAACAGCTCCAGCGCGCCGGACAGCAACAGCACCTGGGTCAACGAGCGATACAGCCCGGTGACCCGGCCCATCATGTCCAGCAGACGGATGCGCGGCTTGGCGGCCTGTACCTCGAAACCGCGGTCCGGCCACAGCTCCATGGCGACGCCGGTGAAACTGCGCGAGGTTTCTTCCAGGCTCAAGCGACACAACCCGCGGGCCGGGTCGTGGAGCGTGACGCCGCGGGCGTCGACCGCCTTCAGCACCACAAAGTGGTTGAAGTTCCAGTGCAGCACGCAGGGCAGCTTCAGCTTGCCGAGATCGTCCAGGGCCAGTTTCACCGGGCGAGTCCCCAGTTGCAGTTGGTGTGCGGTCTGGATCAACTGCTTCAGGGAAGCGCCCTTGAGCGACACACTGAAGCGTCGCCGCAAGTCCATCAGGTCCGTGTGGTAACCGTGGTAGCCGGCGATCATCGCCAGGCAGGCCAGGCCACATTCGGTAGCTTCGGTCTGCAATACCAGCGGCAAGCGCCGGCCTATACGCAGCGCGAGCGCGTCGAGAAATGCCATTGAAGGTTGTTCCTAGAGTTTGCCGGTCAGGCTGTACAGCGGTTCGAGCACCCACTCATAGAGGCGGCGGGTGTCCTGGAGGACATCGGCGTCGAGCAACATGCCGCTTTGCAAGGGGCGCGGTTGGCCGTAAGCCGTCACCATCTGCTTATCCAGGCTGATCTGCAGGCGATACAGCTGCTCGCCGTCCTTGGCCAGCCCTGGCACAGCGCCGGCCATGCTGGCGAGCTCGGCGAAGGGCACGCTGGTGCGTGAAATGGAACGCACCCGGCCCTGGTACTGACCGAACTTCTGATAGGGATAGGCCTGGTAACGGATCAACACCGGGTCGCCCGGCTTGATGAAACCGATGGACTTGCTCGGGGCATACAGCTCTGCCTGCAAGGGGGCGTCGGCGGGAATGATGCTCAGCAATGGCCGCGAGTTGTCCACGGTCTGCCCGATGTCGGCGAGTACGGCAGTGGCGATGCCGGTTTCCGGAGCGGTGACCAGCAGCGTGCGCTTGGCCTCGCTCTCCGCCAGGTTTTGCTCGAGGGCAGAGAGCTGGCGCTGGATGTCCGCCTGCTGGTTGGCCTGGCGCGCGCCCAGGCCCGCCAACTCGTTGCGGCGCTCGGTCAGTTGCTGCTGCAGGGCCGCACGTTCGCGCTCCAGCCCCTGCAGGGCCTGGCGCTGTCCCAACAGTTCGGCCTGGCGCTGCTGGAGTTGGTCGACGGAAATGTAGCCCTTATCCATCAGGCCCTGATAACGCTGCGTGGCGTCGCTGGACAGCGCCACCAACCGCTGCTGGCTGTCCGCCTGCCGGGCGAGTATCGCCAGCTCGCGCTGCAGGCTGGCGACCTTGTTGCTCAGGCTGTCACGTTCATCGAGTTGTAAGCGCAGGACTTTCTCCAGTTCACCGCGCAGCGAATCGCGGCGATGTTCGAGCTGGCGGCTGATACCGGCCTGCACAGGTTCGGCGTCAGAACCGTAGCGTTCACTGGAGATCGTCAGCAGAGGCTCGCCACGCTTGACCCTCTGGCCTTCGTGGACGAATGTCTCGAACACGATGCCAGCCTGGGGCACGTACACCTTGACCAGGCCACCGACCGGGACCAGCTGGCCGCTGATGGTGCTGCGCTTGGTATAGCTGGCGAAGAAAAAGAAGGCCGCCACCGACACCGCCAGGGCCGTAGCCAGACACGTGAGAACGGTGAAAGAGATCGGGCGGACCAGAACTATATCGCCCAGCCCGTTGGTTTGCCGGGCGTCGAGCGCCTCCCTGCGGAACAACGGTATATCTGCCATCGAACTAAGCGCCTGTGAATGATAATTCGAGAGCCAATGACTGTTTCATGAGCGCTGTAGTTGATGAATGGCTAATTATGGCTCGCCACATTAGTTGCCTGAACCGGCTTGTCGTTACTTAACTTCTATCGCTTTAACTGCGTGCAGCAGAGCCATTTTCAATGCCGGATTTTGTGGTCGGACACCATAATCTCAAAACGCAAAAATACAACTGAGAACTTTCTTATTATCATCTGCTTTTTTCTGATTCGCCCCGCCAATGGTGTACGAACAATAGGCTTGTCATGGACAGCGCCGATCGGTCATTCATGTGCACCTGTAAACCTTTCAGACCAGCCGCTTAAATTAGAACAACAACACGGAAGTTCCCTGGTGACCCGCCGTCTTCATCGTCGGAGTCAGGGAAGGGGTGTACTTGCGCGTGGGTCTGCAGGTCGAGCAGCTCCCTCTTGCCAGTCATCGAAACGCTCGTCGTCACGCAAACCGGCGATGGGATACAGAAGAGTCATGGGGGCCTCCTGGAGGCGGGCGTTCTACAGGTAGTTCCACAACGCCTGGGAAACCGGCGTCGGCTGGCCGCTGCCGAACAGCGTCTGGCCGATCTGCAGGCCCAGTTGCCGGTAGCTTTCGAACTGCGCTTCGTCGAAGAACTGGTTGGCAGTGCTTTCGTTGGGGAAGGTCGGGTGGGCGTTGGCGTAATTGAGCACGTCCACCGGCACTCCGGCGATCAGGCGTGGCTTGAGCAGCAGGATCCGCGCGGTGCGCTGGCCCTGGCGATTGACCACGTTGAACAGCATCGCGCAGCGCAGGCTGTCGTCGGGGCCAGGATGGGTGAAGTTGGCGGTATGGCCGAAGTAGGGCGCCAGTAGCGAAACCTCATGCACGCCCAGGTCCTCCTCGATCTCCAGGGCCTGATCGATCCGCGCCAGGCGGATCAGGTTGGCCAGGTCGTCGAACTGGTAGCTTGGGTCGGCGCCGCAGTCGCACATGACGATCAGCTCGATCTTGCGCCCTTCGCGGATCAGCTCGTAGGTGGCGGTGTTTTCGAAATGGCCGCCGTCGGACAGGTATTGGTAGTCGCGGCGCACCCCATGAAAGTGCGCGCTCAGTTCATAGAACAGGTAGGTCTGGGTCGGGAACACCCGGGCCCAGCCCTTGTCCCGCCAGCTGCGTTGAGTGTCGGCTTGTTCGTCGCCTTCGAGGAAATTGCCCGGCCACCAGGTGCCCAGGCGCAGGTTAGTCAGGCCGAACGACAGCGAGGTACCCAGCGAGGTGGCCCGGCCCAGGCCGGTGGAGATCGCCGCGCCGGAGGTCGCCACCCAATGGGCCAGGCCCAGGGTCTGGTAGATCTCGCTGAACCATTTGCTGCGGGTCGAGCGCTTGCGCGGTTCGCCGTCGAGGATGTAGCTGACGCTGTCGGGTGCCTTCGCGCCATTGGGGGCCAGGCACAACGGCTTGCCCTTGCGGTCGCGCTGCACCAGTTGCTCGGCCGGGTCGACGGTGAGGTTCAGGGTGACGTTGATCAGGTGCACCGGCGCGCAGGTGGTGACGCCGTAGTACTGCTCGATCGGCACGTCGTCGCCGGGCAGGGCTTCGGCGACGCTCAGGCGCTGCTTGCGGATCTTGGGCGTCCTGCCGGCAAAACGCAGGCCGTTGGAGGCACCCAGGTACGCTCGGGTCAGCCGGCTGCGATAGAAGGATTGCAACGAGGACTGGTTGAGAAAACCGATGAAGCGTCCCTCCGCCAGGCTCAGGACCAGGGCTACCGCCACCAGGCCCATGAGGCGCGTCAGGCTGTCGCTATCGAGCCCCTGGTAGCGCACGAACTGCACCAGCAGGCCCCAGAGCAAGGCCACCAGCATGAAGATCGCGATGCCGGCGACACCGGCGATCACACTCAGCGGCAGGCGGCTCAGCCAGCCGGGCAAGGCCTTGTCGTCGAGCAGACTGGAGAGGCTGCGGATCGCGCCGATCAGCAACGGCAGCAGGACCGCCGACGACATCAGTTGCGCGCGCTGCTCGCTGATGTAGATCCACTGGGCCAGCCACGGCACCAGGACGTAGAAGCCCAGCAGCAGGGTGAAGATCAGGGCCTGGGCCAGGTAGCGGGTGACCAGCACCCGGTAGGTGCGCACGCAGTTGTTGCGCGCCAGGGCGTCGTCCTTGTCGCGCTTGAAACGCAGGCGCAGGGCCACGAGGATACAGGCCAGCACGCCGAACCAGTTGACCACCCCGCAGACGATCAGGATCGCTCGCAGTTCGGCGTCCAGCCCCCAGGGCGCGCAGGCCAGGCCGATGAACAGGGCACCGATCGCGCTGCACAGCAGGGTCGCCCAGTTCCACAGGTGCACCGCCTCGTCCTGGCTCTTGCGGAAATACACCATCCAGAACGCCAGCATCAGCGGCACTATCCAGAACAGGGTGGCCGCCACCGGCACCCACCAGAGCGAACCGCACAGGACGTTGACCAGGTCCATGGGCAGCAGCGCGACCAGCGGCGAACACAGCGGGCCGCTGGAAATGAACACCTGCGCCAGGGTGGCCAGGGCCAGCGTGCACAACAGCGGCATGCCGATCACGACATGCAGCGCCAGCAGGTTGCGCAGCGACAGGCCCAGGACATAGAACAGGTCGCCCGAACCGCCCGGGGTCAGGTAGCGGCCGTTCTCCCGCAGCCAGGCCAGCGGCGCTTCGCCCACCGGGGCCTTGGCGTAGTCGATATGGGTGTGGATACGCCCCGGGGGCTCGAAGTCGAGCACTTCATAGGCATCTTCCGCGGCCTGCACTTCGGGACTGGCCACCACCTGGGCGTTTTCCCGCCCACGCAGGCGCCCGGGCAGGAACAGGCTGCCGAAAAACGAACCCAGGTAGCCGCCACCGCTGACAGTGGAGAGGTAGTCGAACTGCGCCAGCAGGCGCTTACCGATGCCCGGTTCTTCGCCCACGGCATCCGGCGCCCTGGCCCGAGCCATGGCTTGCAATACCCCGAGGCAGAAGGTGGCGCTGCGAATGCCGCCGCCGGACAGGGCGACGGCCCAGTGGCCGGCGCTTTTGCGCGCCAGGCCCAGCAGATCCCGACGTTGGTCGATACGGGCATGTTCGGCGTGAAACTGGGCATCCTGAGCCGAAGAAGCGGGCTTTTTCCTGTCCATGTGCAGCCCTCGCGAAAGGGAGGGGGATCCATCCCTCACGAGTAAGTTAAAGCAGGAAAACAGCAGGTTGCCAGCAGCGTTTGCGACAGCCGGAACGGTGAGAGTGGAGCCCGATAGCCAATCGAAATTACCCCTGGTTTTTCATCGCCAAATGGAAGAATTGACCCGCTCGCCATGGCCTAGTATGGCGGCTGTAGGGCGTTGTAAGGCGACTGGCGTACCGAGGTTAACCGGCCCGGTGCGCAGGCAGTCGGTTGTTCGGCCATCAGAAAAAGAACCGGTCGCGACACAGGTGTCCCCCAAGGACAGAGGGACCGGTCTGCAGCACGTGCAAGGAGCAGCGCATGACACCCGTGAAGCTGATGTTGAGCATTTTCCTTCCTTTGGTGCTGTTACAGGGTTGTAGCAGCGAGACGAAAAACCCCTGCGGCGACAAACCCGGCGAGCGACTCGACGAAGCCAAGTGCGTCGGCCGCGATGCCGGCAGCCTCAGAGGCGCCGACGAGGACTACTTCGCCGACATGGACTACGGCGTGTCCAAGCAACCGCAACTGCTGGTCGAGCGACTGTCGCCCTTCATCCCCGGCATTACCGAACAGCAGGCGCTCCAGGCCTTCGCCCGCGGGCGCAACAACTGGGTGGTCTGGACCGCCGGCAACGATGCGCTGTGGGACAAGCTCTCGCGCGACAGCGTCGGCAACCTCGACCTGCTCAAGACCATCTCCAACCACCCGAGCCTGAAATACAACCGCGATAAACGCTGGCAAGTGCTGGGGGTGGTCAACGAACCTTGCTACGTCAAGGGCGAGGGGCCGCGCGACGACCGCTACGGCCTGTGGCTGGACAAGCGCGACCCGTCCTGCGCCGCCGACCCCTTCGAGAACGAAACCAAGTACCCCGGCGTGAAGATCGGCGCCCGCGGCAAGAACCTGCCGGTGGGTTCCTATTACGGCTACGGCACCGGGATCGTCGGCCTGCGGCTGTTCCCCAACCCGGACTTCGACGAGCACGCGCAGAAGAAGTGGGACGCCAAGCGCTATTACGAAGACCCCGCCTATTACAACGACAGCAAGCTGGTGAAACCTTACCGGGTCGGCATGTCCTGCGGCTTCTGCCATGTCGGGCCGAACCCGACCAACCCGCCGGCCGACCCTGAACATCCGGCCTGGTCCAACCTCAACTCCAACCCCGGCGCGCAGTACTTCTGGGTCGACCGGATCTTCATGTGGAACCAGGACCCGAGCAGCTTCCCGTACCAGCTGTTCCACACCTCGAAACCGGGGGCGCTGGACACCTCGTTCGTCTCCACCGACTACATCAACAACCCGCGGACCATGAACGCGGTCTACAACCTCAAGGCGCGCATCGAGCTGGCCTCCAACCTGGGCAAGGAAAAACTCGCCGGTGGCGGGCTGAACAACCGCCAGTTCAACGAGGTACCCGGTGTGCCGCCGGACAGCCCGCTGGCGCAGTTCTACAAAAAACCTGACACCGTATTCACCCCGCGGGTGCTCAAGGACGGCGCCGACTCGGTGGGCGCGCTCGGCGCCTTGAACCGGGTGTTCATCAACATCGGCCTGTACAGCGAGGAGTGGACCACTCACTTCCGGCCGTTGATCGGTGGCAAGCCGATCACCCCGTTCCGCATCGACGTGGCACGCAAGAACTCCTCCTACTGGAACGCCAACGAGGCGCAGACCCCGGACCTGGCGCTGTTCTTCCTGGCCTCGGCGACCCCGGACTACTTGAAGAACGCCCCCGGCGGCGCGGCGCACCTGAGCGAACCGGCGGCGGTGCTCGAGCGCGGCAAGGAAGTGTTCGCCGACACCTGCGCCCGTTGCCACTCCAGCAAATTGCCGGAAAAGGCCTGGACCTTCTTTCCCGACCATGGCTGCGTGAACGACGGTTACCTCAAGTGCTGGAACAACTACTGGACCTGGAGCAAGACGCCGGAGTTCAAGACGGCGATGCGGGCCATCGTCAAGGATGAGAAGTTCCTCACCGACAACTTCCTCTCCACTGAGCTGCGGGTGCCGGTCACCCTGACCGAAACCAACGCTTGCAGCCCGCTGGCGACCAACGCCCTGGGCGGCAATATCTGGGACAACTTCTCGTCGGAGTCGTACAAGCAGTTGCCGGCGGTAGGCTCGGTGCTGGTGCAGAACCCGTACACCGGCGAACCCTGGGAATACGCGATGCCGGCGGGCGGACGTGGTTATACGCGGCCAGCTTCGCTGGTCAGTGTGTGGTCCACCGCGCCGCTGCTGCTGAACAACCGCCTGGGTCAGTTCCACTGGAAGGGTGGGGTGGAGGACCGCATGGCGTCCTTCGACAGCGCGATCGAGATGCTGCTGTGGCCGGAAAACCGCACCGGCGACTTCCAGGTCATGACCCGCTCCGGCAAGACCCACATGGGCACCGTCGACGTCACCAGTGAAACCAGCTACCTGCGAGTCAGCAGTGGCTATCTGCCGACCTTCCTGCAAAACCTCGAAGGTCTGCTCAGCCGCTTGCTGCCGTGGCTGTTCGGCGAGGACGGCATCCAGCTCGGGCCGATCCCGCAAGGCACGCCGGTGAGCCTGCTGTCCAACATCGACCTGGAGAAACGCGACCAGGTGCTGGAGCTGCTGCTGAAGATCAAGCACGACCTCAAGCAACTGCCGCCTGGTGCCAGCGACGAGGAAGCCCGCAAGGTCTTCGCCGGCCTGGTCAAGCCGCTGCTGCAGGTGAGCAAGTGCCCGGACTTCGTGGTGGACAAGGGGCATTACTTCGGTACCAGTTTCCTCAAGGAGGAAGCGCCCCTGAGTGATGCAGACAAACGGGCCTTGATCGCCCTGCTGAAAACTTTCTAGGTGGCCAGCGATGAACAACGAAACGGATTACGAGTACATCGTGGTGGGCTCCGGGGCAGGGGGCGGCACCGTCGCCGCCCGCCTGGCCGAACAGGGCCGCAAGGTGCTGGTGCTGGAGTCGGGCAGCGACCCGGCGGCAGCGGACACCACCGCCCCGCGGCTGCCGGAGGAGTACCAGGTGCCGGCGTTCCACCCGCGCTCCACCGAGAACGATGCGATGCGCTGGGACTTCTTCGTCCGCCACTACAGCAACGATGCCCGCCAGTTGCAGGACCCCAAGTTCACCCGGACCTTCCAGGGCGAGGACGTCAACGGGGTGCTGTACCCACGGGCCAGTTGCCTGGGCGGCTGCACCGCGCACAACGCGATGATCACCGTCTACCCGCACAACCAGGACTGGGACCATATCGCACAGATCACCGGCGATCCGTCGTGGAAAGCCAGTGCCATGCGCGAGCACTTCCAGAGCCTGGAGAACTGCCATCACCGGCCGTTCCAGCGGTTTCTCTCCTGGTTCGGCATCAACCCGTCGCGGCATGGTTTCAAGGGCTGGCTGCACGTGGAGAAGGCGATTCCGGAGGCGGCGTTCGACGACCAGTCGCTGGTGCGTGCGATCGTCGACGCTGCCGAGCAGGCGTTCAAGACCCTGGGCGAAACCCTCAAGCGCATCGGCTGGCAGTTGCAGGGCGTGGGCGACCCCAACGACTGGCGACTGGTGCGCGAGGAAGCCATCGGCCTGCGCTATCCGCCGCTGGCCACCCGGCAGCATCATCGCAACGGCACCCGCGAACGCCTGCTGGATGTGCAAAAGCGCCACCCGGACAACCTGCACATCGAGCTGGATGCGCTGGTGACCCGGGTGTTGCTCGATGACCAGCAGCGCGCCTATGGCGTGGAGTACATCAAGGGCGCGCGGCTGTACCGGGCCTGCACCTTGCCGCGCAATGCCTCCGGTGAACTGCGCCAGGTGCACGCCAGCCGCGAAGTGATACTCGCCGGTGGCGCCTTCAATACGCCGCAGCTGCTGATGCTCTCAGGGATAGGCCCGCGCGAAACCCTGGAGGCCATGGATATCCCGGTGCGGGTCGAGTTGCCGGGCGTGGGACGTAACCTGCAGGACCGCTACGAGGTCGGGGTGGTCAACCGGATGAACTTCGAGAATTGGGAGGTGCTCAAGGGCGCGCGCTACGCCAAGGGCGACCCGCAGTACGAGGAATGGGCCAAGGGCAAGGTCGGGGTCTACAGCACCAACGGCGCGGTGCTGGCGATCATCAAGAAATCCCTGAAGCAACGGCCGCTGCCGGACCTGTTCTGCTTCTCCCTGCTGGCGCTGTTTCGCGGCTACTTCCCCGGCTACTCGAAGTTGATCGTCGAGCACCTGAACTACCTGACCTGGGCCATCCTCAAGGCCCATACCATCAACAACGCCGGCTACGTCACCCTGCGCTCCAAAGACCCGGCCGACACCCCTCTGATCAACTTCCATTACTTCGAGGAGGGCAGCGACACCCAGGGCGAAGACCTGCAATCGGTGGTGGAGGGCATCAAGTTCGTGCGCAACCTGGCCCAGCCGTTGAAAGACGCCGGGCTGATCGCCAGCGAAGAACTGCCCGGCGATGAAGTGCAGACCGACGAACAACTCAAGACTTTCGTCATGAACCAGGCCTGGGGCCACCACGCCTCCTGCACCTGCCCGATCGGCGCCGACGACGACCCGATGGCGGTACTCGACAGCGCCTTCCGCGTGCGCGGCGTGAGCAACTTGCGGGTGGTGGACGCCTCGATCTTCCCGAAAATCCCCGGCTTCTTCATCGTCACCTCGATCTACGTCGCGGCGGAGAAGGCGGCGCAGGTGATCCTGCAGGATGCGGCCGCAGTACGGGCGCAGGCGGTGCGAGGGGCAGGGCAGGCTACGGCCAGTGCGGACAGAGCGACCGCGGTGGAGGCGATGGTTGCGTCAAAACGCTGAACCATGGGCAAAGGCCGAGCCGTCGAGAGGCTCGGCCTTCTTTTGCCTTCACGGCGTGCCCGGATGCGGATCCGGATACTCAGCCATCAGCTCGAGCGGCTTGGCATAAGGCCCGTCCCACAATTGCGCGTGCAGTTCGCCGATGCGCTTGGCCATCGCGCTGTCGTGCATCACCACTTCCAGGTTGCGCGAATTGTCCAGGTAGCCGCCGAGCCAGTTGCTGGTGCCGACCCAGGCCACCTGCCCATCGATGTCCATGGTCTTGCTGTGAATCACCCGTGCATAGGGAATGAACCCTTGGGACGCCTGGGGCAGGGTGACGATCCGGACCTGGACATTGGGCAGCACCGCCAGGCTTTTCAGGTAGGACAGTTCCAGCTTGTCTGTGTTCCAGTTGGACACCAGCAACTTGATCGACACGCCTCGCGCCGCGGCGGCCCGCACGGCATTGTCGATCACCGCGTAATAGGGCCTGGTCCGCTCAGGCCCATAGGACAGTGGCGCATAGTCCAGCAGTTGCACCCGCACTTCGTTCTTCGCTTCGGCCAGCAAGCGCGGCAACTCTTGCTGTGAGTCGCCCACGCCGGGCGGGTTGTAGCGTTGCGGGCTGGCCACCAGGTAACAGCCGCGGCGTAGGGGCTCCTGGCCAGGGGCGGGCAGGGGCACCGGCTGGTTTGCCGCCACAGCGGCCTGGGCCTGCCAATCCTGCTCGAAGATCGCCTGCACCTGGGCCACGGTGGTTTCATCGCTGATGCGCAACCCGGTTTCGTGGATGTGTTCCAGCGAGCGCCAGTCGAAGTTCTGGCTGCCGATGAACGCCTGTTTGCCGTCAACCACCATGTACTTGGCGTGGATGATCCCGCCGCTCACCCGGGCATAGGGCAGGACCCGGAAGGTCAGGTTGGGAATCGCCCGCAAGCGCTCCAGGGTGGCGGGGTCCGACAGCTTCAGGCCCTTTTCCTCGAGCAGGAAGCGGATCTTCACCCCGCGTTTGCCGGCCGCCTCAAGGTGTTCGATCACCTTGCCCAGCACTGATCCGGGATGGTCCGCTGCATAAAACTGGCCGATATCGATCTGGCTTTTTGCGCCATCGAACAGCTCGATCCACACGGGGCCGGGTTGCCGCAGATCCGCCGCTCCAAGTGCGGTTTCCACCGGCACCGTATGCACCAGCTCAAACCCCGCAATGGCAAAGTCTGCCTGGACCAGCGGACTGATGAGCAAGCCAGCCAGGCCTGCGATCCGAACGCTGAGCAGCGCTCGTGGAAACTTCATGCATACGGACATAGGCGTCCTCATATGAAAGAAAGGCGGGCGCCCCCTGCGCCCGCCCTGGGGTTACGCGGTAGTGCGGCTGTGCAACGGGGTCGGCACCCGCTGCGGCACCTCATCCTGCACCCGGGCACCGGTGGCCGCGCGGATCAGCAGCATCTTCAGTTGATCGTTGATGCGCTCCAGGCTGTCCTGGAAAAAATTGTGGAACACCACACAGAACAGGGCGATGGCGATCCCCAGCCCGGTGGCGAACAACGCCGTGCCGATACCGCCGGAAATCTGGCCCGGGTCGGACACGCCGGCACTGGCCAGGGCCTTGAAGGTATCGATGATGCCCAGGATGGTCCCCAGCAAGCCTAGCAAAGGGGCGGCGGTGGTGATGGTCTCGATGATCCACAGGCTGCGGGCCAGCGGGGCGCGGGTCGACAGGTATTGGCTCTCGATCACGTCGTCCAGGTCTTTGCGCGAGCCGTGGGCAGCCTTTTGCGCCAGGACCGGCAGGACCATGCTCAAGGGCAGGCTGTCGCGGCGGGTGGCGTCTTGCGGCAGATCCCGCTCACTGTGCACGTGGCTGCCCAGGGCCTCCATCAACGAGCGGGCCTGACGCCGCACATAGGCAAAGTAGAGACCACGCTCGATGGCGATGAAGATCGCGATGGCCACCGCGGCATACATCACATAGAAGGTGATGTCGTGAAGCAGGTTCATGTCCATGATGCTTTACCTCATTCTTCGATAAATGGCGGATGACGATCAGAAATTCGCTTCCAGGGAGACGGTCACCGTGCGTTCCAGGCCCACGATGTAAGCCGGGTCGCCGTCACGGAAACCTTCGTAGGTCGCGGCGTTGGTCTTGGTGGTGTACACGCCGTCCAGGTACTTCTTGTCGAACAGGTTGTCGACGTTCAGGCGCAGGGTCGCGTCCTTGACCACTTTCTTGTCCACCGGCAGGTAGATACCGGCGCCGAGGTTGAATACGGTGCGGCCGGAAATGGACTCGTCGTTGGTCAGGTCGCCATACAGCTTGCTGGTGTACTTGCCGCCGAAGGTGCCGTAGAAGCGCCCGTCGTCGTAGCCGATGTTGGCCGCCAGCATGTTCTTCGGCACATTGGCGAACTGCTTGCCGCTGGTGGGCAGGACAATGGCCTTGCCGGCGTTGTAGACGGTCAGGTCGTCCTGCTGCTCGGCGCGGGTGTAGGTGTAGGAGGCGTAGTAGTTGAAGTGGTGGGGCAGCAGGCCGCTCCATTCCAGTTCCAGGCCGCTGTTGTCGACGGAACCGGCGTTGATGTCGGCGAAGTCGCCGTTGATGTCCCTGGAGGAAACCTGGCGGTCCTTGAACTGCATGTAGAACAGGGTGGCGGCCAGGGTCATGTCGTCACCGCTGTAGCGCCAGCCCAGCTCGTGGTTCCAGCTGGTTTCCGGCTTGGAATCGATTGAGCCGACGCCCTGGTCGTAGAGCACGTAGTTCTGCGGGATGCGCATGTTGCGCGACAGGCTGTAGAACAGCTGGTCGCGCTCGTCGAGCTGGTATTTCAGGCCGACGTTGGGCAGCAACTTGTTATAGGTCTGGCTGCGCTTTTCCGGCTGCTCGGTGAGGCTGCCGTGGTTGGTGCCGTCGCGCTTGACGTCCATGTAGGCCAGGCCGGCCACCAGGGTCCAGTCCGGGGCGAAGTACCAGGTGTCCTGAGCCCAGACTTTCTGCGCCGGGGTAACGGTGAAGCGGTCGCGGCCCTGGACCTTGTTGCCATTGGCGTCCACCACGTTATCCGAATCCGGCCAGGTACTTTGCGGCTTGCCGCTGCTCTTGAGCGGAATGAACGGCTGGGTCTGGCTCTGGCGCGCGCGCTCGTACCAGTAGCCGAATTGCAGGCTGTGGTCGCCCAGGTCCCAGTTCAGCTTGGTGGTGATGCCCGGGCGCCAGGTCTGGGTTCGCGAAGGGCGGTAGTAGACGCCGCTGGTGGAGGAACCGTCGGCGTTGTACTGGGCGGCGGTCTGCAGGTTACTGAGGTCGAACACGCCGCCCCGGTTCGAGCCGCTGTTCAGCGCATAGCTGGAGGCGCCCACGCCACTGCCATTGCCCCAGTAGTAATACGGGATGACCGACAGGGCCAGGTTGTCGGCCAGTTTGAATTGCGTGTTGAGCACCGCGGTAAAGGTCTGGAACGGGTTCTGCGCCAGGGCGTAGTAGCTGCTGACCTTGCCGTTGCTGCCCAGGGCCGGCGTCGAAGGGTAGGGGTCGTACTTGCGACCGTTCTGCTGGAACTGGGCCTTGGTCAGCTGGCTGTAGCTGTTGTTGTCCTGCTCGTGGTACTTGAGGATCAGGTTGGCCGTGTTGCCGCCGCCCATGTCGAAGAAGCTGTTCCATTCCACCTTGTCCGCCCGCACCGCACCGTCGCCGCGCCATTTCTCGCCCTCGGTGTGGGACAGCGAGAGCCAGTTGCTCAGGCCGTTGACTTCGCCGGTATTGAGCCGGGCGAAGGTCTTGAAGGTGCCGTTGCTGCCTGCCACCTGCTTGACGAAGGCCCCGGTTTCCTTGGTCGGGCGGATGGTCACGATACCGATGTTGCCGCCGCTGGAGCCGATGTGCGGGCCATCGGCTTCGGCCGCGCCCTGGGTGACGAAGATCTGCTCGATGTTTTCCGGGTCGCCCAGCAGGTTGGAGTACAGCGCGTAGTTGCCGGAGTCGTTGATCGGCATGCCGTCCACCGACATCCCCACCTGGTCGGAGTTGAGCCCGCGCATGGTGAAGCGGAACCCCGAAAGCCCGGTGGCGTCTTCGCTGGAGATGTTCAGGCCCGGGGTGTACTTGAGCTTGTCGATGGCGTTGCCGGTGGCGGTCTGTTTGTCCAGCGCCTCCTTGGTCACCGTGGAGCGCGCCTTGATGCTCTCCTCCGGGACCATGTAGCCCCCGCCCGCCGTGGCCTTGCCTTGCACACCAATGGTGCCGACGTCGCTGTCGCTGGTGTCTGCCATGGCGATCCCATGGCCCATGCTCGCGGCAACGAGTGCCAGGTGAATCCGGGTGAACTTCATCACTGTCGTCCTGCTGTTGGGTGCTTACTGCACGCTGTAGTTGAAGGTGGCGGTAAAACGTTGCTCGTTGCGCCCACCGAAGGCTTGCTCGGGGAACGGCTTGACCTGCTTGATCCGGCGCAGGCTGTTGGTGGCGGCCCGGTTCAGCAGCATGCTCGAGGCCTGGGTCTGGATCCCGGAGTCGAGGACGCGGCCC
>LNAP01001047.1_pt1 | contig 30045 bp, 30 predicted proteins | sample 602601 | NCBI WGS metagenome assembly LNAP01 (sample SAMN02440304, study PRJNA202911) | soil metagenome | biome: Subtropical and temperate rainforests or woodlands; isolation source: soil samples (1 kg each in a 20% v/v slurry with milli Q water) were... ... | reverse complement strand
CACAGCGCAAGGCCGCGGTCCCGGTGGCGCACGGGCGCGGCGCCGGTCTCGGGATGAAAAGCAAGATCGAGCGTCGAGACGTCCTGGCCCTCGGCAATCGCCTCGGTCAGCGCGCGGCAGTCGCGCGAGAGGGCGACCAGCTCGCGTAGCCGCGACAACAGGCTGGTGGTGATGATCCGCTCCCAGGAGGCGTCGTCATCGAGCACCGCTTGCCGCTCCGCAATCATGGAGCGGATCCGCTCGGCCGGCTGCCGCGCACCGACGTCGCTCACGATCCATTGCGCAAGATCCTCCAGCAGCCGATTCAGCTCCGGCTGCCGGCGCAGAGCCTCCTCCCCCAGCGCAGTCAGACGGTCCTCTAGCGAGGCGACGACCGGCAGCAGCATCAGCATGCGCAGACGGATTTCGCCGAGGCTGCTCACGGCATTGCGATCCGCCAGCCGGTCATAGGCAAGATGGGTCGAGAGCGTATCGATCTCGACGATGTCGGTTGCGAGCTTGAGGCGCCTGGCGCGGTGCGCTTCGCTCGTACCGTCGCGCAGCAGCACGGCTCGGCTGAGATTGCGCGCATCGGACAACCAGCTGTCGACGCGGTGCGCGACGGCGGGCGCGACGCTGCGGGGAAACACGATGGTGGAAACGAGGCTGGCGCAGATGATGCCGAGCGAGATCTCCTCCAGCCTCGCCACCGCCGTGTCGAAGATGGCGGCTGGCTCAGACACGGACGGAAAGCCGATCAGCGCCACGGTGTATCCGGCCAGCATGAAGACGTAGCTGCGTGGTGTGCCGTCGAGCAGCGACAGATAGAGGCAGAGCCCGACCCAGAGCGCGATCGCGAGGCAGAGCAGCTCGGGCGCATCGATCAGGTTCGGCACCAGCGCCACCGTCATGATCGCGCCGACCAGCGTGCCCATGACGCGAAAGAACGCCTTCGAGCTCGTTGCGCCCGCAAGCGGCTGAGACGTGATGTAGACCGTCGCCATCGCCCAATAGGGCCGCGGCAAGTCCATGGCCAATGCGATGACGAGCGCGAGAATCGACGCGGCAAACGTCTTCAACGCGAAAATGAGGTCCGCGTGGCGGACCAGAAAAGGCTCGTCTGCGCGCATGGCTACTTCGCCTCTGGACCGGTCTTGCCGTCCTGCAGGCGACCGGCCCGCCGTTCGATGCGCTGAAGCGTCTCGAAGGTTATCGCAAGTTCGTCCGCGCCGATATCCTTCAACAGGCTCGCCCGCACCCGGCGCAGCACCCGGTTGGTCTCCTCGACCTTGGCCTCGCCCGCCTTGGTCAAATGGAGCGTCTTGGCGCGGCGGTCGGTCGGGTCTTCCCTGCGCTCAACCAGCCCCTCGGCCTGGAGCAGGTCTATCAGGCGCACGAGCGACGGCCCCTCGATGCCGAGCTCGTCGGCAAGTACCCCCTGACGGACGTTTTCACCGTGCCTCGACAGCACCAGAAGCGGAATCGCGGTCGCATAGGACAGGCCGTGATCGGACAAGGCCTGGTCGGACTCGCGGCGCCAGACGCGGGCCAGGCGCGCGATGAGCCGGCCGAGTTCGGCATGGATGTGAGCCTGCGAGGGAGCCATGCAAATTAGATAGGATACGAACTATTAGTCTGCAACTATATACACCCGCAGAGTCCAGCCGATCACGCAAAAGCGAACGAGGACAACGCAGATGGGACCGGGTTCCACGATAGAGGCACGGGCGGCGATGGCGAGCGCAGGCACGCTGGCGCTGATGCCGACCTTCGTCGTCGTGGCCGTGGATGCCACCGGCATGGGAATCATCCTCCCGCTGCTGCCGTTCTATTCACAGAGACTGGGCGCCACGCCGGTTCTGCTGGGCGCCCTGATCTCCGTCTATGCCGTCTGCCAGCTCATTGCCGGCCCCGTGGTCGGCATGCTCTCGGACCGCTATGGCCGACGAAAGGTGCTGGTGGTCAGCCAGGTCGGGACCCTGATCGGATTTGTCCTGCTCGCCCTCGCGGCCAATCTGACGCTGGTGTTTCTGGCGCGCGTCATCGACGGCCTGACATCCGGCAACATCTCGGTCGCGCACGCTTACGCCGCCGAGCACAGTGCGCCTGCGACGCGCAAGCAGGCGCTCGGAATGACCAGCGGCGCAATTGGAACCGGGCTGCTGCTCGGCCCCGCGCTATCGAGCTTCCTCGTGCATTATGGCCAGACCGCGCCGGTGTGGGCCGCGGCCGCGCTCTCCCTGGTGAGCATCATCGCGACAGTCGCCCTGCTCCCGCCGGATCACCCGGCGTCCGGGTCGCTTTACCAGCATCGCCTGTCCGAGGCGACGTTCACCCGCAGCCTGTTCGGGATGCGCTACGCCTTGCGCCTGCTCGGCCTGCTCATCGTGTTCTTCTTCGTCAACTCGATGTTCCTGTCCCAGATCGGCCTGTTCTTGTCGGAACGGTTCTCCTGGGACGGCCATCCCTTCGGCGCGCGCGAGCTCGGCTGGATGTTCGCCTATGCCGGCTTCATCAACATTGTGGTCCAGGGCCTCTTGATCACACGCGCCAACCTGATCGCTTCCGATCGCAACATCGTCATGGCCGCGTTCGCGTGCATGGGACTCGGATTCGCGGGGCTTGCGGCCGGCAGCAATGTCGGCCTGCTCGCGATTGAGCTGACGCTCATCATCGCCGGCACCATGTTCGCCCGCAGCACGCTGACCGCGGAGCTGTCGCGCTCGACCGCGATCAACCGTCAGGGCATGATCATGGGGCTCAACCAGTCGCTGATGTCCGGTGCGAACATCAGCGCCCCGCTGGTGAGCGGCGCGCTGATCGGCCATCGTCTGTTCGTCCCGTGGGCGCTTGTCATGGCCGCCATCGCCGTGATCGGCGCAGCACTGGCGGGCCAATTGCTGGATCTGCCGCGGACGCGCTAGCGCCCTCGCCTCAATTCACCGCGTAGACGTCAGGATCGGCGCTCGAGCTCGGCTTTTTGAAGGCGTTGCGCAGGGCCGGCGACATCGGGACGTTGTAGTTGAGACCGTTCGGCGGGGTCGGGGATTCCAGCCACTTCCGGTAGAGGACCTCGATCTCCGGGCTTGCGTAGAGTTCCGCCGTGGCGCGATCGGCCAGCGCCTTGAACGGCGCATCCTCCCGCCGCAGCATGATTCCGAACGGCTCCGGCTTCGAGAACGCCTCGTCGCTGATCATGAAAAGCTGCGGCTCCTTCGCGCGCGCGATCGCAACGGCAAGCTGAACGTCGTCCAGCGCGTAGGCCTGGGCCCGGTCGGTCTCCAGCAGCAGGAAGGCCTCGGCCTGGTCCTTGGCCGGCATGATGTTGATACCGAGGTTGCGCTCGGTGTTGACCCTGGCGAGCTGGGTCAGGTTGACCGATCCTGCCACCGCCGTGACGGCCTTGCCCTTGAGATCGTCGATGCTGTTGATCTTCGCGGCCTTCTTGGCTGCAAATCGCGTTGCACTGAGGAAATGCGTGTTGGTGAACGCGACCTGCTTCTGGCGGTCGGCATTGTTGGTGGTCGCCGAGCAGTGCAGATCGAGCGTGCCGTTGACCATCAGCGGTATGCGGTTCGACGAGGTCACCGCGAGATACTCGACGCCGATGTCGGACATGCCGAGCTGCTTCTTCACGGCATCCACGATCCTCAGGCAGATGTCCATGGCAAAGCCGACCGGCTTCTGGTTGCCGTCCAGATAGCTGAAAGGCACGGACGCTTCCTGATAGCCGAGCGTAATCTTCTTCGTTTCCTTGATCTTCTGGAGCGTGCCCGACAGGTCTTCGGCGGAAGCTGCGCCCGCAAGACACGTCAGGGCCAGGATAACGGTGGGAAGACGCATCGAAAGCTCCTCAAAAGATCATGGGCTGCGCCAGCGCACGGCCGCGCATGTGATAGCCCAGAGCCGGCGCAATCACCAGACGAGGCTCCGTCTATCGGCCATCCCCGTTTTACATGTACCGATGCGGGAGGAGATATCGCCCGGCACCGTCAGGGTTGAGCGCTCTGCCGCGCAAGTGCCTCCGGTCTGACAACCAGTCAGCACAAGTTTTCATCGTGCGCGCGCAATACCTTGCATCCCGCGAGGCCGCCGCTCTCCTGCGATTTGATTCCGCATCGATAGCGGCGCGTTGCCCCGCCAAAAACGACCGGTTGCCGTAAGCGCGACCGGGACAACAAGGGATGAACGGCCGAGTGGCAAGTTCCGGGGAGACGCGTCGCAGCGCGAGCGAGGTGCTGCGCGTCGAAAGGCTGACCGTGCAGTATGGCGCGCTTGTCGCCCTGCGCGACGTGAGCTGGTCGGTCCATGGCGACGAGATCCTCGGCATCATCGGTCCGAACGGCGCCGGCAAGAGCAGCTGTTTTGCCGCCGTCACAAACGCCGTCAGCCATCGCGGCCGCACCTTCCTCGACAGCAACGACGTCTCCGCGCTTCGGACATTCGACCTCGCCGGCCGCGGTCTGCGCCGTACTTTCCAGCAGAATTCGTTCTTCGGCGAGCTGACCGTCCTGCAGAACGCGGTCTCGGCCATCTTCCGCGATTTCTCGACCAGTCTCGCGACATCGCTGTTTGCGCCGTGGCGCGAGGCAACCACACGCCGCGCCGCCGAGATAGCGGCCGCTCAACTGCTCGACTTCTTCGGCATCGCGCGCCAGTACCACGACCAGCTTCCCGGCGACATTCCTTATGGCGTACAGCGCCTGCTCTCCGTTGCCCTCGCCTACGGAACCGGCCCAAAAGTGCTGCTGCTGGATGAACCCGCCGCGGGTCTGAGTGGCGGCGACATGAAGAAACTCGCCGACGTCCTGATCGGCCTGCGCAAGCGCAACCTCGCTCTCGTCGTCATCGAGCATCACATGGACCTGATCATGTCGATCGCCGACCGCATCGTGATGATCGACCAGGGTGCAATGCTGGCGACGGGAACGCCGGCCGACATCCAGCGTGATCCCCTGGTCCGCGAAGCCTATCTGGGGCGCGACGAATGAGCGGCGTGCTCCAGAGCGACAACCTCTCGGTACGCTACGCTGGCAACGTTGCAGTATCAGGCGTCAATCTCAGCGTGCCCGCAGGGCGGATGGTCGGCCTCGTCGGCGCCAACGGCGCCGGCAAGACCACACTCGTCAACGCGCTCGCCGGCTGGTCACGCGGCCGCGCTGTCGTCACCGGCAGCGTGCAACTCGAAGGACGCAGCATCGAGAAGCTTGCCGCCCACGACCGGGTGGCACGCGGCCTCACGCTGGTGCCGGAAGGCAAGAACATCTTTGCCGAGCTGACCGTCGATGAGAATTTGACGCTGGTACGGCCCCCCACGGACACCACCGGCCGGCATCTCTTCACCGTTCCCGAGGTCTTCGAATTCTTCCCCCGCCTTGCGGAGCGCCGCTCGCACAGGGGCGCAGCGCTCTCCGGCGGCGAACGCCAGATGCTCGCGGTTGGACGCGCCTTGCTCGCCGGCCCGCGCGTTCTGATGCTCGATGAGCCATCCGCGGGCCTTGCGCCCCGTCTGATCACGGATCTGCTGTCCCGGATCCGCCTGCTGGTCGATCGCGGCCTGCCGGTGCTGCTGGTCGAGCAGAACGTGAAGGCGGCGCTGAAAGTGGTTGACCATCTCTGTCTGCTCGAACGCGGCAAGATCGTCGGTGAAGGCCCCGCCGAATTGATGGCCGCCGATCACCGCATCATCGAGGCCTATCTCGGCACCATCGCGGATGGAACGCCGGCATGAATATTGCGCAGCAAATCATCAACGGCATCGTGCTCGGCTCCGGTTATGCCTGCATTGCGCTGGGCTGGACCATTCTGCTCGGCGTTGCGCGCCTCGTGAACTTTGCCCACGGCCAGCTCTATATGCTCGGCGCGTTCGTCACCTGGTACGCCATCGTCAAGGTGGGCCTGCCCTACGCGCTCGCCATCCTCGTGGCCATCGTCGTGCTTGGCGCCATCGGCCTCCTCTTACAGAGCGCGATGATGCGGCTGGTCATGACGCAGAACCTGACCAGCCTGATGATCGTGACGCTCGGCCTTGGCTACGTCCTGCAGGGCGGCAGCGCGCTCATCTTCGGCGGCAATCCGCAGACGCTGCCCGGCACACTGGCGCGCGCCAAGGTGGACATCGGCCCGCTCTGGTTCACCTGGCAGGATGTGCTGGTGCTGGTCGTTACGCTGCTGCTCTACGGCGCAGTCTGGCTGTTCACGCAGCGTACCCGGTTCGGCTCGGTCATCCGCGCCGTGGCCGAGGACCCAAAGCTCTCGGAACTGTTCGGCATCAACGCAAAATTTGTCTACCTCGGCGTCTTCGTGTTCGAATGCGCGGCGGTCGCGCTCGGCGCCGCGCTGGTAGCGCCCCGCTCGCCGATCCTGACCAGCATGGGCTTCAACGAGGTCATCATGACTTTCGTCGTGGTCGTGCTCGGCGGCATCGGCTCGATCGGCGGGGCGCTCGCGGCCGGCCTCGGGCTTGGGCTGTTCACGGCCTTCTTCGGCGCGTTCGTGGCGCCGGCCTATACGACGGCAGCGGCCTTTGCGTTGTTGCTCGCGCTGCTCGTGATCCGTCCCGCGGGGCTTGCGACCAAATGACCGCGATCGAGTCTCCACGCCCCGCCTCGATCCCGTACCTGCGCTACGCCGCAGTCGTGGCCTTCGTGGTGATCGGCTTCTTCCTGCCGCGCCTGCTCGGCGGCACCTCGGTCGCCTATTCGACCCTGACCACGATCGCCATCTTCGCCGTGATGTGTTACGGCGCGGACATCGTGCTGTCCTATCTCGGCGAGGTCAGCCTCGGGCATACGGTATTCTGGGCCATCGGCGGCTATGCGGCGGCGAACCTCTCGGTCAAATACGCCCTGAACGGCTGGGTCACGGCGGCCGCCACGATCGCGCTATGCCTTGCGGCGGCGGCCTTCCTCGGCGCCGTCACACTGCGGACCCGCGAGTTCGTGTTCTCGCTCGTGACCTATGCTGCTGCGGTCGTCGCCTACGAGATCGCGTTCAACTGGGACGCCGTCGGCGGCTCCGACGGCATCGTCGGCATTCCGCCGCTGAAGCTCCCCATGCTCGTCACCAATTTCTCCGGCGCGATGCAGGAAGACCTCTGGCCGGTCGCCTTCGTCCTTCTGCTTCTGACGCTCGCCTTCATCGCGCGCTTCCGCCGCTCGCGCCTCGGCACCACCGCGCTGATGGTGCAGATGAACCCGGCGCTGGCCGCGAGCCTTGGCGTCGATCCGCGCCGGATCAGGCTCGCGGTGTTCGTGATCTCCGCGCCCATCACCGGGCTTGCCGGCTGGCTCTACGCCTATCAGCGCGCCTATGTCGGCCCCGACATGTTCGAGTCCTACTTCCTCGTCATGATGCTCACCGCCATCGTGCTGGTCGGGCGCCGCATCCTGCTCGGCCCCTTGATCGGCACCGCCCTGCTGATCGCGCAGCAGAACCTGCTGTCGCTCGGCGGCGACTGGAACAAGATCGTGCTGGGATCGGTGCTGGCGCTGGTCCTGATCTTCTGGCCTGCGGGGCTCGTGGGCCTGTACCGACGTATCACCAGGAAAACATGAAACACATTGGGAGGACGCGCATGCACAAGACGAAACTCGCTCTCGCGCTGCTGTTGGGGCTCGCATCCGTGCCAGCGATGGCGCAGGACATCAAGGTCGGCACCATCTTTCCGCTCAGCGGCGGCGCCGGCCCCGACGGCCAGACCGTGACCAACGCGGTCAAGCTGATGGTCCAGCAGATCAACGACAAAGGCGGCCTGCTCGGCCGCAAGCTGACCGTGATCTCCAAGGACGATGAAAGCACGCCCGCGGTGGGCGTCAGCCGCGCCAACGAGATGATCGCCGAAAAGGCCGACGTCGTGATCGAGGGCTGGAATTCGCCGGTCACGCTGGCGATGCAGCCGATCCTCGCGCGCGGCGGCGTCCTCGATATCACCGCCGTCTCGAAGTCGGACCTGATCCTCAGCGGCGAAACCAACCCTTACGCGATGCGCATCAACAGCTCGAACGGCTTCGACGCGGAGGTGATCGCCAGATACGTCGTCCAGACCATGAAAGCGAAGAAGGTCGCCTTCCTCACCCAGAACGACGTCTACGGCAACGGTTTTCAGACCGCGGTCGAGGCCGAGTTCAAGAAGCTGAACTTTTCGGGCCAGGTCGTCATGACCGAGAAATTCGCATTCAAGGACACCGATTTCCGGGTTCAGCTCACCAATCTGAAGGGCACCGACGCCGACGCCATCATCGTCACCAACTCCTCGAACTCGTCCGGCCTGCCGGCGATGGTCGACCAGTATCGCCAGGCCGGCATCAAATCGACCTTCGTCGGCGCTGTCGGCATCATGCTCAGCACGGTGTTCAAGGTCGCCGGCGATGCCAACAACGGCGTGATCTCGGCCGATATTTTCTTCCCCGATCTGCCGCCGTTCACGACCCAACCGGAGAGCACCTCCTTCGTCGCGGCCTACACCAAAGCCTATGGCGCCCCGCCCGACAAGAGCGCGGCGCTTGGTGCCGCGGCCGTACAAGTCTGGGCACAAGCGGTTGAATCGACCAAGTCGCTCGACCGCAAGACCGTGGCGGAAGCGATCCGCGGCAAGCCGGTCAAGGGTACCGTGTTCGGCGACGTCCAGTTCCTGCCGAACGGGCAGATGCAGCCGCGCTATGTCGTATTCAAGGTGGTCGACGGCAAGAACGCCAAGCTCGAGGCGCTGCAGTAAGCGCGACACGCGAGAGTCTGGGAGCGCCCGCCTGGTCGTCAGGCGGGCGTCTTCGTCCCTGCCACCTATTCGCAGGTGAGCTGCTGCTCGAACCAGCCGGACAGCCGCTCCGACAGCGGCGGCCACATCCGCTGAAAGCTTCCAAGCTTGTCGGCATTGGCGCGGTACATGGCCCGCAATTCCTGCTCGATCGCCGGAAGGTCAACGCCAACACAGGCCCCGTCCCGCGCGACGGTCTTGCCGGCGACGACGACCTCCTTCACCAGGGATGCATTCCCGCGCGCGAACAGCAGGGCCATGGGGTCGACCGGCATGATCCGGTCGCGGTCGAGCCGGTCCAGATCAATCACGACGTAGTCGGCCGGATTGCCGGGACTGAGCTCGCCGCTTCCAGGTGCGCCAGTCGCCCGGCGGCCATTGCGGATCGCAAGCGCGAACAACTCAGCCGGCGTCCATGTCGCCTTGAAGCCGAGGCCGCCATGGACCATCTGCACCAGCCGCATCTCGCGCAGGATGTCGTCGTCCTCGTCGAGCGCCAGCCCGTCGACGCCGACGGCGATGGCGCAGCCGCATTTATGCGCGGCGGCGATCGGAGCAAGCCCGGAGCGCAGATGCATGTTCGAGCTGAAATTGGTGACGATGCGCGCACCGGAGGCCGCGATCATCTCCAGCTCGTCCGGGCGCGCGTGGATGCAGTGGGCCAGCGTCAGCCGCTCCGAGAGGAAGCCGATGTCGCGCAGCCAGCGCACCATGTCCGGAAAGTTTCGGTCGGCCCATGCGCGCTGGTACACAGTCTCCAGGAGATGCATATGGATGCGGCGGCCGGTTCGCGCCGAGTTCTCCGCGATCGCCTCCAGGAGCGGCTTCGAGCACCATTGCACGCCGGCAGGTCCGAACTGCACGTCGACCATTGGACCGGCGATGGCGGCGGCAATGGCGTTGGTCAGCTCGATATACGCCGTCGGCGACATCGGTGCGCGGACGAACAGGTCTTCGATCGTCTTGCGATCGTCGCTGGCGAGTTCTGCGAGAATCGGTTCGGCGTCCCCGTAGACGATCGGATTCTGGTCGCGCACGGCAAGCGCAAAGGCCATGCGGATACCGACGTCTGACGCGGCCCTGGCAATCGCCGTGGCCTCGTCGAGCAAGGGCATGGTCCCGCTCGGGCGGGTGTAGTGCACCATCATGGCCGCGCAGCCGGCTTTGGCGGAACGCGCCAGTGCGGAGGCCGCGGTCAGGTAAGGATCGACCGGCGTGCCGAGTATGGTCCGCAATATCCAGCTTTCCAGCGGCATGCCGACCGCGCCAAAGGACGACGCGGTGGCGCGGGCGTGGTCATGGGCGTTGACCAAGGCGGGAATGACGAAGGAGCGAGGCCCAGGTCCCGCTCCTCCCGAGATGTCGGTGATGACGCCGCCATCGTGCCGCAGCACGACATTGTCGCTGATGCCGCAATCAGGGCCACGGAACAGGCTGGTTGCCGAAATCTCCGTGGCCATGACGATCTCCCCCAATCAATTGGCGGTATACACCAACTCCCGCTCCGCGCGCGGCGGCAGGAACTCGCGCGAGAACACCTCTGCCGGCGTCGGCGCGCGGGCGAGCTGATAGCCCTCGACCACGATGCCGATGGCGCGCGCCATGCGGTCGTCCTTGATGTCGCCGATGCCGATCTCCTTCATCTCGGCAGAGACGATCAGCTTGTCGAAGGAATATTGCAGCCGGTGCTTCTCGACCGCGACGTCGATCAGATTGTCGTAGTTCAGCGCGGCCTTCATGCCGGCATTCTGGTCCTTGGCCACCGCGATCGCGCCCTTGTTGATGGCGCGCACCAGGCCGGCCACCGCCTTCGGGTTGGACGCGATCAGCTTCTTCGAGACCATTACGCCGTTGGAATAGAGATCGAGACCGTAATCACCGAACGAGAACCATTTGAAATCCTTGTCCGGGTCCTGGCGATTGAGCACGAGATTGAAATAGCTGGTGATGTTGAAGACGAGGGCCGCATCGATGTCGCCCTTGATCAGCATCGGCTCTTGCAGGTTCGGGGCCATGTTGGAGATCTTGATCTTCTCGCCATCGAGTCCGTTCTTGCGGGTGAACACCGGCAGGAGGCGCGTCGTCGGCGTGCCCTGCGCACCGCCGAGCGTGTGGCCTTCGAAATCCTTGATGGTGTTGATGCCGCTGGTCTTCTTGGCGACGATCGCGAACGGCGGCTGGTTCCACATCATGTAGACCATGACCGGCGCGTCCTGCGGCTTGGTCGAGGCGTTCTGAATGATGGCGTTGACGTCGCCGAAGCCGGCGTCGTAGGCGCCCGACATGACGCGCGTGACGGTGGCGCCGGAGCCTTCGCCTTGGTCGATGACGACGTTGAGGCCTTCCTCCTTGAAGAAGCCGTTGTCCTTGGCATAGAAGAACGCGGCGTCGCTGCCTTGCGTCTTCCAGCCCAGCGTGAACTTGATCGTGGTTTCCTGGGCCGTTGCGACGCCCGCGGACAAGGCCAATCCCAGCAGTGCGGCAGTAACGTTTCTCAACATCGAGACCTCCTCAAGCTTCGTTGCGTGATGGTTCAAGAATTCAGGTGGCAATCACGTCGTTCTTGCGCGTGGCCCAGCCGGTCACCCGCCCCTCGATCAGCGAGAACACGGCGTAGAGCGCGACGCCGAGGCCGGCGAGCACGAACAGACCGGCGAACACCAGCGGCACGTTGAAATTCGACGACGCGGTCATCATGACGTTGCCGATGCCGCGGTTGGAGGCGACGGTCTCCGACAGCACGGCGCCGACAAAGGCGTAGGAGATCGCGACCTTCAGCGAGGCGAAGAAGAACGGCATCGTTCGGGGCAGGCCGACGTTCCAGAGGATATCGAACTTGCTGGCGCCGAGAGCCTTCAGCACGTCCTCGAGCTCCGGCTCGGTGGTCGCAAGGCCCGTCGCGATGTTGACGACGATCGGGAAGAAGCAGATCGAGAGGGCAGTCAGCACGGCCGGCACCGTACCCGAGCCGAACCACAGCACGAAGATCGGCACCACCGCGACCTTCGGGATCGACGAGAAGCCGATCAGCAGCGGATAGCAGGTGTCATAGGCGGTCTTGGAGACGCCAATGATCGCGCCGAGCGCCACGCCGAGCGCAACACCGAGCACGAAACCGAACATGGTGGTCCCGAGCGTTTGCAGGATGTGCGGCCACAGCACCGGGAAGCGCTGGAACAGCGTCACGAACACCTGCGACGGCCGCGGCAGCACCAGATCGGACATGCCCGTCATCAGGCAGAACAATTCCCAGCCAACGAAGAACAGCACGATCAGTCCGGCGGACCACGCCTTCTGCCTGAGATCGATCCCGAACATCAGCCTGTCCCCTGCTGGGCCGCGCTGCGCGCGTCCTCGATGAAGGTGCGCAGCTTCTGGTTCAATGCGACGAAATCCGGCTCGAAGGTCACGGCGACGGTGCGCGGCCGGGAGAACTCCACGCGGCTGTCGTCGAGGATGCGGCCGGGACGTGCGCTCATCACGCAGATACGGCTCGCCAGGAAGCCGGCCTCGCGCAGATCGTGCGTCACCAGCAGCACCGTCGGCTTGTGCGTCATCCAGAGGTTTTGGAGGATCGACCACAGTTCCTCGCGGGTGAACTGGTCGAGCGCGCCGAAGGGCTCGTCGAGCAGCAGCATGCGCGGCTCGTGGATCAGCGCGCGACAGAGATTGGCTCGCTGGAGCATGCCGCCGGACAACTGCCACGGATAGCGAGTGCCAAACCCTTTGAGACCGACCTGCTCCAGCAGCGCGTTGGCCTTGTCGCGGAATTCGGTCTTGCACAGCTTGCGGAAGCTCGAACGGAACGGCTCGACGATCTTGAGCGGCAGCATAATGTTCCGCTCGATCGTCATCCACGGCAGCATGGTCGGGTTCTGGAACGCCATGCCGACCCGCAACGCTCGCGCCGCGACCTCCCGGCCACCGACGATGACGACGCCGCTGGTCGGCTGCACCAGGCCGCTGACGAGACGCAGGATAGTCGATTTGCCGCATCCGGACGGACCGACCAATGCGACAAACTCGCCGTCGGCGATCCGCAAGCTGGTTGTCGACAGCGCGGGCACGGCACGGTCGCCGCGCCCGAAGGTCACGGAGGCCTCGGACAGCTCGATGGCAACAGGGCTGGAGCCTTCGGGCACGGGCTGGCCGTCGAACTGGGCGTTAGGTTGCATGCGCATCACAGCCAAAGTGCATGCAAGCTGGATGCCAGCCTGCGAGACGCGAGAAATCAAGGACCTCGCCGGACGCCCGGCCAAATGGCCGGATTCGATTTAGGCAATGCAGGCGCCAAACTGCATGCAATTGGAGCGCGGGATTGCTGCGGCGCTGTGTTAAAGAGAGGCCTCGCCCCTCCCCTCAAGGATTCGCCGATGGCGGCGCGCCCCACCACCAAGACTTCTGAATCATCGGACAAGGTCAGCGTGATCTGCCGCGCGCTCAGGCGCGCGATCATCGAGCAGGCGCTCGAGCCCGGCGCAAAGCTGCCCGAGGATTCGCTCGGCGAACGGTTCGGCGTCAGCCGCACGATTGCACGCCACGCGCTGGGGCAACTCGCCGCGGAAGGGCTGGTCGAATTGCGCCGCAACCGGATCGCGGTGGTGGCGACGCCGAGCTGGCAGGAAGCGCGCGACGCCTTCGATATCCGCATCGAGCTCGAACGTCTCGTGGTCCGCCAGCTCGCAGGCAAGCTAACCAAGGCCCAGATCGCCGAGCTGAACGCCCATGTCGATGCCGAGGATCGCGCGCGCGGCGGCACGGACGCCGTCTCGATCCGGCTTGCCACCGAATTCCACATTCTGCTCGCGCACATGACGAACAGCCCGATCCTGGTGCGCTATGTCAGCGAGGTCGCGTATCGCTGCTGCCTGACGCTGTCGCTCTACAGCCGGCCGCATTCCACGGAATGTGCGATCAACGAGCACCGCGCCATCATCGCCGCGCTCGCCAAAGGCGACGAGGCCAAGGTGATGGAATTGATGCACCATCACCTCGATTCCGTGGCCAACCGCGCGCTGGTCGCCCCTACCCCGCAGCGCGGCCGCGATCTGCTCGATATCCTCGCGCCGTATGCCGATGAGGTGACGAGCGACCGCGTCGTCAAGCTGCCCAAGGTCGCAAGACGCTAAGGCGCAATAGGTTGCGCCTTAGCTTTTTTGTTTGCGCATGATCTCGTCGGAAAACCGCTGCACACTTTTCCGGATCATGCGCGTGTTAGGCCTCGATCCCGCGCTGGATCAGAATCCGCTCGGCGCTGTCGTTCCAGACATCCATCTTCACGATCTTCCCGCCCTTGACAACGAAGCGATCGACATAGCGATTGCCCTCGAACGGCGTGCCGTCCATCCACTCGCCATAGAGCGTGCCGACGCTGTAGACGACCGTCTCGTCCACGCCCGGGCAGACGTCGAAGCGGTCCATCTTCTTCTTGACCCAGCGATAGCGCTTCGCATTGAAGCCGGTCGGGCCACGCGGATGATCGAACTCGCGCCCGCCGGTAAACGTGATCACGGTGCCCGGCTTCATATAGGCTGAAGCGGCGTCGGGATCGGGTATCATCGAGGCCGTCAGGTAGGCTTCGACGATCTCGGCGTCGGTCATCGGGCGTTCGGCTTTTGCGGGGGCGGACATGGCAGGTTCTCCGGGGTCTCGACAGTCTACAATTCTGGCCTCAAAGTGCATGCATATTTTTTGGACAATCTGGTGGCGGAACTGCACACAATCTGGAGCTGTCCAGGCCAGCCGCTTCCGCTAGGGTACCACAGCCGAATCCGATGCCATGACCACGCAGACCGCCCTCGACCAGATCTTCCGTAACGCGCTGTTGCGATCATCCGCCACACCCGTCGATATCGGCGTGAAGGGCGGCCGCATCGCTGCGATCGAGCCGCAGCTCGCCTGCGAGGCCGTCGAGGTCGACCTCGGGGGACATCTGGCCCTGCCCGGTTTCGTCGATACCCACATCCATCTCGACAAGGCCTGCCTGCTCGGCCGCTGCGGCCACAATCACGGCAGCGTCTCGGAAGCCATCCGCGCCGTCGCCGGAATGAAGAAGGACTTTACGGTCGAGGACGTCTACGCGCGCGGCGCAAAAGTGCTCGAACGCGCCATCGTGTACGGCACGACGCGCATGCGCACCCATGTCGAGATCGACCCGCGCATCGGCATGCGCGGCTACGAGGCGGTCAAGGCACTGAAGCGCGACCATGCCTGGGCCATCGACCTCTCGCTCTGCGTCTTCCCGCAGGAGGGCCTGACCAACGATCCCGGCAGCGACGAGCTCCTGGTCCAGGCGCTGCGCGACGGCGGCGGGGCGATCGGCGGCTGCCCCTATATGGACACCGACCCGAACGCCCACCTCGAACGCATCTTCGACCTCGCCCAGGAATTCGACGTCGACGTCGACCTCCATCTCGACTTCGATCTCGATCCGTCCTGGTGGCACCTCGACGAGGTCTGCCGGCAGACCGAGCGGCGCAACTATCAGGGGCGCGTCGCGATCGGCCACGCCACGAAGCTCTCGGCGCTGCCGCCGGAACGCTTGAAAGCGGCCACCGCGCAACTGGCAAATGCCGGCGTCGCCGTCACCGTGCTGCCCGCGACCGACCTCTATCTGATGGGGCGCGAGGCCACCCACAATGCACCGCGCGGATTGACGCTCGCACACAAGCTCGTCGACAACGGCGTACTGTGCTCCGTCGCCACCAACAACGTGCTCAACCCCTTCACCCCGTTCGGTGACGCTTCGCTGCTGCGAATGGCGAACTTCTATGCCAATGTCGCGCACGCCTCGGTCAGCGACTTCGACACCTGCCTCGATCTCGTGACCGACCTGCCGGCGCGGCTGATGAACCTTGGCGATTATGGCATCAAGGTCGGCAACCCCGCCGATCTCATCGTGCTCGATACGAAGGACAGCCGCTTCGCCATCGCCGAGCTGCCGGATGTCGTGATGGGGTTCAAGAATGGCCGGCAGACATTTGAACGGCCGCGCCCGACGCTGTTTTCATCGCGGAGCTGAACGGCGACAAACGGAGGAACCGGATGGCCTTCGACACAATCTTCCTCAATGCACGCTTCGACGGCGGGTCCCGGCATCACATCGCGGTCAAGGATGGGCGCATCGCCGCGATCATGCCCGTTGACCAGCCCCCGACCGGCGCTGCGGCGATCGACTTCAATCATGCCCTCGTCGTCCCCGGCTTCGTCGAGGGCCATATCCATCTCGACACCAGTTTCTATGGCGATGCCTGGCGTCCGCACAAGCCGTGTACCAACGGGTTCGACGTGCACGAGCGCGTCGCCTTCCAGGCGCAGAACATGGCCAAGGCTGCGCCGATGGACGTGCGGGCGCGCAGCCAGCTCGATCTCTGCATCGGACATGGCACCACGCAGATGCGCAGCCATGTCATGGTGGATGGCTCGGTCGGGCTGAAATCGATCGAGACGATCCTGCGCGTGCGCGAGGAATACCGAGACCTGATCGACATCCAGCTCGTCGCCTTTCCCCAGAGCGGCATTCTGGCGAGCCCCGGCACGCCCCAATTGCTGGATGAGGCCATCGGGCTCGGCGCCAACCTCGTCGGCGGGCTCGATCCCGCGAGCTTTGACCGCGATGTCGAGAAGCACCTCGACGTCGTGTTCGGCGTGGCCGAAAAGCATGGCGTCGATGTCGACATCCATCTGCACGACATGGGCACCCTCGGCGCCTTCGAGATCGAGCAGATCGCGGCGCGCACGCGCGCGCTCGGCATGGAAGGCCGTGTTGCCATTAGCCACGCCTACGGGCTCGGCGATATTCCGGCAGATTACCTCAAGAAGATGGCGGAGGTTCTTGCCCGCTCGGGCGTCGCAATCATGACCAATGCGCCGGGGGCGCGGCCGTTTCCACCGGTTCTCGCCCTGCGCAACGCCGGCGTCACCGTCTTCAGCGGCAATGACAACATCCGCGATTCCTGGTGGCCCTATGGCGACGGCGACATGCTGCGCCGGGCAACCACGCTCGGCTATCGCTCCGGCTTCAACATCGACGAAGAACTGCGCGTCGCATTTGACCTCGTCACCGCATCAGGCGCCAAGGCGCTGCGTCTCGAAGGTTACGGCCTGCGTGTCGGCGCCAAGGCCGACTTCGTGACGCTGAATGCGGCCCATATCCCCGAGGCCGTCGTCGCGGTGCCGCAGGGGCGCTCCGTGTACAAGGAGGGGAAACTTGTCGCCGTAAACGGCCAGGTTGTCGGCAAACACGCCTGACCGTTCAATCGTACCGTCGAACCTCCCCAAAACTCCAAGTCCGGTAGAATCCCGGACCGTAGCCCAACGCGTTGCAGCAAGGATCAGGTAATCTTACTAAGACCTTGCACTGACCATCTGCGTTCACCGGGAGTTTGGTTATGTTCAGCGCATTCAACAGTATCGATTATCATTCCATCCGGGCCAGCACGCCAGCCGAGACCGCCGTCAAGCGCCTGAATGGAATCGGCGAAGTCCTGTCAGGCCTCGACATCACGGCAATCCACACACAGGACGAGATGGCACGCGCGCTGTGGACGCTGGATACCGCCGACAAATGCGTTCGCCTGATCCTGACCGAGTTCCGCAGCGAGCGGACGACGGACATCGTGCGCAAGGCCAACAGCCTGATCGATCTGATCGAGGCCGCCCGCGACGAAGTCTCGGGCTATCGCGGCGGCAGCAGGGTCCTGAGCTGAATGGGCCCCCGGCGTCAGCGCTTGATCTTCGCGAGGATCCTGTCCGCCTCGGTGCGCCAATCGGCGCTGCGGGCGAACTCCTTCGTGCCCCTGGTGCCGAACAGGCCCTCGTCGGCGAGATCGGCCACCCAAGCCTGACGTTCGGCCGTGCCCTGCGCCGACCATGGCGTCAGCCCCGCCTCCCGTACGGTCTCCGCGACTTCGCGCACCTCTTCGGCACGGCGACGGCCGTGCTCGATCACGCGCTGGAAGAAATAGGCGCCCTGCTTCTCCCAATTGATGCTCGGGAAGGTTTCCGTGAGCGACGCCAGCACCGCATCCTCGACGCCATAAGCGCGCGCGGTGGTGAAGCTTTCGATGACCATGGCCTCCAGTCCCTTGATCATGATGCTCCGGCACATCTTTACGGCCGACGACACCCCGAGCTTGTCGCTGGCAACCTTCGCCGCAAAACCGATCGCGTTCAGTAACGGCTCCAGCTCTTTCGCGCCGGGGCCGCCGAGCAGCAGCGGCACCTTGATGCGATACGGCGGCACCGAGGTCATCACCGCGCCCTCGACATAACGCCCCGCGGCGCCATCGATCAGCGCCGCGGCGCGCTGCTTGGCGCCGGGAGAGGCCGAGTTGAAATCGAGGAACCATGTGCCCTGGTTGATCGCGGCCGCGCAGGCCTTTGCGACCGGAACGGCCTGGCTCGCCGTGACCGCAGAGATGATGAAATCGGATCTCGCGGTCAGCTCGGCATGAGAGGATGCCAGTGCCACTCCGAACTTGGCGGCATGCTCCCTGGGCGCCGCGCCGTGCTCGCCTCCGAGCTTGATGTCGTAAGCAACAACCTTGATGTCCTGCTGGCGCAAATCCTCGGCCAGAATCCGGCCAACTTCGCCATAGCCAACCAGCCCGATCTTCCAGCGTTTGGGATCACCCGCCATCAGTTCAGTCCTCGCGTCGTTTCATCGAACAGCTCCTCGACCGCATAGCGGCGCGGGATCAGCACCTGCTGGAATGCGTAATCGACAATCAGCTCGAGCGGCTTCCTGTTCGCCTCGATGCCGAAGGGAACGAGGTCCGGCGTTACGGCGGGGCCAGCCTGCGCCTTGTTCCGCTTGAGGAGATCGTAGACGCCAGCGACCACGTCGGGTCGCGATCTTGCAAGCTGCTCGGTCACGACCACGAGATGATTGACTGGCACGACACCGCGGCGGACATACCATTTGGCGGCTTCCGCGGCGGGATCAGGAAAAAGCGGCTTCAGCTTGGGGTCGTTCGAGGTCTCGCCGAGGACCGCATCGAGTTCACCGTCGAGCAGCATCTGCAGGACCTTCTTGTCCTTTGGTGCTCGCTCGGTGGTATCGACATATTCGGCGACGTGCGGATCTTCAAAGGTGACCCAGCGGATCCTGTCGAGGTTGACGCCATAGTCGTTGGCGAGGATGCCCCTGATCCACGCCCCCGTCGTCGTGGTGAAGGAGCGGATGCCGACGCGCTTGCCTTCGAGATCGGACGGCCCGAGCTCCCCCTGCACAGGATTGTAGAGCGCGTAAGCATGCTGGAAGCGGCCGAGCATCGTCGCCGGTAGCAGCACCAGCGGCTTGCCATGCGCCTTGGCCATCAGATAGGTGACGATCGCCATCTCGCAGACGTCAAAGGCCTGCTCGCGAACCATCGGCTTGAACGCCGTGTTGGTCGGCGCGTACTCGATGAAGTCGAGGTCGAACAGGTCGGAGCGGAGCTCCCCATTTTTCACCGCCTGGACATGGGGGTGACTGCCGAGCACAGCCTTCAGCCTGAGACGATCCATCAGTCCGCTCCGGTTCTCATCAGACATCCTCGGGATTGTCAACGTAGACGAGCCCCGCTTTCGCCAGCGCTTCGCGCATGCTGTACATGTCGAGACCGAGCTCGCCCGAGGCGAGCCGCTTGCGCTTGCCACCCTCGTCTGCGTTTCGCTTCTTCGCCTTCTCGGCGACTTCAGCGGCATAACACTTCGGCACCACCACGACGCCATCGTCATCGGCCACGACGATGTCACCGGGATCGACATTGACACCGGCGCAAACCACGGGGACGTTGACCGAGCCGAGCGTCGCCTTCACCGTGCCCTTGGCCGAGACAGCGCGCGACCACACCGGAAACTTCATCTCGTGCAGCGCTCTGACGTCGCGGCAGCCGGCGTCGATGATCAGCCCCCGCACGCCGCGCGCCTGGAGCGAGGTTGCGAGCAACTCCCCGAACATGCCGTCGGTATTGTCGGTGGTGCAGCCGACGACGAGGATGTCGCCCTTCCTGCACTGCTCGACCGCGACATGGATCATCCAGTTGTCTCCGGGCTGCGCCAGCACGGTGACGGCCGGACCGGCAATCGACGCACCCGCCCAGACCGGGCGCAGATACGGTTTCATCAGGCCGATACGGCCGTAGGCCTCGTGCACTGTCGAGACGCCATACTCCGACATGCTGGCGGGATCGGCTCGCTCAATATTGCGAACGACGACGGGCTTCATGCCAGCTCCTCCGCAACCGTCGGGAACAGGCGCTGATAGGCCTCGCCATAGGTCATGGGCACGCCGGTGTTGCGGCTGCCCTGGATGCCGCGGTTGAGTGCCACGCGCTCGTAATAGCCCCAAAGATGCTTCTGTGCGGCGAGGATCTGGAACGCCTCGTACTTCTCCTTCCAGACCTCGTCGATCTTGAGCAGCAGATCAGGCTTGTAATTGCACTGCTCGGGCTGGTGCGGCTCGAACAGAAATACCGGAGGCGCGGAGTATTTGTATTGCGCGCCGGGCTTATGGCCCATCGCCTGCGCGACCACGCGGGTCTCCTGCGCGAAATGCGCGGCGTTCGGGTGGTCGAAATTATAGGGATCTTCCAGCGCATGGGTCAGCACGAAGCTCGGATTGAGCTCGCGGTAGATGTCGACCATGCGGTCGAAATGCGCCTCGGTGAGCTTGAGCGGATAGTCGCCGCAGTCGAAGAACTCGATCTCTGCGCCGAGCAGCTTTGCCGCCCGCTCCGCCTCGTCCTTGCGGCCGGCCTTCACCGATTCCAGCGTCGCGCCCTTTTCCTTCCAGGCGAACTGGCTCTCGCCGCGCTCGCCGAAGGACATGCAGACGATCTTCATGCGATAGCCCTTCTTCGCATGCAGCGCGATGGCGCCGCCGGCGCGCCAGACGAAATCGCCCGGATGGGCGGTGACGACAAGGCCTGTTTTCATGGGACTGCTCCCCTCTTTGGTTGATAAGCAACATATCGATCACGGCACCGTCATGCGTCGAACCCGAAAAGCCGCGCGGGATTGCCGACGAGGATCTTCTGCTGGAGTTCCGGCTCCGGCGCGAACTGCGGGATCAGATCAACGAGGTCGCCGTCATTCGGCATCATTTTGACGTTGGGATGCGGCCAGTCGGTACCCCAGATGACGCGGTCTGCTGCGGTCTCGACGATCTTTCGCGCGAACGGCACCGCGTCGGCGAACGGCGGACCGCTAGAGGACACCCGCTCCGAGCCGCAGATCTTGACCCAGCATTTTTCGTCGCGCTGCATCAGTTCGATCAGGATCCTGAACGGCAATTGATCGAGCCCTTCGGCCGCCTTCACCCGCCCCATATGGTCGATGGTGTAGCTCAGCGGCAGCCTGGCCAGCATGTCGGCATAGTCGGGCAGGTCGATCGCGTCGAAATGCAGGTCGATGTGCCAGCCGAGCGGCGCGACCATGGCGATGACACGGTTGAACACGGCCTTGTCGGGGACGCCGCCGAGATGGCGGACGAAATTGAAGCGGCAGCCGCGGAAACCGCCCTCATGCAGCGCGCGAAGCCCGCGTTCGGTGATGGTGTCGTCGATATTGGCGACCGCGCGATAGGCGCCGTTGCTCTGCGCGATGGCGTCAAGCGCCACCGTGTTGTCGATACCGTGCACGCTGGCATTGACGATGACGGCACGCTCCACTCCGAGCTTGGCATGCAGCGCGCGGAAATCCTCGAGCGGTGCGTCCGGCGGCGTGTAGGACCGATCCGGCGCGTAAGGGTACTTCGCGCCGGGCCCGAAGATGTGGCAATGCGCGTCGCAAGACAGTTTTGGTAGCTTGAACTTCGGCGTGCGCGTGTTCGGATCGGGCGGTGGAATGGTCGGCGTGTACATCATCGTCATCAGGTGAACCGCCGAACGAGAACGCTTCTTTCAAGTCTTGCTGCTGACGACCGGCAGCCGCCGCGCCGGGGCGGCCTGATCCAGCGCAGGCGCCTGGAACGCAGCAACGGTCGCCTGCACCAATTGCTCGATGGCGCTGGCAGCATCGCTGCCGTCAGCCTCGCCGCGCGACAGGCGCGAGACGCGGTCCGGCGTCACCAGCGAGTAATAGAGCGCGCCGAGCAGGAAGTGACTGCGCCAGACGATATCGGTGCGTGGAATGTGCGGCAGGCTGTCGTGCACCGCATCGATGAACGCATGGCTGGTGTCGTCAAAGGTCTGCGCGATGATTTTTCGCGTAACTTCGTTGCCCTCGGCCGACATCACGGCGCGCAGCCGCGTGAAGCGCGCGCCGCCGCCGGCAAGATCACTGCCCGAGGTGAAGGCCGGCACTACATAGGCCCGCACGATCGCCTCCAGCCGGTCCTGGAGATCGCGCACGCGCCTGGCGGCGGCGAGCAGCTCGGAACGGCGCAGGTTCATCGGCCCGCAATGACGCCGGTAGATCTCCAGCAGCAGGCCGTCCTTGGTCTTGAAATGATAGGTGACGCTGCCGGGATTGGCGCCTGCGGCCTGCGCGATGTCGCGCACCGAAACGGCATTGAATCCGTTGGTGGCGAACAGCTCCTCGGCCGCGACGAGGATCGCCTCGCGCATGTTCGGCTTGCGGGCCGTTTCCTTGCTGGTGGGCTTGCGTGCCATCTAATTTGTACTATCGTACAAAAGATCAGGTCTCGTCAACAAAAACCGCGGGCCGCGTCTGGACCACCCGAAAGACCGACGGCAGGGATGCGAACGCCCGCAAGGAGTGCTGGACTATGCTGGGTTTGAACAAGACGATCGGCCGCTTGATGCTGGGTGCCGGCCTGCTGCTGGCGGGGAGCACCGCGCAGGCCGCTGACACCTATCCGAGCAAGCCGGTTCATATCCTCGTGCCCTACGCCGCCGGCGGCGCGGTCGACGTGCTCGCACGCACGCTGAGCCAGGCGCTGGCGAAGACATGGGGCCAGCAGCCGGTGGTCGATAACCGGCCCGGCGCGGGCGGAATCGTCGCCTCGCAGGCGCTTGCGCAGGCGGCCCCCGACGGCTACACGCTGATCATGGTCGCGAGCGGCCATCCGCTCAACCAGTTCATCTATCCGAGCGTGCCCTACGACACCTTCAAGGATTTCACCGCGATCAGCGAAGTCGCATCCTCGCCGCTCGCGATCGTCGTTGCCAAGGACAGCCCCTACAAGACGCTCGGCGATCTCCTCGCCGCCGCAAAGAAGGACCCGGACAAGCTCTCCTACGGCATGTCCGGCAACGGCACCTCGGCGCATCTCGCCGGCGAGCTGCTCAAATACATGTCGGGCACCAAGATCGTCGCAATCCCCTACAAGGGCGGTGCGCCGGCGCTGACAGCCGTCATCGCCGGCGAGATCCCGCTCAGCATCAATCCACTTGCGGAGGCGATCGGCCAGCTCGAAGGCGGCCCGGTGCGCGCGCTCGCGGTGACCTCCGCGGAGCGCTCCAAGGCGCTGCCGAATGTCCCCACCGTCGCCGAGTCCGGCGTATCAGGCTATGATGTCTCGGTCTGGTGGGGTGTCCTTGGCCCGGCCAGGATGCCGCCGGAGATCGTGGCGAAGCTCGAGACCGATTTGAAGGCGGCGTTGCAGGACCCGAACGTGCTGTCGACGCTCGGCAAGATTGGCGCCGCTCCGGTCGGCTCCTCCGCCAAGGATTTCGACGCCTATATGCGTGCCGAGGCGACCAAATGGGAGCCGGTGCTGAAGGCCGCTGACATCCGCGCGCAGTGAGGAAGTCGCCGATCGCGGTGACGATATCAGCGACACGCTACAGCCTGACCTGGGCTCGGTAACCGAAGTCGAGCGCGCGACGCGGCTGCTGCACAAGCTGCTCGTGACGCTCGAACCTGCGAACGATTGGCATTCGCTGACATCGCTGCGCCGGGCACTGATTCCGTTTGCTGCAAATCAACGCAACAACATGGATAAAGCGTCATTTGTCTTCGGCGTCACGCTGAGCGACCAAAGCTGCGGATTGCAGGAGACCGGGAATGAACAAGCATTTGTTGTTGACACTCCATCGCTGGGTCACGCTCGTCTTTGCGCTTCCGCTGATCGCGATCATAGCGACCGGCCTCATCCTGTCGTTTGAACCCCTGGTGCAAATCAGCGCCGTTGGTGGTCCGCCGATCGCCTCCACGCGCATCGTCGACCTGGTCAAACGATATGACCCGGACGGCAAGGCTCGCGGGCTTTCGATCAATGCCGCCGCGCAGCGGATGACATTGCAAGGCGCGGGAGCGCCGGCGATCGATTTCGCCACCGGCGAACCCGCGATCACCAGTTCCAGCCTCTCCGATCTCTTCGTATGGGCGCGCGGCACACATGAGCGGCTGCTCGGCCAGGCATGGCTCGTCACGAGTTCGACCGTCGCCATGGTCATCCTGATTGTGCTTGGCATTTTCATGGGACTGCCGCGGCTGCGCAACACGCTGTCCGGATGGCACAAGGGGACTGCCTGGTTCGCATTGCCGCTGATCCTCTTGAGCCCGCTCACCGGCCTGTGCCTCGCTTTCGGCCTGACATTCCAGAGCGCGTCCGCTCCCGGCGGTGGCGGCCGTCCGCTCCCACTGCCCGAGGCGGTTGGCGCTGTCGCAGCCTCCCATGATTTGTCGCACGTCATCTCGATCGGCGTGCGCGGCGGGCGCATGATGGCTCGGATCTACGAAGGCGGCGAGTTGCGCGCCTATGCCGTCAGTTCGTCAGGCGTCACGCCGTTGCCGCGCAACTGGCCACGCCTGATTCATGAAGGAAACTGGTCGGCCCTGATCGCCTCGCCGCTCAATGTCGTGACGTCGATCGCGCTGCTCACACTGCTCTCGACCGGCCTGCTGATCTGGGCGCGGCGAAGGCTGCGCAAACCGCGATCGCATACGGACAGACGAACGAACGCCACCGTCGCGAAGGCTGCCTGACTGCATCCGCTTCATTCCAGCCGCCGCCGGATGCGGAGCAGATCCCTTTAGTGCAACCGTCGCCGATCTACGCTATTTCTGGGCAATGACTCGACGTACCGGCAGCGCTGATCTTCCTCTCCACACCGGGCGGGTTCCGCCGTGGCTTGCGAACCGTATGGCGTCGCTCGGAGCGATCGTGACCCAGGCGATCGTGCATCACTACGGGCGCGATGCGTTCCTCCAGCGGCTCTCGCATCCGTTCTGGTTCCAGTCGTTCGGCGCCGTGATGGGAATGGACTGGCACTCCTCGGGGATCACTACCTCGGTGATCGGCGCGCTGAAGCGCGGGCTCGGCCCGCTCCAGGACGAGCTCGGCATTTATGTCTGCGGCGGCCGCGGCCAGCATTCGCGCAAGACGCCGGACGAGCTGATGCAGCTCGGCGACCGTGTCGGCTTCGACGGTACAAAACTCACGCGCGCCAGCCGCCTGGTGGCCAAGGTCGACAGTGCCGCGGTCCAGGACGGTTTCGACCTTTACCTGCACGGCTTCTTCGTCACTGCGGACGCCAAATGGACCGTGGTGCAGCAGGGCATGAACGGCGACAAGCGGCAGGCCCGCCGCTATCACTGGCACTCCGAGGCGCTGAAGAGCTTCGTCGATGCGCCGCACAGCGCGATCGACGGCCCGCAGCAAGGCGAGATCGTCAATCTCACCGACCACCGCGCCGAAATCTCGCGCGCCGCGCAACTCGAACTGCTCTCCGGTCTCGGCCCTGATCGTATCCTCACCGAGTTCGAACGTCTGACCGGGACCGTGCCCGAGCCTGCGCAGGCCATGCTGCCGCATTTGATCATGCCCGCGCATCACGATGTCCGGCCGAAGGATGTGTTCGCACGGCGCCTCCACGGCACCCTCGCCGCAGCCGCCGAACGCGGCCCGGTCGATTTCCCGGAACTGTTGCTGACGCCTGGGGTCGGAGCACGCACCGTGCGCTCGCTCGCGATGGTCGCGGAGGTCGTGCACGGCGCACCTTATCGCTTCAACGACCCCGCACGCTTCTCGCTCGCTCATGGCGGCAAGGACCGTCATCCCTACCCCGTCCCGATCAAGGTCTATGACGAGACCATCCGCGTGCTGAAGGACGCGATCCAGAACGCGAAACTCGGGCGTGACGAGGAGGTGCAGGCGATCAAGCGCCTGGACGATCAGGGCCGGCGGCTGGAACGCACCGCCAGCGGACCGTCGGTCGAGGCCTACATTGCCGGCGAGCGTGCGGCCTCACCCCATCTCGACGGCCGCTCCGTATTCGGCTGGGAGAGAGATCTTGTCGCCGCGAAGAAGTTGACGGGCCCTTGACGGCGCTTAATCTTCGGGCTCCTCGCCACCCGTGAGCCGCATGTGGCCACCGCCAGGTTTTGTCTCGCAGTCGCATGAGGATATAGCGATCGCGGTTCCCCTCAACTTGCGAGCTGCCGCTCGGCATTGCTCCCGGCTGGCTGACGCCCCTCACGTGCGTCAGCGCTCACGGGCAATTGCGCGATCATGCGAATTCCCGGCCGTCGCCGCCAGCGGACCTCGGCGGGATCGACGGCGAGACCAAGTTTCGGCCACCGCACGAACAGTGCTTCCAGCGCGCAGGTCGCCTCGATGCGCGCCAGCTGATGGCCGAGGCAGAAATGGATTCCCGTTCCGAACGACATGTGACGGTTCGGCTTGCGTTCCAGATCGAGGCTATCGGGACGATCATGCGCCGCCGGATCCATGTTGGCGGCGGCGAGCATCACCATGACACGGTCGCCCTTCTTCAGACGCACGCCTTCGACCTCGACGTCCCGCCGCACATAGCGCGGTTTTGAAAATTGCACCGGCGAGACAAAACGCAGGAACTCCTCGACGGCGAGCCCCGCGCGACTCCAGTCCTGCTCCAGCCAGTCGCGCAAGTCCGGACGTCGGAGCAGCTCGTAGGCGGATCCGCTGATGAGATGCGTGGTCGTCTCGGAGCCGGCCGCGAGTAGCAGAAAGACCATCGAGACCATCTCATCCGGCGTGATCTGGGCCCCTTCGCGCTCGACCTGGACCAATTCGGCAATCAGGCCCTCCCCGCCCTGCACGCGCGCGGCCCGCAATTGCTGTTCGAGATAGGCCCTCATCTTGCGAAAGGTCCACAGCAAGCGGAAGAAGCCGACGACGTTGGTCAGCGAGGACATCGCGTTGCCCCAGGCGATGAATTTGGGCCGGTCGGCCGGAGGCAGTCCCAGCAGTTCGGAGATCACTGCGAGCGGCAGGATTCGCGCGTAGCGCTGGACCAGATCGGCTGTACGTCCCTCCGCGAACAGCTCGTCGGCCAGGCCGTCGGCAATATTGCGGATGCGCGGCTCCATCGCGACGATGGCACGGCGGCGAAAGGCCTCGTCCACAATGCTGCGGAGCCTGGTATGGTCAGGTTCGTCCATCGTCAGCATGTTGTTGGCGACGGTCCCGACGTAGCTCGGCATCCACCAGCGCAGACCCGCGACGTCGCCGTCCTCCTTGCGCAGCGTGAAGGTCGCGCCGTCCTTCAGAACCTGTGCCGTCGCGTCATGGGTCGTGGTGATCCAGACATCGCCGACCAGGGGAAATCGCGTCGCGACGAGAGGACCTGACATGCGCAACGCCGCGATCGCCTTGGGCGGATCGCGGAAGAAGGCCTCGCTGGTGAAATCGAGGCGCACTGTCATGGGATCACCGGAGTGATTATTGGCGTCTCACCCAGATGGTATGGGCGGACCGACGCGCAAGGGGGCCGGAACTCGCGCGAGGAGACGACCTATCCGCCTCCCGGCGAACGCTGCCCCGTCTTGCGCTGCTGCTGCGTGTATGCGTCCCAATGACTCCAACTGCCATTGCTGAGACTCTGCAGGTCGGTGCCGAGCGGACGGCGCGTGCGCTTGTCGTGATCGGCGATGACGCGCTCGGACTGCGCGATCTTGCGCTTGAGTTCCGCGACCGTCTTCTGGGTCTGGCCGTTCCGCTTCGAGGAGGCGATCTCGCCCATCGTGAAGCGCGCGGTCTCAAGCGCCTTCAACTCGGCGCGGTTCTTCTTCAACTGGACCCGGTGCCAGGCGATGTTGCTGTCGCTGTCCGCAACCATGTGGGAACTCCGCTGATTCGCTCCCACAGTGTATCAAGCGCCGAATCGACGCCGCAACGCCCGCCAGACAGCGAAACTACGGTCTTATCGTGCAAGATTGGGTGTTAGCGCTCGGCAAAGGCCTTTTCGACCACGAATTGGGCCGGCTCACCGTGATTGCCCTCGATGAAGCCGCGTTCGCCGAGGAGCACGCGGGTGTCTGCGACAAGGGCCGGGCTGCCGCAGATCATGACGCGGTCATGGGCGGCCTCCAGTGCCGGCAGGCCGATATCGGCGAACAGCTTGCCGGAAGTGATGAGATCGGTGATGCGGCCGCGGTTGCGGAAGGGATCGCGGGTCACGGTCGGGTAGTAGATCAGCTGGTTCTGGATGTACTCGCCGATCAGTTCGTCCTTCGGCAGCGTCTCCGTGATCATCTCGCCATAAGCGAGTTCCTTGACGTGCCGGCAGCCGTGCAGCAGCACGACCTTCTCGAACCGCTCGTAGGTCTCGGGGTCCTTGATCACGCTCAGGAACGGCGCAAGGCCGGTGCCGGTGCCGATCAAATAGAGGTTGCGCCCCTCCTCCAGATTGTCGATCACCAGCGTGCCGGTGGCCTTGCGGCTGACGATGATCTCGTCGCCTTCCTTCAGGTGCTGGAGCCGCGAGGTCAGCGGACCGTCCGGCACCTTGATCGAGAAGAATTCCAGCGTGTCCTCGTAATTGGCGCTGGCGACGCTATAGGCCCGCAGCAACGGCTTCTCGCCGACCTTGAGCCCGATCATGGTGAATTCGCCGTTGCGGAAGCGGAAGGTCGGGCTGCGGGTGGTCTTGAAGGAGAACAGCGTATCGGTCCAGTGGTGGACGCTCAAAACGCTTTCCTGATTGAAATTGCTCATCTCACCTATCCGTGTCGCGTCAATGCGGTTGTCGAGGCGGGCAGCTATGCGTCGTTTGTACACGATCATTCGTATACTAATGAATAATCCTGCTTGCTCCCGCGGTCAAGGCTGCCCAAGATCGGAAGCGTTGCAGTTAAGGACAAGGACCCCTTCCATGGCGCATGACGCACCCCAGGCCACCGGACCGTCGAAACTCGTGATCCGGAATATCGGCCTGATCCTCTCCGGCGCCCTGGAAAAGCCGATCCTGGACGGCGACACCATCGTCGCCGAGAACGGAAAGATCACCGCGATCGGCCGCTACAAGGACCTCAACACCGAAGGCGCAACCACCATCGTCGACGCCAACGGCACGACGGTGACCCCCGGCCTGATCGACAGCCACGTCCACCCCGTCGCGGGCGACTGGACACCGCGGCAGAACCAGACCGGCTGGATCGACAGCTCGCTCCATGGCGGTATCACCACCATGATCTCGGCGGGCGAAGTGCACATGCCCGGCCGCCCCCGCGACGTGGTGGGTCTGAAGGCCATGGCGATCTTCGCCCAGCGCGCGTTCTGGACCTTGCGTCCGGGCGGCGTGAAAGTTCACGCCGGTGCGCCCGTCATCGAATGCGAGATGGTCGAGGAGGACTTCAAGGAATTGGCCGCCGCCGGCGTCAAGCTGCTCGGCGAAGTCGGCCTTGGTGGCGTGAAGGACGGACCCACTGCACGAAAAATGGTCGGCTGGGCACGCAAGTATGGCATCCAGAGCACGATCCACACCGGCGGCCCCTCGATCCCCGGCTCCGGCCTGATCGACAAGGACGTGGTGCTGGAGGCCGACACCGACGTGGTCGGCCATATCAATGGCGGACACACCGCCCTGCCCGACGACCAGATCCGCTGCATTTGCGAGGGCTGCAAGCGCGGGCTGGAGATCGTTCACAACGGTAACGAGCGCTCGGCGCTCTACACGCTGCGCATCGCGCGCGAGATGGGCGACCTGCATCGCGTCATCCTGGGCACTGACGGGCCGGCCGGCTCCGGCGTGCAGCCGCTCGGCATTTTGCGCATGGTCTCGATGCTGTCTTCGATTGGCGAGCTGCCGGCCGAGATCGCGTTCTGCCTCGCCACCGGCAACACGGCGCGGATGCGGCAGCTCGACTGCGGCCTGATCGAGGTCGGCCGCGCCGCCGATTTCGTCATCATGGACAAGGCGCAGCACTCCCCCGGCAAGACCATCCTGGAGAGCGTGCAGCTCGGCGACCTCCCCGGCATCGGCATGACCATCATCGACGGCATCGTGCGCACCCAGCGCAGCCGCAATACGCCGCCCGCCGGCAGGGTGCCGGAAATCGTGGCGAAGTGACGCAGCTTTGAGCGCATTGAACAAGTCTGCTGCCTGCTGCGTCTAACGCAGGCAGCCCTCGGCGGCGGCAGTTCATTTGCTGGACCA
>LNAP01001046.1_pt1 | contig 30046 bp, 32 predicted proteins | sample 602601 | NCBI WGS metagenome assembly LNAP01 (sample SAMN02440304, study PRJNA202911) | soil metagenome | biome: Subtropical and temperate rainforests or woodlands; isolation source: soil samples (1 kg each in a 20% v/v slurry with milli Q water) were... ... | reverse complement strand
TGCCGCAGGTGCTGCCTGTCATCGCCGGCCAGGTGCTCTATTTCATCGAGTCGAACACGCGCTCGGCCACCATCATCGGCATCGTCGGCGCCGGCGGCATCGGCCTCCAGCTCGCCGAGCAGATCCGCGTACTGGAATGGCAGAAGGTGTCGTTCCTGATCCTGATGATTTTGGTCGCCGTCGCTGCAATCGATTTCATTTCGAGCAAGTTGCGGTTTGCGATTATTGGACCAAGGGCGGTGGCGTGAATTCTTCCTTCTCCCCTTGTGGGAGAAGGTGGCGCGAAGCGCCGGATGAGGGGTCTCTCTCCGCGCAATCATGAGAATTGCACTCGCGGAGAGAGACCCCTCACCCGTCTCGTCGCTTCGCGACGAGCCACCCTCTCCCACAAGGGGAGAGGGGAAGAGGGCGTAGCTCACCCGTTCTCCACCAAAAACTCCACGCGCTCCGCAGCAAACCGCGAGTGCTTGGTCACCAGCGGCTTGCCGTCGAGATCGTGATCGGTCGCGTCGACCACCAGGATCGGCCGGCCCAGCGGCAGATCCAGCCGTGCAGCGTCGGTCGCATCCACGATGCCGGCCGTGATCCTCGTCGCGCCGCGGCGATAGTCGCGCACGCCATAGTGCTCGAGCAATTTCGTCATCGAACGCGTCGCGGCGAACACCTCGCCTGCGCCCGGAAACAATTCCGCTGACAGCCAGGTGGTGGAGACACAAATCGGCGTGCGGTCGGCTAGTCGGATCGCCTCGATCCGCACCAGCGGCGCGCCGGGCTTCAATCCCAGTTCCCGCGCCAGTTCACGGGTCGCGACGTCATCGGTCGCTTCGATCAATCGGCCATGCGGCTCGCGGCCGTCGGCACCGACGATCTCGGAGAAGCGCGTGCGCGAGCGCAGGGGATAAGCGAGGCGCTGCGCCTCGACATAGGTTCCGCTGCCGCGCTCGGCACGCACGATGCCGCGCTCGGCAAGGGCTGCCAGCGCGCGCCGCACGGTGTGGCGGTTGACGCGATAAGTTTCGGCGATCTCCATCTCGCCCGGCAGCTTGTCGCCGGCCGCAAAGCGGCCGTCGGCGATGCCGCGCTCGATGCCGTCGGCAACGAGGCGCCACAGCGCGACGCCCGAGGAGGCGGTGTCCTGCATGGTCATGTCGCCGACAACCTACTCCAGAAATCACACCTTTGTCACGAAACAGTCATGGCGCTTGCGTATCAAGTTGTCTAGTATCATAGACAACTTGGATTCGGCAAGTTTCGCAAGAGAGCTCGGTGGATTTGGTGACCCAGCACAATACCCAGCAAGCCCAGCGCCAGGCCGCAATGGCCGTGCTGGCGCATGCGGAGGCGGGCGAGATCGCCGCCCGCCTCCGCAACTTCGCCCTTCCACCCCATCAGGATCTGCGCGCGCCGGAAAACGGCCTCGTCATGCTGCGTGGCCGGGTCGGCGGCGACGGCGCGCCGTTCAATCTCGGCGAAGCCACGGTGTCGCGCGCCGCGGTGCGGCTTGCGAGCGGCGAGGTCGGCTTCGGCTACACACTTGGGCGCGATGGCGAGAAGGCGCGGCTGATCGCGTTGTGCGACGCGCTGGTGCAATCGCGGGATTTCGGCGCATCGGTCGAGCGGGACATTATCGCGCCGTTGCGCGCGCAGCTTGCGATGCGTCGCAAGCAGGCGGCGGCGGAGACCGCCGCGACGAAGGTTGATTTCTACACCATGGTGCGCGGTGAGGGGTGAGGCCATGACGACGATTGCGGAATTGCCGCCGGGTTTCGCCGACAAGGTGCTGTCGGCGCAGTCGACCTTCCGTTCGGTCATGGACGCGATGGCGCGGCCGGGCTCGGTCCAGCGCATCGTGCCGATGGCGGGAGCGCCCGATACGATGATGCGCGGCACCGCCGCGATCGCGCTGACGCTGTTCGACCACGACACGCCGCTCTGGCTGGATGCGCGGATGTCGGAAAGCTCCGACGTGGTGAAGTGGCTGAAATTCCATACCGGCGCGCCGGTGGTGCAGGACTCCTCGATCGCGAGCTTCGCGCTGATCAGCGACGGCGGCTTGCTTCCGGCGCTCGAGCGCTTCGCGCTCGGCACCAGCGAGTACCCCGACCGTTCGACCACCGTGATCGTCCAGGTCGAGAGCCTGGATACGGGCCGCAGCTTCGAGCTGCGCGGCCCGGGCATCGACGGCGTCGCCACGCTCAAGGCGACGATCAAGCCCGCCGATCTGTTCGAGCGCCTGCATCTCAACGAGGCATTGTTTCCGCGCGGCATCGATCTGGTGCTGGTCGCCGATGATGCCGTGGTGGCGATCCCGCGGACAACGCGTGTCGTAGTTAAGGGAAGCTAAGCATGTATGTCGCAGTCAAGGGCGGCGAGCGCGCCATCGAGAACGCCCATCGCCTGCTCGCCAATGCGCGGCGTGGCGACCAGAGCGTCGCGGAAGTCTCCCTCGACCAGATCTCGGATCAGCTCGGCCTCGCCGTGGATCGCGTCATGAGCGAAGGCTCGCTCTATGATCGCGAGCTGGCGGCGCTCGCGATCAAGCAGGCACGCGGCGATCTGATCGAGGCGATCTTCCTGGTGCGCGCCTTCCGCGCCACGTTGCCGCGCTTCGGCGCCAGCGAGCCGGTCGACACCGGCGCGATGCGCGTGCAGCGGCGGGTGTCCTCGACCTTCAAGGACATTCCGGGCGGCCAGATTCTCGGGCCGACCTTCGACTACACGCATCGCCTGCTTGATCCTTCGCTTGGCCAGGGCTTTGTGCCCGAAGCGCCCGCGACGGCGGAAGCTTCGACCGCGCCGACGCCGCGCGTGACCGACATTCTGGGCCGCGACGGGCTGATCGAGTCCTCACCGCAAGCGGAGGAAGGCGCCAGCGTCGGCGATCTTACCCGCGAGCCGCTGAACTTCCCGGCTGATCGCGACCTGCGCCTGCAAAACCTCGCGCGCGGCGACGAAGGCTTTCTGCTGGCGATGGGCTACTCCACCCAGCGCGGCTATGGCCGCAACCATCCGTTCGCCGGCGAGATTCGCTTCGGCGAGGTCGAGGTCGAATTCGCGGCGGAGGACGTCGGCTTCGCCGTGCCGCTCGGCTCGATCGAGCTCACCGAGTGTCAGATGGTCAACCAGTTCAAGGGTTCCGCGACCGAGGCACCGTGCTTCACCCGCGGCTATGGCCTCGCCTTCGGCCAGAGCGAGCGCAAGACCATGTCGATGGCGCTGGTCGATCGCGCGCTGCGTGCCCGCGAGCTGGGTGAGGAGGCCCTCGCCCCGGCGCAAGATGAAGAATTCGTGATGTCGCATTCGGACAACGTCCAGGCGACCGGCTTCGTCGAGCATCTTAAGCTGCCGCATTATGTCGACTTCCAGTCCGAGCTCGGCCTGCTCCGCAAGCTGCGCAAGGAGTTCGCGGAAGCCAGTGCGCCCGACGTCATGAAGGAGGCCGCGGAATGAACGCGCCCGCCTACAATTTCGCCTATCTCGACGAGCAGACCAAGCGGATGATTCGCCGCGCGATCCTCAAGGCGATCGCGATCCCCGGCTATCAGGTGCCGTTCGCCAGCCGCGAGATGCCGATGCCCTATGGCTGGGGCACCGGCGGCGTACAGGTGACTGCGGCGATTCTTGGCCCCCAGGACGTGCTGAAGGTCATCGACCAGGGCTCCGACGACACCACCAACGCGATCTCGATCCGCAAATTCTTCGCCAAGACCGCGGGCGTTGCGACGACCACGGCGACGAATGAGGCGACCGTGATCCAGACCCGTCACCGTATCCCGGAGACGGCGCTGCAACAGAACCAGGTGCTGGTCTATCAGGTGCCGATCCCGGAGCCGCTGCGCTTCCTCGAGCCGCGCGAGACCGAGACGCGGCGCATGCACGCGCTCGCCGAATATGGCCTGATGCATGTGAAGCTCTACGAGGACATCGCCCGCTTCGGCCACATCGCGACCGCCTACGCCTATCCGGTGAAGGTGAATGCGCGTTACGTGATGGACCCGTCGCCGACGCCGAAATTCGACAATCCGAAGATGGACAATTGCCCGGCGCTGCAACTGTTCGGCGCCGGCCGGGAGAAGCGCATCTACGCGATCCCGCCCTATACACAGGTGGTGTCGCTCGATTTCGAGGATCACCCGTTCGAGCCCTATCGCTTCAACGCGCCCTGTGCGCTGTGCGCGGCCGAAAATTCCTATCTCGACGAGATCGTCACCGACGACAAGGGTGGGCGGATGTTCGTCTGTTCGGACACCGACTATTGCGAGGCACGCCAGGCCGCCGGCCATCACGGCAGCGAGAGCGCTGCGCCGTACAAGGAGAAGGCGCCAAGGGACTCACATGGGGGCTCACATGGCTGATCGCGATATGCTCGAGAACGATGATCCGTTGCTGATCGCCGAAGGCCTCAGCAAATCCTACGGCCGCATCGCCGCGTGCCGTGACGTGTCGTTCTCGCTCTATCCCGGCGAGGTGCTGGCGATCGTCGGCGAATCCGGTTCGGGCAAATCGACGCTGCTGCAACTGCTGTCGGGCCAGCTCGCGGCCAGCAGCGGCCATGTGTCCTACCGGATGCGCGACGGCGTCACCCGCGATCTCGCCACGCTCGGCGAGGCCGAGCGGCGCTTCCTGTTCCGTACCGATTGGGGGTTCGTGCATCAGGATCCCGCGCAGGGCCTGCGCATGGCGGTGTCGGCCGGCGCCAATGTCGGCGAGCGGCTGATGGCGGTGGGCTGGAATCACTACGGCCGCATCCGCGACACCGCGTCGGACTGGCTGACCCGCGTCGAGATCGACATCGCTCGCATCGACGATGCACCGCGGACCTATTCCGGCGGCATGCGCCAGCGTCTCCAGATCGCCCGCAACCTCGTCACCGAGCCGCGGCTGGTGTTCATGGACGAGCCGACCGGCGGCCTCGACGTGTCCGTGCAGGCGCGCCTGCTCGACCTCGTGCGCAGCCTCGTCTCCGAGCTGGGCCTCGCGGTCGTCATCGTCACGCACGATCTCGCCGTCGCGCGATTGCTGTCGCACCGCGTGATGGTGATGAAGGGCGGCCGTGTCATCGAGACCGGCCTCACCGACCAGGTGCTCGACGATCCGCGCGAGCCCTATACGCAGCTTCTCGTCTCCTCGATTCTGCCGCCATGAGCCCCCCGATGACCGCCATGATCGACGTCGCCAACGCCAACAAGACCTTTACGATGCACCTGCAGGGCGGCATCGAATTGCCCGTCGTGAGCGGCGTGACCTTCCACGTCGACGCGAGCGAATGCGTCGTGCTGTCCGGGCCGTCGGGCGCCGGCAAATCGTCGATCCTGAAAATGATCTTCGGCAATTACCGCTGCGACTCCGGCCGCATCGGCATACGCCATCGCGGCGCCGTGATCGATCTCGCCACTGCCGAGCCGCGGCAGATCCTCAACGTCCGCCGTGCGACCATCGGCTATGTCAGCCAGTTCCTGCGCGCGGTGCCGCGCGTTGCGACCATCGACGTCGTCGCCGAGCCCTTGATCGTGAACGGCATGGCCCGCGCCGAGGCGCAGGCGCGCGCCGGCCAGCTGCTGCATCGCCTCAACATCCCCGAGCGACTCTGGCAGCTTCCGCCCGCGACCTTCTCCGGCGGCGAGCAGCAGCGCGTCAACATCGCGCGCGGCTTCATCTCGGAGCTGCCGATCCTGCTGCTCGACGAGCCGACCGCCTCGCTCGATGCCGCCAACCGCGCCGTCGTGGTCGAGCTGGTGGCCGAGAAGAAGCGCCAGGGCGTCGCCATGGTCGCCATTGTCCATGACGACGAAATCCGCCATTTGATTGCCGACCGCATCGTTGACGTCACCAGCTTTGCCGCCGCGGCCTGAAGGACATGGAAATGAACGTCAAGCCGAAGGACACATTGATCGCCAACGCCAGGATCGTGCTGGCCGACCGGGTGATCGAGCAGGGCTGGCTCGCTCTTGCCGACGGACGCATTGCCGAGATCGGCGAGGGCAGGGCCCCGGCCGGCGCTGAGGACGCCGGCGGTGACCTCATCATGCCCGGCCTGATCGAGCTGCATACCGACCATCTCGAAGCGCATTACGTGCCGCGCCCGAAGGTGTTCTGGAATCCGGTCGCGGCCGTGATCTCCTATGACGGCCAGCTCGCCACCTCTGGCATCACCACCGTGTTCGATTCGCTCCGGGTCTGGCGCGAGGACGGCGCCGAGGAAGTCGATGGCCGCGCCGGCGTGCTTGCCGCCGCGATCACCACCGCGCGCGATGCCGACCTGCTGCGTGCCGACCACTTCCTGCATCTGCGCTGCGAAATTCCGATGCCGAGCGTGGTCGAGGAAGCCAAGGAGCTGATCGACCGTCCCGACGTGCGGCTGATGTCGCTGATGGACCACACGCCCGGCCAGCGCCAGTTCCGCGACGAGGTCAAGCTGCGCGACTATTACCGCGGCAAGGGCGGCGGCAAGACAGACGCCGAGCTCGACGAGCTGTTCGCAAAGCGCTTCGAATATCAGAAGAAATATGCCGCGACCAACATGCGCGAGATCGTGTCGCTGGCGCACAAGTACAACATTCCGCTCGCGAGCCACGACGACACCACCGAGGAGAACGTCGTGGACGCCGTGCGCGATCGCGTGTCGGTGGCCGAGTTTCCGACCACGCTGGAAGCCGCGCGCGGACTGCATCAGGCCGGCATCGACATCCTGATGGGGGCGCCGAACGTCGTGCGGGGCGGCTCGCATTCCGGCAATATCGCCGCGGTCGATCTTGCCCGTGAAGGCCTGCTCGACATCCTGTCGTCGGACTACATACCGTCGAGCCTGCTGATGGCCGCGCTGCAACTGCCCGAGCATGTGCCCGCGATCAGCCTTCCGGCAGCGGTTCGTACCGTGACCAAGGCCCCCGCCGAGGCGGTCGGCCTGTCCGATCGCGGCGAGGTCGCAACCGGCAAGCGTGCCGATCTGATCCGCGTGCACGTTGCCGGCAGCGTTCCGGTGGTTCGCAGCGTCTGGCGCGAAGGAAGCCGTGTCGCATGAGCGAGACCACGACCATGACGCAGGGCGAGGCGGGTATGATCGGCCCCGGCCGGCTCGTGCTCGTGGTCGGCCCGAGCGGGGCCGGCAAGGACACCTTGCTGCGGCTGGCGCAGGCGGCCTGCGTCGACGACCGCGACATCGTCTTCCCGCGCCGTGTCGTCACGCGCGAGTCCTCCGGGGACGAGGACAATATCGCGGTCAGTCCCGAAGAATTCCGCCGCTCGCAGGAGCGCGGCGATTTCGCCGTGCATTGGGACGCGCACGGGCATTCCTATGCGCTGCCGCTCGGCATCAATGACGATATCCGGGCCGGCCGAGCCGTCGTCGCCAATGTCTCGCGTACGGTGATCGGCGAACTGCGCAAGGCCTACGCCAACGTCATCGTCGTCGCGATCACCGCGCCGCCGGACGTGCTGGCACAGCGGCTGGCCGCCCGCGCCCGGCACAGCGACGGCAATATCGGGGACCGCCTCGCGCGCAGCATCAGTGACGCATCGGCCAATGCCGATGTCACCATCCTCAATGCCGGTAGCGCGGACTATCACAGCCGCCAGCTCGTGCGCGTGATCAGGAATGAATGCTGGCACGAGGAGCGGCCGGCACAATAAGGAGACTGGAATGTCGGTGATTGAGACGGTCGAACAGCTCGAGGCCATTTACGGCGCCGTCGGTGACGCCTCGACCGTGAAAGTCGCCGACCATGTCACTCCGCTCTACCGCATCTTCATCGAGAAGGCGCCGTTCGCGGCGCTCGCCACCATCGGGCCGGAGGGGATCGACTGCTCGCCGCGCGGCGATCTGCCCGGCTTCGTCCGCATTCATGATCCCAGGACACTGATGCTGCCGGACCGGCGCGGCAACAACCGGGTCGATTCCCTGCGCAACATCGTCCGCGATCCCAGGGTGTCGCTGATGTTCCTGATCCCCGGCTCCGGCAATGCGGTCCGCGCCAACGGCCGCGCGCATCTTTCGATCGATCCGGAGCTGCTGGCCTCGTTCAAGGTCGAAGGCAAGGCGCCGCGCAGCGTCATGGTGATGAACGTGGAGGAAATCTACTTCCAGTGCGCCCGCGCCATCGTCCGCTCCGACCTCTGGAATCCCGACAAGCGCATCGATCCGAAAACCCTGCCGACGCCGGGCCAGATCCTCGCCGAGATGAGCGAGAACAAGGTCGGCGGCGCGGAATACGACCGCATCTGGCCGGAGCGCGCCGCCGCGACGATGTGGTGATGGTCCGCGCTCTCTCGTCTTCCTCGCCCCGCGCTTGCGGGGAGAGGGGCCTCTCTCGGCTCGTGAGACTGTCGTGGGACCTGTACCCCCTCACCCGGATCGCAAGAGCGATCAGACCTCTCCCCGCAAGCGGGGCGAGGTGAAGAGGAGCGCTGCCCGCCTCCTAATTAAACGCCATCCCGCCGCTCAGTGCGATCGTCTGCCCGGTCATGTAGGCATTGTCGACCAGCAGCATCACGGCTTTCGCCACCTCCTCCGCCGTACCGAAGCGGCCGAGCGGGATGCGGCTGACGAGTTGGGGCTGGCCGCTCATCATGTCGGTCTCGATCAGCGACGGCGCCACCGCGTTGACCGTGATGCTTTCCTTCACCAGCCGCGCCGCATAGCCGCGGGTGAGGCCCTCCATGCCGGCCTTGGATGCATTGTAGTGCGGGCCGATCGACCCGGCGCCGCGCGCGGCACCGGAGGAGATGTTGACGATGCGGCCCCACTTTTTGGCGCGCATCGACGGCAGCACCGCCTGCGTGCACAGGAAGACGGATTTCAGATTGACCAGAATCGTCCGGTCGAAATCGTCCTCGGTGAGATCGTCGACGCCGCGGGTGATGGCGATGCCGGCGTTGTTGATGAGAATGTCGATCGGCCCGAGTTCCGCCGCGATGCGTGCGACCATGCCGGTCACGGCCTCGCGCTGTGACACATCGGCGGCAATGGCCACCGCACGGCCACCGCGCTTGTTGATCTCGTCCGCCAGCTGCTCGGCCTGCCCGATCCGCTCATGGCAATTGATCGCCACGGCTGCGCCTGCTTCCGCCAGCGCGCGGCAGACGGCTGCGCCGATCCCACGCGAGCCTCCGGTGACGAGCGCCGTGCGCCCCTTCAGATCGTCCGCCATGCCTGAACCTCCCAATCCTCTGGCCTGCGCCCGCGGAGCGTACCATGCCGGCCGCGCGCCCGTGTTGAATTCATTGCGAGATGAATCTGCCTGTCGGTGCTTGCTGCGGGAGAAGCGCCCGAGCGCTCCGCTGCCAAATATGGATAGCCATTTCATTGACCAATCGCGCCAATCGCTCGATATTTGAAGCATCGAAACTGCTCCTCGAGCGTGAAGCCGCAACATGAGAACCGATCACCAGCGTAATCCCGGTGACATGCACGCATGCATGACCCGACGCTGTTTCTCGGCGGCCACCGGCGCCTGTTGTTGTTGCTGACCGCGTCCTGACAGCAATCCCACATCGCAGATCAGATACAGGAAGCGCCGATCTCCCGGCGAACGAGCAGCCATGCCCCAGTCCAACGCCTATATCATTGAAATTCACGATCGCGCCGCCGGCATCATCACGAGAGCTGAGCGCGGCTTCCGCTTCTTCTCCTCCGAGCGCCTGTTCGACAGTCTCGAAGGCCGTCAGTTCCGCTCTGCGCGCGAGGCCGAGCGCGCCGCCCGCGCCGTGTTCGCCGAGCGGAGCGGGCGCGCGAACTCTCAATTCTTTGCCAACTGATCTCACCGAAAGGGCAACATCATGATCACCCGACGACACATTCTTGCAACGACGCTTCTGCTCGCGACCGCCCTGGCCGCTCCCGCGCACGCTGAGGACAAGCCGGCGGAAATCCGCATCGGCACGCAAAAGGGCGGCTTCTTCCCCGCGGTACGCCAGCGTCAGACGCTCGAAAACGCGTTCAAGCCGCTCGGCATCGAGATCAAGTGGATCGACTTCCAGTTCGGTCCGCCGCTACTGGAGGCCATCAATGTCGGCAGCGCCGATTTCGGTTTCGTCGGCGACACGCCGCCGATCTTCGCGCAAGCCGGCGGCGCGAAGATCAAATACGTCGCGGCCGTGAAGTCTGAGGGCGACAACCAGGCGATCATCGTGCCCAAGGATTCCGCCATCAAGACGCTGGCCGATCTCAAGGGCAAGCGCGTCGCGTTCGGCAAGGGTTCGAGCGCGCACAATCTGCTGGTCGCCTCGCTGGAGAAGGCCGGGCTGTCTTGGTCCGACATCACGCCGGCGCCGCTCGCGCCGGCCGATGCAACGGCGGCCTTCGTGAAGGGATCGGTCGACGCCTGGTCGATCTGGGATCCGTATCTCGCGCTCGCCGAATTGAAGGAGCACGCCCGCGTTCTGGTCTTCGACAAGGACGTGCACAAGCCGAACGCCTATTACATCGCCAACACCGACTTCGTTGCGAAATATCCGTCGCTGGTGGCCAAGCTCAACACGACCTTCGCCTCCGAGGGCGTGTGGGCGGACGCTCATCATGAGGAGGTCGCCAAGGCGCAGGCCGAAGCGACCGGCGTCGACATCGAGGCGATCAGGCGCTTCGTCAACCGCTCGAGCTATCGCGTGGTGCCGCTCGACGCCGAGGTGATCAAGAGCCAGCAGGCCGTGGCCGACCGTTTTGCAAAGCTCGGCCTGATCCCGAAGCCGGTCAACGTCTCCGACATCGTCTGGAAGTGGACTCCGGGCTCCTGAGCGAACTCAGCCCCGCAGCGCCGCCAGTAATTCATCCGGGCGCTCGGCCATGATCATGTGGCCGGCGCCTGGCACGACGACGGTCTTCGCATGCGGGATCGCGGCCGCAAGCGCCTTGCCCGCCTTCGCCGGAGTCATCATGTCGCGTTCACCGAGGATGAGCGTGGTCGGCACCTTCACGCTCGCGGCAGCAGTCAGCGCATTCGCGTAGGCGTTGCAGGCGGACAGATCCTTGAACAGGACACCCGGCTCGCAATGCTTCAGCACCGCCTGTGCGCCGCCATGCATCCACAAGCCCGGTGCAAGGCTGCCGCCGAGCTCCGCATTGAAGCCGAGGCCCCAGATCGAGACCATGTCGTTCGCATCCTGCGAGTTAGCCTCGGCGGCCTTCAGCAGGTCGGGGCCGACCGTCATGGTCGCGGCCGTGCCGATCAGGCTCAGTGCGGAGACCTTGCCGGGATGGCGCGCAGCGGTCTCCAGCGAGATCAGCGATCCCATGGAGTGGCCGATCAGGTGTGCTTTCGCCACGCCGGCGGCATCGAGCAATGCCGCGGTCCAGTCGGCCATCTCCGCGATGGATGACAGCGAAGGCCCGGCCGAGCGGCCGTGGCCGGGCATATCGGGCGCCAGCACGCCAAAGCCGTGATGGGCGAACCAGCGCGTATGCAGCGCCCAGGTCGAACGGTCGAAGCCGGCGCCGTGGATGAAGACCACTGCGGGCAGGGACTTGTCGAATTCGCGGCCGCCGGTTGCGACAAACACCTCGGCGCCGTTGACGGAGAGCTTCATGGTCTCAAACCTTTTGCGAGATGCGCAGCGCCTGGGAGAGATCGTCGATGATGTCGGAGGCCGTCTCGATGCCGACCGACAGCCGCACCAGTTCCTCGCCGATGCCGGCCACCTTGAGCTGCTCGGCGTCCATCTGCTGATGTGTGGTCGAGGCGGGGTGGATCACCAGCGTCTTGGCGTCGCCGACATTGGCAAGATGGCTGATCATGCGCAGCGATTCGATGAACTTGCGTCCCGCGGGCCGCCCACCCTTGATGCCGAAGGAGACGATCGAGCCGGCGCCGCGCGGCAGCAATTGCTTTGCCAGCTGATAGTCCGCGTGGTCCTCCAGCGAGGGATGCAGCACCCAGTCGACGGCCTTGTTCGACTTCAGGGCTTCCAGCACGAGGTGCGTATTTTGGATGTGGCGGTCCATGCGCACGCCCAGCGTCTCGACGCCCTGCAACAGCTGGAATGCGTTGGTCGGCGACAGGCAGGCGCCGAAATCGCGCAGGCCTTCGGTGCGCGCACGCATGATGAAGGCGGCGGTGCCGAACTGCTCGTCGAAGACGATGCCGTGATAGCCGCCATAGGGCTCGGTCAGCACGCCGAACTTTCCGGACGCACGCCAGTCGAAGCGGCCGCCGTCGATGAGGGCGCCGCCGATCGCGATGCCGTGGCCGCCGATCCATTTGGTCGCCGAGTGCATCACGATGTCGGCCCCCAGCTCGATCGGGCGGCTGAGATAGGGCGTGGCGAAGGTGTTGTCGATCAGCAGCGGAATCTTCGCGTCATGCGCGATCGCTGCGACCTTGGGGATGTCGAGCACCTCGAGCCCAGGATTGCCGATGGTCTCGCCGATCACCAGCTTCGTGTTCGGCTTGATCGCCGCGCGGAACGCGTCGTGGTCGCGCGGCTTCACGAAGGTGGTGGTGATGCCGAAGCGCGGCAGCGTGTGTGCCAGGAGGTTGATGGTGCCGCCATAGAGCGAGCTCGATGCCACGATGTGATCGCCGGCATTGAGCAACGTCGCGATGGCCAGATGCAGCGCGGCCATGCCGCTTGCGGTGCAGATCGCGCCGACGCCGCCCTCCAGCGCCGCGAGCCGCTCCTCCAGCACGCCGGTGGTCGGGTTCGAGATGCGCGTGTAGATGTGGCCGGCGCGCTCCAGGTTGAACAGCGCGGCGGCGTGGTCGGAATCCTGGAACACGTAGGACGTGGTCTGGTAGATCGGCACCGCGCGGGCGCCGGTCGCGGGATCCGGATGCTGGCCCGCATGCAGGCTCAGGGTCTCGAAGGCAGGCGGTTTCGGCGCGGGCATGCTTGGCCTCGTGGGTCGGTCGACGATGGCGGCCCTTGTGCCACAAAATGGTGTGCCAAGTCAGCCATTGACAGCGCCGGAGACGGTGCGCTCCCTCGCTCTGCCTTTCGGGGAAGCTAGCCGCGAATGGCCTGCTCGATGATCTGCGCCTCGCGCAGCAGGATCTCGGCGACCTCCTGCTCGCGCCTTGGCCCGAGCCTCGTCCGAACGGCGGAGACGGTCATCGCCGCGGCCGGCTGCCCATCCGGGCTCTTGATCCAGGTGGAGATCGACTTGGTGCCCTGCACGAGGCCGATTTCCCTCATATTGTATCCACGCTTCCGCGCCGTCGTGACCTGGCTCATCACCGACGCAGCGTCGGTCTGGTAGGCTTCGAATCTCTTCTCGTTGGCTGCGACGATTTTTCGCGCATCCGGCACCGGCATCGCGGCGAGGATGGCGACGCCGGCGCTGCTGACGCCGAGCGGCCGGCGCGCACCGACCTCGATCGACAGCACCTGGATCGGATAGATGCCGATCCTGCGATCGACGCACAGCGTGTCGTTGCCGGTCCGCATCGTCAGAAACAGCGTGTCGCCGATCTCGGTGGAGGCGCGCCGCAACGACGGACTGGCGGCGACCAGCAGCCGCGACGGCCGCGCCCGCGCAAGCGCCAGCTCAGGCACCTGGTTGCCGATCGCGTAGCGGCCGGTTCTGTCGTGCCGTTCGACGATGCCTTCCTCGATCAGCACGTGGACGATGCGATGCACGGTCGGACGGGTGAGGCCGGTGGCGCGTACGACCTCGGCCAATGGCACACCATCTTCGCGGCCTGCGGCAAGAATGCGCAGCACCGCGAGCGCGCGCCGGATTGCCTGCGCGCCTTGTCGCGGTTCGATCGCGGATTTTGACAAAGCTCTCTTGTCCATAATATGGACAAGAACGCCACAATTCACTCGACAGGTAAAGCCCGCATCTGGAGATTGCGCTTCCGTTGGGATGCCCTGCACGACGTCGGGGCACTCGCATGGAAATTGGAAGCGCCGTCGGGAGGTTAACATGAGATTAATCTGGATTGCCATCGCTGCTGTCACTGCGATGCTGGCTGGGTCCGCTTCGGCCCAGCAATGGCCGGCGCGCAACGTCAAGCTGATCGTGCCTTATCCGGCCGGCGGCAATGTCGACAGTGCCGCGCGCATCGTCGCCGACAAGCTCCAGGAAAAACTCGGCCAGCCCTTCATCATCGAGAACAAGGCCGGTGCCGGCGGCATGATCGCGGGCGAAGCCTTCGCCAAGTCGGCGCCCGACGGCTACACGCTGTTCGTCGGCGCCAACGGCCCGGTGCTGTTCGCGACCGAGATCAACAAGCGTGAGGCCTATAGCTGGAAGAAGGACTTCATGCCGATCTCGACGATCTCGATGACGCCGCTGGTGCTCGAGGTCCATCCGTCGGTGCAGGCCAACACTTTCAAGGAATTCATCGAGCTCGCCAAGCGCGACCCTGGCAAGCTGACCATGGCCTCGCCCGGTCCCGGCACCACCAACCATCTGCTCAGCGAGCTGATGCAGTCGAGCCTCGATCTGCAATGGGTCACTGCGCACTACCGCGGCAACGCGCCTGCGATCAACGATCTGCTCGGCGGCCAGGTGCAGTTCGCGTTCGACCAGCTCACGGTCAGCCTCCAGCACATCAAGGCCGGCCTGTTCCGTGCGCTCGCGGTCACCAGCCCGCATCGCCTGAAGTCGCTGCCCGACGTGCCGACCTTCATCGAGCTCGGCTACAAGGATTTCGACGGCCAGACCTTTACCGGCCTGTTCGCGCCGGCCGGCACGCCGGCGCCCGTGATCGACAAGCTGAACGAGACGCTGACCGCCATCCTGAAAGACCCCGGCGTGGTCGACAAATTCGAAAAACTCGGCGGCGAAGCCGTCGCGATGACGCCGGACGAGTTCAGGGCCTATCTCGAGCGCGAGGACGCCAAATGGATTCCTGTCGTACGCAAGGCCAACATCAAGGCTGACTGAGCATGCGGATCGACCCCACCGAGCTCGGCGCGGAGCGCATCTACCGGCTGATGACCGGCATCGTGGTGCCGCGCCCGATCGCCTGGGTGACGAGCCTGTCGCGCTCCGGCGTGCTCAACCTCGCGCCGTTCAGCGCCTTCACCTTCGTCTCGCAGAAGCCGCCGATGCTTGCCATCAGCGTCGGCCGCAAGGGCGCAAACTACAAGGACACCGCGCACAACATCCTCGATACCGAGGAATACGTGATCCACATCGCCGATACCCCGCTGATGTCCGCGGTGCACGACAGCTCCGTCGAGCATCCCCCTGAAGTCAGCGAGGTCGAGCATCTCGGGCTGGAGACGCTCGCGAGCGAGCGCATCAAGGTGCCGCGGTTGGCTGCGGCGCCCGTCGCGATGGAGTGCCGCTTCCGGCAATGCCTCGAATTCGGCGATGCCAGGAGCCGGCTGATCGTCGGCGAGGTCGTGATGTTCCATCTGCGCGACGGTCTCGTGAACGACGGCAAGGTCGAGACCAAGGCGCTCGACCCGATCGCGCGTATCGGCGGACCGCGCTACGCCAGCCTCGGCGAGATCGTGACGCTGAACACCGTCTTCCAGACGCCCAAATCGAAAGACTGAGCGAACGGCGCATCGCGCTGCCCTCGGTGCCTGAAGTCCATTGGAGAAACCGACATGCGACTCGTAAGCTATCTCTTGGACGGAGAGCCACGCTACGGCGCCGCCGTCGAAGGCGGTGTGGTTGATCTGACGAAGCGGATCGGCCGCGACTTCTCCGACGTGAAGGCGCTGATCGCGGCCAACGCGCTGGCCGATGCGCAGGAGGCGGCGGCCGGACAGAAGCCCGACCACGCGCTGGACAAGCTCGTCCTGCTGCCGCCGGTGCTCACTCCCGAAAAGCTCTGGTGCATCGGCGTCAACTACGCCGAGCGCAACGCGGAATATAAGGACAGCTCCGACCTGCCCAAATATCCCAGCCTGTTCGTGCGCAGCATGTCCTCGATGACAGGCTCCGGCCAACCGCTCGAGAAGCCTGATGTGTCCGAGCAGCTCGACTACGAGGGCGAGCTCGTCATCGTGATCGGGCAGGGCGGTCGCCACATCCCGCGCGAGAAAGCCTGGTCGCACATCTTCGGCATGACCCTGTGCAACGAGGGCACGGTCCGCGACTGGCTGCGTCACGGCAAGTTCAACGTCACGCAAGGCAAGAATTTCGATCGCTCCGGCAGCATCGGCCCGTGGATCGTCACGGCGGACGAGCTCGATCCGCGCGGTCCCCACGACATCATCACGCGCGTCAACGGCGAGGTGCGCCAGCAGGACACGACCGAACGGCTGATGTTCCCGTTCGATTTCCTGATCTCCTATCTCTCCACCTTCGCCACCCTGAAGCCCGGCGACATGATCGTCACGGGCACCCCGACCGGGGCGGGCGCCCGCTTCGATCCGCCGCGCTGGCTCAGGGTTGGCGACGTCGTCGAGGTCGAGTCGAGCCGTATCGGTGTGCTGCGCAACACCGTCGCCGCGGAGCAGTGATCATGCTCGATACCACCACGATCGAACGTCTCGCCGCGCGGCTCGATGAGGCCGAGCGCACCAAGGCGCTGATCCCGATGTTCACCAAGGAATATCCCGATTTCAGCATCGAGGATGCCTATGCCGTTCAGCGCGCCTGGACCAAGCTCCAGCTCGGCCGCGGCCGCGTCATCAAGGGCCACAAGATCGGCCTGACCTCGAAGGCGATGCAGAACGCGGTCGGCATCTCCGAGCCCGATTACGGCGTGCTGTTCGCCGACATGTTCTATGCCGATGCCACGCCGATCCCGTTCGATCGTTTCCACGCGCCGCGCATCGAGGTCGAGCTCGCCTTCGTGCTGAAGACACCGCTGCGCGGGCCCGACTGCACCATCTTCGACGTGCTCAACGCCACCGACTATGTCACGCCGGCGCTGGAAATCCTGGAGACGCGTATGCACCGCGTCGATCCCGAAACGGGCAAGCCGCGCAAGGTGATGGATACGATCTCGGACAACGCCGCCAACGCCGCGCTGGTGCTCGGCGGCCGGCCGTTCCGCCCGATGGACGCGGATTTGCGCTGGATCGGCGCCCTGTTGTTCCGCAACGGCGAGGTCGAGGAGACCGGGCTTGCCGCCGGCGTGCTCAACCATCCCGCCAACGGCATCGCCTGGCTCGCCAACCGCCTCTCGCCGCACGACGAACATCTCGCGGCCGGCGAAGTGGTGCTGGCGGGATCGTTCACGCGTCCGGTCGATATCCGCCGCGGCGACACCTTCCATGCCGACTACGGCAGCTTCGGCTCGGTGTCGTGCCAGTTCGTCTGAACCAATAAACAGAGAGGGAGCGCACCATGACGGGTGGATCGCGGCGCAAGAGCATTCATATCGGCGGCTTCAAGCACGCCAATCCGATTCCGAACGCCTGCCGTATCGGCGGTCTCGTGATGTCCGGCGTCATCCTCGGCCGCGACGCGGCCGGTGTGATGCCGGAGAGTCTCGACGCCCAATGCGCCAACATGTTCGCGCATATGAAGGCGACGGTCGAGGCCGCCGGCGGCACCACGGACGACATCATCAAGATGACGGTGTGGTTGAAGGACCGCACGCAGCGCGGTCCGGTCAATGTCGAATGGCTCAAGATGTTTCCGGACGAGCATTCGCGCCCGGCGCGCCACGCGCTGCCGATGGACAACATGGACGGCGGCGCGCTGGTGCAGTGCGACTTCACCGCAATGATCGACTGAGGGAGCATCCGCATGCCGACCTATCTGCCGTTCGATCCGAATCCCCGCCGTCCGGTCAAGGCGCCGCCGCCGAAGACCGTCGACAGCCAGTTTCACGTGCTCGGTCCCATCGACAAATATCCGGAGCGTCCCGGTGCCGCCTACCGGATGCCGAGCGCGACCTGGGAAGCGGCGCTGCGCGTGCACAAGACGCTCGGCATCGAGCGCGGCATCATCGTGCAGACCACGACCTATGGCGCGGACCATTCCGTCGTGCTCGACGGCCTCGCCGCGATGGGCCCGAACTATCGCGGCTGCGCCAACGCGCTGGTGTTCGCGGAGGCGAACGATTCCTATCTCGCCAAGCTGCACGACGCCGGCGTGCGCGGCGCGCGCTTCAGCTTCCGCCAGGAGCTCGGTGCCGTGCTGTCGGATGCCGATTTCGCCCGCGCCATCGCACGCATCCGCGAGCTCGGCTGGTACGTCAAGATCCAGCCGGAGAAGGACGGCATCGTCTCCAGCGTCGCCAAATACGAGAATCTCGACGTGCCGGTACTGATCGACCACATGGCGCGGCCCGTGCCGTCGAACGGCAAGGACGATCCGAACCTGCGCAAGATGCTGGAGCTGCTCAAGAAGGGCAATTTCTGGGTGATGCTGTCGCTCGGCGAGAAGACCTCGCAGGCCGGCCCGCCCTATGACGACGTGATCCCGATCGCGCGCAGCTATATCGAGGCCGCACTCGACCGCTGCGTCTGGGCCAGCGACTGGCCGCATCCGGTCTCCGTCAAGCAGCCGCCCAACGACGCCGACCTGCTCGAACTGATGTTCCGCTTCGCGGCGGATCAAGCGGAGCTGGAGAAGATTCTTGTGCACAATCCGGCCAAGCTGTTCGGCTTTCCGGATTAGAACCAGCACGACGTCCTAGGCGATACGCTCAATCCTCGCTAGAAATTCGCAACGGATGCGTCAGGGGCGGAGCGGCAACCATGCAGGGATGGACCACGCGGCTGATTGTTGCACTGCTCCTTCTGCCGGTGCTGCCTCCGGGATCCGTGTCGGCTGCTCCGGCACCGCTGCGCGGCATCTCCGTCGATCTGTCGTGGACGGACAGCCGGACGGAGAAATTCCTGGATACCGGCGAGGAAAAGCCTGGCTATCAGACGTCCCAGGTCCTGCTCTACATCAGCGAGCAGGGCCGCTTCTTCAGCCGCTTCAACAGGGTCGCGAAGGGTAATAACAACCGCCTTGTCAACGCGGCCGTCTCCGGCGAGGGAAAGTCGGTGCTGAACTGGCGCCTTGAAGGTCGCAGCGTTGCCGCCGACCAGAAGTTTGCCGGTTCGGGCGCGCGGCGTATCGTCGTCTCGTTCAGTGACGATGCGTCCTCCTGCTCGCTTCGCGTCGTTCACGGCAAGGAAGGCAGCGCGCCCATCCGCTATCCCGGATTGACGTCGCATCGGCCGATCGAGCTTATCCGCATCGAGGTGACCAACACCACTTGCCAGGTCCGCCAGGGTAACGCGTTCGGCCAGTGATCACGCCGCCGGCTGCTTCGCCAGCCGGTCCCGCACCTCGGCGGCGATCTCGAACGAGCGCAGCCGCGCGGCGTGGTCGTAGATCTGCCCCGTGGTCATCAGCTCGTCCGCGCCGGTCTCGGCGATCAGCGCCTTCAATTTCTCTTCGACGACATCCGGCGAGCCAACCGCGGAGCAGGACAGCGACTGGCCGACGCCGGCTTTCTCGGCCGGCGACCACAGCGCGTCCATGTCGTCGACCGGCGGCGGCAGCTGGCCCGGCGTGCCGCGGCGCAGGTTGATGAACTGCTGCTGCAGCGAGGTGAACATGCGCTGCGCCTCGACGTCGCTGTCGGCGGCAAACACGTTGACGCCGACCATCGCATAGGGCTTGTCGAGCTGCGCCGACGGCGCGAAGCGCGACCGATACTCGCGCAGCGCCGGCATCATCATCTGCGGCGCGAAATGCGACGCGAACGCGAAGGGCAGGCCGAGCATGCCCGCAAGCTGCGCGCCAAACGTACTCGATCCCAGGATCCAGAGCGGCACCTTCGTTCCCATGCCGGGCACGGCGCGGATCGCCTGGTCCGGCTCCACATCGCCGAGCAGCGCCTGCAACTCCAGCACGTCATGCGGAAAATTCTCGGAAGCCGTTGCAAGATCGCGCCGCATCGCCCGTGCGGTGAACTGATCGGTGCCCGGCGCCCGCCCGAGCCCGAGATCGATCCGCCCGGGATAGAGCGATTCCAGCGTACCGAACTGCTCGGCGATGACCAGCGGCGAATGGTTCGGCAGCATCACGCCGCCGGAGCCGACGCGGATCGTCTTGGTGCCGCCCGCGACATGTCCGATCACCACCGACGTCGCGGCGCTTGCGATTCCCGTCATGTTGTGATGCTCGGCCAGCCAGAACCGCTTGTAACCCCAGGCCTCGGCATGCCGGGCGAGATCGAGCGAATTGGCAAACGCCTGCGCCGCATTGCTGCCCTGACGGATCGGAGCGAGGTCGAGCACGGAGAAGGGGATCATGCGAGGGGTCCGGATGGAGGGCGTTGGAGCGCGGACTTCACATGTAGGCGCCGGCTATCAAAATGGTAGTGCACCTGGCCCATGCCATCCGAATTCAGGCTGAGGACCGCTGGAGCCTCGAATCGAAGATGTTCCGGATCCTTCCTGGAAAGAAGATGAATGACAGCGCCTGCGTGGCCGCGATAGACAATGCAGCCTTATCACGAAGCCAGGAGACCCCCCATGCGCATCGTCGACGTCCGCGAGATCACCAAGCCGATCGCGTCCCCGATCAGGAACGCCTATATCGACTTCTCGAAGATGACGGCGAGCCTCGTCGCCGTCGTCACCGACGTCGAGCGCGACGGCCGGCGCGTGGTTGGTTACGGCTTCAACTCCAACGGCCGCTACGGCCAGGGCGGGCTGATCCGCGAGCGGTTCCGCAATCGCATCCTCGAAGCCGATCCCAACAGCGTCCTCAACGAGGCCGGCGACAATCTCGATCCGCACAAGCTCTGCGCGGCGATGATGAGCAACGAGAAGCCCGGCGGCCACGGCGAGCGCTCGGTTGCGGTCGGCACGCTCGACATGGCGATCTGGGACGCCGCGGCCAAGATCGCGAGAAAGCCGCTGTTCCGCCTGCTCGCCGAGCAGAAGGGGCTTGAGGCCAATCCGCGCGTGTTCGTCTATGCGGCCGGTGGCTACTATTATCCCGGCAAGGACAACACCGCGCTGCGCGCCGAGATGCGCGGCTATCTCGATCGCGGCTACAACGTCGTCAAGATGAAGATCGGCGGCGCTTCCCTCGACGACGATCAGCGCCGCATCGAGGCGGTGCTGTCCGAGATCGGGTCGCAGGCGCAGCTCGCCGTCGACGCGAACGGCCGCTTCGATCTGGAGACCGGCATCGCCTATGCGAAGATGCTCCGGCAATATCCGCTGTTCTGGTACGAGGAGGTCGGCGATCCCCTCGATTACGCACTTCAGGCCGCGCTCTCGGAATTCTATCCCGGCCCGATGGCCACCGGCGAGAACCTGTTCTCGCATCAGGATGCGCGCAACCTCCTGCGCTACGGCGGCATGCGGCCGGACCGCGACTGGCTGCAGTTCGACTGCGCGCTGTCCTATGGCCTGGTCGAATATCTGCGCACCCTCGACGTGCTGCATCAGTTCGGCTGGTCGCCCTCGCGCTGCATCCCGCACGGCGGCCACCAGATGTCGCTCAACATCGCCGCGGGCCTCGGCCTCGGCGGCAATGAGAGCTATCCCGATCTGTTCCAGCCCTATGGCGGCTTCCCTGACGGCGTGAAGGTCGAAGCCGGCCACATCGTCATGCCGGAGCTTCCAGGGATCGGCTTCGAGGGCAAGTCGGACCTGATCAAGGTGATGCGGGAGTTGGCGGAGTAGGGACGCGTAGGGCGGGTTAGCCTTGGGGGTTGCGCGAAGCGCAGACCGCAAGGCGTAACCCACCCTACAACGCCCGAACTGACGCATGCGGCAAATCCGCCAGTCCTGAAACCATCCGCAGCCTGGCCGCGTTGCAGGCCGGCTTGATTTTGGTGGCTGCTTTGGTTTCGGGGATTTGCTTTGGACAGATTCAACATCGGCGTTCATGTCGTCGCGCTGGCGGCAGCGTTTGCGCTCGCCGTCCCGATCGGGTGGGACCGTGAGAAGCGGGCGCGAAGCGCGGGCCTGCGCACCTTTCCGCTGGTCGCGCTGGCAAGCTGCGGCTTCGTGCAGGCCAGCGAAAGCCTGCTGGTGCATTCGCCTGACGGCATGGCCAAGGTGATCGAGGGCCTCATCACCGGCATCGGCTTCATCGGCGGCGGTGCGATCCTCAAGCAAGGCAATTCGGTGCAGGGCACCGCGACGGCCGCAAGCCTGTGGGCCACCGGCGCCATCGGCGTCTCCGTCGGGCTCGGTGCCTACGACGTCGCGGTGACGGTCGCGGTGTTCACATTTCTGACTCTTCGCTTGCTGACGCTGGCCAAGGAAGAGGCTGACCTCTGACCGCATGTTCAGCGAGCGCAGGATCGGTAGAGCGAAAAGCGAAACCCATCGCTCTTGTGGAATTAGTGGGTTTCGCTTGCGCTGACCCCATCCTACGAGACTCCTGCTGGCCCTCTTGTTCGAGCACATTGGGCGCTGTCAGTGCGACATCCGCTCTGCTTGCCGCAGATGGCGATGGAGCGTATCCTCGCGCGATGGTTGTCAGTGCCTCTGATATGAAAGCGTTCCTGCTCGCGACGCCGTTCTTCGGCGGTCTCCCGGACCCAAGTCTCGACCTGCTGATTTCGATGCTGGTCGAGTGCCGCTTTGATGCCGGCGCGACCGTCGTAGCGGAAGACGAGCCGGGACGCTCGATGTTCATCGTCAAGTCCGGCCGGCTGGCGGTGAGCAAACGGTCGGATGCGGGGAGCGTCATTCCGATTTCCGTTCTGGAGCCCGGCGACTTCTTCGGTGAGATGACGCTGATCGAAATGCAAAACCGCTCCGCCACGGTGGTCGCGGAGAGCCCGACGGTGCTGTATGAGCTAACCGCCCAAAAGCTCTACGCCTGCTACAAGGCCGATATCCACGCCTACGTGATCGTCCTGCAGAATATCAACCGCGAGCTTTGCCGACGCTTGCGCCGCGCAGACGATCGGTTCGCCGGGCATCAGGTGGGTAAAGATGAGTCTCCTGCGGATGAGTGCGCTGTAACTCCTGGCCCAATCTGACCGTAGCTCTCGCTCGCGCGATGTTCGCAAGTGACCCTAGGCGCACAATCTCGAAGTGGGATTGCTGGGTCGAAAAGCTATCTTTTTCCCAAGTCTTGCGCGAAGCGCAGAAGGTAGCCGTCGGGGTCCTGCACCAAAAACTGCCTGTTGCCTCGCTCCTCACCGGCGATCCGATACCAGGCATCGTGACATTCCCTGTAGAGCGGCCATCCTGCATTTTTTAAAGCGTCGAGAAGTGGCGCGACGGAGCCGACAAAGATTTGGAAGTTGATACCGCGCCCCAGTGGTCGTTCTAAAACACCAGTTTGCCAATGACCACTGTGCTGTCTGAGCATGACCTGCGCACCCTGAAACTCCAAGTACACAAATCGACTTTCAGGCCGCTGATAAGCGATCCGGAAGCCGAGGATATCACACCAGAACGTTATGCTCCGATGCAGGTCAAACACGTCCAATTCCGGGACCAGGTGAGCAAAGCCGCCAGTGGGCAGTCTATCTTCTGACACAGCCATAGCCTGCAAAGTCCTCGCTCGTTTTGTGCCCGCGGCAGATTTCGCAATTTCATATTGTGGATACGCAATCAAGGCGATCATCGCAGCGTTGGGGATGACGCTCCAGCATATAGACATAGGCGCGTGGACGCGGTGTCGGCTTATGGCCGATTCTGTTGAAAAAGGCGGCTGTTGCGGCGCAGATAGATCAGTGATTGAAGATCATGATGGGGTATCGGCAAGTCGATCAGGCCGCTTTGTTCTACGAGTTCTCGCTTGAGAAGCATGTTCCCGCCGATCACCTGCTCAGGTCGATCGATAGGTTTGTCGACCTTCAAGAGATCAAGCGAGACCTGGCAACCTTCTACAGCAGCATCGGTCGGCCATCGATCGATCCGGAGCTCATGATCCGGATGCTGCGGATCGGTTACTGCTTCGGCATCCGGTCAGAGCGGCGCCTGTGCGATGAGGTTCACCTTGATTTGGCTCATGATCAGATACGCCGTCGCATTGCTATCGTCAGTTGCCTCTTTGCATCCCCCGCTTTGGCACAGGACGATCTGCTGGCGAACGCGAAGCAGCAGTTCGAGCCGATCCCGACTGCTCCGCCAGATCTGCCGGCTAACGTGGCGACCCCTGATAAGGTCGAACTCGGCAAGATGCTGTACTTCGACCCCAGGCTCTCTGCGAGTCATGCCATCAGTTGCAGCTCATGTCATAGCATCGGGCTCGGCGGTGCTGACGCCGAACCCACCACCGACGCTTGTGACCCACCTGAGACATTTGGCCAGCATCCCACGTTACAGTAGCGAAGGTCCCTTCCGGAGTCCTGCTTTGAACCGACACGATGGCCTTTTCTCAGCTTGAGGGCAGGCATGAGGCGGCAGAAATTTCCCGGTCCCCCACCTGGAGGCGTTGGTCCGGGTTCTCGTCGCAGGCCTTGACCCACATCAAAAAGAACCCGCCCGCCTTAGGCTCATATAGTCCCACGTTTCGCGGGCTGTCGCGCGGTTCGCCCAAAAGCTCTATCGGGGAAGAGTTCATGTCCGGGCGCGTACTTCCTGTCGAAAACCGTGGTCGATCCATACGGTTCTGGTTGGGATTGCTCCTCGTGATCTGCACGGTTCCGGCAATGGTGGTCGCCGGCTACCTGATCACCGACTCGTATATTGCGGCACGCGCCAATGCCGAACGCAATACTCTGGCCACGACACGCGCGCTGATGCAGGCGGTCGACGGCGAACTGCTCAGCGCCCAGTCGAGCTTGCGGGTGCTTGCAACGTCACCCTACCTCCAGTCCGGTGATCTTGCCGCCTTTCAAGAGCTTTCGCGCGAACTGCTGCAGGGGCTGGCAGGCCATGTAATTGGCTTGGCGGACCCGGCCGGACAACTCCTCGTCAGCACGATGGTACCCTACGGACAGTCGTTGCACAGGACCAGCATCCCAGGCATGGTCCGCACCGTCTTCGAGTCCGCCCGTCCTGCGATTTCCGATTTTTATATCGGAGCCACATCGAGACAGCCTCAAATCGCCGTCGGTGTGCCCGTGTTTCGGGACGGGAAGGTTGCGTATGCGCTTGTGATGGGCATCCTTCCCGCGACTCTTGCCGTAATCTTGGAGCGGCAGAAGATACCGGAGGGCTGGATCGTGGCGATCCTCGACACCGGCGGGACAATCGTCGCCCGGACCAAGGATCCGGAACTGTTCATCGGCCAGCAGGGAACGCCTGAATTCCAACGCCAAACCTCTAGGGCGCAGGAGGGCATATACGAGACCCCGACGCTGGAAGGCATCGCAGTCATCGGCGGATACCACCGGTCGTCGGTCACGGGCTGGATGATCGCATTCGGCGTTCCCAAGAGCGTCTTTACGACGGGTCTGCGATGGGCACTGATGATCCAGAGCGCTACAGCGGTCCTCGTGCTGTTGCTCGGCGCGTTGTTGGCGTCAAGCATCAGCAGGCGAATCGTCCGCTCGATCCGCGCGATGACTACTCCGGCGCTCGCGCTGGGACTGTCCAGGAAGATTGATGTCCCGATGGTCGAAATTCGAGAGGTGAACGAGCTAGGCCAAGCTCTGACAACGGCTTCCCAATTGATCAACCAGCGCGAGGTCGAGCGCGACGAGGCGCAGCACCAAAAAGCACAAATCGAGGAGTCGCTCCGGCGATCACAGAAGCTGGAAGCGCTTGGCCAGATGGCCGCCACCATGGCCCACGATTTCGGAAATCTGCTCACCCCGATCCTGGGAAACCTGGATATGCTCGAGAAGCGGATCGATGATCCCCGCTCGCGATTGCGTATCAATACTGCCCTGGCTAGTGCCAAACGGGGCCAGCAGCTCGTCCGCTCCCTTATGGCCTTCGCACGCCAGGAGCCGTCGGCAGTGACGATCATCGACGTCAATCAGGCGATCCTTGCCATGGAGGGAGTGCTGGAGCAGTCGCTGGGCACAATCGGCAAGCTGAGTTTCAACCTCGCAACGGAGGCTTGGCCCGCACGCGGCGACGCGAGCCAACTGGAGATGGCGATTATCAACCTGGTCGTCAATGCGCGCGATGCCATGACCGCGGAAGGCACTGTACAAATATCGACGATGAATCGGACGCTGCACGGCGAGCACAACAATCTCTCGGGCGATTACGTGGCAGTCGCGGTCTCCGACACAGGCTCGGGCATGCCGCCCGAAATCCTCGCGGTCGCATTCGAGCCCTTGTTCACGACCAAAGAGCCGGGCAAAGGCACCGGGCTCGGTCTCGCCAGCGTCTATAGGTTAGCCAAACAATGCGGCGGTGTCGCGGTGATCGAGAGCGAGCTCCGCAAGGGAACCACGGTCACGATCTATCTGCCGCGTGCGCGCAGAGACGCAACGACTGAAATCGGCGACTCTCGACTTGGCCATTCCGCCGACCAGGGATCTGGACACCCGGGGACGTCACAAACGAGCTAAGCTGAAAAGTGAATCATTTGAAGGGTGACGGAGCGAACCGTGGAGATGAGCCGACTCTCTGCGGACCTTCGCCTTCGGCTCCGTTGATCTGCCGCAATGGCTTCGCCGAAGACGCAGATTATCTACCCTCAGTTCGCGAATTATCGTGGCAGGGTCAGATTGGAGGCTAAAATGACAATCAAGGACATCGGCCCACAGCCGCAATCGTTCAACATTGAACACGCGACGAAGGAAAACACTGATTATCGCTCCGTCGCTTGGAGCGGGCGCCATCTGCAAGTGACGCTGATGTCGATCCCTGTCGGCGGGGATATTGGCCTTGAAGCACATCCAGAGACGGATCAGTTCCTGCGCCTCGACGCCGGCCGTGGCCGGGTGCAGATGGGAGCCGCGAAAGACAAACTGACTTTTGAAAGGGAAGTAACGGACGGCTGGTGCGTCCTCGTTCCGTCGGGGACTTGGCACAATATCACCAATATAGGCACGACTCCGATGCAGGTCTATGCGATCTATGCGCCCGCTCATCACAAGCCCGGCAAGGTGCAGGCGACGGCGGCGGCGGCTGAGGCGGACAAAGACGACGAGCCGGCAACTTGGTCAGTGCAGCCAAAACGTGCGCCCGATAAACACGGGTGATGAAATCACGTTGACCACCCAGATCGAAACCGAGTCTCCTACAAACATAGTCTCACCCGTGATCCTCAACCTTGTCGTGGCACTTGGGATTGGCCTGCTGATTGGCGCCGAACGGGAACGCCGCAAAGGCGAGGGACCGGCGCGTTCTCCGGCGGGGATACGAACGTTCACTGTTGCGTCACTTGTCGGTGCGATCAGCCTCATCGTCGGATCCGAGGGGTTGCTTGCGGTCGCGACTGCCGGTGTCATCGCGTTGACCGCGATCGGTTATTGGCGAGGCACCAATGACGATCCCGGCTTGACGACGGAAATCGCCCTGATCCTGACCGTTCTACTGGGCGGGCTTTCAACGCAACAGCCGGCGCTGGCTGGCGGGCTCGCCGTTACTGCGGCCGTTCTGCTCGCCTCGCGAACCCGGCTTCACCGCTTTGTCCGCGCGGTCCTGACCGAAGAGGAACTCAATGACATCCTAATCTTCGCCGGTGCGACGCTTGTCGTCCTGCCGCTTGTTCCAGATCGTTCGATGGGGCCGTTCGGTGCGCTCAATCCGCATTCAATCTGGATTCTGGTAGTACTCGTCATGGCGATCAGCGGCGCCGGTTACATCGCAGTTCGCATGCTCGGGACCAGATTTGGCCTACCTATCGCGGGGCTCGCATCAGGGTTCATCTCAAGCACTGCTACAATAGCCGCAATGGGCACACGAGTTAGAGCTACGGCCGTTGTTATGACGGCCGCGGTTGCCGGTGCGGTACTATCGACGATTGCAACGATCGCGCAAATGGCGATTGTCCTCGGTGCCACAAGCTGGCCGACCCTCCGAGCCCTTTCCATTTCTCTCGCGAGCGCAGGCCTGATGGCAGTCATCTACGGGACAATTTTTACAGTTCGCGCGTTACGGCAGGAAGCCGGCGGCGGCGAGGCAGAAGGCGGGCGCGCTTTTAATCTCATTACCGCTCTCGTTTTCGCCCTGACCCTTTCCTGCATCATGGTTGCCTCGGCCGCGCTGCAGGAGTGGCTCGGCAAGAACGGCATTGTTCTGGCCGCCGCGCTTGCCGGCTTCGTCGATACGCATTCAGCAGCCATCTCGGTGGCTTCGCTCGTCGCATCAGGAAAGCTGACCGCGGCCGACGCAGTTCTGCCGATCCTGACCGCACTATCGACCAACACGATGAGCAAGCTGGTCCTTGCCAGCACCAGTGGTGGCGGCTCTTTTGCCGTCCGCGTGATCCCCGGATTGATATTGGTCGCGCTGGCGGCCTGGGTGGGCGCCCTCTCTGCCATGATCGGCCTCTGAGTTCTCAAGCCATTTGCTGTGTCATGAGCGTGGCATGTCTGTTCATGTCCCAAAGCGCCGGTTGAGGGACGTCCGCTATTCCGCCGCTGTCGAGCGTAGAGCAGAGATCAGCGCTGCCCGCTTGGGGCGCTTATGAGTAAAGCTATAATTGGCCTATCCGGGCCATCAACGTCCTCAGCCACTCAGGCCGGGGGCGCTTTTGCAATCCGGGGGATGGCGTTGATCACACGGGCCATGGCGAGCACAGACACGTCGCCATAGTCCTCGCCAGATGTTCGGGCCGCGTGGCCCTGAATGGCGTCGACGACACGCGGATCGAATCCAAGGTTACGACTGACTGACTGACTTGAGGCGGTGCCGCCATGCGTGATTCGGCTGGACCCGTTCGTCGGTTACAACCGTTCGAACAAAATCAAGAACACGTTTTTAGCTACTTCTCGCGAACAGCGGGCCGTCTCCCCGAGTCAGCTACGAAGCGCTTCGGTCAGATCGAACAACCGGCGAAGATGATCCAGAGCGTTGGCCTGTCGCGCCTCCGCAATAGTCCTGTCGGCCATCCCGAGGCTAAACGCTACGTCGCTTCCGATCGTCACCGTCCGGACGAATGGATAGTCGTCGGGTGTGCTGATGTTGAGCAACACGCGCTTGCCGCGTAGTCGATCGACGATCTTGGTGGGAACACGAATTCGGATTGGGGAACGGTCGAGCCGGCACGTTGGGACATTGAGAACTTCAGAGAAACCATTGGTCTGTGTGGCACTTTTGTGTGGTGCTCAGGACCGAAATTTCAATAAAATCAATGTTCCTAACAGGATGGATGGTGCTGCCAGACAGGATTGAACTGTCGACCTCTCCATTACCAATGGAGTGCTCTACCACTGAGCTACGGCAGCATGTGCTGGGATGAGAATCGGCCGCCACAGGGGGCCTACCAAGCGGGCCGATATCTGCCACAAGCCCCCCTCCTGTGCAAGCTTGCTGGCCCCGACCAAATGAGAAAATCGGGGTGATATCAGGTCCAAAACGCCCGTTTTGGCGCGAAACGACCGACTTTTGGCTGATTTTGCCGCTGATTTCGGTTCCGGTGTCCCCCGCCATCTGGCCAGTTGGCTGATGTCCCGGAGCTGGCCCATTTTGAGTTTCGCACGATCGGATTGGCGTGAGCCTCTTGAGCTGCCGCATTCCCTGGGCAAGTTATCGCGGATCGCTGTATGGACCCTTGATGGCTGACGAGAACGACAAGAGCGCGAGACCGGAATCGAGACAGGCGAGAGCGTCCCGGGACGATCGCCTGAAATTGGCGCTGCGCGAAAACCTGAAGCGGCGGAAGCTGCAGGCGCGCGAACGCTCCGCAGCCGACGGCCCCTCGCAGAACGACGATGATTCCCTAAATGAGGGGGCCGCCGGCAAAACCGGCGCTTGAAACCGGCAGCTGGAATTTTTTGGAGTGCATGGACGTGGCAAGCGGGCAGGACTATTCGCAACGAGCTGACAGTGACGCGCAGATGGCGCGGTTCACCCGCCCCGAACAGACCTTTCCGACGCTGACATCGGCCGAGATCGAGCGGATGCGCCATTTCGGCGAGGTCCGCAGTTACGCTGACGGTGAGTGGCTGTTCGAGACCGGCAAGCCGGGGCCGGGCATGTTCGTCGTGCTGAAGGGCCATGTCGCCATCACCCAGCGCGACGGGCTCGGCAATGTCACCCCGCTGATTGATCAGGGGCCGGGGCAGTTTCTGGCCGAGCTCAGCCAGCTCTCCGGCCGGCCGGCGCTGGTCGACGGCCGCGCCGAGGGCGATGTCGAGACGCTGCTGTTGCCGCCGGAGCGCTTGCGTGCGCTGCTGGTCGCCGAGGCGGAACTCGGCGAGCG
>LNAP01002615.1_pt1 | contig 30048 bp, 29 predicted proteins | sample 602601 | NCBI WGS metagenome assembly LNAP01 (sample SAMN02440304, study PRJNA202911) | soil metagenome | biome: Subtropical and temperate rainforests or woodlands; isolation source: soil samples (1 kg each in a 20% v/v slurry with milli Q water) were... ... | reverse complement strand
TGATGCCTATACCTTGGTGGCACGCTTCGACAACATCGGCACCCTGCGCGTGCGGGCGCCGGTCACGGTGGCCGGCGTGCGGGTCGGGCGCGTGGCGGCGATCGATTTCGACAACGAACGATTCAAGGCGGTGGTCAAGATGGCCATTACCGCCCGCTACGACAACCTGCCGCAGGACACGGTGGCGGCGATCCGTACCGCCGGCTTGATTGGCGAACAATTCGTCGGCCTCGATCCGGGCGGCGCGCCGGACCCGCTCAAGGACGGTGACGAAATCGAGATCACCCAGTCGGCACTGGTGATCGAGCAGCTGATCGGCCAGTTCCTGTACGGGCAGGCCGGCAAGAGTGACAAGGACGGAGGCAAGTGATGGTGAAGCGAATTGCAACGGCGATGTTGGGCCTGCTGTTGGCCGGCACTGCGTGCCTGACGACAGCGTCGGATGATCCCACCGCGGTGGTGCGCGAGACCGCCGAGCGGGTGCTCGACAGCCTGCGCAGCGACCGGGCCCGCTACCAGGACGACCACGCCCTGTTCCAGCTGGTTCGCGACGTGGTGTTCCCGCGTCTGGACCGCGAGCGCACCGCGCAGTGGGTGCTGGGTGCCCACTGGCGCACCGCCACGCCGGCCCAGCGCGAGCAGTTCATCGCCGAATTCTCGGACCTGCTGCTGCGCACCTACGGCACGGCGCTGCGCCAGTACGACAGCGAGAAGCTCAACTACCTGCCGGCGCAGGCTCCGGCCGGCGCCGATCGGGTCACCGTGCGCACCGAGATCATCCGCCCGGACGGCCCCAAGGTCAGCGTGGATTACCTGCTCACCAACCGCAGCGGCGAGTGGAAGGTGTATGACGTGATCATCGAGAACGTCAGCCTGGTGGTGACGTATCGGTCCGAGTATTCGGCCATCATCAAGCGCGACGGCATGGACGGCCTGCTCAAGCAGCTGGCCGACCGCAACCGCAGCGCGAATTCCTGATCGGCGCCCGATGAACGTCGATGCCGACGGCCGGGTGCGGGTCGACGGTCCGCTGACCTTCGCGACGGTGAGCGCGCGCCTGGCGGACAGCGCGCCGCTGTTTCGGCCCCGCCAGCGGCTGAGCTTCGATCTTTCCGGCGTCACCGCGGTGGACAGCGCAGCGCTGGCGCTGCTGGTGGAATGGCTGCGCATGGGCCAGCAAAAGGGCGTGCAGGTCGAATTCACCGCCGTTCCTGCGGCGCTGCGCAGCCTGGCCGAAGTGAGCGAACTGGATCAGATCGACGCCAGCCTGGCGGCTCCATGACGGCGGCCATCGCCGTCCGACAGCTGCACAAGCACTTCGGGCAGGTCCACGCCCTGCGTGGCGTGGACCTGGAAATCCAGCCCGGCGAGTTCTTCGGCCTGCTGGGTCCCAACGGCGCCGGCAAGTCCACCCTGATCAACATCCTCGCCGGCCTGACCCGACCGGATGCCGGTTCCGCTGCCGTGCTGGGCCACGACGTGCAGCGCGATGCCGTGGCGGCGCGCCGGGCCATCGGCGTGGTGCCGCAGGAGCTGGTGTTCGACCCATTCTTCGAGGTGCGCGATTTCCTGCGCATCCAGGCCGGTTACTACGGCGTGGCGCGCAGCAACCGGGCCTGGATCGACGAGCTGCTGCGGGCGCTGGGTCTGGCCGACAAGGCCGGCACCAACATGCGCAACCTGTCCGGCGGCATGAAGCGGCGCGTGCTGATTGCCCAGGCGCTGGTGCACAAGCCGCGCGTGCTGGTGCTCGACGAACCGACGGCCGGCGTCGACGTGGAACTGCGCCAGACCCTGTGGGCCTTCGCGCAGCGCCTGCACGACGAGGGCATGACCATCGTGCTGACCACGCATTACCTGGAAGAAGCCGAGGCCATGTGCGACCGCATCGCGATCATGAGCCACGGCACGGTGGTGGCGCTGGACGACAAGCGCAGCCTGCTCGGGCGCCATCCCTGGTACCAGGTGCACCTGCGCCTGGCCAGCGAGCCGGCCCAGTTGCCGCCGCAAGTCGACGCCTGCCTGGTGTCCCGCGAACACGGCTGGCTGGTGCTGCGCCTGCAGCGCGGCGGGGGCGGCCTGTCGGGTGGAGGCCACCAGCCGGAACTCAAGCGCCGTACTGCCACTGGCGTCGGCCGCGCCCCCGTGACGCGGTGGATTGAACATCGGCCTTTGACGTCAGCCTTCAACATAGGTCTTGGAGGCCAAGTCGCCGATCGATCAGGCTTCGTTCGCCGCGATCGATTCCATCAGCGAGACGAGCTGACGCTGCACCGTCTGATCCTTGATCTTGCTGTAGGCGCGCAGCAGGCGGAGGCTGAACGCAGAGTCGAGGAACAGCAGGCTCTCGACTTCGCGCGCCTTGTTGTCGCCGTCATAGAAGAAGGTCACGGGCACATCGAGGGCGGTGGCGATCTGCTGAAGCCGAGCCGCGCCGACGCGATTGACGCCCTTCTCGTATTTCTGGACCTGCTGGAAGCTGACGCCGAGCTTTTCGCCGAGCTCAGCCTGCGAGATCTTCATCTCGACGCGCCGCAGACGGATCCGCTTGCCAAGCTCAATGTCCGGCTTGCCGGCACTGCGCTGCTTCATTCTTTTCGCCGCTGTCTTCATACTTTTTCTCATCGTTCTTCGGTTGAAAACCCCCCGAAGAGCTGGGTCAGGGGTTCGCCCATATACGAGTCCTTGAATTCGTGCGGATGCACGAATTCTTCCTTAAACCACGGGAAGCGCGCCGGATTGAAAGCATCGATCAGCCAGTCAATCATGTGCCGCACGCGCGGAATCCGGCCGCTACCAGGATGGTAGGACAACCAGATATCCAGCGGTCGGTTCAGCTCGACCTCCAGTGGAATCAACTTCCCGCCAAGCGCAATGGCATAGCTCGGGAATACGCCGATGCCGGCTCCATTCGCGACAGCCCAGTAGTTGGCGCTCGAGACGTTGGTCTTCATGACCAGAAGGTCACGTTCGGGTACGCCCGGGAAGAAGCTCTCGAAGGTTTCCTTGGCGGCGATCTGGTCGGCGAATTGCAGCACCAGGCGGTGCTTGATCAACTCCGCCGCGGAGCGCGGCGCGCCATATTTCTCAACGTAACTCCTGGAGGCCCAGAACATCAGATGCATGCGGCCGAGCCGCACCAGCTTGACGTCGAGCGCCGAAGGCCGCGACAGGTGGATGGCGACGTCGGCCTCGTGGCGCGAGACGTCGGCCGAGCGCATCGCGCAATGCAGGTCGACCAGGATTTTCGGATAGGCCTGCTGGAATTCGACCAGCCGCGGGGCGAGCCAGAACGTACCCAGTCCCTCGGTCACGGCGACGCGGACCTCGCCGGACAGGGCATTGGCCGTCGAATCGCTGGCGCGCAGGACGTCGAAGGCCGCGGCCTCCATGCGTTCCACGGCTGACACCACCAGCGCGCCCTCATCGGTCAGATGGGTGCCATGGACGTCGCGGGTGAACAGGGTGGTCCCGGTCTGGCGCTCGAAATCGTCGATCCGGCGGCGGACGGCGTTGATCGATAGAGACAGGCGCTCGGCCGCCGAGCGGAAACTGCCGCATCGAACGACTTCCAAGAAGATGCGAGCCGCATCCCAATCAGAGAGGCCGCTGATATTTATCTTTGGGCGTTCCTCCAGTGGAACGCCCCTTTCCGCCAAGGAGTGCATACAAGTCCCTTCGGGTCGCTAAACTGGCAGAATCTGGGGCAAACCACAACCACGACGGGTTGGGGATCGGCGAGTTTTGAACGCCATCCTTACTACCTCGTTGGCGGTATCTGGGTGCTACCAACGGATGGGAATCGGGCAAGCTATCGTCCGGGTGAGGGGTGTCGCGTGAGTTCCGTTGCGAGCCTTGAAATGGCTACGGCATTGTCGGCGTCGTCTATGACGGGCGTCCTCGCCCGAGTGCTTCGGATTTGCGCGATGGATCAATCGCATATCTCCAAGCGTTCTTTCCCTGACACTCATGATGATGGCCAACCGCGCTGCGGGGCAATGTCAGCTGGAAGTGCGCAGAAGCGCTTCGAAATCATGTTCGGAGGCGCAGACGCCTCATGCTACCCTTACTGCTCCATGGGGGCCGAGGGGATCGCCACGACTATATCTCGCAGGCCGAACTAACGGAAAGAACGCCGGTGTCGCATTCAGACGAACAGTTGCAGTCGGTGCTGGAAACGCTCGAGGAGTGCCGCAAGGTCCTCAACGAGATCAACAGCCGTGAGTCGGCCGAATTGCTGTCCGTCGTCATTCTCGACGTGCGGATGAAACTCAAGGGAATTGACGGTGCCGATCTCAAGGCACTGTGCGACGAAATGCTGCGGAGCGCTGTCAGCGGACCGCAGTCCCCTTCCAAGCAGACGCAGGACCAGCCCCGGCGTCCGCTGCTCCGCGTGGTGAAGTAGCCACGCCGCCAAATCTCGCTTTTTGGCGAGATTTGTGCGCGTCCCGATGCCGCATCTGTGATCGCAGGCGGCATCGGGAGGAGCCCTGGTTTTGTGCGCCTCTGTTGCGCATTTTCCGGCATCGGCTACACCAGTGCCGGTTCGGCTCCGGTGTGCGCACACTCCCCGTGCGCGGCCGAAGAGCCTGAGATGGCTCCGACTTCATCATGCAAAATGTTTCGATCCCGGCGGCGCTGATTGCCGGCCTCGTCAGCTTCCTCTCCCCCTGCGTCCTGCCTCTCGTTCCGCCCTATCTGATCTATCTGACGGGCGCGACGATCGAGCATGTCGAGAGCGACGAGCCGGCCTCGGCCTCCAAGCGCGCCATCATGATGTCGGCGCTCTTGTTCGTGCTCGGCTTTTCAACGGTGTTCGTGGCGCTCGGCGCCAGCGCTTCGTTGGTCGGCGGACTGATCCGCGCCTGGTCGGCCGAGCTGTCGATCATTGCCGGCATCGTCATCATGGTCATGGGCCTGCATTTCCTCGGACTGACGCGTATCGGCCTGCTGATGCGCGAGGGGCGGCTGCCGATCCCCAAACCCGTCGGCCTCTGGGGCGCCTATCTCATGGGGCTCGCCTTCGCCTTCGGCTGGACGCCGTGCATTGGCCCGATCCTCGCCGCGATCCTTTCGATCGCCGCGGCCGAAGCGACAGTGACCAAGGGCGCAGGGTTGCTCGCGGTCTATTCGGCCGGCCTCGGCATTCCCTTCCTGATCGCAGCGCTGATGATCGAGCAATTCTCGACCCTGTTCGCGCGCATGAAGGGCCATCTCGTCAATGTCGAGCGCGCCATGGGCGTGTTGATGCTGATCACCGGCATCGGCTTCCTCACCGGCGCAGTCTCGAATGTGAGCATCTGGCTGCTGGAGACGTTCCCGGCACTGCAGACGATCGGCTGAAGCAAGATCCGGAAAAGTGCACGGCGGCTTTCCAAAGGATCATGCTCGAACAACAAGCTGAAGCGCGACGACGATTCATCCCGATCTTCCCGATCTCGACCAGCATCGCCGTGCGCGTGTCGTACCAGGCTCGCGAATAGGCGAAAGGCCGCGAGAGCTTTGCGTCGAGGATGTGGGTACGAAGCCTGGTGATCTTCCTCGCCGATGTCCCCCCGTTCACCGCGCCTCTTCCAGCGCGCAGATGACCGTGCAGACCACGCCGCGCGGCAGAAAATCCACCGTCGCCTCGCCGCCGAGCTGGTCGCGCGCGCTGCGCTCGATCAGGCGCGAACCGAAGCCGCGTTGTACCGGAGCCGTCACTGGCGGGCCGCCGGTCTCGGTCCAGATCAGCCGCAGCCGCGGTTTTGGCGTGTCCGCGATGACCTCCCATTCCAGCGTGACCCGGCCGGTCTCGTTGGAGAGCGCGCCATATTTCGCGGCGTTGGTGGCGATCTCGTGCACGATCATCGACAGCACGACAGCGAGCCTCGGTGACAGCGGCACCGTGGGGCCGGTCATGCGGATACGTTCGGGGCCGGAGAGCAGGAACGGCTGGAGCACCCGCGCGATCACGTCCTTCAGCTCGGAGCCTTGCCATTTCTCCTGGCTGAGGAGATTGTGCGCCTCGGCGAGTGCGCCGAGGCGGCCCTCGAACTTGATCCGCTCGTCCCGGCTGGCGCTGCGGAAAGTCTGCACCGCGATCGCCTGCATCAGCGCCAGGGTGTTTTTGACGCGATGGTTGAGCTCCTCGATCAGCAGATTGTGCAGCATGTCGCCGCGCGCGATCGTGGTCGCCATCCTGACCGCGAAGGTGAGGCCGATCAGCAGCAGCACGCCGCCGATCAGGCTGGTGATCGCGATGTTGCGCCAGAGCGGCGCGATCAACGAGCTCTCGGCAACACCGGCCGCGACGGTCCAGCCGGTCAGTCGCGAGCGCGTGTAGGCCGAGGCCAGCGCAACGCCTTCGAGCGAGACGGTCGACAATGCGGCCTCGGGCGCGCGAAACATCGCGTTGTACAGCGAGGGAGACGCCTGCTTGCCGAACGTCTCGCTCGGATTGGGCGCGCGTGCGAACACGAAGCCCTTGCTGTCCAGCAGCGACATGGTCCACTGCCCGTCGGGACGCTGCCGGTCGACCAGTTGCTGGAAGATGTCGAGCGGCGGGCTGAACGAGAGCGTGTAGGCGACCTCGCCGTCGCGCAGCACCGGAACTTCGACCGTCACGATCGGACGCTTCTTGGTCGAGCCTATGAACAGATCGGAATATTGCGGCGTGTTGCTTGCAAAAACCCGCTCGACGATCTCGCGATTATTGCGTGGCGGCAGGCTCGCCGTGTCGGGCGTCACGGTCGAGAAGAGCTGATGCCCGGACCGGTCGGCCAGAAGAAGAATGCTGTCTTCGCCATATTGGTTGATGAAACCCGCGGCGAGGTGCCGGAAGCCGTCGAAGTCACCGCTACGCAAGGAATCGCTGAGCGCTAGCACCTGCAAGCCGCCTGTCATTCGCTGCACCTCGGCGTCGAGCACGAGGCGCATGCTGCGGACAGTCTCCAGCACCCGGCGCGTCGCGTCGGTCCGATCCTGGCGGTAGTTGGCGTGGGCGAGGCCGACCGCGAACACGATCAGCGGCAGCGTCGTTCCCGCGACCAGCAGAGCGAGTCGGACCGGCAGGGTGAATTTCGGCAAACGTGAACGTCCCGGTTCCAGCGCATCCGCGCCGGATTATGATTTTGCCAGACCATACGGGCATGACTTGCGCGGCGCTATAATTTTCGCATTTTGGAGAGCAGTTCAGAAAAGGAATTTTGCAGCGCGGTCGCCGGCGTCCGTGCTTCAGCTCATGAGCTCATGCCGATCGCGGTCAGCAACAGGCACGCGGCGTAAACGGCCGCCAGGCTGAGACCGGCGATCCGGGCCTCTCGATGCGATGTCATGGTCGCCTCCGGGAGGCGGCCGCCTTAAGGCGACCGCCGTCCATCACATCTTGATCAATCGATTTCCTGAACGACCGTCCGCGTGGCGGGATCCACCAGCATCACGCGCTCGCCGGCGTAGACGTAGCGATATTTCGTCAGGGACGGACCCCAGTCCGACGGAACGGCTTCGAGCTCGACGTCGCCTGGAACCGTCGCGCCGACGATGATCTTCTCGTTCTTCACGATGGGACGCACGCGGTGCTCGGTGACGTAGGATTTGATCCGGGTCCGGTATTCCGGTTCGATCTGAACGACGGCCGCGTGACCGGTTCCGGTGGTGGTCACCACGGTGGACTGCGCGACCGCGCCGGTCGAGATCATCACCGCCGCGGCGGAAAGCAGAAATAGCTTGTTCACCTTGTTCTCCTCACAGGAATAAGTGCGGCGTCAACCGCCCACTGCAGACGGCGTTCCCTCGCTCAGGAACAAATTGCCGCTTTTTCCCGTTTACGAATTGACCAGGCAGCAACGCCTGGCAATGGAGGAGAACCAAATGAAGCTAACGATGGCGACTGCCGCGCTGATGATTGCTGCGTTTTCCCTGCCCGCGTTCGCGGCCGACGAGTTCTACGTCGTCCAGGACGTTAAGACGAAGAAGTGCACAATCGTCGACAAGAAGCCGACGGAGACGACCATGACCGTCGTGAGCCCGTCGGGCACGGTCTACAAGTCGCGTACCGAGGCCGAGAGCGGCATGAAGACCGTCAAGGTCTGCACGTCAAACTGAGGAGGATGACAAATGCCAATTCTGATTTTGTGGGCGGTACCAGCCGTGCTCGTGATCGGCGGTGGCGTCTATCTGATCGGCCATCTTCACTGAGCAGAAAACAACGGGGCCCCGCGATCCTTCGCGGGGCCCCGTGACACGAGCGTTTCCTACAGATTGCTCTCGGTGATGGCGGCGTAGACCATGCTGCGCAGCTCGCGCCGGATCGGATAGGCGTTCGACGGCAGCACCTGCGTCATGAAGATGGTGACGAGTTCCTCGGCCGGATCGATCCAGAACGAGGTCGTGGCCGCGCCGCCCCAATTGTATTCGCCGGGGCTGCCGGCGACCAGCGTCTCTGCCGGGCGCATCGTCACGGCGAAGCCGAGACCGAAGCCGATGCCGTTATAGGCGGCTTCCGCGAACATCGAGCGCGACACTTCGGGGAGCGCCCGTCCGCCCGGAATGTGGTTGCTGGTCATCAGCGCCAGCGTCTTCGGGCCGATCAGCCTGACGCCGCCGAGTTCGCCGCCATTGAGCAGCGCACGGCAGAAGGTGAGATAGTCGGCCATCGTCGAGCACAGCCCGCCGCCTCCGGAGATGAGCGAGGGCGGGATGAGGAACGAGCTCTTGGTCGGGTCGTCCTGCAGCGTCAGGCCCTCGCGGCGCTGTCCGGGATGGAAGGTCAATCCGCCGCTGGGGTCCGCGGAATAGCAGGCCGCGAAACGATGCGCCTTGGAAGCTGGCACGTGGAAATCGGTGTCGGTCATGCCGAGCGGATCGAGGATCCGTGCTTTGAGAAACTGTTCGAACGGCATGCCCGAAATCTTGCCGACGAGATAGCCGAGCACGTCAGTCGAGACCGAATAGTTCCAGGCCTCGCCCGGCGAGAACTCCAGAGGGATTTTCGCGAGGCTCTCGATCATGGTCTGGAGCGTGCCGGACTTCTCGACCTCGCCGATCTTCTCGGCGCGATAGGCCGCATCGACGTTGGAGCGCTGCTGGAAGCCGTAAGTCAGCCCGGAGGTGTGGCGGAGCAGATCGACGATCAGCATCGGCCGGGTCGGCGGCCGGGTCAGGAAGGCCGACGCGGTGCCGGCGACGAACACGCCGAGATCCTTCCATTCCGGAATGTATTTGGCGACGGGCTCGTCGATCGCGACGAGGCCTTGCTCGACCAGCATCATGAAGGCAACGCTGGTGAGTGGCTTGGTCATGGAATAGATGCGGTAGATGGTGTCGTCCTTGACCGGCGCCTTGCGTTCGATGTCCGCAAAGCCCTGCACCGAGCTGTGGGCGATCTTGCCGCGACGGTAGACCAGCAGATGCGTGCCCGGAAAACGGCCGGCATCGATGTACCGGCTCTTCAGATGCGCATCGACGCGATCGAGCGCGGCCTTGGACATGCCCACGGATTCGGGCGAAGCGGGGGTAGGGGCGAGCATCAATTTCCTCCGGGGCGTTTTGCCGGAAAGTTGATACCGAAATGGCGGCCGCATTCCAAGCCGGTTGCGCTTAACGCGGCCCCGCCGACTGGTGTAGGCTCCAGCCTGGAACGCCTCCAGGGAGCCCATCCGGGCCAACGAGAAAAACGCGAGGGCAAACGCATATGACCCAGTTCAACGAGACTGAACTCACCGAGGCCGTCGTCCGGAGCTTCGACAACACTCCGGACCCGCGGGCCAAATTCCTGCTCCAGGAATTGGTGAAGTCGCTGCACGATTACGTGAGCAAGACCGGTCTCACCTTCGAGGAATGGGAATACGCCATCGATTTCCTGACTCGCACCGGCCACAAATGCACCGATACCCGCCAGGAATTCATCCTGCTGTCGGACGTGCTCGGTGTCTCCATGCTGGTCGACGCAGTCAACCACCGCGACCGCGAGGGCGCCACGCAGACCACGGTGCTCGGCCCGTTCTATGTCGGCGAGCACAAGGTCACGGCTCACGGCACTGATATCTCGCCGAACAACCAGACCGGCGATCGGATGTTCGTGCAGAGCCGCGTCATCGACCTCAAGGGCAAGCCGCTCGCGGGTGTCCCCGTCGACGTCTGGCATGCCGATGATGACGGCTTCTACGATTCCCAGAAACCGAACTACGACGAAGTCGGCGCCTCGGCGCGGGCGCGTTTCATCACGGACAGCGACGGCCGCTTCTTCTTCCGCACCATTCTGCCGTGCAGCTATCCGATCCCGACCGATGGCCCGGTCGGCGAGATGATCGTGCAAACCAGGCGGCATCCGATGCGCCCCGCGCATGTGCACTTCCTGGTCAATGCCAGGGGATACGAGCCGCTGATCACCCATGTCTTCATGGACGGCGACAAATATCTCGATTCCGACGTCGTGTTCGGCGTCAAGGACGACCTCATCGCCAAGGTCGAGCCGCGCAACGACCCGGCGATGCCCGATGGCACCAAGGCGAACGGTCCGTGGCACCTGATGACCTACGAATTCCACCTCAAGCCAGGCGGCGGCATGGCGCCGAAACCGCTGGGGACGAAGGCGGCGGAGCCGGCGTGAGGGTCCTCCGTCTCCGAGCGTACGTTCATCCTCCGATGTAGGCTGCCAGCTCGTCAGGCGTGCCCTTGGGAAAGGCTTCCTTCAGATAATCGAGGAAGGCGGACACGCGCGCGCTCAGCAATCGCCGCGATGGATAGAGCGTCCACAGGGCGATGTCGGGCCCATCGACATCGCCCCAACGCACCAGGGTGCCGGCGGCCAGATCGTGACTGACGAGCGACACGGGAAGACGTGCGGCGCCGACGCCTGCTCGGGCTGCGTCGCGAACCATCACCAGCGATGACAGACGAAGCACGGGATCGACGGCGATACGCAATGTGCCGCTTGGTCGCCTGACGTCCCACGCCGCAGCCTCGTCGGCCGTTCCGCGCACGACAGCCGGAACGGTGAGTTGGCCTTTCGGTCGTTTCAGCTCAGGGCTGGCCACGACCACCATTCGGTCGCGTAGAAAGACGCGTCCGACGAGGCTTTCATCCGGATCCGGATTGACCCGGATCACGAGGTCAAATCCTTCCTCGATCATGTCGACGGCCCGATCTTCCGTCGTGACCTCGAGCCGGACTTGCGGATGTCTGAGCGTGAAGCCGGCTGCGAGCCTGCCCATCGCCGTTTGCGAAAACAGCAGAGGCGCGCTGATCCGCAACCTGCCTCGCGGCTTGTCGCCGCCCGAGGCAATCGCCGCGGCTGTTTCGTCGAGCTCGGTGAGCAGCGCCCCTGTCCGCTCGTAGAGCGCCCGCCCTTCCTGGGTGAGTTTGAGAGCGCGCCCGCCGCGCTCGAATAGGCGCAGGTTGAGCCCGCTCTCCAATTCGGCAACCCGCCGGGACAAGGTCGCTTTCGGGCGTCCCGCGGCGCGCGCGGCCTTTCCGAACCCTCCGTGGCGGGCGACCAGATTGAAGTCGGCGAGGGCAAGCAAATCCATCTGTTCCACCAGTGAGACGCTATGTCCAAATATAGCGTCTATCGGCTCGCATGTGGATCACTAATTTCCGGGGTGTCTTTTGACCCAACCCGGAGTGATCCCCATGACCATCTTCGTTACTGGCGCAACCGGCACAGTCGGCCGCCACGTCGTCGAACAGCTCGTCAAGCGCGGCGCCGACGTGCGCGCGCTCGTCCGCGATCCCGCAATGGCCAACTTTCCTGCAGGTGTTGCCGTCGTCCAGGGCGACCTGCTCGATGTCGACTCGTTGCGCAACGCGCTTTCCGGCATTTCAACGCTGTTCCTGCTCAATGCCGTGGTGCCGGACGAATTCACCCAGGCGCTGACGGCGCTTAACCTTGCCCGCGAGGCCGGCATCGAGCGGTTCGTCTATCTGTCGGTGATCCACAGCGACCTCTACGTGAATGTGCCGCACTTCGCGGGCAAGTACGGCGTCGAACGCATGATCGAGCAGATGGGCCTCAAGGCCACCATCCTGCGCCCGGCATACTTCATGAACAACGAGCTCACTATCAGGGACGTGGTGACCGGATACGGCGTCTATCCCATGCCGATCGGCAGCAAGGGGCTGGCGATGATCGATGCACGTGACATCGGCGAGATCGCGGCCATCGAACTGATCCGCCGCGAGACGTCCGCCACGCCGCTTCCGCTCGACGGGATCAACCTCGTCGGTCCCGATACGCTGACCGGCGCAAAGGCCGCCGCGATCTGGTCGGAGGTACTCGGGCGTACGATTGCTTATGGCGGTGACGACACCGCAGGCTTCGAGAAAAACCTCAGGCAGTTCATGCCCGGCTGGATGGCCTTCGACATGCGCGTGATGAGCGAGCGCTTTCTCACCGAGGGCATGATTCCGGAGGCAGGCGACGTCAAACGTCTGACCGATCTCCTCGGCCGTCCCCTGCGCTCCTATCGCGACTTCGTCGCCGAGATCACGGCCGCAGCCTGACGGCAGCGGCCATGCTCAACGCAACTCCGTCAACCCACGTCAATCACGGGACGGCCTCTTGCGAGGCGTCCCGCTTTCCCGGGGGCTTCCATGCAGAATTCTGAAGGCCACGATTTCCAGGCCGCCCAACCGAAAATACTGGTCCTTGGCGCGACCGGCGCCACCGGTCGCCTCATCGTCAGCCAGGCCTTGGCGCGCGGCTACGACGTTACAGCGCTGGTTCGTTCCGCTGAAAAGGCGCGTGATCTCGAAGGAGCGAAGCTCATCATCGGAGATGCACGCGAAGCGACCGCGCTGCGCGAGGCGCTCAGGGGCCGGGATGCCGTCGTCAGTGCGCTCGGCACAGCGGCGAGCCCGTTCCGCGAGGTGACGCTGCTGTCGACCGCCACACGCGCGCTCGTGAGCGCGATGAAGGCCGAGCAGGTCTCTCGCCTGGTCTGCATCACAGGAATTGGCGCCGGTGACAGCGCCGGGCACGGCGGCTTCCTGTTCGACAAGCTGATCTTCCCGCTTCTGCTGCGCAAGGTGTACGCCGACAAGGACCGGCAGGAGACGATCATCAGGAACAGCGGGCTCGACTGGGTTCTGGTCCGCCCCTCCGTCCTGAGCAACAAGCCGGGCCGCGGCACGATCCGGACACTAACGGATCTCTCCGGCTTTCATGGCGGCAGCATCTCGCGCGACGACGTGGCGCGGTTCGTTCTGGATCAAGTGCGTGACAATGCCTGGCTGCATCGGTCTCCATTGATCACGTGGTGACGTCTGCACCACATGATCTCACGTCCTACCGCGCGTGCAGCAGCGCCAACAGCACGACGACCGCGCCGGCGAGCGCCGCCGAGGTCAGCTTCCAGAACATCAGCGGGCTGCGCTCCAGCAGCGGTGTGATCCGCGTGTCGAGATAGGCCGGATTGGGCGAGCGAAGCTCGAAGACGAATTCGGAGAGATCCTCGTGCCGCTTGTTGGGATCGGGATGCAGCGCGCGCCGGAGCGCGCCATCGACCCAGGCGGGCACGTTGCGGTCGTCGTCGGCGGAGCGATATTGCAGCCTCCGCACGTCCGCCTTGCGACGGATCCTGGCGATCTGCGTGCCATAGGGAATCTTTCCCGTGAGCATCTCGTAGCAGATCACGGCCAGCGAAAACACGTCGGAGCGCGCCGAGCCGCCCTGACCGAGAAAATATTCTGGCGCCGTGTATTGCACCGTTCCAAGGATGTCGCCGGCGTCATCTAGCGGTGCGGCCTCGGTGACGCCGGCGACCCGGACCGATCCAAAGTCGATGATCTTCGCGGTGCCGGTCTTGTCGATCATGATGTTGTCGGGCCTGAGATCCTGATGCAGCATCTCCATGCGGTGGAAGGCGCGCAGGCCCGCGGCGATCTGCTCGATCAGTCCACGGACGGTTTCGAGGTCGGGCCGCGGATTGTCGGTCATCCACTGCCGCAGCGTCTGTCCTTCGATGAATTCGGTCGCGACGTAGAGGTAGCCGCGCCGCCGCGACTGTGACAGCGGTTTGAGCACGTGCGGGCTGTCGATCCGGCGCGCAATCCATTCCTCCATCAGGAACCGCTTGAGATAGGCGGCGTTGTCGCGCAGATCGATCGACGGCAGCTTGAGCGCGACCGGCGCGTCGGTCTCCGTATCGACGGCGAGATAGATGTGGCTGCGGCTGCTGGCGTGGATCTCCCTGATGATCCTGTAGCCGTCGAAGATCGCGCGCGGCTCCGGCAAAGGAGGCAGCGGCAGTTCGGCGGTCTGATTGAAGATACCTGCCGGCTCGCGCTGCGGCACCGCATCGATGCGGAGGATCTGCACCGTGATGTTGTCGTCGCTGCCGCGCCGGTAGGCCTCTTCGACAATCGCCTTGGCAGCGCCGTCGAGCTCGGTTGCATGTTCGTTGATGGCGCTAGTGATGAAGCGATGGTCGACGAATTCGTAGGCGCCGTCGGTGGCGAGCAGGAAGGTGTCGCCGGCCTCGATCTCGACCGTCTGGTAGTCGATCTCGAGCTGCGGATTGATGCCGAGCGCGCGGCCGAGATAGGTCTGCTCCGACGACACGATGATGCGGTGATCCTCGGTCAGCTGCTCCAGCGCCTTGCCGGCGACGCGGTAGATGCGGCAGTCTCCGACATGGAAGATGTGCGCGGTGGTCGCCTTGATGACCATGGCGCTGAGCGTGCAGACATAGCCCTTGTCGCGGTCATAGGCATATTGGCTCTTGCGCGTCTGCGCATGGAGCCAGGAATTGGTCGCGTCCAGCACGCGGCGGGCGGAGGTTTTCACCGTCCAGGATTCCGACGTGCAGTAATAGTCCATCAGGAAGCTCTTGACCGCGGACTCGCTGGCGATCTGGCTCACCGTGCTGCTGGAGATGCCGTCGGCCAGAACGGCCGCGATGCCCTTCAGGCTGAGCTGCGGCTCCTCCGGAATCAGCACGCCGTGAAAATCCTGGTTGACCGGCTTGCGGCCCTTGTCGGAGTGCTGGCCGACCGAGATCTGGAGTCCGCGAGTCATGGTCATCACCAGGCGAGGGAAGCCTCACCCTGGGCGGGCGAGGCTCCCCTGTCGAGACGTATTCGATCAGGCCGCGACGCGGGGCGGCGTGGTCTTGCCGGCCTGGCGCTTCGGCTGGGTCATGACGTGCGTGGCATAGAGGGTCAATCCGGTGAAGGCGAGGCCGCCCACGAGGTTGCCGAGCACGGTCGGGATCTCGTTCCAGATCAGGTAATCCATGATCGAGAATTTCGCGTGCAGCATCAGGCCCGACGGGAACAGGAACATGTTCACGACGGAATGCTCGAACACCATGTAGAAGAACACCAGGATCGGCATCCACATCGCGATGACCTTGCCGGGGACCGAGGTCGAGATCATGGCGCCGACGACGCCGGTCGAGACCATCCAGTTGCAGAGCATGCCGCGCATGAACAGAGTCGCCATGCCGGCGGCACCATGCGCGGCATAGCCGAGCGTTCGGCCTTCGCCGATATTGCCGATGGCCGCCCCGACCTTGTCGGGATCCTGCGTGAAGCCGAACGTCGTGACGAAGGCCATCATGAAGGCGACGGTGAAGGCGCCGGCGAAATTGCCGACGAAGACGAGGCCCCAGTTGCGCAGCACGCCGCCGAACGTGACGCCGGGGCGCTTGTCGATCAGGGCGAGCGGCGACAGCACGAACACGCCCGTCAGGAGGTCGAAGCCCAGCAGATAGAGCATGACGAACCCGACCGGAAACAGCAGCGCTCCAACCAGCGGCTGGCCGGTGTTCACATTGATGGTGACGGCGAACCAGGCGGCGAGGGCGAGGATGGCGCCAGCCATATAGGCCCGGATGATGGTATCCCGGGTGGACATGAAGATCTTGGACTCGCCTGCATCCACCATCTTGGTGACGAATTCCGAAGGCGCGAGATACGACATCAATGGTTCCTTTTGCTTCGTAAGTGAGACCGACACGCGCCTCGAGAGAGCGCGGCTGAACGTGATGGCCGTGCGGGCTGATTGCCGCGCACGAGGGCTATGGGAGGTCTGGAAGCCTTGGGAATCGCGTCACGACGACCGAGCCGGGAGGGGCCGCGAAGCAGTTGAGCTTCCGGGCTGCAGCCGCCAGAGGCTGCAACATTGCGGCAAGCCGCAGTCTTCGTTGACGCGAGAGGAAATGCAAGTCGCGTGCCGGGTCGAAATGCGTTAAAAAGTCAATAATATCAACTGGATGATATGTGCGCTGAACTTGCTCTTGCGAACTCTGCGGCCTTTTGCTTAGGCGACTGCATAAGATTTGTGCGGCGCACAAGTAATGAGCAGTTCGCAAATTTCGCGTGCGGAAAGAGCCCGCGATAGTCTGGCCCCACATCTGTAACCCATTAATATTAAAATCCTTTTCGGGTCGCCGAGCTTGGCACGAAGCTTGAATGGTTCCAAGCCGACGCCATTGAAGCCGTCCCGCGAGACTTCTCATCCGAATTTGCTGACGCCACCAGACGGGGGTTCCCCCGTCGCGCGTTCGCATGCGCCTTTTTCGGGCGCCACGGACGGACGGGCTGCTCGTGCGAACTGACGCAATCATCGCAACGACGCAAAGGACGACACCGCCTATGACCAAGCGCATTCGCCGGCCTTCGGATACTGGCCTGAGCCGCCGTCAATTGTTGAAAGCCGCCGGCGGCACCGCGGCTCTTCTCGCTGCCGCCAAGCTGAATTTCCCAGCCGGCGCGTTCGCGCAGGATTCAGGCCCTGAGGTCAAGGGTGCCAAGCTCGGCTTCATCGCGCTCAGCGATGCCGGTCCGTTGTTCGTCGCCAAGGACAAGGGCCTGTTCGCCAAATACGGCATGCCCGACGTCGACGTGCAGAAGCAGGCCTCCTGGGGCACCACGCGCGACAACCTCGTGCTCGGCTCCGAAGGCAACGGCATCGACGGCGCGCACATCCTCACCCCGATGCCGTATCTGATCTCGGCCGGCAAGGTGACGCAGAACAACCAGCCGACGCCGATGTACATCCTGGCGCGGCTCAATCTCGATGCGCAGTGCATCTCCGTCGCCAAGGAATATGCCGACCTCAAGATCGGCGCCGATTCGTCGCCGCTCAAGGCGGTGTTCGAGAAGAAGAAGGCCGAGGGCAAGTCGGCCAAGGTCGCGATGACCTTCCCGGGCGGCACGCACGATCTCTGGGTCCGCTATTGGCTCGCCGCCGGCGGCATCGATCCCGACAAGGATGTCGAGACCATCACCGTGCCGCCGCCGCAGATGGTGGCCAACATGAAGGTCGGCACCATGGACGCCTTCTGTGTCGGCGAGCCCTGGCCCGGGCAGCTGGTGCACCAGGGCATCGGCTACACCGCCGTCAACACCGGCGAGATCTGGAGCAAGCATCCGGAAAAATCGCTCGGCATGCGCGCGGCCTGGGTCGACAAGAACCCGAAGGCCGCCAAGGCGATCCTGATGGCCGTGATGGAGGCCCAGCAATGGGCCGACAAGATGGAGAACAAGGACGAGCTCGCGACCATCATGGGCAAGCGCCAGTGGATCAACTGCCCGGTCGAGGACATCGCCGACCGCGCCAAGGGCAAGTTCGACTACGGCAATGCCGGTAAGGTGATCGAGAACTCGCCGCACATCATGAAGTACTGGCGCGACCAGGCCTCCTATCCGTTCCAGAGCCACGATCTCTGGTTCATGACCGAGGACATCCGCTGGGGCAAATATGAAGCCGGCTTCGACAGCAAGGCGCTGATCGGCAAGGTCAACCGCGAGGACATGTGGCGCGATGCGGCCAAGACGCTCGGCGTCGCGGCTGCCGAGCGCGGCAAGGAGACCTTCTTCGACGGCAAGGTGTTCGATCCCGAAAATCCGGCGGCCTATCTGAAGTCGCTCGCGATCAAGCGCGTCGAAGTCTGATGTCGCCAGCGGCCGCCGCGAGGCGGCCGCATCGTCTTTTGAAGCCGGAGAGAGATTGCGATGAACATGCCTGCCACGAAGTTGGATGTTGAGACCGCGAAGCCCGTTGGCGCGGCCGCACCGGTTGTTGCGATGACGCCTAAGCGTGCCCCGCGCGGCGAGGCCTATGCGCGGATGGCGCGGGAGACCGCGGTGCGCGTGATCCCGCCGCTCGTGGTGATCGCGCTCCTGATGCTGGTGTGGGAACTGGTCTGCCGCCGCGCCGGCTCGGCGCTGCCGCCGCCGTCAAAAGTGTTCAAGGACACCAAGGAGCTGATCGTCGATCCGTTCTTCGACCATGGCGGCATCGACAAGGGCCTGTTCTGGCACCTCTCCGCCAGCCTCCAGCGCGTCGCCTTCGGCTATTCGCTGTCCGCCATCGTCGGCATCGCGCTCGGCGTGCTGGTCGGGCAATCGGTCTGGGCGATGCGCGGGCTCGATCCGCTGTTCCAGGTCCTGCGCACCATTCCGCCGCTCGCCTGGCTGCCGCTCTCGCTCGCCGCCTTCCGCGACGGCCAGCCGTCGGCGATCTTCGTCATCTTCATCACTTCGGTCTGGCCGATCATCATCAACACCGCGGTCGGCATCCGTAACATTCCGCAGGACTATCGCAACGTTGCCGCGGTGGTGCAGCTCAACCCGATCGAGTTCTTCTCCAAGATCATGATCCCGGCGGCGGCGCCTTACATCTTCACGGGCCTGCGCATCGGCATCGGCCTGTCCTGGCTCGCGATCGTGGCCGCGGAAATGCTGATCGGCGGCGTCGGCATCGGCTTCTTCATCTGGGACGCCTGGAATTCCTCGCATATCAGCGAAATCATCCTGGCGCTGTTCTATGTCGGCATCATCGGGTTCGTGCTCGATCGCCTGATCGCGGGCCTTGGCAGGATCGTCACCCGCGGCACGGCGCAGGGCTGAGGAGAAAACACATGACCGCCTATCTGAAGCTCGACCACATCGACAAGATATTCACCCGTGGCGCCGCTAGCACGGAGGTGCTGAAGGACATCAACCTGACGATCGAGAAGGGCGAATACGTCTCGATCATCGGCCATTCCGGCTGCGGCAAGTCGACCCTGCTCAACATCATCGCCGGGCTCACCACCGCCACCACCGGCGGCGTGCTGCTGGAGAATCGCGAGGTCAACTCGCCGGGCCCCGATCGCGCCGTGGTGTTCCAGAACCACAGCCTGCTGCCGTGGCTCACCGTGTTCGAGAACGTCAAGCTCGGCGTCGACAAGGTCTTTGCCAGGACCAAGACCAAGGCCGAGCGCGAGGCCTGGGTGATGCACAATCTCAACCTCGTCCAGATGGCCCATGCCAGGGACAAGCGCCCCTCGGAAATCTCCGGCGGCATGAAGCAGCGCGTCGGCATCGCGCGGGCACTGGCGATGGAGCCGAAAGTGCTGCTGCTGGACGAGCCCTTCGGCGCGCTCGACGCCCTGACCCGCGCGCATCTGCAGGACTCGGTGATGGCGCTGCATCAGAAGCTCGGCAACACCATTCTGATGATCACCCACGACGTCGACGAGGCCGTGCTGCTGTCCGACCGCATCGTGATGATGACGAACGGGCCGTCCGCCCGCATCGGCGAGGTGCTGGAGGTGCCGCTGGTGCGGCCGCGCAAGCGGCTCGAGCTCGCGACCAGCGCGACGTATTTGAAGTGCCGCCAGCGCGTGCTCGAATTCCTCTATGAGCGTCACCGCTTCGTCGAGGCCGCGTAACTCGCGAGCGGTCGCCCTTGGGCCTGACGCGTCGCAGCCCGCAGGGTGAGGGCGCGCCAAGCCTCGCCGATGCCAGGGTGTGACACTTGGTATGAAACTCGCTTCTCCCCGTATGCGGGGAGAAGTCCCGCTGATGACGTTTGACCCATGAACCTTGTTCGCAACGGCGCGCACCAAGGCAAACCGAAACAGACAGGATTACATCATGACGCCCGAACAGATCACCCTCGTCCAGCAGAGCTTTTCCAAGGTCGCGCCGATTTCCGAAGCGGCTTCCGTGCTGTTCTACGACCGCCTGTTCGAGGTGGCGCCGTCGGTGCGCGCGATGTTCCCCGAGGACATGACCGAGCAGCGCAAGAAGCTGATGGGCATGCTCGCCGCCGTGGTCGGCGGCCTGTCGAACCTCGAGACGATTCTTCCGGCGGCCTCCGCGCTCGCCAAGCGTCATGTCGCCTACGGCGCCAAGGCCGAGCACTATCCCGTGGTCGGCGCGACCCTGCTGTGGACCCTGGAGAAGGGCCTCGGCGAAGCCTGGACGCCTGAGCTCGCCGCGGCCTGGACCGACGCCTACGGCGTGCTGTCCGGCTTCATGATTTCCGAGGCCTACGGCGCGCAGTCGCAGGCCGCTGAATAGGAGATGCCTTGTGAGTGAACCGCTCGTCATCGTCGGTAATGGTATGGCGGCCGCGCGTCTGGTCGACGAGCTCGCCAAGACCGCGCTCGGCCGCTACGCGGTCGCGGTGATCGGCGAGGAACCGCGGCTCGCTTACAATCGCGTGCTGCTCTCCTCCGTGCTGGCTGGCGAGACCGGCTCGCACGAGATCGAGCTTCGGCCGGCGGACTGGTGGCGCCATCGCGGCGTCACCGTCCGCTACGGCTACCGCGTCACCGAGATCGACACCGGCCGCCGCGAGCTCAAGGTCGAGGGCGAAGAGAGCATGCAGTATTCCAGGCTCGTGCTCGCCACTGGTTCGACACCGTTGCGGCTCAACGTACCCGGCGCCGATCTCGCCGGCGTCCACACTTTCCGCGACACCCGCGACGTCGATCTGTTGCTGGCGCTCGCCGCCGGCAAGAAGCGCGTCGTGGTGGTCGGCGGCGGCCTGCTTGGGCTCGAAGCGGCCTACGGCCTTGCCAAGGCCGGCGCGCCCGTCACGCTGCTGCACCTGATGGACCGGCTGATGGAGCGCCAGCTCGATCTGCCGGCAGCCGACCTGCTCAAGACGCTGGTCGAGCGCAAGGGCATCCGCATCCTGCTCAATGCCAGCACGAAGTGCATTCATGGCGACGGTCATGTCGAAGCAGTCGAGCTCGCCGACGGCAGCCGCATCGAGGCCGATGCCGTGATCTTCGCCGCCGGCATCAGGCCCAATGTCGCGCTGGCGAGGGACGCCGGCATCGCGGTCAATCGCGGCATCGTCGTCAACGACGAGATGCAGACGGCTTCGCCCGACATCTACGCGCTCGGCGAATGCGCCGAGCATCGCGGCACATGCTATGGCCTGGTCGAGCCGGCATATGAGCAGGCGCGCGTGCTGGCGCGGCATCTCGCCGGCCGTCCCGCCGCCTATCAGGGCAGCGTGGTCTCGACCAATCTGAAAGTGTCGGGCGTCAGCGTGTTCTCCGCCGGCGACTTCATGAGCGGGGAGGGCAGCGAGAGCCTCGTGCTCACCGATCGCCGGCGCGGCACCTACAAGAAGCTCGTCATCGCCGACGGCCGGCTCACCGGCGCGGTGCTGATCGGCGATACCGCCGACGCGCTCTGGTATCTCGAGCTGATCCGCAATCGCGACAAGGTCACCGCGATCCGTACCGACATGATGTTCGGTCGCGCGCTTGCGCTTCCGCCAAAGGCCGCTTGATATGACGGTGATCGATCCCTCGTTCCGCGCCAGCAGGACGACCTGCCCCTATTGCGGCGTCGGCTGCGGCGTGCTCGCAACACCTGACGGCAAAGGCGGCGCCGCGATCGCGGGCGACCCCGATCATCCCGCCAATTTCGGCCGGCTGTGCTCGAAGGGCTCCGCGCTCGGCGAGACGGTCGGGCTGGAAGGCCGGCTGCTCTATCCGATGATCCGCTGCAAGGGCGTGCTGGAGCGCGTGGCCTGGAGCGATGCGCTCGACCACGTCGCCCATCGCATGCAACACATCATCGCGCGCGACGGCGCCGATGCGGTTGCGTTCTATCTCTCCGGCCAGCTTCTCACCGAGGATTACTACGTCGCCAACAAGCTGATGAAAGGCTTCGTCGGCACGGCCAATGTCGACACCAATTCGCGGCTCTGCATGTCGTCCTCGGTCGCCGGCCATCGCCGTGCCTTCGGCGCCGATACCGTGCCGGGCTGCTACGAGGATCTCGACCAGGCCGATTTGCTCGTCTTCGTCGGCTCGAACGCCGCCTGGTGTCATCCGGTGTTGTTCCAGCGCATGCTCAGGAATCGGCAGGAGCGCGGCGCGCGCATGATCGTGATCGATCCGCGCCGCACCGACACCGCCAGCGATGTCGATCTGTTTCTTGGCCTCAGGCCCGGCACCGACACGGCGCTGTTCTCCGGCCTGTTCGTTCACCTCGCCGACAATGGCGCGCTCGATCAGGACTACATCGCGCAAAACACGTCGGGCTTCGACGACGCGCTGGCACGCGCACGGAACATCGCCGGCAGCGTTACCGCGACCGCGCTCGCGACGGGTCTCTCCGAACAGGACGTCGCGGCCTTCTTCAAGATGTTCCGTGACACGGAGCGTGTCGTCACGCTCTATTCGCAGGGCGTCAATCAGTCGGCGCAAGGCACCGACAAGGTCAACGCGATCCTGAACTGCCATCTCGCCACCGGGCGCATCGGCAAGCCGGGTGCCTCGCCGTTCTCGCTCACCGGCCAGCCGAATGCGATGGGCGGCCGCGAAGTCGGCGGCCTCGCCAACCAGCTCGCCGCGCACATGAACTTCACGCCGCCCGACATCGATCGTGTCAGGCGGTTCTGGAAGGCGCCGCGTATCGCCACCCATGAAGGCTTGAAGGCGGTGCAGCTGTTCGAGGCCATCCATCGCGGCGAGGTCAAGGCGCTGTGGGTGATGGGCACCAACCCCGCGGTGTCGCTGCCCGATGCGGACTTCGTGCGCGAGGCATTGAAGAAGCTCGAGCTGTTCGTGGTGTCCGAGAACGTGCTCTCCAACGACACGGTCGAGGCCGGTCCGCATGTACTGCTTCCGGCGCTCGCCTGGGGCGAGAAGTCGGGCACCGTGACCAACTCCGAGCGCCGCATCTCGCGCCAGCGCTCGTTCCTGCCGGCGCCGGGCGAGGCGCGGCCCGACTGGTGGATCCTCAGCGAAACCGCAAAGCGCCTCGGCTTCGGCGACAGCTTCAACTACAAATCCGCCGCCGATGTTTTCCGCGAGCATGCCGCGCTCTCGGCGTTCGAGAACGACGGCAGCCGCGATTTCGACATCGGCGCGCTGACCTCGCTGTCTGACCAAGCCTTCGACTCCTTGAAGCCGGTGCAATGGCCGGTGCGCGAAGGTGGGGTGCCCGGCGAGCGCTTCTTTGCGAGCGGCGGCTTCTTCACCAATGACGGCAAGGGCCGCTTCGTTGCGCCGGAGGTGCCGTCGCTGCGCGGCGAGACCGGTCCGTCGCGTCCGCTGCGGCTCAATACCGGACGCATCCGCGACCAGTGGCACACCATGACGCGTACGGGTCTCAGCCAGCGGCTGGGCGCGCATCTGCCGGAGCCTTTCGTCGAAATCCATCCCGATGACGCCGGCAAATACGGCATCGCTCACGACGGCTTTGCCCGCGTTACCACCGATTACGGTCAGTGCATCCTGAAGGTCGTCGTCAGTGACGCCACTCAGCGTGGCACGCTGTTCGCGCCGATCCACTGGAGCGCGATGAATGCTTCGCATGGCCGCGTTGGCGCGCTGGTGCAGTCCTTCACCGATCCGTTCTCGGGGCAGCCGGAATCCAAGGCGACGCCGGCCGCGATCACTCCTTACGAATTCGTCTTCCGCGGCTTTGTGCTGTCGCGGAGACAGCTCGATCTGCCGCCGAACCTGTTGTGGACCCGCGTCACGGTCACCGGAGGCTTCGGCTATCTCTTCGCCGACAACGCGGACCTGTCGCGCTGGCCGGCCTGGCTCGAGAGCGTCGCCGGCGAGGACGTCGCCGACTATCGGGACTTCGGTGGCGGTGTCTATCGCGCCGCGTCGTTCGCAGGCGACCGCATCGAGACCTGCCTGTTCGTCGGTCCCGCGCACGATGCCGGCGACTGGGAGGTGGTGAAGGGCCTGTTCGTCGCCGATCGCGTCACCGGCGACCAGCGCCGCATGCTGCTGTCGGGCAAGTCCTGCGAAGGCGAGGCCTCGACTGGCCCGGTCGTCTGCGCCTGCTTCGGTGTCGGCCGCGGCACCATCTGCGAGACCATCGCGGCGGGTGCGCGTACGGCTGCCGAGATCGGTGCCAAGCTCAAGGCCGGCACCAATTGCGGCTCCTGCATCCCGGAGCTGAAGCGCCTGATCGCGACGACGGAAGTCGTGCCGCCAATGCAGGCGAAGGTCGCGGGCGCGGCGGGGTAGCTCTCGTAGGGTGGATTAGCCGCAGGCGTAATCCACCAATTCTACCGACGCAGAGACGAAAGAGGTGGGTTACGCTGCGCTAACCCACCCTACGCAGCGTCGCACCATTGCCATGCCACTCGCATGAATCGACGCGCCCTCGATTGTGCCCTATGTTGGCGCTCTCTCCATCAACAACCACAAAAACAACAATGATGTACCTGGAAACGCCGCCGCGCCTGATCGAGACGACCATCTTCTCCGCCATGCCCGAAGAATTCCGCCGCAAGGGCGTGCGGACGGAATGGGCCGATGCAAATCGGCCGAATGTGCCGACCGACAGCTTCATCGAAGGACCGTCTTTCGACCAGGACGGCAATCTCTACGTGGTCGACATTCCCTTCGGCCGCATCTTCCGCATTGCGCCTGATGGCGAGTGGTCGCTCGTGATTGAATATGAGGGCTGGCCGAACGGACTGAAGATCGCATCCGACGGCCGGATCCTGGTGGCCGACTACAGGCACGGCATCATGGAGCTCGACGCCAAGGCCGGCCGCATCAAGCCCATCCTGACCGCGCGCAATTCGGAATCCTTCCGCGGCTGCAACGATCTGCATCTCGCTTCCAACGGCGACATCTATTTCACCGACCAGGGCCAAACCGGCCTGCACGACCCCAGCGGCCGCGTCTATCGCCTCGCGGCCAATGGCCGGCTCGATTGCCTGATCGACACCGGCATCAGCCCGAACGGGCTCGTGCTCGATCCCACCGAAACCGTGCTGTTCGTCGCGATGACGCGCGACAATGCGGTGTGGCGGTTGCCGTTCATGAAGGACGGCAGCGTGTCCAAGGTCGGCCGCTTCTGTTCGCTGTTCGGCACTAGCGGTCCCGATGGCCTCACCATGGATGCCAAGGGCCGCCTGTTCGTCTGCCATGCCTCGCTCGGCCATGTCTTCGTGTTCGCGCCGAACGGCGAACTGATCGCGCGGATCAAGTCGTGCGCGGGGCCGAATTGCACGAATGTCGCGATCGGTGGCGCAAGGGGGGATCGTCTCTATATCACGGAGTCGTCGACCGGCAGCGTGCTGGTGGCTGATATCTGCGGATTGAACTCCTGAGCTTTGCGGCGGTTGCCTGGGCGGAAGAGCGACAGCGGAGACGAACATGAACACGAAACTCTTCGGCAAGACCGGCGCCAACGTCTCCGTCATCGGGCAGGGTACCTGGTATCTCGATCACGGCGACCGCAGGCGCGCGATTGCCGCGCTTCAACGCGGGCTCGATCTCGGCATGACCCACATCGACACGGCCGAGATGTATGGCGACGCGGAGCTCGTCATTGCCGACGCGATTGCGGGGCGGCGCGACGAGGTGTTCCTCGTCTCGAAAGTGCTGCCGAGCAACGCCTCGCGCCGCGGAACCATCACCGCCTGCGAGCGGTCGCTGAAGCGGCTGAAGACGGATCATCTCGATTGCTATCTGCTGCACTGGCGCGGTTCCTATCCGCTGGAAGACACCGTCGCCGCTTTCGAGGATCTGGTGAAATCAGGCAAGATCAAATCCTGGGGCGTCTCCAATTTCGATGCCGATGATCTCGACGAAATTCTCGATGTCTCGGGCGAAGGTCGCATCGCGTGCAATCAGGTGCTCTATCATCTGAGGGAACGCGCGATCGAGCATGCGGTGATCCCTTGGTGCGAGCGGCATGATGTCGCTGTCGTCGCCTATTCGCCGTTCGGCCATGACGATTTTCCCGCGAGCAGCAGCAAGGACGGTGCCGTGCTGGCGCGCATCGCAGAGGCGCGGCGCGCGACGCCGCGTCAGGTCGCTCTGAGCTTCCTCACCCGTGCGACTACGGTGTTCGCGATTCCGAAGGCCTCGTCCGCCGAACATGCCGGCGAGAATGCGGCGGCCGGTGACCTCGCGCTGACGAAAGACGAGATTGCGGCGCTCGATGCGGCGTTTCCGCGCGGTCCGAAGCCGCGCAGCCTGCCCATGCTGTAGTGCACAATCCCTCATTATTAACGGAGCATTGACGCGCGCGGACGTCAGTGCATATCGGCATCCTGTTTTCGGAAGTTGTGAATGCGGCGCATTTGTCGTTTTTAAAACCGTTCTCGATTCGCATTTCCCCGGGTTCCAGCCGTGACACCGCCGCCCGCCGCAGCCGCTAGGCTCGACAGTATTCCCATGCCCGTGCCGGAGAAGAAGCAGAAGGCTCGCCGCGCGCCCGCGCGCGTCGACCATCCCTTCAAGGGCATTGCGCTGGTGTTGCTGTCGACGGTGTTTCTCGGCGTGTCCGACACCACCGCGAAATATCTCTCGACCAGCCTGCCGTCGATCGAGATCACCTGGATCCGCTTCGTCACCTTCGCGCTGATGTTCACGCCGGTGATGCTGCCAGGCTCGCCGCTCCATGCGATGCGCACCGAGCGGCTTGGCCTGCAGCTGATGCGTGGCGCTGCGCTGCTCGGCTCCTCGCTGTTCTTCATCACCGGCCTGAGTTTCCTGCCCATTGCGGAAGCGTCCGCCACCGGCTTCGTCTCCCCGCTGTTCGTCACGGCGCTGTCGATCGTCTTCCTCAGCGAGAAGGTCGGCATGCGGCGCTGGATCGCAACCGGGATCGGCCTGACCGGCGTGCTGATCATCCTGCGGCCGGGCACCAGCGCGTTCCACGCCGCCGCGTTCTTCCCGATCATCTCGGCGTTCTGCTGGGCCGCCGCGCTGATCCTGACGCGCATGATGAGCGGTCGCGAGGCCGTGCTCACCACCATGGCGTATTCCGCGCTGACGGGCGTTGCGATCCTTTCCGTGATGGTGCCGTTCGTCTGGGTGACGCCGACCTGGACCGCGATCGGGCTCGGCATCGTCATCGGCGTTGCCTCGACCGTCGGCCAGTGGATCATCGTGTTGGCCTATCGCTACGGCGATGCCTCGGTGCTGGCGCCGTTTTCCTACACCCAGTTGCTCTGGGTCAGCATTCTCGGCTTCTTCATCTTCGGCGAGGTCCCCGATATCTGGACGGTCGTCGGCGCGGCCTTCATCGTCGCCAGTGGTCTCTACATCGCCCATCGCGAGCGCATCCGCCGCGCCCAGTTGCTGGTGCTGGAAGAGCGTTCCCCGAACCCCTGACGCAAGTTCGCGCGTCCTGTTACGTGCTATCAACGGCTCCAACAATACGGGAGGAGCCGGATGCGCGCTGCGATTTTCAGGAACGGTGAGATTGTCGTCGACCGGATGGCCGAGCCGAAGCCGGGCCCGGGCCAGGTGCTGGTCAGGACGCTCGCCTGCGGCATTTGCGGCTCCGACCTGCATGCGCGCCGGCATGCGCCGCGGATGGTGGAGATGGCCAAGAAGACCGGCCGCACGCCGATGGATCTGTCACGCGACGTCGTGTTCGGCCACGAGTTCTGCTGCGAGATCGTCGACTACGGTCCGGGCACTGAACGCAGGCTCAAGCCTGGGACGCATGTCTGCTCGCTGCCGGCTTTGCTGACGCCGGAGGGTATCAAGGGGATCGGCTATTCCAACGATTTCGTCGGCGGCTATGCGGAGCAGATGATCTTGAGCGAGCCGCTGCTGCTCGAAGTGCCCAACGGACTTCCGCCGGAACATGCGGCGTTGACCGAGCCGCTCGCGGTCGGCGTTCACGCCGTGGCAAAGGCCAACATCCGGGGCGGCGAAGTGCCGCTCGTGATCGGCTGCGGTCCGGTCGGACTCGCAGTGATCGCCGCACTTCGGATCAAGGGTTTGCATCCGATTGTTGCCGCCGACTATTCGCCGGCGCGGCGCGCGCTTGCCGCAAAGCTCGGCGCCGACGTCGTCGTCGATCCCAGGGTGTCGCAGCCCTATGCGACCTGGTCCGAGCACGCACAGATGTCGGATGCGGAGAAGGCTGCGCGGCCGCCGTTCCAGGCCATGCTACCGGCGCTGAAGCCCGCGATCATTTTCGAATGCGTCGGCGTGCCCGGCCTGCTGCAGCAGGTGTTCGAAGGCGCGCCGCGCGATGCCAAGGTCGTCGTGGTCGGCGTCTGCATGGAGACCGACAAGAGCGAACCCATGCTCGGCATCATGAAGGAGCTCAGCGTCCAATACGTGCTCGGCTACACGCCGGACGAATTCGCAGGCTCACTGCGCCTGATCGCGGAAGGGCAGGTGGATGCGGCGGCGATGGTCACGGCCGAGGTCGGCATCGACGGCGTCGCAAAAGCCTTCGCCGATCTCGCCAACCCCGAGGCGCACACCAAGATCATTGTGCAGCCGTGGCGATGACGCCTACACCGGCAGCGCGATCGAGTATTTCACCTGGCTCAGTGCGAAGCTCGATTCGATCGAGGCGATGCCGTCGAGCCGGGTCAGCTTGGTCTTGAGGAACGTCTCGTAGGAGGCGAGATCGGCGGCGACGACGCGGAGCAGGTAATCGCGGTTGCCGGTCATCAGATAGCACTCGAGCACCTCGTCCCATTTCGAGATCGCGCGGGCGAAGCGGTTGAGATCCTCCTCCTTCTGCCGCGCCAGCTTGATCGAGATGAAGACGCTGACATGCAGGCCGAGCGCCTTCTGGTCCACGGTCGCGATATAGCGCGAGATCACGCCGCGTTCCTCCAGCAGCTTGACCCGGCGGTGGCAGGGCGAGACCGAAAGCCCAACCTTGTCGGCGAGTTCCTGCATGGTCATCCGGCTGTCGTTCTGGAGATAGCTGAGGATTTTTCGGTCGATGGCGTCGAGTTCACTCATTGGAATCAAACCTGTATTTCGGGCGATCTATTGGTAAGGTATCCCAAGTTCGGCAGGTATAACGCGAGAAATTGAGAAGTTTGGCGCTCCCGGCGGGCGTATCATCGCGCCACCTGTTCCCGGGAGCATAGCCCATGCCCGTCGATACCGCCCACCTCGACACCTTGACCGCGCTTAGCCGCAAGGCGCTGTGGCTGTCGTCCTGGACCATTCACCACGCCAACCACATTCGCCCCAACGCGGACGGCCTCAAGGTCGGGGGACATCAGGCCTCGTCCGCCTCGCTGGCGACCATCATGTCGGCGCTGTATTTCCACGTGCTGCGCCCGGAGGACCGCGTTGCGGTGAAGCCGCATGCGAGCCCGGTGTTCCACGCCATCCAGTATCTGTTCGGCCGGCAGAGCCGCGAGAAGCTGGAAAATTTTCGCGGCTTCAAGGGCGCGCAGTCCTATCCCTCGCGCACCAAGGACGTCGACGACGTCGATTTCTCCACCGGCTCGGTCGGCCTCGGCGTCGCGCAGACGCTGTTCGCCTCGCTGGTGCAGGATTACGTCAAGGCGCATGGCTGGATGAAGGATCGCCGCGAGGGGCGGATGATCGCGCTGGTCGGCGACGCCGAGATGGACGAGGGCAACATCTGGGAGGCGCTCGCCGAGGGCTGGAAGCACGGCCTGCGTAACACCTGGTGGGTGGTCGACTATAACCGCCAGTCGCTCGACGCCGTCGTGCGCGAGGGTCTCTGGGAAAAATTCGAGACCATGTTCCGCAATTTCGGCTGGGACGTGGTGATCGTGAAATACGGCCGCCTGATGCGCGAGGCTTTTGCGGCCCCCGGGGGCGAGGCGCTAAGGCGCTGGATCGATAATTGCCCGAACGCGCTCTACGCCGCGCTGTGCTTCCAGGGCGGCGCCGCCTTCCGCAAGCATCTGCACGACGAGATCGGCGACCAGGGACCGATCACCAAATTGATCGACAAGCGCAGCGACGAGGAATTGCTGGCGCTGATGTCGAACCTCGGCGGCCACGACATGGCGAGCATGCTGGACGCTTTCGAGTCCATCGATCACGATCGCCCGGTCTGCTTCATCGCCTACACCATCAAGGGCGTCGGCCTGCCGTT
>LNAP01001138.1_pt1 | contig 30060 bp, 30 predicted proteins | sample 602601 | NCBI WGS metagenome assembly LNAP01 (sample SAMN02440304, study PRJNA202911) | soil metagenome | biome: Subtropical and temperate rainforests or woodlands; isolation source: soil samples (1 kg each in a 20% v/v slurry with milli Q water) were... ... | reverse complement strand
GTTTTCATTCGTCCACATCGGCGGCCCCTCCGAATCAGGCCACCTCTCTTGAATCATAAATGATTCATAGGAATCAACTTCTTCCCGGACAGACACTGAGTCTCTGATCGCCGCCGCGGGCGTGAAGCCGCACGAAACCGTGGTCATTGGAGACCGCGTGGATCGCGATGGGTTCGTCGCGCGACGGGCTGGAGCCCAGGCTTTGATCAGGTCTTCAAAGCCCATTGAGGGATGGCAGACCTTCACCAGGTTTGACGATGCATTGTTCACTCCCTTTCTTGCGTCTTCATGACTGCTGTTGTTGATGGTCCCGAATGCCGACCAGTCGACGTATATTCCTTGCCGGAACTTCTTTCCGCCGCTGCCGGTATTTGTTCGTGCGCAGAAGCATTTCCTTTCAATTTCGAGGCTATGGGGGCATGCCGGTAGATCCATCTGATTTGCCCGACGGGCTCTTTGCTGATTGGGGTGTCCATCCCCTTTTGCAAAAATATTCTGCTTCGGCGTAGACCCAAATCAGACTTACAACTCCGTCGTCCTGTCCCGAGAGAGGGGCGTTGGCCATCGTCACGAACGTTGGGATGGGATGCGGTGGACGCGGCAGCGTCGGGCGCGTGGACGTGATCGCAGGGCGGGCTTCGGGCTTGTGAGCGATCGCAGCGCGCAGGACGAACGGCGCTGAAGCGTACGGCAAAACCGTGTGGTCCTGGCACCCGTTGCTGGTGTCAAGCCGGTGGAGGTTTTGTGGATTCAACCGAGTCCGCATAACCGTCAATCCGCCGGCGACGGTGACAAGACGAATTCGTCGCTGAGGAGAGCGCGGCATAAGCCGTAAAACCATTGTGCAGGGAATGCCGGACTGCCTCCGTTGCCCCTGTATGCTCGTGTGCGCCATTTTGTTTGCACGATTGCACACGAGACCGCTGGGTGCAGCGTGCACCCGGCATTCCCTGCGCCCTCTATTTTCGAGGGTAAAGCTCTTGCAAAACTCGGACGCATCGCGCCGCGGGAATGCAAAGTCCTATCCACGTCATTGCGAGGAGCACTTGCGACGACGCAATCCACTCTTTCTTCGCGCGGCGAGATGGATTGCTTCGCTGCGCTCGCAATGACGGATATGACGAGGGCATATGCGGCTACAATGCTACCGATGTTCGCACTGCTGCTTGGGACCGCTCGCCACCGGCTTCGGCTGCGCAACTTGCGGCGGCCGACAGTGTCGGTTCGCTGTTGCGCACGAACTCCGCCATCGCGGCTTCGGACGCCCAATTGACGTAGGTGATCGCAGCCGCGGCACAACCGCTTGCACGGCGACGATCTTGATCAGTCCTGCCCAGTCGACAGCGGAACCTGCGGTTCCGGACTTCCAGTCGGGTCTTGTCATCGATGCCTCCCGCATCCGGGTATCGCACCGCTGACTAGATCGAACGGCAGCGGACCAATGTGCGCTGCTTCACATTTCAGGAAAACGTGACCGTCAGGAAAACGTGACCGCCACCGTGCCCAGTTCCGATAAATCCATCGTGACCGTGTCTCCGGCGCCGAGCCAGAGCGTCTTCACCAGGCTCCCGGTCAGCACGATCTGCCCCGCAAGCAATCCCTTGCCACCGGCGGCGAGGTGGTTGGCGAGCCAGGCCAGCGCGTGATGCGGATGACCCAGCACATCGGCGCCGGTGCCGCGGCTCACCTCATCGCCGTTGACGATGGCGCGGCCGACGAGATCGAGCAAATCGGGTGCGGCGGATCGCGCCACGGGTTTGCCGAGCACGCAGCCGGCGGCGAAGAAATCGTCCGCCACCAGGGTCGGCGCGCCCATCGTCTCCCATTTGACATAGCGGTCATCGACGATCTCGATCGCCGGATGATAGGCCTCGATCGCCTCCGCGACCCACTCTGCCGTGAACGGCGCCTCCGACGGCGGCAGGTCGCGCGCAATGCGCACCGCGATCTCGCATTCGACGCCGACGCGGACAAAATCCTTGGCGCGCAGCGACGCGCCGCTGTCGTGAACGCCCTTGGCGAACACGCCGCCGCCGCAGGGATGCGGAATGTCCAGGTATTGCTGCATCACCTGGCTGGTGCAGCCGATCTTGTAGCCGACCATGGCGCCGAAATGCGGCAGCAGCAGATCATGCACGGCGCGCTGAATCAGGTAACCCTCGGCCTCATCCTGCGGCGCGATATCGCCTGCGAGCGATTTCAGCGCGGTGCGCTTGCGCCGGGCGCCGGCGATGATCTGTGCGGCCGCGAGTATGTTGTCCATCGGCGGCGCCTTCCGGTTCTACACCACAATAAAAAGACCGCACGCGGCGGCCGAACCCTACTCGTCGCGATAGACCTTCTCGCGTTTCTCGTGGCGCTCCTGCGCCTCCACCGAGAGCGTCGCGATCGGACGCGCCTCCAGCCGCTTGAGCGAGATCGGCTCGCCGGTCTCCTCGCAATAGCCGTAGGTGTTGTCCTCGATGCGCTGCAGCGCCGCGTCGATCTTCGAGATCAGCTTGCGCTGGCGGTCGCGGGCGCGCAGCTCGATCGCGCGGTCGGTTTCCGACGATGCGCGGTCGGCGAGGTCAGGATGATTGACGTTCTCTTCCTGCAGGGTCTGCAGCGTGATCCGCGACTCGCGCAGGATCTCGTCCTTCCACGCCAGCAGCTTGGCGCGAAAATAATCGCGCTGGCGGTCGTTCATGAAAGGCTCTTTTTCGGAGGGTCGATAATTTTTCAACTTTTCCAAGGCCAGCCCATCTGTACGTGCAAGGCGGCGGAAATGGTCCGTCCGCGCGCGCCTTATATAGCGGCCCCTTGTGACAGACAATATCGGCCGCAAACCGGAAAGCCGTGGTTTCCCAGCGGGTCCCCGCAGGAACCTGTGCGCAAAGCGAGGTCAGAACCCGGCTTTCGTCAGAACTGCCCGGCCTTGGCCAGTTCGACTTCCACGCGCAACTCGATCTCGGACAGGACCGCGTCGAGGCCGGGATCGCCGGAGGTTGATTTCAGATTGGCGGCCGCGTCGCGCAGCCGGCTGACGGTCGAAACCTGCAGATTGCCGGACAGCAGCCCGATCTTGAGGTCATCCAGCACGTCGAGCGCGCCCCGGCCCCGGGCCACCAAACGCTTGCGGCGCTCGACCGGATCCTCGACGCCCTGCAAGGCCAGCAGGGCATCGATATTCCCGGCCGCCTTCGGCGCGGTCGCGGAGCGGGTTTCTTCGGGGGCCGATGCCGTATCCGGCAGGGCAAAGCCGGTCGAACTGGTTCGCCGGCTGTGGGTGGCCGGGGTGCCCAGCGTGGTGCCGTTCGGTCCGTAGATGCGCATGGTCTGGATCTCGCGATGCAACCGAAGCTTCGCCCCCTCATGGTTAAGGATACGTAAATGACCCGGCAAAATCTGCCGCAACGGGCAGTTTCGCCGCTCCGGCGGCGCTGGAGCGGCGGCGAGTTCTACCGATTTATCCAATGATATCAGGTGATTACGTTGCCGAAAACGCGTGGCACGGGGATCGCATGGTTAACGCTGGATCGCTGTCATGGGAGTGGCGCCGATCCGGTTCAGGGGAGCACAGGATGCCCGGCGTTCATTCGGCAAGAGTATTTTGGGTGGCCTGCGCCGCGCTGCTGGCGCTGGCGTTGTCCGCCCTGCCCGCCGGCGCGACGTCGCGGATCAAGGACCTCGCCAATATCGAGGGCGTACGGCAGAATCAGTTGATCGGCTACGGTCTGGTGGTCGGCCTCAACGGCACCGGCGATACCCTCAACAACATCCCCTTCACCAAGCAGTCGCTGCAGGCGATGCTGGAGCGCATGGGCGTCAACATCCGCGGCGCCACCATCCGCACCGGCAACGTCGCGGCCGTGATGGTCACCGGCAATCTGCCGGCGTTCGGCACCCAGGGCACCCGGATGGACGTCACGGTCTCCGCGCTCGGCGATTCCAAGAACCTGCAGGGCGGCACCCTGCTCGTCACCCCGCTGCTCGGCGCCGACGGCAACGTCTATGCGGTGGCGCAGGGCTCGGTAGCGGTCGCCGGCTTCCAGGCGGAAGGCGCCGCCGCCAGCGTGGTCCGCGGCGTGCCGACGGTCGGCCGGATCGCCAACGGCGCCATCATCGAACGCGAGATCGAGTTCGCGCTCAATCGCCTGCCCAATGTGCGGCTGGCGCTGCGCAACGCCGATTTCACCACCGCCAAGCGCATTGCCGCTGCGGTGAATGACTTTCTCGGCGTCAAGACCGCCGAGCCGATCGATCCTTCCACCGTGCAGCTTTCGATCCCGCCCGAGTTCAAAGGCAACGTCGTCGCCTTCCTGACCGAGATCGAGCAGTTGCAGGTCGAGCCTGATCTCGCGGCCAAGATCGTGATCGACGAGCGCTCCGGGGTCATCGTGATGGGACGCGATGTCCGCGTCGCCACCGTCGCGGTAGCCCAGGGCAATCTCACGGTATCGATTTCGGAAAGCCCGCAAGTCAGCCAGCCCAATCCGTTTGCCCGCGGACGAACCGTGGTGACGCCGAATTCCAGCGTCAAGGTTGCCGAGGACGGCAAGAAGTTCGCGGTGGTGAAGGACGGCGTCTCGCTGCAACAGCTCGTCGACGGCCTCAATGGCTTGGGCATCGGCCCGCGCGACCTCATCAGCATCCTGCAGGCGATCAAGGCCGCCGGCGCAATCCAGGCCGATATCGAGGTGATGTGATGCAATCAAACCTGATCAACTCCACCGCCGGCAGCATACCCAACAAGGCCATGATGCCGATGATCAATGGCCGGCCGGACTATCAGCTCACGGACGCGCTGACCAAAGTCTCACCGCAGGCGCAGGCCAAGGCGAAGGCGGCGGCGCAGGATTTCGAGGCGGTGTTTCTCAATTCGATGTTTTCGCAGATGACCAGCGGCATCAAGGGCGAAGGTCCGTTCGGTGACACGCCGGGGACCGGCGTGTGGCGTTCGATGCTGACGGAGCAATATTCGAAATCCTTCGCCAAGGCCGGCGGCGTCGGCATTTCCAACGACGTCTATCGCACGCTGATCCTGCAGCAAGCCGGCGCGCCGGATAACTCAAAGAGGTAACCGACATGAACGCGCATCCGCAACGGCAGCCGGCGCCCGCGCCAATTCCGGTCGTCTCGACGCCGGCCGAGGCCCGCAAGCTCGCCGAGAACCTGATGGATGCGATGAGCGCACTGCTCGGCATCATCGAGCGCGAGACCGAACTGGTTCGCGCCGGCAAGATCGCCGAAGCCATCACGCTGGAAACAAAAAAGGCGGAGCTGTCGCACCGTTATCTCGGCGCGGTCACGCATCTCAAAGCCAGCCAGAAATATCTCGCGCAGTCGGCACCGGAGCTCTTGACCACGCTGCAACGTCACCTCGACGTGTTTCGCTCGATGCTGCAGGTCAATCTCACCGTGCTTGCAACCGCCCATGCGGTATCGGAAGGCATCGTGCGCGGCGTCAACACCGAGATCCAGCGCCGCAACATCCCCAACACCTATACTGCCGCCGGACAGCGCGCGGCGCCGGGACCGCGCCACATCAGGCCACTGTCGGTCAGCCGCTCGCTCTGAGCTGTACTGCACTGCCTTCCCGGGATCGAAACATTTTTCATAAAACTCGCGCACCGGCAGCAGCCCGGCATTCAGCGCATTCTCTAACTGAGCGTTGAGAGGTGTCGGGCATAGTTGCGATTGATGAGGGGTTGGGATTTGACTCGAGGGAAGCCGGAGGCTGCCATGAGTACGGATTTCAACATCAAACCGGTCGGGGCACCGGTTGCCGCACCGGTCGCGCCGCCCGTGAGCAAAGCCGCCGATCAAGCGGTCGCGACCGAACTGCCCGCGAGCCAGAGCGTCACCGCGACGGACGCCGAGGTGCGCGTGCGCGCCGATGCCGACGCGGCAAACGCCTCGGTGTCGCACCAAGTGGTGATCGACCGCGCCGCCGCCTCGATCGTCTATCAAGTCATCGATGAGAGGACGAGCGTGGTGGTGCAGCAGTTTCCCGACGAAGCGGTGCTGCGCCGCCGCGCCTATTTCCACACCCTGGATCTGACAAAGGACGCGCCGACGCGTCTTGGCGCCACCGACCGCAGCGCCTAGATTTCAGGTGACGCGCTTGGCGTAGGCCTGATCGAGAAAGGTCTGACCGCTTGCAGGATCGGTGACGACGTTCTTGATCAGTGCCGTTCCGATGTTGGTCAACTGGAACTTGGTGTCGCCGACCCGAAACGCGTTGTCCTTGATCAGCACTTCCTGATACTTGTTGGTGCCGCCGCTCTGGTACTGGACCTTGGCGCGAAAGCCGGTGACGTTCGAGACCGTGATCTTGAAAGACTTGTTGTCAGGATACTTGCCCGTCCAGCTGCCCTCATAGAGCGCGGGATCGACCGCGACATACGGGGTGCTTGACGGTATCGACATTCCCACGGTCTTGTAGTTGGCCGACAGGATGCTGAAAACGTCCGCCATGATGAGGCCTCCGCTACGCCGCGAGCAATCAGCCGCCGCGGCCGGACAGGCCGGCCGCAAGATTGCAATTGATGTCGATCAGCGACTTCAATTTGGCCGGGTCCGGATTCAATTGCATGTCGACGGTCTGCTTCATCACGAACACGCCGATATTGGCGATGTTCTGGCGAACTTCGATCGGCTGCGGATTGTCGTTGGTCTCGACCGCGCTCATGAAGATCGACCATAGCCGGCGGTTGAACAGCAAGGCATTGTGCATGTTCTTGTCGGGACCGGCCCAATTGGCCTGCACGTCCTGAAGCTGCCGTGCAGCCTTTAGCAGCGCCTGCGCCTCTATTTCACGGGGAGATGCTGTCGTTTGTGACGTGCGAGCGTAGGCCTGAGCTGCATTGGACATTCACTAACCTCGTGGGAAGCGGTTCGCAGGACCGCTGGACTTCGACTGCCCAACTTTCATACATCCCGTGCCTTTAAATATGGTTAGCGACGATTACCAAATGTGTCCAGAAACCGGCAAACCGACAACGCGTCTATCGGCTGATCTAGCGCAGGAGCTGGAGCACGCTCTGCTGCGACTGGTTGGCCAGCGCCAGCGCGGACACGGCGATCGATTGGCGAGTGGAGAGCGCCTGGCTGTTCGCCGCTTCCTCGTTGGTGTCGGCGAGCGTCAGATTGGCCGAGCCGGTCTGCAGCACGTTGATCAGGTTCTTCGAGAAATCCTGGCGGATCTGCACGATCGACAGGTTCGAACCGAGCGTCGAGGCCTCCGTGCGCAACAGGCTGCTGGCGGCATTGACGGCGTTGATCACCGAATTGGCCGAACCGTTGTCGAGGAAGTCCGTCCCCGCGTGCAACCTCGTCAGCCCGAGACCGGCAACGTTGAACAACACGCCCTGAATCTTCAGTGTCGAGGTGCCGGTCTCATTGAAGGTCAGCTTGAGCTGGTCGCCGTTGAGCAGGTTGACGCCGTTGAAGGAGGAATCCTGCGCCGTCGTCTCGATCTGATCCAGGATGTTGTTGTACTGGGAAACCAGGTTGGCCCGGGCCAACTGGGCCGTCGGATCCAGAACCGGAATGCTCCCCGCCAGACCCTCAAAAGCGTTGCCTGGGTCGGTCGCGGTGCCGCCGATCGTACCGATCGTGGAGGAGGCGGCATCGCTGGTGGTGGTGATCGTGATCACGCCGGACGAGTCGACGACCGCCTGCAGGTTGTTGGCTATGAGCTTGGCGTTCAGATCGTTGAGACTCTTGACGGTGCCGCCGGTGCCGTCACCAAAAGTAATATTGGTCGCGGTACCGTTGCCGGTTGCGCCGATGGTCAGCGTCAGACCGCCAAGCGCCGTGGCGCCCGGCGTGCGCGCCTGGGTTACCGGCGTGGAGCCGGTCGTCAACTTCAAAGCCGCCAGCAGGGCATAACCGCCCGAGGTGCCGGTGATGTTGAGGTCAGCGGTGTTGCCGGTGTGGAGCGTCACCAAACCATCGCTGGCGCCGACCGCCGAGCCCGATCCACCCTGCGCCGCGTCGATCGCACTTAACAGCGTGCTCAGCGAAGCATCGAGGCGAACGTGAGTGCTGTCCGAAGTACCGGTGCCGGCGGTCGTGAAGCTGATCACGGTGCCGTTGACGGTGATGGTGTCCGACGTGGTCAATCCGCCGGTGGCCAGAACGCTGTCGGAGTTGGCACCACCGGTGAGCGTTGTCGCGCCGGTGATGTTCACCGCGGTCGTCAGGCGGTTCAGAACCGCGGCCGAGGAGACCTTCGTCGCATCCGTGGCAGCGGCTGGCGTACCGCGCAGATCGCTGGCGGTAGCGCCGGGAATCGCAGCAGTGGCGATCGTCGACTTCGCCGAATAGCCGACAACGGCTTGCAAGGCCTGATTGCCGACCGACTTGGCGCTGTCGACCAGCTTTTGCAACGACGTCAGGCCGGTATTGGCGGCCTGCAGCACCTGGATGCCGTTTCCGATGCCATCCAAAAGATTGCTGATGTCGCTGGCGCGGTTGTCGAGAGATGCGGCGGTGAAGAAGTTGGTCGGGTTGTCGAGGGCCGTGTTGACCTTCTTGCCAGTCGAAAGACGGTTCTGCGTGGTGGCGAGAAGATCCGCGGTCGACTGCAACGAGAGCAGGTTCTGGCGAACCGAAGCCGAGAGAACAATACCGGACATGTGTCAAACCTTCCTGGTCTATGTCCGTAGTTCTACTGAATTTCCTTTAAATTAGAGTAAATGACGGCTTAAGCCATTTGATTAACGCTTTCCTAGCGCCACAGCGCGCCCGTAGTGCACCAGGAATTTCGTCTTGTCCGGCGCTCCGACAACGAAAAAGCGGCGGGGTTTCCCCCGCCGCCCTGATCGGTGATGTGGTCGAAATCAGCGCAGGAGCTGAAGCACGCTCTGCTGCGACTGGTTGGCCAGCGCCAGCGCGGACACGGCGATCGATTGGCGAGTGGAGAGCGCCTGGCTGTTCGCCGCTTCCTCGTTGGTATCGGCCAGCGTCAGGTTGGACGAACCGGTCTGCAGCACGTTGATCAGGTTCTTCGAGAAGTCCTGACGGATCTGCACGATCGAAAGGTTCGAACCCAGCGTGGAGGCCTGCGTCCGCAGCACGCTGCTGGCGGAGTTGAGCGCCGCGAGCGCGGTGTTGGCCGATGCGTTGTCGAGGAAGTCAGTGCCGGCAGTCAACTTCGACAGGCCGAGGCCCGCGATGTTGAACAACACGCCCTGGATATTCAGTGTCGAAGTGCCGGTCTCGTTGAAGGTCAGCTTGAGCTGATCGCCATTGAGAAGGTTGACGCCGTTGTAAGAGGCATCCTGCGCGGTCGTGGTGATCTGATCCAGGATGTTGTTGTACTGAGATACAAGGTTGGAACGAATCAACTGCGCCGACGGATCCTGAACCGGAGCCGCACCGACCAGGCCGTTGAAGGCCTTGCCCGTGCCTGCCGCGGCGCCGCCGATCGCACCGATCGTAGCCGAAGCGGCATCGTTGGTGGTCGTGATCGTGATCACACCAGATCCATCGATCGAGGCCTGCAGGTTGTTGGTTGCGAGCTTCGCATTCAGATCGTTGAGGGTCTTGACAGTGCCGCCGGTGCCGTCACCGAAGGTGATGTTGGTGGCGGTGCCGCCGCCGGTTGCAGCAATCGTCAGGTCCAACCCGCCAAGCGCAGTAGTGCCGGCCGTGCGCGCCTGGGTCACCGGCGTGGAGCCGGTCGTCAAGTTCAACGCCGCCAGCAGGGCATAACCGCCCGAGGTCGCCGTGATATTGAGGTCAGCAGTCGTGCCGGTGTGGATCGTCACCAGACCATCGCTGGCGCCGACCGCCGAACCCGTTCCGCCCTGCGCCGCGTCGATCGCGCTCAACAAGGTGCTTAGCGAAGCATCGAGGCGAACGTGAGTGCTGTCCGAAGTACCAGTGCCGGCGGTCGTGAAGCTGATCGTGGTGCCGTTGACGGTGATGGTGTCCGACGTGGTCAATCCGGCGGTAGCCAGAACGCTGTCAGTATTGGTACCGCCAGTGAGCAAGGTCGAGCCGGTGATGTTCACCGCGGTGGTCAGCCGGTTCAGGACCGCAGCCGATGAAACCGTCGTCGCATCCGTGGCAGCACTTGCCGTACCGCGCAGGTCGTTAGCGGTCGCACCGGTGATCGCGATGGTGGAGACGCTCGATTTCGCAGAGTAGCCGACGGCGGCCTGCAACACCTGATTGCCGACCGACTTGGCGCTGTCGACCAGCTTCTGCAGCGAGGTGATGCCGGTGTTGGCCGCCTGCAGCACCTGCACGCCGTTGCCGATGCCATCGAGCAGATTGTTGATGTCGCTGGCGCGGTTGTCGAGAGAGGCCGCGGTGAAGAAGTTGGTCGGGTTGTCGAGGGCCGTGTTGACCTTCTTGCCGGTGGCGAGACGGTTCTGGGTGGTCGACAGCAGGTCGGCGGTCGACTGGAGCGAGAGCAGGTTCTGGCGAACCGAAGCCGAAAGAACAATACCGGACATTTTTCATACCTTTCTGGTGTGAAACGAGGAACAAGCCGTGGTCCCAATCTTTTTTGATCGGGCGACGGCCAACCCTGGAACCAAGCTTCTAAAAAAAAATGAATCGAAACTGGACTCCAAGGGCGTGAAAAATGGGACAAATTGCTATCTTTCGCGGGCACTACTAGGGAAAACTACTGATATGACTGCATATTGAGCGGCAGACGGAGAGAAGCGGCGACGTGCTTTCGTTCATCATCGGTTAACTACAATCGGAAAGGATCACACGCGAATCGCCTGGAGAAGCACCAGCGCATACCTGGCCGCGCTCATTCCTTTTCAATGATTGCGGCACGTGAAGCAGCGACGGAGAACAGGCATGGCATTGAAAGTCGAACTCAAGCCGAATGAGCGGATCATCATCGGCGCCTGCGTGGTGACCAACACCGATCAGCGCGCGCGGCTGTTGATCGACGGCGACCGGATCCCGATCCTGCGCGAGAAGGACATCCTGACGCCCGAGACCGCCGATACGCCGGCCAAGCTGGTCTATCTCGCGGTGCAACTGATGTATCTGTCGCCGGATCCGATGGCTCATCACCCGACCTATTTCAGCCTGGTGCGGGACATCCTCAGCACGATGCCGAGCGCGTGGCCCTTCATCGAGGGCATCAATAACCACATTCTGAACGGCGATCTGTATCACGCCCTGAAGGAATCGAAGAAGCTGATCGGCCACGAAGAAAGGCTGATCGCGGATGCGAGAAGCCTTCAGGCGCCCCGCGCCGGTGGCGAGGCCGAACGCAAATCGGCCTAAGCGCCTTCGAACGAGACACTACGCAGACGAGAAACAAAAGGCCTCCACAAGGAGGCCTTCTGCGTATCGCGGCATTCGACGACCGGCGGCCATCATACCTAAAGAAACTTCACGAGCGAGGTCTGGTAAAGCATCGAGGTGGTCTGATATGAGGCCTGCAGGCTGGTCTGCAATGCCAGGATCTTGGTCGCCACCTCGTCCGGCGAGATCGCTTCGATGGAATCCAGCATCGTCTGCGCGATCGCCTTGGTCTGGGTCTGGCGATCGGTGGCCGACTTGATCGCCGCCTGCGCGCCGGCGAAGTCGGCCTGGATGTCCTGGACCGACTGCGTCCCCGGCACGGCTGCGAGATTCTGGGCAATCCGCTGGTTCAGCGCAGCGACCTGCGCGCTGGCATTGGGATCGGTCGCCGACGTCGTCACTGCGGCAAACACCGCCACGTTCTGTAACTGGTTTCTGAGAGCCTGCTCGTCGGCGCGGGCGCCGTATTGCACGGTGATGCCTTGATCGATCTGCGCAACCGCGGTGCCGCGGGCTAAACCCGGGCCGGTTTCACCATTGTACCAGATCACCGTATCGGCCGGCGTGCCCGCAACCAGCGCTGTCGCCGAGCCGAGCGGCGTGCCGCTGACGCGCATCGGCGGCTGGTCGAAGAAATTTTCGCCGGCCTCCACCGCCGAGGCCGCAACCAGCGGACCATTGGCGAGCGCCGACACGGATTTCGTAAGCTCCGTGTTCAGGCTGGCGGCTGTTGCGGTCGTATCGGCTCCGATCAGGAAGCTGTTGGGGGCGAGCGGCGTGGTGGCGGACGCCGTCATCACGATGTCCTCGGAAGTCCCGTCGGGCAGCTTGAAGGTAAACTTGACCTGGTCTCCAGGATTTGGATTGGTCGTGCCGAGATCAACGGATACCGACCGCTGCGCAGCTGGCGTCGGCGGAACGGTTACCGGCGGGGTTACCGGTTGCGTGACGGTAGCGCCGGCGATTGCTGTCGAGACTGCGCTGAGCTTGAGTCCAAACGGCTGCGGTTCCGCCGGCGGCGGCGGTGTCGCATCATCTTCGCTGATTTGAACCGATGTTGGAGTAGCGCCTGCCGCGACCGTGACCCGTCCCGTGCCGTTGGTTCCGAGATCGGCCTGCTTGCGCTCGCTGATCACCTGCTTCAACCCGGCGATGGCTGCGCCGTTTCCATTCATGATCTGGTCGGATGGCGCGACCGGCGCCGTGTCGGTGGCACGACCGGAGAACAGGAAGCGATCGCCCGACTGTGCATTGAGCATGCTGACCGAGTCGGTAAAGTCCAACAGGGCCGTTTTCTGGCCGGGCGTCTGCCCGGTATTGTCGAGCGTGGTGACGGCGCTGACGGCGGCGCCCTTCACTTCGGTACCGATATCGGAGAGCCGTTGCAGCGACAGGTTGGCGACGTTGATGCGTGTATTCACATTGGTCGCAGTGTCGGCGTAGCTGGAAAAGCTGGCGAGCTGCGCGCGAATGCCGATCGCGAGGCTGCGTCCCGAGCCATCTCCCGCATAGGTGGTCGAAATTCTGCCGCTCGCGAGTTGCTCGGTCAGCGAATCGAGCTGGCTGCGAAGGTTGAGGATTCCCGATCCGATGTAGGACGTGCGTCCGCTTACGCCATTGATCGTCATGACTGCCTCACATTGCCTGCATCAGGGTCTGGTACATCTGATTGACGGTCGACATCACGCGCGCATTGGCCGCGTAGGCGTTCTGCAGCGAAAGCAAGTGGGCCATTTCATCGTCGATGTTAACGCCGGAACTGGTACTGAACTTCTGTTGCAGCGTGGCCAGCACGACATTCTGCCCGTCGGCGAGTTGCGACGCCGATTGCGCGGCCTCGCCTTGCAGGCTGGTGAATTGCTGCATGTAGCTGAGCAGTGTGCCCTTGAACGGCGTGCTGCTGCTGCCGACGCCGGTCTGGGGCGAATATTGAAACGTCGCATTCGTCAACTGCTGCGTGATGAAATCGGCGCGCGTGGTGTCGCCGGCGGCCGTCGGCGGCGACGTGCTGTAGACCACCAGCCGGGAGGGATCGGCGATGAGCCCGTTATTGACGGTGAGACGTCCCGCCAGACCGGTGAGTTGCGAGCCGTTCGCTCCGATCGCGCCTGTGTAAGGGGAGCCATTGTCGGTGAACAGCGCTAGCTGCGGCGTGCCGCTGGTAAGCGACGTCTGCGTCGTCGTTACCGAAGCTGAATTGATCGTCGAGAAATTAGGATTGTTGAGAACAGTTAGCGGATTTGAGGCCGTGAAAGGGGGGGTGCCCGAGAACTGCAGATTGGAGCCGCTCAGCGCGGCATTGAGCTGTGACACGATCGAACCGGACGCGCCGGAAAAATCGATTCCGACCACCGTGTCGTTTGGATCGGCCGTCACACTGCTTGATAGCGGCAGCGCGCTGGGATCATCGACCCGCATGATGGTGACGTTGCGCTTGGTATTGGTCGCCGTGTCCGTATAGGTCACGTTGATGGTATTGCCGGCCTGCATGGCGGACACGTCGAGGGAAAAGCCGCTCGGCGCGCCCGTAGTCGCCGGCGGCACGGCGGTGCCCGGCGTTGTCGTGTCGGACAAGGCGCTCGAGAGCGACGCGGCGAACTGGTCGAGCTGGCTCTGGGCCTGGACCAGCGTCTTGTCGCGCAATTCGACATAGGCCGCAATCTGTCCCGACTTGATACTGCTGGTCAGGTCGATCGATCCGCCGTTCGAATAGCTGACCCTGATCGAGCCGAGAGCACTCACCGCGGTATTTGGATTGTATGTCGTGTTCGGCGTAACGGTGCCTTGCGCATTGAACGACAGGGTCGCAGCTTCGTTGCTAACAAGCTGCACACCGGAGCCGGTGTAAACTGTCACCTGGTTGGCGCTATTGGTGGTAACGCGAATGTCCATCAACTGCGACAACTGCGTAATGTATTGGTCACGCTGATCGAGCAGCGACGCCGTCGCGGAATCGGTCGATGTGCCGCCGAGCGGATTGGATTGCAACTGAGTGTTGATGGTTGCAATCTGCTTCATCAGATTGTTGGCCGTGGTGACATCGTCACTGATGCCGAGTTCGGCCTGCCCGCGGAGTGTCTGGATGCCTTGCGACATCGAGTTGAGTTGGCCGGCCAGGGCCTGCGCGGCGTTGACGACACCAATCCGCGCGGACTGGCTGTCGGCGCTTGTGCCGAGCGCCTGGACTGCCGTCGTCAGGGCGTTGAAAGCGCTTTCGAGCGTGCCCGTTGAATTCGGATCGCCATAGAGACTCTGCAATTGCTGCAGGAAATCGGACTTCAGCGAAGCGTACGACGCACCGGAAGTTTCCGTGCGCAATTGCGCCTGAATGTACTCGTTCAGTTCGCGGTTGACGCCGTTGACGGTGATACCCGAACCGACGGAACCGGTGTTGGTGGTGACCTGATCGATGGTTTTGCGGACGTAGCCCGGCGTCTCCGCATTGGCGACGTTCGACGACACCAGCGACATCGCTGCCTGATTGGCGCGCAAGCCCGCCATCGCGATCGAAAGTGCATCACCCAGACTCATGACAGGCTACCGATCTCAAAAATGACCACGGGCGAATTGCCGCGCGGCCTATCGCATCACGTTCAGCAGGTCCTGGACCATCGTGTTCGCCGTCGTGATCACCTTGGTGTTCGCCGAATAGGCTTGTTGCGTCACAATCAGCTTGGTAAATTCGTCCGCGATGTCGGTGTTGGAGGCTTCGAGCGAAGCGCCCGAGATGGCGCCGCCCTTGCCGTAGATCGCCTCGCCCGATTCATTGGTGACTTCGAAGGCACCGCCATCGATGCGCTTGAGGAAGTCGGCGCCGTTGAAGGTCGCGACGCTGACTTCGGCAAGATCGATGTTGCGGCCGTTCGAGTAGCTGCCGACCACCCGCCCCTCATTGCTGACGGAGACACTCTGCAACTGGCCGGCCGCGTAGCCGTCCTGCTGCAACTGGTTGACCTGGACGTTGCCGTTGGTATCGGCGAACTGGGTCAAGCCGCCGGTGCCGAAAGACATGGTCACGTTGCCGAGAGAAACGCCACCGACGCTGAGATTGTTCAGCGTGATCTGACCGATCACCGGATTCATCTGGCCGTTGGAGTCGAAGGTGAAGTTGGTGCCGACGTTTACCCATCCGACCGCTGACCCCGTCGCATTCGGATTGGTCTGATAGAACAGGTTCCAGGTGTCGGTATGACCGGTGCCGAGAGTAGCGGAATCGGTCTTCGCCCAGCGGAATTGCACGGGAACCGGCGCACCGTTGCCGTCATAGGCCGTCGTGGCTCCGCCGCTGATCGATTCGTCGAGGAAGGTCTGGTTGTCGCTGCCAACTACCGTACCGGTACCGACCGCGCCGCCGCCGGTACGAACGACCGTGAACGGACTGGTAAGGCCAAGCGACGCAAATGCCGGGCTCGTGCTGGAGATCGTCACGTCGTGGGCGGTGCCGGTATGCAGCACGACGGCGCCGCCGACGACTGCGGACGGATTGGTGGTATTGCCCGAGAGCGCATCGATCTTTGCCAGCAGGCTGGTAATGGTCGCGTCGGCCGGGATGTGGGTGCCATCGTCCGTGCCCGTGCCCGCAGTCGTGATGGTGATCGTGCTAATGGTGCCGTTGTTGTTGACCGTGATGGTTTCGCCGACGCCGAAATCCACGCCGATCGAGTCGGAGGCCGCCGCACCGCTGAGCGTGGTAGCGGTGCCGATTGGCGTCCCGGCCTTGTTGTTGATCTGCAGCCCCGGCCTGCTGTTGTCTCCGAACGGCGGCGGCTGCGTTCCGGCCACTTGCGGGTTGGTGCCGAAGTCTGCCGGACGCAACAATTCCGATCCCGGCACCGAGGTATCGTGCTTGGTCGTCAGCGGATAACTCGCGAGGTTGGCGCGGTAGGTGACCTTGGTGGTCGCCTGCGAGGGCAGGAAGTCGTTCTGGAATTTCAGGACCTGCGGCGCGCCGCCGGAAGGGTTGCCCGTCGTCGGATCGATCGGAACGCCTTCCAGATAATAGCCCGCGCCGTTGACGAGGTAGCCGTTCTTGTCGAGCGAAAAATCCCCGCGCCTGGTATAATTATTGACGCCGGTGAAGACCGGGTTGTTGTCGGTAAAGCCGCCGGGCTTCTGCACCGCGAAAAAGCCGTCGCCGTTGATGGCCATGTAGGTCGCAACCGCGGCCGACTGCACCGAACCCTGGATGGTGTTGGTGCTTCGCGAGTTGGCCGTCACGCTGCCAGCCAATTGCTGGTCGTTGCCGGTCTGCGGAATGAGATCGAGGAAGCTAGTATCGATCCGCTTGAAGGCGGTCGTTTGCGAGTTCGCGATGTTGCCGGAAATGTTTTCCAGCGCGTAGGAATTCGATTTCAGGCCTGCCACGGAAGTGGTGAGCGCGCCGAAGATACCCATACATCGTCTCCAAATCCGATTCCCGAGCGGCCAACCGGGGGTCTAGAAAACCTCAGCCGCAATCGGAGGAGAATGTCGCAAGCGCTGTGCCAAACTAAAAATGCAATTATTCCAGCGGCTTAAATAAAAAGCCCCGGTCCAGGGACCGGGGCACAATTGCCGGGCGGGCAACAATTGCCGGGCGATCAGGTCGCCGAAGGCGCCGCCGGATGAAACACCAGCGCAAAGCCGTCCATGCAGTAGCGCAGGCCGGTCGGCTTCGGTCCGTCGTCGAAGACGTGGCCGAGATGGCCGCCGCAGCGGCGGCAGTGAATTTCGGTCCGCAGCATTCCAAAGGTGCGGTCTTCGGTCTTGCCGACGGCGTTTTCCAGCGGCTGGTAAAAGCTCGGCCAACCGGTGCCGCTCTCGAATTTGGTATCCGAGGAAAACAGCGGCAGGTCGCAGCCGGCACAGGCGAAGATGCCCTTGCGGTGCTCTTTCAGGAGCGGACTGGATCCGGGACGCTCGGTGCCGTGGTTACGCAGGATTTCGTATTGCTGCGGCGTCAACTGCGCGCGCCATTCCGCATCGGTCTTTTCGATCTCGAATTTCTCCGCGGCCTGCGCCGGCGAAGTCCGCAACCAGCGGAAGGCGGCAAGGCCGAGCAGGCTGGCGACGGACGCAAGCAATATACGGCGGTCAATCATCATGGTCTCCGTGCAAGGCGCAATGAAACGTTCGCTTTCAAATACGGGGCACTACGCGGCACGTTACACCGATCCGCCGGGAACTTTGTCACTTTCTCGCGAGATGCTCCGCGCCCTTCCCTTTGCGCAACAGGTTAAGAGGCCCCCTCACGGTCGCCCGGATGCGCCTGCACCGGCGGCACTGGACGGATCGGGCGGCCCGGCGGCAGGCGCGGTCGTGGCGGCCGGGTTCCCGCCTGCCGGTTGGCTTCCGCCAGCCGTGTTTCCCGAATGCGATCCTTCGCACGAACCTTTTCCCGACGCCGGGCTAGCGCGCCGGCAGCGGCGGAGATTCCCCGCCCGCAGATCCCGATGAGCTGTCCGGCGACGCGCCCAGTCGTGCCTCCCGCCCAGACCAGTTCGAACGGCGAAAACAGCCGCCAGCGTTCGTCGCCCCACAGGATGCTGCGCGCGATCAACTGCCCCGCCATGGCCGATGTATTCAGGCCCTGACGGCCGAAGCCGCTGCTGACCCACAACCCGCGGCGCAACTGGCCGATCTGCGGCATGCCGTGCACCGTCTGTCCCACGGCGCCGCCCCAGGTCTCGGCAATCTCGACCTGCCCGAGTTGTGGAAAAATCGTGCGGATCCGGCGCTGGATGGCAGGCGCGAGACGCTCCGGCCGCGCGGCCCAGGTGGTTTCCGGACTGGCCCACATCAACCGGTCGCCATCGACGATGCGGAAATGATCGATGCCGTCGCTGTCGGTCACCGATCCCTGAAACGTGATCGCATCGGCCAGCCGTTCGCCGAGCGGCGCGGTCACCCCGGCATAACGCCAGATCGGCAGCAGCGTCTCCGACAGCCGCCGCAACGGCGCGCCGAGATGGATGTTGCCGGCGAGCACGATATGCGAGGCGCGCAAGCGCGCCGAGGGCGTAACGATGCGCTTGCGAATGCCCGATGAATCGATGCTGACCACCGGGGTGTCTTCGAAGATCCGCGCCCCTGCCTGTCTCGCAAGTACGGCAAGACCGTGGATATATTTGCGGCCGTCGATCTGAAACGCCTTGGGATAATATATGCCGTGGAAATAGTGCCTGGTCTTGAGTTCATGGCGCACGCGATCGACCTGCCAGCCCTCCACTTCGGTCTCGAAATCCTCGCCCAGCGTTTGCAGCCGGCTGATCAGCGCTTCACCGGCATCGACGTTGGAGACCTCCAGCGCGCCTTCGGTGAGCGCGATGCCGGGAATCAACGCTTCGGTGGCGTTGGCCCGAACGTATTCGGCACCCTGTTTCGACAGCGACCAGAGCTCACGAGCATCTTCAAGGCCGACCCGCGCGATCAAATCGCCGATCGGAAGAGCGAAACCCGGCATGACCGTGCCGAGCTGATGGCCGGATGCGTTCCAGCCCACATGCCGGCCTTCGAGCACGGCGACGCTTGCGCCAAGCCGCGCGGCCTCCAGCGCCACGGCGAGGCCGGCAAGTCCCGCCCCGACCACGCAGATGTCAACGTCCAGATCGAACAAGAGCCGCGCGCGTTCCGGCATAGCTGCGGCATCAGGCCCAAAACTCGCGCTTGTGGAAGTCTCGCTCATATCGTTTTCTTACGGACGGATCGGGCGCTTGTCACCTTGTCCTGACCGCAGGCCTGTACATTAATCGGCGGACCCAAAACGAATCGAGATTGCGCCATGCGCCGTTTGATGCTGCTGCGCCACGCCAAGACCGAGCACGACGCGCCGTCAGGCCGCGATCGGGACCGCCGTCTCGACGACCGCGGCCGGCGCGACGCCACCGAGATCGGCGGCTGGATCGGCCGGCATCCGCCGTTTCCCGATCTGGTGCTGGTTTCGCCGGCGATCCGGGCTCATCAAACCTGGGAGATTGCCTGGGAGACGATGAAGGATTTCGCGCCCGAGCCGCAGGTCGAGTTGCTGCCGGAACTCTATGGCGCCGACCCCACGCAACTGCTGCAAATCATCCGCACCGCCTCGACCACCGATCCCAAGCTGCTGATGGTGATCGGGCACAATCCGGGCATGCATGAACTGGCGCTGGCGCTGGTCGGCAGCGGCGATGCCGCCGCTCGCAAGGCGCTCGACGACAACCTGCCGACATCGGGCCTTGCGGTATTCGACTTCGCGCTCAACGACTGGGCCGACGTGGCGTTCCGTCGCGGCAAGCTCGTGCTGTTCGTCAGCCCCAAGCTGCTGAAGCAGACTTCAGGCGATTGAAGCCAATCCTCTGATCTGTGCTAGGCTGGTCGGGAACACGGAGGCGTAGATGTTCAAATCGATTCTGGTGCCGCTCGATCTGGCCGATACCGATCTGGCGAAACCCGCGATCGCGACCGCGGCAACGCTGTCGCAGACCTGGCGCGGCGCGGTGCGCCTGCTCAACGTGCTGCCGATGACGCCGGTGATGCTGGCGGAATATGTCCCGGCGGATTTCGACAGCCAGCAGCGCCAGACCTCCGAAGAGGCGCTCAGCATCGTGGCGCGGGAATCCGGCATCGATGCGCCGCGTATCTCCACCGTGGTGCGGCAGGGCGGCATCTATCACGAGATTCTCGAAGAGGCCGTGGCGATGAAGGCCGACCTGATCGTGATGACCTCACACCGCCCGGCGATGCGGACCTATTTTCTCGGCTCCAACGCCGGCCATGTGGTGCGCTACGCCAAATGCTCGGTGCTGGTGGTGCGGCACTAGAGGCGTTGCTTTGTTTCGCTTTCGAATCTGCCCATCCCCGGATTGAAGGCGCCACCGACCGCTGCCTCGATGTGACAGCGCGAGATCCCGATATCGCGCAAGGCGCGATCATCCAGTTGCCGCAGCGTTTTGATCGCGGCGCGGCGCTCCCAGTAATTCACCAAAGCGCAGGCCCAGATCCCGATCCGGCGGACAAATCCGCCCAGCCAATTGGGGATCGCGGGTTGCGAGGTGCCTTGGGATAGCGTGGTCATTTTCCTTCTCTCCAGATGGCTTCGCGCGGCACAGCAATGCCGTTGCCGCAAACGCTGCTCGAAGCGGCGCGCGCTTGAATGACTTCGGATTGCTTTCGCTCGCCTCAGTGCAATCGTGACTTGATGGACCCTAAATGATATCGTAAATGCATCGGTGCAAGCAAAACATTGCTCTCGGTGCAATAATGTCGAAGTTCGAATATCTCAGACTTGCCGATGCCGTCGCCGCCGAGATCGCGAGCGGCGCGCTCAAGTCGGGCGATCGCCTTCCGCCGCAGCGCACCTTTGCCTACGAACGCAACATCGCCGCCTCGACGGCCAGCCGCGTCTACACCGAACTCTTGCGTCGCGGCCTGGTGGTCGGCGAAGTCGGCCGCGGCACGTTCATCTCCGGACAAGCGCGCCGCGGAATAGCTGCATCGACCGAACCCCGCGACGCGCGCATCGACTTTGAGTTCAACTACCCGCTGCTGCCGGCACAATCGGAGCTGATCGCAAAAAGCCTGGAGGCGCTGAACCGGCCGGAGGCGCTCGATAGCGCATTGCGGCAAGCGACCAGTGTCGGAACGCAAGCGGCGAGAAATATCGCCGCGGATTATCTCACCCGTCAAAACCGGGACTGGTCACCCAAACCAGAGCAGATGGTTTTCACCGCCAACGGCCGGCAATGCATCGCGGCCGCGCTCGCGGCGATGGTACCGACCGGAGGCCGCTGCGGCGTCGAGGCATTGACCTATCCCTTCATCAAAGGCATCGCCGCCCGGCTCGGCGTGACGCTGGTGCCGCTGGCGATGGATGAAAACGGCGTCCGTCCGGATGCGGTGCAAAAAGCGCATCGTGAAGCGCATCTGTCGGCGCTGTACCTTCAGCCCATCATTCAAAATCCGCTGGGCATGACAATGCCACCGTCCCGGCGCGTTGATCTGCTGCGCGTCGTCGAGAAGCTCGACCTCACGATCATCGAAGATATGGTCTACGGATTTCTCGACGATCAGCCGCCACTGGCCGCGCTGGCCCCTGATCGTTGCATGGTCCTTGACAGCCTTTCCAAGAAAGTAGCGCCCGGCATGTCGCTCGGTTTTGTCGTTCCGCCGCTTCGCCTGCGCGAGAATGTCATGGCCTCCGTGCGCTCGGGCGGCTGGACGGCATCGGGATTTGCGTTCGCGGCCGCGCAACGACTGATGGGCGACGGCACCGCAGCCGAACTGGTAAGGCTCAAGCGGATCGATGCCCAGCAACGCCAGAAAATCGCGGCGGCCTGCCTGTCCGGCTTCGAGACCCAGACCAACAGCAAATCGTATCACCTATGGCTGACATTGCCGCCACACTGGCGGTCGCAAACATTCGTCGCAGCCGCCGCCCGGCGCGACATCGCCTTGACGCCGTCGACCACTTTCGCAGTGAGCCCGGGCCATGCGCCGAACGCCATCCGGTTGGCGCTGGCCGCGCCTGCGATCGATCAGCTTGAGGCGGGGCTGCGAACATTGTCGGGAATGTTGAAGGCGCAGGAAGAGGATTTCGATTCGACGGAATAGAGAATGATGATTCGCGCACGCGTTGCACGACTCGTTTACTTCGTCCGTCCTCACGGCAGCAGCGTTTCCGGCAGATGGTCGAACGTATAGACCCGCGGCCGGTTGCGCCTGATGAAACGGCCGATCTGCCACCCGAACAATGCGGCGAAGCCGACCAGGAACAACGCACCGGCATATTCGGCTGTGGCGATCGCACGCGCCAGCAATCCGGTGATCGCAATCGCAACCAGCGCCAGAAATGCAATACCGGCGCCATATATGCCCGGCTTCACGCCGGCGACCAGCGCGGCTCTGCTACCGCCTTCTCTCAGATGTTCGTGCAGCTTCGTGATAAAGGCGCGGTAATCCTTGTCCTGCGGCGCCATCAGGGCCACAGTCTGCCAGCTCGTGGAGAGGATGGCGACTTGCTGGCCGTTCGCATGCTCAATATCAGCGCGGAAACGGCGCGACTGCATCGACACCGGCCGGTACGACAGGCGGATCGCCGCGATATCGGCGTAAAGCCAGACGCCGGACTTGCCGCCGACTTGCCAGGACAAACCGGCGTCGGTCAGTTCGAATTGATGCGCCGAGCCGATCAGCGATGCCTTGTAGGCATAGCGCGCCCCCGCGGCGGTTTCGTTCGGTAAGCCAATCGACATCGACAAAATGTGCTGCTCCCAAGAAGATCGGCCAAGCAAATCCAAACCGCTGCGCGCCGCGCCCGACACACATGCCCACAAAAACGCAACAGTTGCGAGCGCACCAGCACGGTGCGGACGCCATGGCAATGCCGCCGATCAAGAACGGCTCCCGGCCTGCCACCACGCGCGATTAATCCCAACACACAACCCGCAGGCGCCAGCGGCGCCTGCGTCGCAGCGCCGGCTGCTCGGCAACATGACGCAGAGTGCTGCGCCGGCTTGCGTGGTCAGCCGGCTTTATCTTACAAGCGGGCCATGGCCGAGACGACTTATTTTCCGCGCCGCCTGATTCTCGCCGGTGCCATGGTTTCGGGCGTGCTGCTGGCGCTGGCCGTGCACATGCTGGGCGCGCGCTATGGTCTCGACCTCGGCCGCCTGTGGCAACCGGACACAGATGAATTCATGCCGGCGGGCGCCGCCGTGGCATGGTGGCTGATCGCAACGGTTGGCTTCTCCGGCGGCTACTTTACGGCAACGCTGATGGATAGCGCGGTGTCCGGACAAATTCCGCCACGGATGCGGCAGTTCCTGATCGGGGTCGGCGTGCTTGTTCTGGCCGGCGCGGGCCAGGTGGCATCCACGCCCAGTCCCATTCCGACGATATCGGGCGTGCTTGCCGGACTGGGGGCGCTGGTCCTCGGCGCAGTGATGGCGTTCTGCGGCGCGCATTTTGCGCTGCGCAAGGCCTAAAATAATTCAATTCACCAAGTAAAACCGCCGCGCGAGAACGATCGCGCGGCGGATGTCAGCCAGTTCGGGGAGATCAGCTTGCGGCGCGCAGATTGACCTTGCTTTCCGCCATCGTGGTCAACTTCTTGTCGGTTGCCTTTTCCTCATCAAGCGTCTTCTGCAAGACACTGGCGCAATCGTTGCGGCCGAGCTGTTTCGCCCAGGCGATCAGGCTGCCGTAGCGGGTGATTTCGTAATGCTCAGCCGCCTGGGCGGCGTTGATCAATGCCGCATCAAGCACGGATTTGTCATCAACCTCACCAGCCACCTCGTCGGCTTCCTCGATGATGCCGTCGATCGCCGGACAGTTGACTGCCTTCACCTCGGCGCCATGCATCTGGAATACCTGCTCAAGGCGCTGCACATGGGTCTTGGTCTCATCGAGATGGGTCAGGAAGCCCTGCTTGAGCTGCTTGTCGGTCGCCTTATCGGCCATTTTCGGCAGCGCCTTCACAAGCTGCTTTTCGGCATAGTAGATATCCTGCAGCTGATGGACGAACAGGTCGTTCATGGTTTTGATGTCTTTGGTAAACAGTCCCATTGCGCGAATCCTTGTTTGTGGTGGGAACATGACAATGCGGTCATCCCCGCCCCTCACACGCCGATATGTCCGATTGCCGATACGTGCTAACCGGCTGCCCGGTGCGTTGTTCTTGCAATTCTCGAAAACGCGGTCATGGAACGCCGGAACAGCGGGCGCGAATGGAACGCATGGCGCATTTGGGCCGAGACTCAAATCTCCCGCATTAAGACATATGTACGGCGTATGACAGCCGCGCCCGTCGAGGGCCGAAGCTGTCGTTGTCAAGGACTGCACAACGCGGCGTTTTTGCCTTATGGGTCTCGGCTATAGTGTGTTTGGCGCGCCGCTTTGGCGTCAATCGCTTCGACGGGCTTACAACTTGGTTGCCGCCCCTGCCGGGAGGACGAATGCATCGGCTGCTGACCACGCTTGGGCGTGGCTTCAAGGAACGGATCGGCTGGAAACGGCTCGGGGTTGGCGCGAGCCTCATCATCATCGTCCTGGCGATCACGACGCTGGTCCGCACCTTAAAGGGCGTAGATACCGGCGTGATCCTGATTGCGCTGACCGAAATCCCGCCGGGTCACATCGCGCTCGCCGCGTTGTGCGTGGTCGGGGCATTTTGCACGCTGACTTTTTATGATTTCTTCGCGCTGCGGACCATCGGCAAGACCCACGTGCCCTATCGCATCGCCGCGCTTTCGAGCTTCACCAGCTACACGATCGGGCACAATATCGGGGCGACGGTGTTTACCGGCGGCGCGATCCGCTTCCGCATCTACTCGGATTACGGCCTGAGTGCCATCGACGTCGCCAAGATCTGCTTTCTTTCCGGCCTGACGTTCTGGCTCGGCAATCTGTTCGTGCTCGGCTTCGGCATGGCATGGCACCCATCGGCCGCCTCTGCGATGGATCTGCTTCCGCCGGCCATGAATCGGCTGATCGCGCTCGGCTGCCTTGCCGGCATCGCAGCCTATTTCATCTGGCTGGTGATGGGCAAGAATCGCCGCGAACTCGGGCAGAACGGCTGGAAAGTGGTACTGCCTTCGGCGCGGCTGACGCTGCTGCAGGTCCTGATCGGCGTGGTCGATCTCGGGTTCTGCGCGCTGGCGATGTATCTCCTGATGCCGGCTGAGCCCGGTATCGATTTCGTTTCGCTGGCAGTCGTGTTCATCCTGGCAACGCTGCTGGGCTTCGCCAGTCATGCGCCGGGAAGTCTCGGCGTATTCGACGCCGCCATGCTGGTCGCGCTGCCGCAATTCGGCAGGGAACAACTGCTGGCGACGCTGGTGGCGTTTCGGATCCTGTACTTCGTGATTCCGTTTGCGATCTCGATTTCCATCATGGGAATGCGCGAATTATGGCTCAACGTCGTGCAGCCTTGGTATGAACGCCGCAGGCTGAGCGAGCCCTGTACGGCCTCCGCCGCCGTGCGGCGGCCGATCAGCAAGAAACAGGCATCGCAGGGCTAAGTGCCCCATCTGGACTCTTCCGGCTTTTGACCCATCTCTCTTATTTCCGCCTCACCTGTGCCGTCAAACGCAGCATGGTCCGAATTTCATTCCGTTCTATTGTGCTCGCGGCACTGCTCGCGGGAGCGCTCGGTATGTTGCCGGCGCAAGGGGCGCATGCGCAGGGCATACCGCAGCTAGCGCAAAGCGCCCCCGATGTGCCGATGCAGATCTCGTGGGAAGTCCGCAACCGCTTCCGGCTGTTCCGCGAAGAACGCGATTTCCTGCTCCATACCGAGAGCGGACGGGGCCGCAGTGTTCTCGCCTCGGAACAGGCGCTCGAGCTGCAGAGCGATGGCCGCGGCTGGGCCCGCAACACCGTCAACCGCCTTTGCATCGATCTTTCGGGCCGCGTCAACGAGCCCTGTACCCGCGACGGCGTCAAGGAGAGCTACCTGACGCCCACGGAGCATCCGGTCACCGTTCGGCTGACCGGCCAGATTCCGGTCGGCGCCACCTGCGCCTGGTCGTTCGACGACGGCGATGGCCCGCCGCGGCAATCGACCTTCGATTGCGCCGAGCCGGTCAATTTTCGGGCGCGGTATGGACGCTCCACGGTCGCCACGGTGGACGTCTCTTCCGGACCCGCGCCGCCGCAGCGGGTCACCACCGAAATCATGGTGCGCGATATCTTCATCGCCGGCCTTGGCGACAGCATCGCTTCGGGTGAAGGCAATCCCGACCGGCCAATCGCGTTGTCGGACGAGGGCTTTTGCTTCCGCTCCTATCTCGGTCCGGCGAACGCCCAATATTACCGGCCGAGCCGGGCGGGCTATAAAGGCGGGCGGGCCTGCGAAGCACCGGATTTCCTGCCGGTATGGCAACGCCAGAGCGCGCTCTGGTTCAATGCCGCCTGCCACCGTTCGCTCTACAGCTACCAGACCCGCACCGCTTTGGCGCTCGCCGTGGAATATCCGCACATCGCGGTGACCTACCTGCCGCTCGCCTGCACCGGCGCCACCATTGCCGACGGATTGTTCGGCAGCCAGCGCGCACGCGAATGCCCACCATCGAAATCGGCGAACGCCACCTGCCAGGGCACGGTCAACGCCCAACTTTCCGAATTGCGCGAAGCCGTCACCGCCGCGAAGCGCCGTCAGCCCGACCGCAGGCTCGACCTGGTGTTGCTCTCGATCGGCGCCAACGACATCTATTTTTCCGGCCTTGTCGCGAACGTCATCGTAGACACCCCGACCGAACGCGTGCTGTTCCGACGCAGCGGCGTGATGGCATCGGTGGACGATTCACGTACGGCGCTGGTGCGGGAGCTGCCACAGGGGTTCAATCGACTGAGGGAGGCGTTGAAGCCGCTGGTCGGCGATCTCTCCCGGGTCGTCTACACGTCCTACGCCAACCCGACACTCGCCGGCGGCGCGCCTTGCCCGGGCGGGCGGGCCGGCTTCGACATTCACCCCTCGTTCAATGCCGACCCGCAGCGCCTCGCCAGCGTCTCCGGTTATGTCGACAACGAGTTCCTGCCGCAGTTGAAGGCGCTCGCACTTTGCCAGTCAGGCGTGCTGTGTCGCGATCCCAACAGCGATCGCATGACCTTTGTCGACAGCCATCAGGCGACGTTCGCCAATCACGGATTCTGCGCGCGCGCCTCAACCGATCCGGAATTCGATCGCGAGTGTTTCTCGGCCAAGGGCGAAAGCTTCGATCCGGATATCGTCACCGCGGCCGCCCAGCCGATGCTTTGTGGCCGCAGCGCCGGCGAATATCGCGCCTATCTTCCCCGTGCACGCTGGATCCGCGACGCCAACGACAGCTATTTCACGGCGATGACCTATCCGCAGGGCTTGCCGCCTTCGAGCCAGCCCGCCGATATCCATGACGCGACCTGGGGCGTTCTTTCCGCGGTCTATGGCGGCGCGGTGCATCCTACCGCCGAAGGCCACGCTGCAATGGCGGACGCGGCCCTGCCCGCCGTAGCGTCCGTGCTGCAACTCGATATCGGTGTGCCCGAAGTTATTCAGGAACCGGCGTCGCCGATCGTGACCGCTCCGGGCGCGCGTTAAAGATGTCGGTCAGCGCGCCGGCGCAGGCGTCGTGGTCTTTTTCGCCGCAGCAGGAGGGGTTTTCGCGGAAGTGGCGGGCGACTTTATTGCCGCGACCGCCTGCTCCGGCAAGTATTTCGCAATCACGGCCGGATCGAGCTCGGCCATCGACGTGTCGGGCAACCGGAACCAGGTCTCGTCCTTGCCGAACAACGAGATACCCAGATAGCCGCGCATCGTAAGTTTCTGACCGTCGGGACTGAGGGTCATCTTGGCTTTATAGATCTTGCCGTCGCGCGGATCGAGAACGTTGCCGTTCTCATACTTCAATCCATCACGCTTCATGTCCCTGATGAAAGATATTCCGAGCACCGGCGCATTCTTGCGGTCGTCGGTGCATTTTGTGCAGGCCTCGTTCGGATCTTCGCCGGGCAGCGGAAAGGTCTTTGCGATCGCGCCCTCGAAGATTCCGTTGTGATCGACCACGAGGAACCATACCACCGGCTTGCCGTCCTCGATCTTCTGCCACAGGCCTGCAGCCGATGGCTCCGCAGCGTGTCCTGGAACTGACGCGACGAGAAGCATGACGAGCCCCGTTACGATCGATTGCGTCAGCCGAGTTCTGGATTCAGCAGTCCACATGGTCACCACCTGACTAATTTTTAAAATAATGGCAGCAGACTACGGCCATTTCGCGGACGGTTCCAGTGTCGTGGAGACGCTTTCAAAGGCCTTCAAGGACGGCCAGCCACCGCCACACATGTGGCGTAATGCGAATTTCTCGCAACAGTTGGCGGCGAGCGCGCTACCGCCTGCCAGGCTGCAGTTCCCGATGGGAATTCAGTTGACCCCGAGCTTCTTCTGCAGGCTCGACGACGATGTCGTGTATTGGAACACCAGCCGCTTGTCCGGATAGACGTAACGATGCGCCTTCTGTGCCATCAGCGACCCTTCGTGGAAGCCGCACAGGATCAGCTTCAGCTTGCCGGGATAGGTATTGATGTCGCCGATCGCGAAAATTCCAGGCACGTTGGTCTCGAACGCCGAAGTCTCGACCGGAACCAGGTTGTTCTCGAGCGCGATGCCCCAGTTCGCGACGGGCCCGAGCTTCATGGTCAGCCCGAAGAACGGCAGCATGGTATCGCACGCCACGTGCGAAACCGTGTTGTCGTTGCCCTTGACGGTTGCGCCCGACAGCTTGCCGCCCTCGCCTTCCAGCACCGTGACTTGACCGATCTTCAGATCCATCTTGCCGGAAGCGACCAGCGCGCGCATCTGTTCGACGCTGTGGGGCGCGGCGCGGAAATCGTCGCGCCGGTGCAGTAGCGTCACGCGCTTGGCGATCGGATGCAGGTTGAGCGTCCAGTCCAGCGCGGAATCGCCGCCGCCGACGATCAGCAACTCCTTGTCGCGGAACTGCTCCATCTTGCGCACGGAGTAAAACACCGAGGTGCCCTCATAGGCCTCGATGCCCGGCACCGGCGGGCGCTTCGGCTGGAACGAGCCGCCGCCGGCGGAGATCACGACCACCTTGCACTCGAACACCTGGCCGGCGTCGGTCGTGACGCGAAAGCCGGGATCGCCGATCTTCTCGATCGTCTCCACCATCTCGTTGAGATGGAAGGTCGGGTTGAATGGCTTGATCTGCTCCATCAACGCATCGGTCAGGCCCTGGCCGGTAACCAAGGGAATGCCGGGAATGTCGTAGATCGGCTTTTCCGGATAGAGCTCGGCGCACTGGCCGCCGATCTTGTCGAGGATGTCGACCAGATGCGTCTTCATGTCGAGCAGGCCCAGTTCGAAAACGGCAAACAGTCCGCACGGGCCCGCGCCAATGATCAGCACATCGGTTTTGATCGCTTCGCTCATTTCAGCTTCTTTTCGGTTGGACGACCCGGCAGGCCCAAAGCCTTGGGCTGCGCCTGTCTAGCCAACGCAGCCGATCGAGGAAAGTCATAAATGGGCGGCTGGGCCGCCCCGCAACCCCTTGCCGGAGCGGGACAACTGGGCTGTAACTGCAATGAAACTTCCGGAGACCGCCCCGTGAACGCGCCTGCCCGTCTCGACTCGACGCCATGCCTGGAGGATTTTCCTTACCGGCTGTCCGACAATGTGCGCTTTGCCGATCTCGATCCCAACCAGCACGTCAACAATGCAGTTTACGCCACCTATTTCGAGACCGGCCGCGTCACACTGATGAAGGACCGCAGTTTCGGGCTGATGCCGGCCGGGCTCGCCTGGATCATGGTGCGGCTCGATATCCACTTCCGTGCCGAGCTGCGCTGGCCCGGCACCATTGAATTGGGCTTGGGCGTCGTCAAGTTCGGCCGGACGTCCGTGACGTTCGATCAGGTGGTGTTTTCAGAAGGAAGGTGCGTAGCGTCGGCGCAATCGGTGACGGTGCTGATCGACGAGCAGACCCGCAAACCGACGCCGCTGACCGACGAGATCATCGCGAATTTTCAGCCCTGGCTGCGCCGCGGCGTAGGGCAAGAGGCTTAGAGCGTTTTCGAGCGAAAGCTTGCCCCGCACTTGATGCGGGGTGGATACCGGTTCGCGTGAAGAAAACGCGTCAAAACAAAAATCCAGAGCATGATTGGTTCTGATTCAATCAGGATCGTGAGCCCTGAAAAAATCTGCTGCATTTTCAACACCTTGCCCCGTTGTTAGTCACTCGGATTTCAGCTGTTAGTCACCTTGGCGTTCTTGCTTTGGCTTGCGGCCACTTTCGCCATGCCGCTGATCGCCATTTCGTCTTGCTCGATCTCCGCGATGTACGTCTGCAG
>LNAP01001041.1_pt1 | contig 30073 bp, 23 predicted proteins | sample 602601 | NCBI WGS metagenome assembly LNAP01 (sample SAMN02440304, study PRJNA202911) | soil metagenome | biome: Subtropical and temperate rainforests or woodlands; isolation source: soil samples (1 kg each in a 20% v/v slurry with milli Q water) were... ... | reverse complement strand
TGTCGGCCAGCGCGGCGGCGGCGCTGGGGGATAGCTTGTCGATCATGCGGTTGTCCTATCTCTTCTTGTGATGTCGGGGACCGCCCTGATGAGCGTATGTTGGCGTTGCAGCGCCGTGCAACGGGGTTTCCCCGCATTAAAATCAGCTTGCCAGCGCACTCCGGGGTCCACAATTTCAGTCTGCAGAAGGGCTGCTTAACCGCCGGTTAAGGCGCTGTCGGGTGGGGATCAGAGGGCGTTCGGGCGGTGGGGAGAAACGGCTGGTGAGACGATGCACAGCTGCTGTCGACACCCGTGCATGGTGGCCGGTCAGACGCCGGCCACACCGACGGTCATGCCGCCGCAGACGTACAGCACCTGGCCGGTGACGAAGCCGCTGCGCGCGTCGAGGAAGAATGACGAAGCCTGGGCGATATCCTCCGGGATGCCGAGGCGCTTGACCGGCACCGAGTCGATGATCGCTTGGGTGCGCGGGCTTTCCGGCGGGTTGGCGCGCTCGAACAGTTCGGTGCGGATTGGCCCCGGCCCGATGGCGTTGGCTGTGATACCAAAGCGCCCCAGCTCCAGCGACCAGACGCGGGTCATGCCGATCAGCCCGGCCTTGGTCGCGGCGTAGGCGCTGCGCAATTCCTTGCCCAGTGCGGCGCGCGAGGACATGTTGAGAATGCGCCCGAAGCCCGCCTCCTTCATGCCCGGCAACAGTGCCTGCATGCACTGCAGCGAGCAGCGCAGGTTGAGCGCCCAGACCCGCTCCAGCTCCTCGAAACTTTGCTCCTCGGCACTGGCCGGGCAGACCATGCCGACGTTATTCACCAGGCGGGTGATCGGGCCGTCGACCAGGGCTGCCTTCAGGGCGGCGGCGGTAGCGGCGGTGTCGCTGAGGTCGGCGATCAGGCCGTCACCGATACGGTCGATGATGACCGGCTCGAAGCCGTCCTGGCGGCAGCGTTCGGCGATGGCGGCGCCGATGCCGGAGGCACCGCCGGTGATCAGTACGCGTTGTTTGGACACGGGAGTCTCCTCGACTTCAGACAGTGGCGACAGGATTCAGGGGGGCGCCGACGGCACCCGGCAGGCGCAACGGTGGCGCGGTGAGCAGGAAGCGGTTGCGACCATTGGCGCGCAGCCAGTTGGCCAGCGGCGTGAGGTGCCACAGCTCGCCCAGGTGCACGCCGAGCTTGAACAGGCAGTGATGGTGCAGGGGCATCACAGAGCAGCAACTGCCCGGCTCGCCGGCGGGAAAGATTTCCACCGAGTAGTTGTCGGCCGCGATAGCCACCAAGTTGCTGTCGGTGATCCAGTTCAGCAGGCGTGTATCGTTGCCATCGAGCACCGCAGCGAGGCGTTCCAATTGCTTCGGATCGGGGTTCTTGTTCATCCCCAGCAGCGCCTCGGCGTAGCCGGTGTGCAGGCAGACGAGGTCGCCGCTTTCCACCTCGACCTTGTCTGCGTCGAGCACGCGCATCAGCTCGTCGTAGCCGACGTGGGTGCGGCTCAGGCCGTAGTGGTGGTGCAGGTCGATCATTACCCCACGGCCCTGCACGCAGGTTTCGGCCATGCGCTCGATGCCCAGGGCGTGGGCGCACGAGGTGCTGTGCGGCTTGATCGCACCGGCGATGCCGCAGTCGGCCAGGTCGTCCGGGCCCTCGACATCGCCGCCTGCGGTAAAGCCGTTGTAGTACAGCGGCTCGGCCACACCGTCGCCGTCGGCATCGAACAGCGCACCGACGTGGGAGAGGGCGTCCCACTGCGTCGAGTACTGCAGATGGAGGATCGCCAGGTCGTCGCTGAGTACGTCCGGGCGGCCTTCCTCGATGCGCTCGTAGGCGTAGTTCATGTTGACCCCGCCCTTGCGCAGCAGTGGGCGCAGGATCGGCGGCAGGCGGTTGACGTTCATCGCGTTGCCGCCAGGGTAGTCGAGCGGCAGGCTGAGGCAGAACGCCAGACCCTCGCGGACCTCGGCGACCCCTTGGCGGACCTTTTTCGGGGTCAGCAGGTTGAGCCGGCCGATCTGGTCGTCGGGGCCGAAGTCGCCCCAGTTGGAGCCGTCGGGGCGGTGCTTCCAGCGGTGTGCAGGCATGAAATGTTCCTTCTTGACAGGCGCAAGTGGTGCAGGCAGGCGCGCATGCAGGGCTGTTCGACAAGGCTCCCAGACCCTCGCGGATCAGACAATTTCACTCTGCGAAAGCCCCGCTTAACGGTGCCTTAAGAGTGAATGGCGGGGGTGTCCGGGGTGCGGTACCAGTCGATCAAGCTGTCGGCGAAATCGCGGGCGAAGGTCGACAGGCCGTCGAAGTCCTGGGCGCAGAGCTGAAAGGTGCGCACGGCCCAAGGGTCGAGCAGCTTGCACGAACCGAGGTTCTGCCGGCCCTTGAGCCGTTCGAAACCGGCCTGGGGCACGATGGCGATGCCGGCACCGGCCTCGACCATGCGAAAGATGGCGTCCGAGCTGGCGACCTGCACGCGGATGTTCCACGGAATGTGCAGCGCGGAGGCGGCGCGGTTGAGGAACACGTGCAGGGCGCTGCCTTCGAGCAAAGAGACAAACTCGTAGGTCAGGGCGTCCTTGAAGAACACCTCTTCCTGCTCGAGGATCGGGTGGCTCTGCGGAGCGATGATCATCAGCCGGCTGTAGACGAAGGGCACGCTCTGCAGGCCGTCGGTGACCACGCTGCCGGAAACGATGCCGAGGTCGGCGCTGCCCTCGCGGATGGCACGGACGATGTCGTCGCTGAGCCGCTCGCGCATGTCGATGTGCACGTCGGGGTGGCTGCGCAGATATTCGCCGACCACCGGCGGCAGATATTCGGTAATGGCCGTGGTGTTGGCCAGCAGGCGTAGCTGGCCCTTGAGACCCTCGGTGAACTGCTGCAGATCGCCGGTGAGCAATTCGAGCTGCGAGAGGATCACCCGCGCATGCTGCAAGTAGGTCTTGCCGGCGTTGGTCAGCGTCACGCCCTGGGGCGAGCGCTCGAGCAGGCGCATGCCGAGGTTGTCTTCAAGGTTCTTGATGCGGTTGCTGGTGGCGGGCACCGAGAGAAAGGAGCGCTCGGCGCCGCGTGTCAGGCTGCTGGTTTCCGCGATATTGATGAACAAGCGGAAATCGGTGATATCGAAATGCATCGCCATGGTCGAGTACTTCTAGCCAAGTGATGATCCACGGTACTGGCCGGCGGAGGCCCTGCCTAGACGACGTTGGTCGCGCGGCGGCGTCTAGCAACGGCCCGAGCAGCGGATGGCCCGCTGCTCGGAACGCGGCTTACCAGGCCGAAGGTTCGAAGCGAAAACCGTCACCCTGGCGGCGGACGAAGCCGCAGTGCGGCTCGCCGAAATGCACCGGCATGATCAGCGCCTCGCTGTCGGCTGCGCGGTTGAGGAAGCCGAGGCGAGTCTTGCGCGCGATGTCTTCCCAGATGCAGTAGCCGGAGTTGATGTCGGGCCGCACGATCTGCACCGGGCTGTGCAGGATGTCGCCGCAGAAGATGCCTTCCTCGCCGTTGGAGCGCACGCGGAACATCACCTGGCCAGGGCTGTGGCCAGGGGCCGGTTCGACCACCAGGCAATCGGCGATCTCCTGACCGGGCACGGCCATCTGCGCCAGGCCTTCGTTGATGATTGGCATGACGCTGTCGAAGAACGAGTCGCCGAACACGTCGATCACCCCGGCTTCCTTGTTCTTGCCCTGGGCGCAGAAGTCGAAGTCGTCCTTGGGCAGGTAGTAAGTGGCGTTGGGGAAGGTCGGTACCCAGCGGTCGTCCTGCCAGGTGGTATTCCAGCCGACGTGGTCCGAGTGCAGGTGGGTGATGACCACATGGGTAACCTTCTCCGGCGGCGCACCGGCAGCTATCATCCACTCGCGCACCAGGGTGTTGAGCATGTTCATCCGCGGGATGCCGGCTCGCGGCTTGAAGTTGCCCACGCCCGTGTCGACCACGATGATGTTGCTGCCCACGTGAACGATCCAGAACTGGATGGTGACGATCAGCTTGTTCATGTGCGGCACCCAGTGGTTCGGTGCCATCAGGTCACGGTGCTCGTCGAGCACGCTGTTGTCCATCTGCGGAAACAGGAAGGCCGGGTCGTGGGTGGGGCCGGCGTACTCCAGAATTCGGGTGACCTTGATATCTCCGATCATGCGCGATTGCATCATGGCGGTTGTCCTCTTTTTCTTGTAAGTGGCAGCGACCTGGGGCCGCCTGCGTGTACGGATTATGTCGCGTGGCGTACGCGGCCGCTGTTGCGATCTGCTTAAACGCGCCTTAGGGCGCGCTTAACGCCGGCTGAAAGCGCTGCTCAGGCCGCATGCTGGCTGGCGCCGACGCGGTGTTCGGGCTTGGCTATGAAGGTGCGGTAGATATCGGCTCCGCTGCGCCCCTCGAGCACGTAGTCGCATAGCAGGGCGAGCACCAGGCGCGGGCTCTGCAGCGGCATGAAGTGCCCGGAAGCCACCGCCAGCGCCTCGATGTGCGTGGAGAAACTGGCCAGGCGCTCGATCTCCTGCGGCGGTCGCAGGCCATCGTGCTCGCCTGCGACCAGCAGCGTGCGCGCTGGCAGGCGCGGCAGGTCGGTCTCAAGATTCAGCTCGGCGAGCATGGCGAAGGTCGCGGCGAAGCCTTCGGGGTCGGCCGCCAGCCAGCGCTGGCGGAAGGTAGTGAAGACTTCGGCATCGCTGCGCAAAGGCTCCGGCCAGGTTTTCTCCAGTAGCGCCGGCACAAGCTCGCGCAGGCCTTCATGGCGCAGTGTCGCTGCGCGGGCGCGGGTTGCCTCGCGGGCCGCATCCGCCACGCCACAGGCCGGCGCCATACCGATCAGATGGCTACAGCGCTGAGGGTGACAGGCGGCGAAGCGGATAGCGATAGCCGCACCGACCGCCACCCCGGCCAGCGCCACCGGGCCGGTGATGTCCAGAGCATCGAGCAGTGCCGCCAGGTCGGCGACATGGGTGTCGATGTGCAGGTCGTTGAGCACCTTTTCCGATAGCCCCGCGCCACGGGTATCGTAGCGCAGCACTTGCACATCCGCCGGCAACTCGGCGAAGTGCCGGTCCCAGCTTTCCAAGGTGCCGCCCATTTCGTGGATCAGTACCAGGGTCGCGCGCGGCCGGGCCACCTGGCGCAGCTGGTAGCGCAGGACGCAGCCGTTGATTTCGATCCAGTTCATCGTGCGCTCCTCACACTCGTTCGAACAGCGCGGCCATGCCTTGGCCGCCGCCGATGCACATGGTTTCCAGGCCGTAACGGGCGTCGCGGCGCTGCATCTCGTGAAGCAGGGTGGTCATGATGCGGATGCCGGTGGCGCCGATCGGGTGGCCAAGGGAGATGCCCGAGCCGTTGACGTTTACCCGCTCGAGGTCGTCCATCTGCCAGGCGCGCAGCACGGCCAGTGCCTGGGCGGCAAAGGCCTCGTTGACCTCGATCAGATTCATCTCGGCGAGGCTGAGGCCCGTGCGCTCGAACAGCTTGGCCACCGCCGGCACCGGCCCGATGCCCATTCGCGAGGGGTCGCAACCGGCCGCCGCCCAGTCGACCAGGCGTGCCAGTGGCTGCAGGTTGAAGCGCTTGGCATATTCCGGCGAGACTACCAGGCAGCCGGCCGCAGCATCATTCTGCTGGCTGGAGTTGCCGGCCGTGCATACCCCCTCGGGCAGCAGCACGCGCAGGCCGCTCATGCTCTCCAGGCTGGCGTCGGCGCGGATGCCTTCGTCCATCGCGACTGTGATGCTGGTGCCGCGTTTGCCGGGCACGTTCACCGGCACCACCTCCTCGGCGAAGCGGCCGTCGCGCCAAGCGGTTGCGGCGTTGAGGTGGCTGCGCACTGCGAAGCGGTCGGCGTCTTCACGGCTGATGGCGTAGTCGCGGGCGAGGTTTTCGGCTGTCTCCGGCATGCCGGAGATATAGCCAAAACGCTCCACCGGCTGCGAGCGCTCGCGGCCACGCTCCAGACGGTCGTGGAATTTTACGCTGCCGGCGCGTGCGCCCCAGCGCATGTCGGTGCTGTAGTACTCGATATTACTCATGCTTTCCACGCCGACCACCAGCACGGCCTGCGCGCGGCCGGTCTGCACGTGCATGGCGGCATCGGCCAGCGCCTGCAAGCCGGAGCCGCAGCGGCGGTCGAGGGTGTAACCCGGTACCTCGATTGGCAGGCCGGCGGCGAGCGCGGCGTAACGGCCCATGCACGGCGCCTCGCTGGATGCGTAGGACTGCGCGACGATCACTTCGTCGAGCGAAGTCGACGGCACATCGAGGCGCGCCATTAGGGTCTGGATCAGTGTGGCGGCGAGCTGGTCGGCGGACAGTGGGGCGAGACTGCCGCCGAATTTTCCGATGGGCGTGCGCAGGGGCGAAACGATCAACGCGTCTTTCATGGCAGGGAAAACCTTGGGCAGTGGCGAGTTGGGGCCAGCATGGGCAACTGGTCAGGGGGCGGCAATTTCGCATCGCGAAAGCCGGCCTTTCGCATTGCTTAAGCGCTGCCGCCTGATGGGGCTCGCAGCGCATGTTTGCCTGTGCCGAACGGTTGCTTAAGAAAAACACAATACCTCCGTCTCGGGCCGCCTGCGCATGCTTGCTCGCACCGGTGCTTGCCCCGGAAGACATACAAAAACAATCAAGACGGATACCACCACGATGCAAAAAAGCTCCCTCCCGCAGCTCTGCGGTCTGCTCGCATTTCCTCCAATTCTTATGCTGCCGACGTACGCCAGCGCAGACTTCATCGAAGACAGCACGGTCAACCTGGCCATGCGCAACTTTTATTTCAACCGCGACTTCCGAGAAGACGGCGCCGCACAATCCAAGCGCGAGGAGTGGGCGCAAGGCTTCATGTTCAGCGCCAAATCGGGCTACACCGAAGGCCCGGTTGGCTTCGGCGTCGATCTCTACGCCGCCCTGGGCGTGAGGCTGGATTCCTCCGATGCGCGTGCCGGTACCGGGCTACTGCCCAACGCCTATGGCGACGCCGGCCCGGACACCTACAGCGACCTCTCCGGCGTGGCCAAGATGAAGATCTCCGGGACCGAACTCAAGGCCGGTGGTTTCATGCCCAAGTCGCCGGTGCTGCTGTCGAGTGATGCGCGGCTGCTACCGCCGATCTTCAACGGTGCGACGCTGACCTCCACCGATATCCACAACCTGGCGCTCGACATAGGCCGGTTCAACAAGGTCAACTACCGCAATTCCAGCGGTAATCACGATGAAATTCTCGCTGGCAACTACGGCGTGGGTGGCGATCACTTCGACTACTTCGGCGCCATCTATTCCTTCAGCCCGACGCTCAACGCCTCCTACTGGCGCGCCGAGCTGGAAGACGTCTACCAGCAGAACTACTACGGTCTGCAGGCCAGCAGCAAGCCCATGGGCGGCTGGATAGTTGGCGCCAGCCTGGGCTACTTCGATTCATCCGAGAACGGCGCGGCGCGCGCTGGGGACATCGACAACGGTTTGACCTCGCTGCTGCTCTCGGCCAATCACGGCGCGCACACTTTCCGCGTCGGCTATCAGGACAACAGCGGCGACAACCCCTTCCCCTATCTCCTGGACGCCGACGCCAACGTCGCCAATGTAGTGCAGATACTCGACTTCACCCGCGCCGAGGAAACCTCCTGGCAGGTGCGTTACGATATCGACTTCGCCACCTTCGGCGTGCCCGGCCTAACATTCTTCGCCCGCTACCTGCGCGGCGACGGCTACGAAATCGCCGGCGAAAGCGGCAAGGAGTGGGAACGTGACTTGGACCTCAGTTACGTGGTGCAGGACGGCCCGCTGAAGAACCTCGGCATCCGCTGGCGCAACGCCATGGTACGCTCAGACAGCGCCGGCGAACTGGACGAAAATCGCCTGATTCTGTCGTACACCATCCCGCTCAAATGAACCATGGCCGGTGTTCTCAGGAGGCCGGTAACCCAATCGAAGCGCCGGGGTGCGCCCGCACCTCGGTGACTGCAGCCCGCTGCTGCATGTTCCTCACGCTGAATGAACGCCCGACCCCTCACAGGAGCCGGGCGTTTCGTTATGTGCCGGGGCTGAGTGCCTGGCGGTGGGTGCCGGATTCACTGAAGCCCGCAGCTCCATCGATTAGCAAAAAAACCGGCGAACCGGGTTGGGAAAAAACGCTTTGTTCAGTCGGCCCTGGCGAGCAGCTGCCGGGCGCGAGCGATGACCGGTGCGTCGATCATCTGTCCGTCGAGCTGGTAGGCGCCGCTGCCACCTGCCGCGGCGATCACACGGCGTGCCCAGTCCAGTTCGCCGGCGCTGGGGGCGAGGGCGGTGTGTACTGCGGCAACCTGTTTCGGGTGGATGCACAGCATGCCGGCAAAACCCATGTCGCCGGCGTCGCGGGCGAAGCGAGCCAATCCGGGCAGGTCGTGGATATCGGGAAACACGGTGTCTATTGGCGGCGCCAGTTCTGCCAGGCGCGACTGCACGAGCAGGGCGAAGCGCGCCTGATCCAGCAGGCGTTCGGCCGCCGATGTACCGGCTACCAAGCCCAGGTCCAGACTCAGGTCAAGACCGCCGAAGGTCAGGCGTTCGACTCCGGCGACACGGGCAATCTCTGCTACCTCTGTCAGTCCCCGCGCGCTTTCCACGATCGGCATCACCGGCTTGCCGAGCGCAGCGACACGAATCACCTGCGTGGCGGCTTCGGCCTTGGGCAGCAGCACACCGAGCACGCCGGCATGCCGGCACAGCTCCAGGTCGGCGGCATGTTCGGCGTGGCCGGCCATGTTCACCCGCACCCAGACGCGAGCCTCCGGGTTGCTGTCAAGAAAGGTGCGCAGATTGTCCCGCGCCTGGGCCTTGAGAGGCGCCTCGACGGCATCCTCGAAATCGACTATTACCGCGTCGGCACCGGTGGCCAGAGCCTTGGCGAAGCGTTCGGGACGACTGCCCGGAACGAATAGCGCGCTGCGGAGTACGGCGCTCATGTCAGAACGACCGCGGCAGCTCGAGCAGATGCTCGGCCACGTACGACAGGATCAGGTTGGTGGAGATCGGTGCCACCTGGTACAGGCGCGTCTCGCGGAACTTGCGCTCGACGTCGTATTCGTTGGCGAAGCCGAAGCCGCCATGGGTCTGCAGGCAGGCATTGGCCGCCTCCCAGCTGGCCTTGGCCGCCAGGTACTTGGCCATGTTGGCGGCGGCGCCGGCGTTGCGACCGCTGTCGTATTCCTCACAAGCGCGCCAGCGCATCAGGTCGGCCGCCTCGATCTCGATGTGCGCCTCGGCGATGGGAAACTGCACACCCTGGTTCTGCCCGATGGGGCGGCCGAACACCACGCGGTCGCGGGCATAGGCGCTGGCCTTCTCGATGAACCAGCGGCCATCGCCGATGCACTCGGCGGCGATCAGCGTGCGCTCGGCATTGAGCCCGTCGAGGATGTAGCGAAAGCCCTTGCCCTCCTCACCGATCAGGCTGCTGGCCGGAATCTCCAGGTTGTCGAAGAACAGCTCGTTGGTTTCGTGATTGACCATGTTGGCGATCGGTTGCACGGTCAGGCCGTTGCCGATCGCCTCGCGCAGGTCCACCAGGAAGATCGACATGCCTTCGGACTTGCGCTGCACCTCGGCCAGCGGCGTGGTGCGCGCCAGCAGGATCATCAGGTCCGAATGCTGGATGCGCGAGATCCAGACCTTCTGACCGTTGATGACGTACTTGTCGCCCTGCTTCAACGCCGTAGTCTTGATCTTGGTGGTGTCGGTGCCCGTGGTGGGCTCGGTGACACCCATGGACTGCAGGCGCAGCTCGCCGCTGGCCAGCTTCGGCAGGTAGTAACGCTTCTGCTCGTCACTGCCATTCCTGAGCAGGGTGAACATGTTGTACATCTGCCCGTGCACGGTGCCGGAATTGCCGCCGCAACGGTTTACCTCCTCGAGGATCACCGAGGCTTCGGCCAGGCCGAGGCCGGAACCGCCGTACTCTTCCGGGATCATCGCCGACAGCCAGCCGGCCTGGGTCAGCGCCGTGACGAAGGCCTCGGGAAAACCCTTCTCCTCGTCGATCTTGCGCCAGTACTCGGCGGGAAATTCGGCACACAGGGCGCGTACGCCTTCGCGGATGGCGTTCAGTTCTTCACTGTCGCGGTCGATCATAGAGCTTCCTCGGGAAATAGGCGCCTGCCTGCGGCAGACGGAAGTTCATGGGGTTAGTCGAACTGCACGTCGGCGCGCTGGCACAGACCACTGGCGTTGTTCGCCCAGAGCTCGGCATGGCCCGGCTCGGTGTGGCGACCGCCGATCTGGAAGACATCGGGGGCGATCAGTGGGCGCACGCCACGAAAGGCGAAGCGGCGCAGGCGCGCCAGCGGGTTGGCCCGCACGAACGCAGCCAGGCTAAGGGTGGCGGTCAGCGGGCCGTGCACCACCAGGCTGGGATAGCCTTCGGTCTCGGTCACATAGGGCCAGTCGTAATGGATGCGGTGAGCATTGAAGGTGACGGCGGAATAGCGGAACAGCAGCACCGGGTCCGGGCTCACGTTCTCCTGCCAGTCCGCCTGGGCCACGGGCTCGCCGGCGCCGAGCTTGGGCGGCGTTGGCTCGCGGTAGACGATGTCCTGCTCCTCGCGGATGCACAACACGCCGTTCTGTACGTATTCGTGCTGCAGGGTGACGAACAACAGCGAACCGGTGCGGCCGTGCTTTTCCTCGATCTGCTTGATGGTGGTCGTGCGGCAGGCTTCTCCACCCACGCGCAGCGGCTCGAAAAACTCCAGCCGCCCGCCGGCCCACATGCGGTTGCGGCCATGCGCAGGCGGCATGAACCCACCGAGGGCCGGGTGGCCATCTGCGCCAAGACCGCTGCAGTTGATGGGTTCATTGAAGAAGCACCAGTGCCACAACCACGGCAGCTCCTCTCCATGAGCCGGGGCCTGCGCGTTTAAGGTCGCGCCAATGCGCCTGACCAGATTACGGCTCAACTGATCATGCACTTCCTGAGAGCGATCAAGCCATTGTGTCGTATCGAAATCCGCCATGCCTTGCGTCCATTCTGAACTTTTGTCTTGGCCATGATGCAAGGGGGGGCGGCAGGGTGGAATTCGTTTTTGCGGAAGCCGGTTTCAAGGTGACGCTAATACGTACGCATTTGCTGACGTTCGCGCTTGATGACACGGCGTAGATCCGGCGCCATCTCGATCTCGCATGCACAGGTCGATCTCAGGCTCCTTCGGACACTGTATTGCCGGTTTGTTAGTTAGTTATCCCGCCGCCTTTTTCCAGTGGGCGAGGGCTCAGCTTCTCTTCTGTGCTGCCATTGGAAACCTAGGTTTGTGCATCTCTACAGCATTCAGTTTCCGCTTCGTATGCGCACTTCGTGCTTCTAGTTTGATGCAGCTCGCTTTTTTACCCTAAGTAAGAGCTGGGGTAGGTTGCGAGAGGGCCGATTACGGCGTCACTACAAGGCGAGCTCCCGCTGCTGGCGGAATGCTATGGTGTGTGCAAAAGAACCACAAACAGATGCTCTGAAAAGGAGTTCCGCATGAGTCCCAAGCTCTATCTCGTTCTGGTGCTGCTGGCGCTGGGTGCTTACCTTTTCTGGCTGACCCGTGAGCAACTGGCTGCGATGCAGATCAAGAAAAAGGGGGTCGCCTACGGCAAGGCGGTGATGGCCGCCGTTGAAACGCATTACGTTGAGCTGAAAGACAAGTCGGTTTTGCTGGTCGAAGATAAGGGATATCAGGTCGTCGACGACTCGAAGTGGAAAGCTGAGCTCGACAAGTTCATCACTATGGTCGTCCGCCCGAAGGTCGAGGGTTTCATCAGAACCCGGGCCGATCAGGCTGTCTTCCACCAATTCGCCACGACCATGCTTCTCCAACTGTTGGACGGCGATGTGTTCCCCCGTCAGTTCCCAGTCGAAGAGTATGCAGCCGGCGCGATCCAGCCGGCCGGCGAGGCTGAAAAGTTGTTGATCCCGGCCCGCTGGCTTTTCTCGATAGTGTTCGTCGCCGTCGCGGTCTACACCGCCATCCACCAAGGCTGGCTGGGGGGCTTGCTGATGCTGGTTGCCGGCTTGGTGTTCAACCCGCTGACACACCAGAAAATGGTACAGAAAGCACCGTGGTACGACCGATACAATCTCGGAATTTGGGCGATTCTGGGCATCGTGTTACTGGCCAACATCTCCTACTTCCAGCATGCCCAGGCGGTCTACGACGAGAGCCAGGCCCTCCTTGCCGAACAGCAAAAGCAGCGGGCGATTGAGCAGCAGAGAGTTGCCGAGCAGCGTCGCGTGGATACCGAACAGAAAAGGCTGGCGGTAGAGGCTCAAGCCGCCAATGAGTTCGCGGCGAAGCGCTTAGAGGTCCTCGAAAACCTAAGTCGGGCTATCCAAGAAGAGCGATTTTCGGACGCGAAAGCGATCCTGGACAAGTACAGCGCGGTTTCTGATTCTGATCTGGTCGCGCTCAAGGGTGAATACGAACTGAAAAAGGAATTCTTCGAAACCAAGGAGGCCGCTGCCAAGGCCGAGCGGAAGCGCCAGGAGAACTACACCGCTCGCATCCGAGACTACGCGATCGACGAGTACACTTCGGCACAGTATCCGAAGCTCACGGCCAAATATCGAAGCCGGCTAACGGAGATTAAAAACTTCCGCCGCACAGCGGCTGAGCGCGTGATTGACAGCGGCAAATGCGACTACGTCGAGAATGTCCAGCTCAGCGACGAAAGCACGCTGCGATCACTCAAGTTCTTCATTGACTGCGCCAACGAGAACCGGATCTACCTGACCGAGGCTGACCTTAAGAGCGGTGCCGAGGTGCGTACACAGGCAGAAAACTCTTGGGACGAAGGTGAGGCCATTGTTGCGTGTAGGGACATGACGAAACGGAGCGCGACCATTCCGAGCTCGGTCAACTTCCACAGTTTCACTGGTACCAGTGCAACGACCGCCAAGACCACCGGGAACGTCCAGGTGCTTTTAAACTTTGATGCCAAGAACGTTTTTGGTACGGAGATCGGCTACACGGCGAGGTGCATCTTTGAGCCGCGTAAGCAGGGCAGCATCGAGATTTTCTTACGCGAATAACGCTGAGCGGCGAGTGTGCGGGCATTGCAAATGCATTCGGGGGTGACGACGCGCCGCCGTTATGAGCGCTGCTGCCCGGCCGCTTCTGGCCGACAATCGGCATCAGTAGGACCCCCTGTATGAGTACCTGCTGGCTTCGGCGTAGGGGGTACAGTCTGTCCCTGGTAGGGAAAAGCTTCCCAGCCAGAGGAGGAGTTCAGGTCCGGCACCGTGCCAGGGCACGCCTGGCTAGCGTAGGAAGAGTTTCCAGCTCCTGAAAGGCTGGCTGGCCAGGTCGAGGATCAATGGCTTGTTCAATTTCTACGGCGTTCATGTGGGCGGTTCCGGTCATTGCTGCCAAGGCTGCATCTGGGGCCACCATCCATGCAAAGAGGCGGCGGTGGTCGGAATCGATTGGAAGGCAGGCTCATGTGTAGACTTTAAGATGCGGCTGTCTGCAAGGAGACGGGCTTAGGTATATGTGCTTTATGAGCAGGGAGCACAGTGAGCACAGGGACAGCGCAGGAGTGGTGGGGCTTGTAGCGGTTCCCTATGCCGGCTTCCAGTAGGGAGCCGAGGGAGTAATTCCTTCTCTTATGTTCCCGGCGTTCCCTGTGCCGACCCGCTGGAGGAAGCAAGCGCAGACCCCATGAATACGGGCTGATCCCGCTGTTCCCTGCGTTCCCCCACCAAAATAGAACACTGCAACTAGCCAACATGCTCCAAGCGTGCCGGATCAATCCAATAGAGCCCTGGATTGCTGCCGTCCGGGAGCCGCTTCCTGTGCTGCAGCTTGCCTGGCTCCTTCTTGATGATCGCCCCCACAGAGTCCAGTGTGCGCAGCACACGAGTCAGCTCGAAGTCTTGGGTGGCATCCTGAAGGCCGCCGCGAGTGAATAGGTAGATGCGTCCGCTGGCGGTGCGCTCCCAATAGCCCGCGCGGTCACGAACAGCTTCTGCACCTACGGCTGTGGACTGAAAGCGGCTGCCGCCGTGGCGGTCGATGAAATCGGCGATGGCGCGCAGGATCTGCCGATCCTCGCTGGGACCTTCCCCACGCCCGGCCTGCCAGCTTTCAAAGAGCTCCACCATGCTGTTGGTCCCTTCGCCCTCGGTTAGCGGTAGCAAACCGTAGGTTGTGGCGAGCTCCAGCGCCAGAGCGAGGATCGCAAAATTCCTTGCTACGCGAGCAGCCTGGCTGGAGGTCGGGTGAAAGCGCTTCTGGATCGTATCCAGCAGGTCTGGCAGCTTTTCCGTATCGCCATGCTCGATCAGTCGCCGTACGAATGCTGGACCGGCGTGGCCATAGTGAACCCCGCTGGCCTTCTGGCGTGCATCGGACAGAGCCTGTCCACTGAGGTGATTGTGGAGGTTGTCCCAAGCACCGTAAGTTCGCCCTGCCGAAACCGTTACCAGACGAACTTCCTGACCGGCGCGGACAGGCTTTCCCGCCTCGCGCATCTTGGTTTCGAGCGTTATCTCACCACTCGACAGCAATATCGCTAGCCACCGGCGGATCTTGCGTGCAGCGCCGGTGGGCTCAGCACGCTGTTTCCCGACTCCATCCACGATGGCATATACCACCTCGCCCACGATGGCCGGATTGGCCTGTCCCAGCTCGTCGAGCGGCACAAGGCAATCGTTTCGCAGAGCAGATAGACCCTCCAAGCCGCTGCCTGAAGCAGCCCACTTCCGCATGAATTTGTTTCCGTGCCCCCAGACCGAAGCGGCACACATCACGATGGTGGTTTTTCCGTTGGAACTGTCCCAGAGCAGGTGAAAGCCGCACCCTGAGTAAACTCGTAGAGGCGCTAGCAGCGTGCCCGCAAGTGACGCGCCAATGCCCAACTGAAAAAGTGGATTGCCCGGCAGGATTGCGCTGATGGACTGCTGCCAGCCTTCTAGTGTGCCGGCTTTGCCGTACTCACCATTCGACGAGCTTTCGGACTGAAAAATCGCATCACCCGTGCCGACGCTTTCGAGCGGGGTGACGAAAAGCTTATCGCCGAGCCAACCCGTTGTTGCGGTGGAGATGACCCGGCTCTGCGGGTGCTGGCTGGCGATGTAACTCACGATTTCTCGTTGTTGAGAGTGGTCGATTTTGAGCCCCCGATTGAACAGGGTAGAAACGATCCGCTCCGGCCGGCCAGCAAGAAGCTCGGAGGGCAAGGCCCACGAAAGCTCTTTGCCATCCAAATTAGTAAAACGGAGCAACCGGCCGTAACCTTCGCTGCACGTTGAGTTGCGGGTAATCGCGTCCACATGCAACGGGCCGCACAGCCATTCGTGGCGGGCGGTTTCTTCACCCTCTTCTGTCCTGGTGCTGTAGTGCATCCAGACACCTGGATAGAACCGCTGTCCGTTATAGGTGATCTCAGTGTCGTGCACGCTGTAGCCGTTTTTTGGAATAGCGATTTTTGTAGCTGCCGGGGCCAGCGGGGTGACGTTAATAGTCGCGCAGGATCGTGTCTTGGGCTGTTTCTCTGAGGCGTTCATACCGTATTCCTCATTTTTCGCGCGCAAGGGAGCCCGCAAAGCCATAAATGACTGGCTTCGATAGAAAAAAGATTGGGACGGCCCTCTAGACCGCAGTGGCTCGATTAGAGGGCGAGGCGGGCGTCAGGCTTCGAGCGTGAGGAAGTGTTCCACGTCCCTGCGCAACCACAAAAGGCGCCGCCCAAAGTGGCGTGGTTGCGGAAAACCGGGGTTCTGTCGCATACGCCAGAGGGTCGTGCTGCTGCAGCGCAGCAGCTGACAGAGCTCGGCGCTAGTCAGGAAGATTTCGTGTGGCATGGCAGGTGCTCCTCGTGATGTGTAGAAACACTGTGCCGTTCTGTGAAAGCTTTTTGGGCTGGAATTCGACCACATTGTTGTAGGTTTAGGATTTCGCCACGATAGCTCAGAGAAGCGCCTCAATTTGTCGAACGAGGGATAGCGTCGGGGGATGTGTTGAGCAAAGTGTTGAGCAGAAACGAAAAAGGCCCACCTTGCGGTGAGCCTAAGTCGTTGATTTCTATGGTGCCGGCACCAGGAGTCGAACCCGGGACCTACTGATTACAAGTCAGTTGCTCTACCAGCTGAGCTATACCGGCATTTGAGGGTCGCCATTATATCCATTGCGCGCGGCGAGTAAACCGTTTGGTTACGGTGACTTGCAGTGGCTTATTCAGGCCGCTTCACATTCTGCGCGGGCGCGTCGAGTTCGGCGAGCAAGAGCAGGTTGCGCGGCGTCAGTTGGCTGGGGCAGAAGGTGCCCAGGCGAACGCGGTAGCCCTGTTCTTCCAGCAGTAATGCTCGGTCGAGCAACAGCCAGAGTTCGAGCGGGCGGCGGAACAGGCCGCGCACCAGTTCCAGGTTGCGAACTTCGGCTAGGCGCTGCCAGCCTGTGCGCTCCAGTGCCGGCCAGTCCTCGTCACCGGGCGCGGGTAGTTGCTTGAGCGTGGCGAGGTCGCGGCAGTAGTCGGCGAAGTCTTTCTTCAGCCAGGCGCCGGGCAGCGACGGGGTCGGCAGGTATTCGTCCTGCTGGCGCAGGTGGCGCTGCAGGATGTCGAAGCCCAGGCGCCAGGCCATGGACTGGTCGCGGTTGCGCCGTTCGCGTGCGCCCGCGGTGACGGTTTCGCTCAAGGGCAAACCGAGGTCATCGCGCGTGAGCTGCAAGGACGAAGCGCCGGCTGTCTGTGACAGTGGGATGTAGTGCTCATCGGTGATGCGGTTGTAGCAGCAGGGTGCCACCGCAAGCTGGCGGCATTGTTTGGCGACGGCCAGTTGCAGCAGGCGAACATGCAGGTCGCCGCAGGCATGCAGGGCGACTGGCGTATGCGTGGCGTGCAGCTGGTCCCCAGCATCGGAAGCCAGCACATCCTGGCAGCGGTGCGTCGCGTCGACGCCGAGTCGTTCGCTCAGCTTGTCGCCGGCGTTGACCAGCGCTTCGTCCCACTCAAGGCAGGTCAGTGCGGCGCCGTTTCTGGCCAGATGCCGGCCGAGATGACCTTTGCCGGAGCACCAGTCGAGCCAGTGCCGCGGCCTTTCGCGAAAGTGCAGGCGCGCGCCGAACGCCTGGATCTGCAGCGATTTGCGTCCCGGTATGTCGAGGTTCTGGCGATGAGCCACAGCCGGCGGCTCGCTTGCGGGCAGTTCGTCGATCTGGCTCAGCTCGCAGGCGATCGCAGCCAGCTGCGGGAAAGGTGCCGGTGCGGCGAGTTCGCCTGGCTGGTTGTGCGCGGCTTCGGCGTCGGCCAGTGAGCGTGCTCGCAGCCAGGCGGCTAGTTCCGGGTAGTCCTTTTCCCACGGCAGGCTTCGGCAAACGAATGGGCGTGGGCGCCAGAGAGCCTGGTGCTCGCTCAGGAAACGGTCGAGTGCCTGGAAGCGTTCGAGCAGAGAAGGGGAGGCTGTCATCGGCGGGCAGGCGTTCGGGCGGGAGCCGATTGTAGCGGGATGCTGCGGTAGGAAGCACAACGCCCGTCGAGGGACGGGCGTTGCAGCTGCAGTTACTGGCCGTAGACCTGTTCCGGTAGCCAGGTAACGAGCCCGGGCCACATGTAGGCCACCACCAGCATGCCGATCTGGATCAGGATGAACGGCAGCACGCCCTTGTACATCACACTGGTCGGTACGCTGCGGGGTGTGACGCCGCGCAGGTAGAACAGCGAGAAGCCGAAGGGAGGGGTGAGGAACGAGGTCTGCAGGTTGATGGCGAACATCACGCCGAGCCAGACCGGGTCCAGGCCCATGGCCAGCAGGATCGGGCCGACGATGGGCACCACCACGAAGATGATCTCGATGAAATCGAGAATGAAGCCCAGCAGGAAGATGACCAGCATCACCACCAGGAAGGCGCCGAGCACACCGCCAGGCAGCGAATGCAGGGCATCTTCGATCAGCGCTTCACCGCCAAAGCCGCGGAACACCAGGGAGAACAGCGACGCACCGATGAGGATGAGGAACACCATGGAGGTGATTTCGGTGGTGCCGAAGGCTACCTGCTTGAGCTGGGCGAAATTCAGCTGGCCCTTGGCGATCGACAGCAAGGTCGCGCCCAGGGCACCGATCGCAGCAGCCTCGGTCGGTGTGGCGTAACCGGCGAGAATCGAGCCGAGCACTGCGGTGATCAGCGCCAGCGGTGGCAGCAGCGCACCGATCAGCTTGCCCCATTCGATCGGCCCCAGTTCTTCCTGCGGCAAGGCGGGCAGCTTCTTCGGCTGGAAGATCGCTACCGCGATGAGGTAGAGGATGTACATGCCAACCAGCACGAGGCCCGGAATCAGCGCGCCGACGAACAGGTCGCCGACCGACACGGTCTTCGGCGAGAAGATGCCCATCTTCAGCTGTGCCTGCTGGAAGGCGCTGGACATCACATCGCCGAGCAGGACCAGGATGATCGAGGGTGGAATGATCTGACCGAGGGTGCCGGTGGCGGCGAGGGTGCCGGTAGCGATCGCCGGGTCGTAGCCGCGACGCAGCATCGTCGGCAGTGCCAGCAGGCCCATGGTGACCACGGTGGCGCCGACGATACCGGTGCTGGCCGCAAGCAGCGCGCCGACCACGCAGACCGAAATCGCCAGGCCGCCACGCATGGTGCCGAACAGCCGCGACATCGATTCCAGCAGGTCTTCGGCGACGCGCGATTTCTCCAGCATCACGCCCATGAAAACGAACAGCGGTACCGCCAGCATCGTCTGGTTGTTCATGATGCCGAAGATGCGGTTCGGCAACGCGTGCAGATAACCCACGTCGAACGAGCCGGTGACCACGCCGATGCCGGCGAACAGGAGCGCCATGCCGCCAAGGGTAAAGGCGACCGGGTACCCGGACATCAGGGCGAAGCAGATGCTGATGAACAGCAGGATGGCCATGATCTCACCCATGCTCCACCTCCTGCTCTGCTTCAGGCAAACGACCGGCCAGGCGGTAGCCGGCCTTGATCAGGTCGGAAAGGCCCTGCAGGGCGAGGCTGCCGACCAGCAGCAGGATGATGCTCTTCTGCAGGTAGACGAACTTCAGCCCGCCCGACTCGTTGGAACCTTCGTGAGTCGCCCAGGAACTGGTGACGTAATCCCAGCTGTTCCAGCCGAGGAACAGGCAGACCGGCAGCAGAAAGAGCAGGTGGCCAAGACCGTCGACGACGGTCTGCCTGCGACTGCTGAACTTCTGATAGAAGATGTCGACGCGAACGTGGCCGTTGCGCTGCAGGGTCCAGGCGGCGGCGCCCATGAACACCAGCGCATGGCCGTACATTACCGCTTCCTGCAGGGCGATGGCGCCGATGCCGAAACCGTAGCGCAGGACCACCACGACGGCGGTACCGATGACAAGAAACAGGGTGATCCAGGCACAGAGCTGGCCGAGGCGCATGTTGAACGCATCGATGAGACCAGCCACGCGCAGCAGGGGCGGGGGGCTCTGGGACATTTGTAGTCCTTCTTAGGAGACGCAAGGTTGGCGGGAGAGGGCGATTCTTGCAGTACTGGCGTCTTGCAGCAATCGGCCTACGACTTTTAGCTTATGCGCTAGGCTTGAGGCGCCGGAGGCTCTAATGTTAGTCGAGCCCGGAGTGGCGGATGCATTTCCGGCGCAGGTTTCGCCGTACGAGTCAGCGGTCAGCCTGACTCAGGGACTCGAAACGGAACGAAAGGCGCAAGGCGGTCCGGCAAAAAGCGTAGCCTTGCCGTTGCGCAATAAGAACAAATAACAAGGAGTAACCTCATGAAACGTCGTGACATTCTCACCGCCGCTGGCGTAGGCCTGGCGGCAACCGCTCTGGCTGGCTGCAATGACAAGAGCGAGAAGCCGGCAGCGGGCGAAAGCAAGCAGGCCAGCGAACAGCAGACATTCAACTGGAAGATGGTCACCTCCTGGCCGAAGAACTTCCCTGGCGTAGGCGTCGGTGCCGAGCGCTTCGCCAATCTGGTCAACGAAATGAGCGGTGGCCGGCTGAAGGTCAAGGTCTATGCCGCCGGCGAGCTGGTCCCGGCGCTGGAAGTGTTCGACGCGGTATCGCGCGGCACCGCCGAAATGGGTCATGGCGCACCTTACTACTGGAAAGGCAAGGTCCCGGCCGCGCAGTTCTTCTGCGCCCTGCCGTTCGGCCCGAACGCGCAGGAAATGAATGCCTGGCTGCATCGTGGCGGCGGCATGCAGCTGTGGGAAGAGGTCTACAAGCCCTACGGCGTACTGCCGATGGCCTGTGGCGCCACCGGCGTACAGACCGCCGGCTGGTTCAACAAGGAAATCAATTCGGTCGACGACTTCAAGGGTCTGAAGATGCGTACCCCGGGCCTGGGCGGCGAAGTGCTGACCAAGATGGGCGGTACCGTGGTGAACATGCCGGCTGGCGAGATCTTCACCGCCCTGCAGACCGGCGCGATCGACGCCACCGAGTGGATCGGCCCGTACAACGATCTGGCCCTGGGCCTGCACAAGGCTTCCAAGTACTACTACACCCCGGGCTGGCAGGAGCCGAACGTCACCTTCGAGCTGGACGTGAATCTCAAGGCCTGGGAAACCCTGCCGGATGATTTGAAGGCCATCGTTCGTGCCGCGGCGCGTGACGTCAACGGCGACATGCTCGATGACTACAACGCCAAGAACATGGAAGCGCTGGAGCAACTGCGCGAGCAGGGCGTCGAAGTACGCCGCCTGCCGGACGAAGTGCTGTCCCGCCTGAAGGAAGTGGCGGCTGAAGTGGTCGACGCCTCCGCCAACGCCGATCCGGTGGCGGCCAAGGTGTGGGAGCAACAGAGTGCCTATCTCAAGCGGTTGTATGAATACGCCGAGCTGAACGAGAAGGACATCTACAACATCCGCGGCTGATAGCTACCCCGAGTGCGAAAACGCCACACCGGCAACGGTGTGGCGTTTTTTTGCGCCGAGCTTCGCGCGATGGAGGCCCGGTCAGCCTTCCAGCGTCGCGTTCAGGCTGATGCGAGCGTTGAGTACCTTGGACACCGGGCAGCCTTCCTTCGCCTGATTGGCGATCTGCTGGAACTGCGCGTCATCCGCACCCGGAATCCGCGCCTTGAGGGTGAGATCGATCGCCGTGATGCTGAAGCCTTCGCCATCCTTGTCGAGTGTGACCTCGGCGCGGGTGTCGATGCGTTCGGCGGTCAGCCCGGCCTGGCCCAGCATCATCGACAGGGCCATCGAGAAGCAGCCGGCATGGGCCGCGCCGATCAGCTCTTCCGGATTGGTCCCCGGCGTGTCTTCGAAGCGAGTGTTGAAGCCGTAGGGGTTATCCTTCAGTGCACCGCTCTGAGTGCTGATGGTGCCCTTGCCGTCTTTCAGGCCGCCTTGCCAGACGGCGGAAGCGCTCTTCTTCATGAACTGACCTCGAATGAATGAATGCGTGAATGGGTTCAGCGTGCCGCTATTGAAGCTGTTCGGCCGCGAGGATCGCGCTGGCCAGCTCCATGTCGGTGGCTTCCAGCTGCGGCTGCTCGCTGCGCAGTTGCTGCAGCATGGCTTCCAGATACGGGCCGCGGATCTCGCCGTTACTGGCCACGAAGCTGCCTGCATCCTCGCGCGCAGGTATCACCAGCTTGTCGTCCTTGAAGGTCATGTAGGTGGATGCTGTGGTCGCACCCGAGGAGAGAATGTCGCGGACCAGGCCATCGGCTACGGCGCTGCCAACCGGCACCAACGCCAGGGTGAACGCTGCGAAAAGTGTCTTGCGCATGAGCGGAAACCTCCTTGCTATCGTTCTTCTGAGAGTGCGATGGGCGAAGGAGAGTTCCGGTTGCCGCTAGTCGCGCCCGTCGATCAGGCGCCGGATGCGGGCGGCTAGGATGTCGATGCTGAACGGTTTGGCGAGGATATCCATGCCGGGGGCGAGGAAGTCGTTACGCATCTCGTCGTCCGGTACGTAGCCGGTGATGAACAGCACCTTCAGTTCGGGGCGGTGCTGTCGCGCGCTTTCCACCAGCTGCCGTCCGTTCAGGCCGGGCAGGCCGAAATCGGTGACCAGCAGATCGAGGCGCTGATCGCCGTGCAGGTAGGGCAGCGCGCCATTCGCATCGACCGCTTCCAGCACCTGGTAGCCCAGCTCCTGCAGCACCTCCACGACGAGCATGCGCACGGCGGCCTCGTCCTCCACCACCAGCACGATCTCCCCGTTCGTCGCGCTGGGCACCTCCGTCGATTGCGACGCTGCAGGCGGTAGCTCGTCCTGGGCCTCGTTGCGCGGCAGGTAGAGGATGACCTGCGTACCTTCGCCCAGCGTGCTGTCGATGCGCACATGACCACCGGTCTGCTTGGCGAAGCCGTAGACCATCGACAGGCCTAGGCCGGTGCCCTGGCCGATGGGTTTGGTGGTGAAGAATGGATCGAATGCCTTGGCGATGGTCTGAGCCGACATGCCGGAGCCGTTGTCGGTGACGCTCAGCACCACGTAGTCGCCCGGTTCGGGGGCGTCCGGCTGGCGCTGTTGGATCCGTACATTGCGCGTGTTCACCCCGAGGCGTCCGCCATCGGGCATGGCATCCCGGGCATTGATCACCAGGTTGAGCAGGGCGTTTTCCAGTTGGTGGCCGTCGGTGTAAGCGAGCCAGGCATCTGCCTGCAGCTCGACTTCCAGACGGATGTGCTCGCCCATGGTGCGACGCAGCATGTCCTCCATCGACACCACCAGCAGGTTCACGTCGACCGGTTTGGGGTCCAGCGACTGGCGACGGGCAAAGGCCAGCAGGCGATGGGTCAGCGCCGCGGCACGGTTGGCCGAGGTGGTCGCGGCGTCGATGTAGCGGTCGAGATCGCCGGTATTGCCGCCGGCAACACGCCGCTGGATCAGGTCGAGCGCGCCGAGCACGCCGGTCAGCATGTTGTTGAAGTCGTGCGCCAGGCCGCCGGTGAGTTGCCCGATGGCTTCCATCTTCTGCGCGTGGCGCAGCGCTTCTTCGGCGCGCTCGCGTTCGGCCATCTCGATGTGCAGCCGGCTGTTGATCGCCGCCAGCTCGCGGGTACGTTCGGCAACCCGGCGCTCGAGGCTGTCGTTGAGTTCGCGCAGCGCCTCTTCGGCGGCAACCTGGGCAGTGACGTCAGTATTGGTGCCGAACCAGTGGGTAACCTGGCCGAAGTCGTCGCGAATCGGCAGCGCGCGGGAGAGGAACCAGCGGTACTTGCCGTCCTTGCCGCGCAACGGAAAGGTTTCTTCCCAGATCGAGCCGATGGCAAAGGCGCGCTTCATCGAGGCGCTGACCCGCTCATGATGGTCCGGGTGGTTCACCGTGCGCCAGCCAAGGGCGCGCATGGCTTCGTCGGTGGTGCCGGTGTAGTCGTACCAGCGCTTGTTGTACCAGTAGATGTGGCCGCTCGGGTCGGCCATCCAGGCGAACTGGCTCATGTTGTCGGCGAGGGTGCGGAACTGCTCTTCGCTCTCCCGCAATGCGCGTTCGGCGCGCATGCGCTCATCGGCGGTCCAGGCGCGGTCGGCGACTTCGCGGATGAACGAGATGTCGTCGTCGAGCCAGGCGCGCGGCTGTTCTTCGAGCAGCATCATCACGGCGGAAATGCGGCCCTGCTCGAACAGCGGTACGCAGACGATGCTGCGGATCTGGCTTTCGGCGAAGTTTTCCGCATGGCTGGCGGTGCGGGCGTCGTGCAGCACGTCTTCGATCACGACCAGTTCGTTTTCCTGCAGATCGTAGAAGAAGTCCCCGTAATCGGCGAAATGCACCACTTCGCTGCTGCTGTCCGAACTGCCGTCGCTCCAGTAGCGCTCGATGGTGGCGCTCTGGCTCGGTGCATCGACACTGGCGAACAGCACGCGGGAAACACCGATGGTGCGGCCGATCACGCTCACCGCGGCATGCGCAATGGTCTGGCTGTCGTGCTGCTCGCGCAGCAGGTCGCCCAGTTCGATCAGCGCGGTCTGACGCTGTTCGGCCTGCTGGCGATCCTTGATCTGCTCTTCGAGCATCTCGTTCATGCGCAGCATGCGTTCGGCAGCGTTGCGTTCGGCGGTGATGTTGCGCGCGGTACCGAGGATGCGCACCTTGCCGCTGGAATCGACGAGCCGGCGGCCACGATTGGCGAGCCAGACGAACTCGCCGATGCGGGTATCGAAGATGCGGTAGTCGAGCTGGAACTCGCCGTCGCCACGTCCCGCCAGGGTCTCGCCCAGCGCCTTGAGCAGCACGCTGCGGTCGCCCGGATGGATCCGCGCAAGAATCTCGTGCACACCCAGCCCCGGCTCATCCGGCGCCAGCCCGGCCATGGCCTTGAGTTGTGCGTCCCAGTGCAGCGAATGATGGCTGTCGCGGTATTCCCAGACGCCGATCGAGGCGATCTCGTTGGCGAGGCTGATGCGCTGCTCGGCTTCGCGCAGGGCCTTGCTGGCCCGCATGCGCTCGGCCGCGGCACGGATGCGCTCCAGCACCTCGCGCGCCAGGCCTATGTCATCCGGGCTCCACGGCAGCGGCTGGCTGCGGATGAACATGAGCAGCGCGGGCTGGGTGCCGGACTCGACACCTGGCAGCTCGGTGAACAGGACCGAGCGGGCGGCCAGATGTTGCAGCAGCGAGTCACTGCCTGACGTGTCTTCCTCGAGCACGACCAGGTTTTCGTCTGGCAGGCGGTCGATGAAACCGGCAGCGTCCGCTTCCAGGCTATGACGCCCTATCCGGCTCGGAGCATCCACAGCCAGCCATTCCTGTTTCACGGCCAGCGTGCCGTCCTTCACGGTCCCCCAGGCGATGCAGTCACAGTGCGTCAGCCGGGCCAGGCGCTCGTCGAGTACGCAGCAGACATCGACCCGCTCGCTGCAAGCCTGCAGGCAATCGCTCAGTTCGAGAAGAAAGGCCTGCAATGCCTGGTGCTGGGTGCGCTCACTGATGTCGCTGAAGGTGCAGATGGCGCCCTGCAGCTCGCCGTCGCGGTAGATCGGCGCGACCCGGTATTCCACCGGCAGGCTGCTGCCGTCGACGCGGAAGAACAGTTCGTGCTCGACGTGGCGTGGTTCGCCGGTCGTGGCGGTGTGCTGGATAGGGCAGTCCTGCACCGGGTAGGGGCTGCCGTCCGGATGGCTGTGATGGATCACATGGTGCAGCTGGCGGCCTAGCACTTCCTCGCGGCTGGCGAAGCCCAGCAGGTTGAGGAAGGCATCGTTGCACAGGGTGACCATGCCGCCGCGGTCGATGGAGTAGAAACCTTCGTTGGCCGAATCCAGCAACAGGCGGGTGAAGGCTTCGCTCTCCAGCCGCTGCATCTCCGAGCGCCGGCGGCTGTCGACGTCCTGGGCCACGCAGACCCAGTGCAGCAATTGTCCGTCGGCATCGTAGATCGGTGCAGCGCTGACCTGGAACCAACGCGGCTGGCCATCGATGTCGCGCAGGCGCAGTTCGAGCTTGAACGGTAGTTGGCGTTGCAGCGCGGCCTGCCATTGTTCGGCCGTACGCTGGCGATCGTTCGCGGAGACTGCGACAAGCCAGCCGTCGCCACGTGATTGCTGCTCGTCCAGGCCGGTGAATTCGCACCAGTAGCTGTTGCAATAGCTCAGGCTGCCATCGGCATCGCATTGCCAAACCACCTGTGGGCTGAGGTCGACCAGCGTGCGGTAGCGCTCCTCCATTTCCCGGGCGAAGCTCTGCTGCAGACGCGCTTCGGTCAAATCGCGGAGGATTTTGACGAAGCCCTGCGGCTTGCCATCGTGCAAAAGCGGGGTAAGCACTCCGCTGGCCCAGAATCGGGAACCGTCCTTGCGCTGGTGCCAGCGTTCATCGATGGCGCTGCCTTTCTCGCTTGCCGTGCGCATTTCCTGCTCAGGCGCGTGTTGTGCGCAATCCTCTTCGGTGAAGATGCGGGCGAGCGGCTGGCCAATCATCTCTTTGGCAGTCCAGCCGAGCATGCGCTGCGCACCGCTGTTCCAGCTGGTGATGCACCCGCGAGGGTCGCTGGCGAGAATGGCGTAGTCCTGGGCGCTGTCGATGATCTGGCGGCTGCGCGCGTCTTCGCCGCGCAAGCGCCGCAGTTCCAGCAGCGCCATGACCTGGCGTGCCACTGCCTGCAGTTGCGCACCCTGACGTGGCGAGAGCTCGCGTGGCTGGCGGTCGCAGACGCACAGCGTACCCAGCGGCAGGCCGTCGTCGTCGCGCAGGATCGCCGCGGCATAGAAGCGAGCGGGCTCGCCTGCGGCGAGACGTGGCATTTCCACGGGCGCGCTGAGCTCGCCGCTTTGCCTGGTGATCAGCGGCTCGGATTGCAGGATCGCGCGGGCACAAAGCGAGCGCGCGAGCGGAACGGGTTCGCGCTGGAGCGCGAATGCGCCCTTGCAGTACTGGTACTGGTCATCGATGAAATGGATCGCCGCCGCCGGACAGGCACAGAGGTCCGCAGCCATGGCGGCAAGCTCATCCAGCTCCGCGTCGCACGAGGCGTCGAGCGCGGCATAACGAGCCAATGCGATCAGCCGTTCAGCTTCATTCCAGGTCGCTGTGAGGGCGCTGTGTTCGGCGTTCAAGGTGTCCTGCTCGGCTATCCATGGCACTGAGTAATTCAGACGGGTCTGTCAGTCGACCACCCTTCAGCGGCGGGTGTGTCGAGCGGTCAGCAAAAGACTACGCCGAGCCTGCTTGGTTCAGGCAGCAGGCGACGAAACTCCCGACGAACGGAACGCCTCGCGGGTGCCCGCACTGGGTCGTCAGCGTTGCGCTAACGCGCCGCGTCCAGCGCCCTGAGGAGCGCGGCATCGCGCTGGTAAATGTCCGGGCGATAGCGCAGCTGGCCGGTGTCGTCGATGGCCGCGGTCCAGTAGGCCATCAGGATCGGCGTGCGGCGCGCCAGGCGGTACTCGTGGGTCTTGCCGGTCTGCAGCAGTCTGGCGACGGTCTCGCGCTCGTCTTCGTCGAGTAGCAGATCGACCAGCTGCAGCGCCCCTTCGACGCGCACGCAGCCGGAGCTGAGGGCACGCTCGCTGAGATCGAACAGCGGCTTGCTCGGCGTATCGTGCAGGTACACCGAGAACGGGTTGGTGAAGCGGATCGCCACCTGTCCGAGCGGATTGGCCGGACCTGCCTCCTGGCGCAGCATGATGTTGCGCGGTGCATGCCAATCGATGCTGGCCGGGTCCAGGTCGTTGCCCTGGGCATCGAGCACGCGCATCCCGTGACGCGCGAGGTAGCCGGCGTCCTCGCGGATCAACGGCAGCTTGTCCTGCTGCAGGATGGTCGGAGGTACGGTCCAGGTGGGGTTGAGCGTGAGTCGGGTGATCTGCGATTTCAGCGGCGGCGTCTGCCGCGCCTGGCGGCCGACCTGGGTGCGCGTCTGCCAGAACGGGCAGCTGTCGCGGTAGTAGATCAGCCGTGCGCCGGCGATATCCACCAGCAGCGATTGCGGCTCGAGGTCACGGCTGATCCAGCGCAGGCGCTCCAGATTGATACGCACCTGATCGAGACGGCTGGCCGGGCTGACGTTCAATGCAGCCAGAGTGCCGGCGCCGATCACGCCGTCGGCTTCCAGACCATGTCGCGTCTGAAAGCGGCGCACCGCCTCGACCAGCTCGTCGTCGTAGCGCGGCTCCAGCGCCGCCGTACTGGCGGCGCCGGCGAGCAGCATTTCGCGCAGCAGCGGCACACGTTCATCGCTCATTCCGGGTCGCAGCGTCGTGCCGTCCGGCAATGGCCGCCAGGCGGGCAGCGGTGCCAGGCGCAACCGCGCATAGGCGGCGCGCAAGTCGCGGTACAGCGCAAGGGCCGGGCGGGCGCGCTCGAAGGCCTGCGGCAGATCGGTAAGGCCCTGCACGGCGATCTGCAGCAATTGCTGGCTATCGTCGCGCTCCGCGGCGTCGGGGCTGCGCCAGATCGGCTCGACATCGGCCTGGCGCAGGCGGCCACGGGCCAGATGGTGCAGCGCTTCCAGATAGGCGTGGCTGGTGAGGATGTCAGCGCATTCGCGATGCAGCGGCGCGGTCGAAGACTGATAGAGCTGCTCGCGTATGCGCGCCGGCTGATACTGCGCCGGGTCCAGACCGTCATCGGCCAGTTGCGCGAGCTGCTGCAGCAAGCCGTCGAGCGTCGCATAGGAATTCCACACCGGTTGGTGATGCACGGCTGCATAGAATGCCGACAGTCGCTGCAGCGCCTCTGGCTCCGGCCTGTCCGGGATCGCCGTGCAGCGCTCTGGCAGGTTTTTCAGCACGGTTTCGAGCGGCGTGGGCGGCGCGACGAGCGGCTCTGCCGAGGCCGCGAGCGGGGCGAGGCAGAGCCAGACGGCAAGACGAAATGCACATTTTTTGAACAATTTATCGCTCCAGGCCATTCCCGTGACTGCTAGACTGCGCGCCTGTAGGGCCGCCGTTCCGGTGTCTGCCGGCATTCTTTCGGGCCTATAAAAACATATCCTGCTGGGCATTGGGCGCACGTTCGTCCCGCCCGGCTTTGTTGCGCTGCTGCTGTGTTCGGCAGCGAGTATGCGGCGCCGGTCAGACAGGAAGTCGTCAGGCCGGGCCCGACGAGGTTGCTTGCTCGATGATGTCCATGCTTCGACGTGCCTGCCTGGCGGCGGGACTTTTCGTTCTCGCTTCGCCTGTCTGGGCGGCCGGTGCAACCTATCAGCCGATGGTCGACAGCCTGGCCCGATTGGCGCCCACGCTCGATCGCCAGGTTCTGACCCACGCCGTCGCGGCCATGCAATGCGCCGTCAACAACGGTGCAAGTGCTGCCCAGCGTCTGGCGGTGATCGATTTTTCGCTGCCTTCCAGCGAACGCCGTCTGTGGATCTTCGACCTGGAAAAGGAGGAGCTGTTGCTCGAGGACCTGGTCGCCCATGGCCAGAAGTCCGGCGACAACCACGCCACGCAGTTCTCCAATACGGTTGGCAGTCACCAGTCCAGCATCGGTCTGTTCCGCACTGCCGAAAGCTACAGCGGCAAGCATGGCTACTCGCTGCGCATGGACGGATTGGAGCCGGGAATCAATGACCGCGCCCGCGAGCGCGCCATCGTCATCCACCCGGCGGCTTACGTGAATCCTTCCTGGATCGCCACCCAGGGCCGCATCGGCCGCAGCCAGGGCTGCCCGGCGGTACGGCCTGAGGTGGCGCGGATGGTGGTCGATAGCCTCAAGGGCGGCCAGTTCATGTTCTCCTGGTACCCCGACCAGCAATGGCTGCAATCCTCGGCGTATCTCAACTGCAAGCCCAACCAGGTGGCGACCATTCTCGCTGCACGTTCGGGCGGCTGATGCAGCATTCGGATCGTCGCAAGGGTCGGCGTCATCGGCGCGACTGCGGGCACTGACGCAGGTGCGGTCCGAGCTGGCGTAGGGTGGATCACGCTTCACCGATCCACCGGACGGAGTTGTGGTGGATGTAAAAAGCGACATCCACCCTACAAACGCCTCGAGCCTCCGGCTATTTCTGCTCGCTCTGCGGCGTCACCCGCAGCACTTCCTCCACGGTGGTCAGGCCGGCGGCGATCTTCTGGGCGCCTGAGAGGCGCAGGCTGCGCATGCCGTCCTTGAAGGCCTGGCGGCGCAGGGCGACGATGTCGGTGTCGGCGGTGATCAGCGGCTTGATCGCGTCGTTCAGCAGCATGATCTCGTAGACCCCGGCGCGACCGCGGAAACCGGTGTCGCGGCATTCCAGGCAGCCTACCGCCCGTTGCGCAGTGGTGGGCAGCGGGGCGTTCCAGGGCTTGGTCAATGCGCTCCAGTCGTCTGCATCCAGCTGCATCGGCGCCTTGCAGTGCGGGCACAGCGTGCGCACCAGGCGCTGGGCCATGACGCCGAGCAGTGTGGCCTTGAGCAGGTAGTGCGGCACGCCCAGTTCCAGCAGGCGGGTGATCGCGCTGGGGGCATCGTTGGTGTGCAGGGTGGAGAGCACCAGGTGGCCGGTCAGTGCGGCCTGGATGGCCATCTCGGCGGTTTCCAGGTCGCGGATCTCGCCGACCATGATGATGTCCGGGTCCTGACGCATCAGCGCGCGCACGCCGCTGGCGAAGGTCAGGTCGATGTTGTGCTGCACCTGCATCTGGTTGAAGGCGCCTTCGATCATCTCGATCGGGTCCTCGATGGTGCAGACGTTCACCTCGGGCGTCGCCAGCTGCTTGAGCGTGGTGTAGAGCGTGGTGGTCTTGCCCGAGCCG
>LNAP01002650.1_pt1 | contig 30076 bp, 33 predicted proteins | sample 602601 | NCBI WGS metagenome assembly LNAP01 (sample SAMN02440304, study PRJNA202911) | soil metagenome | biome: Subtropical and temperate rainforests or woodlands; isolation source: soil samples (1 kg each in a 20% v/v slurry with milli Q water) were... ... | reverse complement strand
TTTTTCCACTGCACCTCGTATTGGGCGTCTTTGTATCGGCCGTCGTGGGGCAGGTATTTGTCCAGCAGGCCCAACTCACGAATCAACAGACCACCGGCGGCGCAGTTGATGGTGGTGTCCTGGGTGCCGATGGCAATGCGGATGGTTTCGGCTGACGCCGGCAAGGTGAATGAAGCCAGTACCAGACCGGCCAAAGCTGCACGCAACATCATGAGTGTTTCCCCTCGAATCATTTATTGGATGTTCGTCTCCGCCACGATCAGGGCGTGGTGGGAAACGAGGGGTGTCTTGAATCAGGCGTCCGGTGGTGCCGGATGGCGTTTTGGGTTGTTCGAGCGGGCCTCATCGCGAGCAAGCTCGCTCCCACAGGGACTGCTTTTCAGCGCAGCAGGTACGGGATCTCCACTTTCACCGCCCCGGTCGGACAGTCCTTTTCACAGGGCATGCAGTACCAGCATTCGTCGAATGCCATGTAGGCCTTTTGCGTGGCCGGGTTGATCGCCAGCAGGTCCATCGGGCAAACGTCGACGCACACGGTGCAGCCTTTGTGGGCGATGCATTTGTCCTCATCGACCGTGACCGGTGCATTGGAGCGAAAGAAGATTTCCTGGGGTTGGTAAGCCATGTTCGGTCTCTCTTTGATTGTCGGCATCACGCCGCATCGGCACCGACCCGCAGCCGGTCGTAAGCCTGCATCTCGTCGGCATCCAGCGGGATGATGTAAGGCTCGACGGCTTTCTTGAAACTGCTCATCAAACCGTTTTCGTCTTTCTTCAGGTGGCAATGGCAGAACCAGTCGCGGTCGTTGCGTTGCGGGTGATCGACGCGATGGTGGTAAAGCCCCCAGCGGCTTTCGGCGCGGAACAATGAAGCGCGGGCGGCCATTTCGGCGCAGTCGCGGATCATGCTGACTTCCATGGCGCGCATCAGCTCGTGGGCGTTATGGGCCTTGATCTGGTCGAGGTCGCGCTGAATGTCGCTGAAGCGTTGCAGGCCGATCTGCATCTTCTTCGTCACTTTCGGCGGTTGCAGGTAGTCGTTGACCAAGCGCCGCAGCTTGTACTCGACCTGCGCTGGCGGCAGGCCGTGTTCGCGATCCAGCGGTGCGTAGACCCGTTGTTTTTCGGTTTCGATCTGCCGGGCATCCAGCGCTGAAAACTCGCGTCCGGCGACAAAATCCGCTGCGTTGTGGCCAGCGAACCACCCATAGGTGAACGCACCGAGCATGTAGTTGTGCGGCACCGCAGCCATGTCTCCAGCCGAGTACAAGCCCTTGACCGAGGTCTCGGCCTTCTCGTTGACCCACACCCCCGACGCCGAATGCCCGCTGCAAAACCCGATTTCCGAGATGTGCATCTCGACCATCTGCGTGCGGTAGTCGGTGCCGCGATTGGCGTGGAACTGGCCGCGACTCGGACGCTCGTTGCTGTGCAGGATCTCTTCGATGTTCTGGATGGTTTCCTCGGCCAGATGATCGAGCTTGAGGAACACCGGACCGTTGCCGCTTTCCAGCTCCTGATGGAACTCCCACATCATCTGTCCGCTCCAGTAGTCGCACTCGATGAAGCGTTCGCCCTTGTTGTTGGCGGTGTAGCCGCCCAAAGGGCCGGTGACGTAGGCGCAGGCCGGGCCGTTGTAATCCTTGATCAGCGGGTTGATCTGGAAGCATTCCAGGTTCGCCAGTTCGGCCCCGGCGTGGTAGGCCATCGAGTAGCCGTCGCCGGCATTGGTCGGGTTTTCGTAGGTGCCCATCAGGTAGCCCGAAGACGGCAACCCCAGGCGTCCGGCGGCACCGCAAGCGAGGATCACCGCCTTGGCCTTGATCACGTGGAAGTCCGCCGTACGGCAGTCAAAGCCCATCACGCCGTTGACCGCACCCTCTTGATCCGTCAGCAACCGGGTGCAGACCAGCCGGTTGGTAATGGTCACTCGCGCGCGCTTGAGCTGCCGATACAGGACTTTCTTGATGTCGTGTCCTTCCGGCATTGGCAACACATAAGCGCCCATGTGGTGGACCTTTTTCACCGCGTAGTCACCGGTTTCGTCCTTCTCGAATTTCACGCCCCAGCGGTCCAGTTGTTCGATCGTTTCGAAACTGTGGGTGGCATAGGCGTACACCGCGGCCTGGTTGACGATGCCGTCGTTGGCGATGGTGATTTCCTTGGTGTACTGCTCCGGTGTCGAGTGGCCGGGAATGATCGCGTTGTTCAGGCCGTCCATGCCCATGCTGATCGCGCCGCTGCGCTTGACGTTGGCCTTGTCGATCAACAACACCCGCAGGTCGCGGTTGCGTTCCTTGGCCTTGATCGCCGCCATCGGGCCGGCGGTGCCGCCGCCGATCACGACGATGTCGTATTCCTGCTCCAATGTACTTCGGGTCATGCCTGATCCCCTTTTTGCCGGTCGATCCGCAGGCGGTACTGGAAGGCATCGCCACGGTAGTAAAGGTGTTCGAAGTCCAGTGGACGACCCTCGACATCGTGGGTCAGACGCTCGATGCGCATGATCGGCGAGCCGGGTTCGACGTTGAGTGCCTGGGTCAGGTCGCTGTCGGCCAGTACCGCATCGATGGCCAGGTCGGCGTGCCCCAGGGCCAGGCTGCAGTCGTTTTCCAGGATCAGGAAAATGTCGCGGGTGACCAGGTCGGCTTTTTCCAGGCGCTCGCCAATGGCCTTGGGCAGGTAAGTGATCTCCAGGGAAACCGGCTCGCGATTGATCAGGCGCACACGTTTGATCTGCGCCACGACCTCGCCTTCGGCGACCTGCAAACGCTCGGCCACGAGCTTGTCGGCGGCAATGAATTTGAAGCTGCGCAGGCGGTTGATCACCTCATAGCCGCGATCGGTCATGGACTCGGCCAGGCCTTGCAGGGTGCTGACGTTCTGGAAGGTTTTCGGCTTGGCGACGAAAGTGCCCTTGCCGTGGATCTTGAAGATCAGCCCTTCCTTTTGCAGATCGCCCAAGGCCTGGCGCACGGTGATGCGGCTGACCTTGAACAACGCGCCAAGCTCGCTTTCTGAAGGCATCTGGCTGTCTTGCGGGTATTCGCCGTCGAGGATGCGGGCGCGCAGCACATCTCGCAGCTGGGTGTGCAACGGGACGCTGCTCAGGGATAGAACGTTATCGGTCATGGCAGATCACTTGTTATAACGAGTTATGACGTGATCTTAGATAAGTTATGAAAGGGTTGAGAAATACCGAATGCGCATAAGGTTAGATGCGCAACGCAATCCAAAACTGTAGGAGCGAGCCTGCTCGCGATGGTCGTCAACGATAACGCTGGAAGCCTGACACCCCACGGCGTTCTCGGGTTTATCGCGAGCAGGCTCGCTCCTACAGGGGATTGTGTGCGGTCTGAAGAATCAGTGCCGCTTGAGGATCTGGTCCATCACCCAATCGGTCTTCAGTGCCTGCTCGGCCACGGCGGGGTGTTGCGTCTCGCCACGAATATGCGCATTCATACCCAATACGTGGTGCCATTGGATATGTGCGTGATGCTCGATGGTCAGGCTGAGGTGTTCATCGGCGTGCAGCTCGACCGGGTGTTCATCGAACACTGAAAAAGTGATCCGGCCTTCGCTGCCAATCACTTCGACCCGGTCTTCGCGACGGTCTGCAACGAAGTTCCAGCAGCCCATGCCCAGTGCCCCGCTGGCAAACCGCCAAGTGGCGCTGACGGCATCTTCGGCCGCGTACAAACCAGCCTGCCGCGCAGTGAATCCGGCGACTTCGACGATATCGCCGAACAGGTACTGAAACAGGTCCAGGCCATGGCTGGCCAGATCGGCGAAGTAACCTCCACCGGCAATTGCCGGGTCGGTGCGCCAGTTATCGGTGCCGCTCCGGTCCGCTGCCGACGGGGCTTTGGTGAGGGTCCAGCTCAGGTGCCGGACCTCGCCGATCCGCCCCTCTTCCAGCCATTGCCGCACTTGCCGGAAGCGTGGCAGCGAACGTCGGTAATAGGACACGAACAGGTGCAACCCGGCATCGGCAAACACCTGCTGCATTTCACGGCTTTGCCCGGCATTCAGCGCCATCGGTTTTTCCACGCAGCAATGCTTGCCGGCCGCGGCCACCTGCAAAGCATAGGCGTGATGGCTGTCGGGCGGCGTGGCGATGTACACCGCGTCGACCTCGGGATCGTTGATCAGCGCCTGCGCATCGGTGTAGACCCGAGCGATGCCATGGCGCGTGGCGTAGTCGGTGACGGCGTCCAGGCGCCGGCCCATCACCGCGACCAACGCCGATCCGGGCGCCTTGTAGAAGGCCGGCCCGCTTTTACGTTCAGCGACACTGCCACAGCCGATCATGCCCCAGCGCACCAGGTTCATAGGCACTCCTTGCGGCTCAGCCGACGCGCAATGCGCGCAGGTCAAGTCGACCGTCCTTGAGCGGCGGGCACCAGTAGTAGCCACCGGTGATCGGACGGCTGATGCGGTACAGACCGTCGGTAATGCCGTCTTCCAGGCCACTCATGCGGCGCAGTTGGGCTTCGAAGGCGTCGAGGGAAAAACCGAAGGCCAGGAACATCAGGCCGGCACGGTCACCTTCGATCCACGGCATCGAGCGGCGCACCACGAAGGCTTCAGGCGCAAAGCTTTCCTGGGCGGTGCGTTTGACGTGGGCGGAAACCGGCGCGTCGTCGATCTCTTCGTTATCGCTCAAGCGGCGACCCATGATGTTGTCTTTTTCATCCGCCGACAGCCCATGAAAACCTTTCAAGTCATGCTGCCACTGCTGGATCGCGGCGAAGCTGCCACCCACCGTGCCGTCCGCGCCCTCACCCACCAGGGCGGCGGTCACGGCGGCTGCGTCGTGGGGGTTCTCGGTGCCATCTTCGTAGCCGGTCAGGTCATGGCCGGTCATGTGGCGGAAGGTTTCGTTCATCTGCACCAGGCGCAACGCCGGGGCCAGTGCCGCCGAGATGGCGTTGCTGCGGTTGAGCAACTCACCACGATCTTCACCGTGCAGCCAGCACCAGAGCGCGTGTTGGGTCGACGGATTGTCGACACCGACGCCAGTCAGTGCCGGGAAAGTGCGCAGGCCTTCGATCTGCCCGTCCAGCGCCTTGACCAGGGATTCACCGAAGCCGACCACCACCGATTTGCCGTCCACCAGGCCTTGCAGGTTATCGAGCGCGGTCGGTAGAGCAGCAACGGATTCGAGGGCGAAGAACATATGGCGAGCTTGAGGCGGAACGGGGGTGGCGAGAATGCCCGGCTGGTAATGACTCATATGAACTCCTCGAAAAAGAGTTCGGAGTTTAACCGGAGTACGAGGGTTTGTGTGCTGCCAGAGGCCACAGAAGCCCCTCTCATCACAAGGAGATCAAACCTCGCTGGGGCTTTCGTTGCGAAACGCACTCGGGCTCTTGCCGGTCCAGCGCCTGAAAGCCCGGCGAAAGCTGCGCACGTCGCTGTAGCCAACTTCCTCGGTGATGCGTTCGATGGACATGTCCGGGTTGGCCAGCAGGCTCATGGTGCGGGCCTGGCGCACTTGTTCCAGCAGCGTTTCGAACGTCAGCGCATGTTCGGTGAGACGGCGGCGCAAGGTGCGACTGCTCATGTTCAGGTCGCCGGCGATTTTCTCGATGTGGCTGCCCTCGGTCAGGTCCCGGGCAATCGCCCGTTCCACCGCCTGGATCAGATCCACTTTCTGGTGCACCTGCGCGGCTTCCAGTTCGAGCAGTTTCACGGCCTGACGCAGGGCCAGGGAATGGTGATTGGGCAAGTGAACGCCCAGCCAATGCGCATCGATCACCATGCGGTTTTGCAGGCAACCGAAACGCACGTCCGGCCCCAGCAGGCGCGAATATTCGCCGAGATAGTCCGGCGCGGCATGCACGAACTCAACGACCGTCGGCTTGAAATCCGCCCCGACCAGCGCCCGACCGTACACCAGCAGGCTGGCGAAAAACTCCTCGACCGCGAACAACTGCACGTCGGCGAACGGTAAGCGGCATTCAACGTCGATAAACACCCTATCCCCCGCCTCCTCCACACTCGACACGACAATGCCGCCTGAGGTGTGTTGATGGCGAATGCCCAGTTCGAAGGCATCGCGCAGGGTCTTGCACAGCGACAACACATGCCCCAACAGCCCCAGCGTGCCGAGCACATTCTGCGCGCCGACCCACAAGCCCAATCCCTGATTGGGCAAGACCTTGAGCGCCCGTTGAATCATGGCCACGGCCTGGCGATAGGAAATACGCTGCGCCGGGTCCTGCAGGTCTTCAAAGGTAAAGCCCAACCCTCGGCACAGGCTCTCGGGGTGGATGCCTTTTTGCTCGGCGACTTCGGCCAGGGTCTGCAGGAGAAACGGCGACACCAGTGCCAGCTCAAAGGTGGGATCGATCACTTTCATTTGCATGGGGTTTTACATTCCGGGTCGAGCTGCATTCTTATTTTTGTAACCAGTTATGTCGAAGGAAATTAGCACAGGGTTCAAAGGCTGTCCGCAGAAGTCCCCCTAAATGGCCGCCAATACCCTGCCTTGCAGGGCGCAGACAGCTTATTTCTATGTTGCGGCCCTCGTATGGATGCCGGACAGCCCGCTAACAATAATAATGAGAACACCCATGATCCCGACCCGCACGACAATTCCCCTACTGGTCATTGGCCTGGCCGGCGTCTGCGCCCTGCAATCGGCACTGGCCACCGAGGCCGGTGTGGACAACATCGGTCCCGGCACCGACGGCTACTTCATGTTGCCGCTTTCGCCCGACAGCCTTCCGGACAACATGGTTGCCTTCAACCTCTACTACAACCACTACAAGGCCACGAAGCTGAACATCAGCTCGTTCGGCGGCAAGGTGCCGAACGTCGAGATCGAATCCACGGCGGTCATCCCTCGTCTGGATTACCTCAGCCCGGTGCGTGTGTTTGGCGGCCGGTTGGCCGGCTACATCGCGCAGCCCTGGCTCAAGCAAGAAGTCTCGGTGTTCGGACTGCCGCAGGACACCCGTGAAGGCATGGGTGACACAACGTTTGCGCCGATCATTCTCTGGGACATGGGCCCGAACCTGACCCTCGGCGCCGCCATTGAAGTCACCGTGCCGACCGGCGAATACAGCGTCGATCGCCTGGCCAACACCAGCAACAACTTCTACACCTACAAACCCTTGTTCTCCTTCACCTGGCTGCCGACGGACAGAACCGAGGTGTCGATGAAGACCACCTACAGTTTCAACGAGAAAAACAAGGACACGGACTACAAGTCGGGGCAGATTTTCCACTTCGATTATTCCGCCAGTTTCAAGATCAGCGACGACCTGATGCTCGGGTTGAACGGCTACTACCTCAAGCAAACCACCGACGACAAACAGTTCGGCCACACCGTGCAGTTCAATGGCCAGGACGTGAACGACGGGGTACGCGGCCAGGTGTTTGCCATTGGCCCGGCACTGCATTGGACCTTTCTCAAATACGCCAGCGCGGAGATTCGCTGGGCCAAGGAGTTTGACGTGGAAAACCGGCCTGAAGGGGAAATGCTTTGGGCCAAGCTCAGTATTCCCTATGCGTTTTGACTGAGCTGACGTCATCGCGGGCAAGCCCGCTCCCACAGGGTGCAGCGTTGTCCTTGTGGGAGCGGGCTTGCCCGCGATGGCGGTGGCACATCCACTGAAAATCCTTCAGGAATACACCGCCCAGCTATCCACAATCTTCCCACCCCGAACCGCCAGCAAATCCCCGAACTGCAACAACACCGACTCCGTCTGGGCAGGCCGCAAGAACACCTGATCCTCAACCGTCAGCCCCACCGCCGCCGACCCATTGACCATTTCCTGATTCGAGCTGCGGCCATACACGCCATTGCTCTGCAACCCCGCTGGCGATTCGAACTCCGCCATCCAGTTACCGCCATAGATGAAATACGTCCCGCGCTGATTGGTGTCCCACCAGGAAAACAGCCTGGACTTGCCATCCAGCGCCGGGATGTTTACAGCCCCGGTGCTTTTCAGCACCGGCGTGGCGATATAAGCGGCCGGCACATGTTCCGCCAGTGACGGCAAATCATAATGAGTGGGCTTGAGCAGCCCCGTCCCCACCGACACTTCGCTGCTGAGCTGTTCGTGTTCATGCATGCGATAGCTCGGGCTGCCGGCCGTATTGAGGGTCAACCCTTCGCGCCACAGACCGGGGTATTGCTGACGGGTGAAATCGACGCAGCGGTTGTAGATCACCATCACCTTGGCGAACAGCTCCTCGGGCGAGCCCAGGATTCCGGGCACGCCCATGCCCACGAACGGGTCGTAGCCCATGTACCCGGCGAATTCCAGGTGCTGCGCAGCGCCAGCATCTGCCCGAGTACGCCAAGGTCGCTGACGCCACCGCGATGCAGCCCGACATCCAGTTCGATGTTCACCCGTATTCGCGTGCCCAGCCCTTGAGCCAGGGCGAGGTATTGCTGCAAGCGTTGCGGCGTATCGAGCAACCATTGCAATTGCTTCGAAGGGTCGAAAGAACCCTTGTGCGATTGATAGAACAACTCGGCCGAACGCACCGGCAGCGGCTTGCCCAGCAGAATGTCGGCCTTGGCAAACTGCACCGCGTCATGATTGAGAAACGGTTGGTGAAACGACATCAGCCGTTGCGTACCGGCGCGCTGGGCGATGTAGGCCAGAAGCCCCGGTGCCGGCAGTGATTTCTCCACCAGACGCAGGTGCTTGCCGGCGCGCTTGACCGATTGCATCACCACATCGATGTTGTGATCCAGCCGATCAAGGTCGATCAGCATCACCGGTCGCATCGGCCCGTGGTCCTTGAGTTCGCGGTTCAGCGCAAGGAAGTAATCGCTGTACGGCGCGCCTCGGTCACCCGGCCGCAGCCACGCCCCGACACCCACCAACAAGGCGCCGACACCGGCGGTGCCGAGCAAGAAATTGCGGCGATTGACGGCCATCAGCTCACCCCCAGAATGGATGACAAGTGCGCGTTGAGAAATTTGCCGCTGGGGTCGAGCGCCTGCCGCACCTGGATGAATTCCTGCCAGCGCGGGTACAGCGGCTGCAGGTTTTTCGCATTCAGCGTGTGCAACTTGCCCCAGTGCGGCCGGCCGTTGTACTTCCAGAAAATCGGCTCGATGGCGGCGAAGAAGTTGTGATGATCCATCTGGTAATGCTGGTGGACCGAGATCGAACAGCTGTCGCGACCTTCGAACATGCTCAGGGGAATGTCGTCGGCCTTGACGTAACGGTACTCGATCGGAAACCAGGTGCGCAGGTCCTTGTCCTGGACCAGCTTGAGGATCTCGCGCAAACAGGCTGGGCCGTATTCGGCTGGCACGGAGTATTCCATTTCATTGAAACGTACCGTGCGCACGTTGGCATAGATGTCGAACGAGTCACCCACCCGGTCATCGAAACTGGCCAGGTGGCGCAAGTTATTGAGCATCGTGCGACGCAGGTCCGGGAAGTCGCTGGCGTATTTGTCGATCTTCTCGATCAGCGTGACGAACTCGTTGCCGCCCTCCTCATCCGCCGGGACCGGTGGTGTAGCCGGGTCGCCGGTTTCGTTCAGGGCGATCGACAATGGGTCACCACGAGCATTTCCCAGTGCTGGTTTTCCCGGGTGTTCTTGTCCAGGTCTTCCAGCAGCTCTTCGGTTTTAGCGATCCATTGGCGCTCCCGCAATCGATACGCCGGGCGGTTTTGCAGGCGCACCCTGGTGGCCACGCCCAACGCGCCCAAGGACACCCTCGCGGCACTGAACACTTCAGGATGGCGGCTGGCATCGCAGTCCAGCACGTCGCCGTTGGCGGCCACCAACTGCATGCCGCAGACATGCGCCGAATACGATTGAAAGTGCTTGCCGGTACCGTGGGTCGAGGTCGAGATCGCGCCGGCAAGGGTCTGGTAATCGATGTCAGCCATGTTTTGCAGGGCCTGGCCGATGTCCTTGAGCGGCGTACCCATACGTGACATCGGCGTGCCGGCGGCGAACTCGGCCTGCAGCGTTTGCCGATCGTGATCGAGCAAACCCGTGAAATAGCTCAGCGACAGCAAGGTGCCGTCGGTGGGCACCAGCGCACTGAAGGAATGCGCCGAGCCCACCGGACGAATCCTGCCGGGGGCCTGGCGCACCACTTGCGTCAACTCATCCAGGTTCTTGGGCGCCAACCGCGCAGCCGGCAGGCAACTCTGGCCTCCCGACCAATTGCGCCAGGGAATCAGGCGTGGCGCGCGCAGCAGCTCGGCCAGTGCCGGCGTTGAGCCGAGCGCGGTAAAGGCGCCAATGACGCTCGCCCGTTGCAACAACTGACGCCGTGTCAGGTCCATCGTCATGAATCGCACCCTGCCGTTCTTGTTATTGGATTTGCTGGCCGGACATAAAGGCAATCAGCGCCAGGAACTGTTCTTGCGAACACTGCATGCACATCCCCATCGGCGGCATGCCGTTGTAACCGTTGATCGCGTGATCGAGCAGCGTGTCGGCGCCCTGTAACACCCGTGGTTGCCAGGCCTTGATATCGCCGGTCAGCGGCGCCCCGGCCGCCGGATTGGCATGGCAAAGCTTGCAGCTGTTGTCGTAGACCTGCGCGAGTTCCGCGTCGGCGGGCCTCGCGGCACCTGCTTCGCTGCGGGTCGGCGGGTTGTTCGGCTCTTTGCCGCACCCTGCAAGCAACGCCGCAAAGACACAGCCCACCAAGGCCAAACAAAGGCTAGGCTTTTCAGTTAATCGGCTTGCCCGCATGGCTGTCCTCTCAATGGCTGCCCGGCCAGCCGGGTGCACTTTTTTGTTGTGATCAAGGAGAGTCAACATTAAGGCACCCCGCGCGGGCAGGTTGAGGGCATTGGGGGCCAACAAGGGGCGCTTCTGAGGCCATGACGCAAGGCACCGACAAGTCCCCGACATCATGCTGTTCGGCAAAACCCTGAGATGAGTCATGACAAGCGTTGCTGAGGTCTGCTAAAACGATTCATCAGTGCATCAGCCAATCCAGAGGGGTAGTGACATGACCACAGCCAATAATCTGCAGAACCTGTTCCCAAGCCCCGCCGAGATCCCGGAAAAGTACCGCCTTGACGGCCAGACCGAGCAGCGCGAGTACCTGGTCGATGGCCAACTCAGAACCTGGAACGGGCCGCTGGCCCTGGTCCGCAGCCCGGTGTACCTGGCAGGCCCGAATGGCGATGAACAGGTGATCCTCGGCAGCACGCCGCTGCTGGATGCCGACACCGCCTTGACCGCTCTGGACGCCGCAGTCCGTGCCTACGACCGTGGCCAGGGCCTGTGGCCGACCATGCGCGTGGCCCGTCGAAACCTTCCTCGGGCGCATGCGCGAGCAGCGCGACGCCGTGGTCAAGTTGCTGATGTGGGAAATCGGCAAGAACCTCAAGGACTCGGAAAAGGAGTTCGACCGCACCTGCGACTACATCGTCGACACCATCAACGCTCTGAAGGAACTCGATCGCCGCTCCAGCCGTTTCGAACTGGAACAGGACACCCTCGGCCAGATCCGTCGCGTACCGATGGGCGTGGCCCTGTGCATGGGGCCTTACAACTATCCGTTGAACGAAACCTTCACCACGCTGATCCCGGCGCTGATCATGGGCAACACCGTGGTGTTCAAGCCGGCCAAGCTCGGCGTGCTGCTGATTCGCCCGCTGCTGGAAGCCTTCCGCGACAGCTTTCCGACTGGGGTGATCAACGTCATCTATGGCAGCGGCCGCGAGACGGTCAGTGCGCTGATGGCCAGCGGCAAGATCGACATCTTTGCCTTCATCGGCACCAACAAGGCCGCCAGTGACCTGAAAAAACTCCATCCGAGACCCCACCGCTTGCGCGCGGCGCTGGGCCTGGATGCGAAAAACCCGGGCATCGTCCTGCCGGAAGTGGATCTGGACAACGCGGTCAGTGAAGCGGTGACCGGTTCGCTGTCATTCAATGGCCAGCGCTGCACCGCCCTGAAGATCCTGTTTGTCCATGAAGACGTGGTTGAGTCCTTCATCGACAAATTCAATGCCAGGCTCGCCAACCTCAAACCCGGCATGCCCTGGGAAAGTGGCGTAGCCCTGACACCGCTGCCGGAATCGGGCAAGGTCGACTATCTGCATGCACTGGTGGCGGATGCCGAAAGCAAAGGCGCCAAGGTAGTCAACCCCAACGGCGGCGAGGCTCGTGCGTCATTCTTCTACCCGGCGGTGCTGTACCCGGTCACACCGCAAATGCGGGTTTATCAGGAAGAACAGTTCGGCCCCGTCATCCCCATCGTGCCCTACCGTCATCTGGATACCGTGATCGACTACGTACTGGAGTCGGACTTTGGCCAGCAATTGAGCATCTTCGGCACCAACCCGGTGGCGGTTGGCCGGCTGGTGGACACCTTCGCCAATCAGGTCGGGCGCATCAACCCAGCGCGGCCCGGACACCTATCCCTTCAATGGTCGCAAGAACTCGGCCGAAGGCACCTTGTCGGTCCATGACGCTCTGCGGGTGTTTTCGATCCGCACCCTGGTGGCCACCAAGTTCCAGGAGACCAACAAAGACCTGATCAGCGAGATCATCAGCGGCCGCAGTTCGAGCTTCCTGACCACCGACTACATCTTCTAATTAGTGACGCTTAGCTTTACATGGGCTTCTTGCCGTAGAAGCCCAGTGTTTACTAGACTTCTACTACCGCTGTAGTCCGGTACTGCTCGCTGTTACTCGTTGTAATCCGTGATTTTTGGGGGCATATTAGGTGGCAGTTAGTCAAAAAGCATAGCTGGATGCCCCCATGAACAAGCTCACCGATGCGAAGGTTCGCGCACTGACAACCCCCGGCAAGCACGCGGACGGCACCGTTCCCGGCCTTTACGTTGAAGTCAGCAAGACCGGCACACGACTGTGGCGGCTGAAGTATCGACTCAACGGAAAGGAGAACCGCTACGCCATCGGTGCATTCCCTGATATCAGCCTCGCCAAGGCTCGCGAAATCGCGCAGGAGGCGCGAACTTCTGTCGCCAGCGGTGTTGCGCCACTCGATGCCAAGAACGCTCAAATCGCAGCACGGGCGGCTGCGGTGGCACGAACCTTCCAATCCGTTGCTGACGACTTCATGCAGCACAAGGGGCTGAACGCTCCGAAGCGTTTGCCGGGGCACCTGGCACAGCGGACTCTGGACGGCTACAGCGGGGCGCTGGCAAACCACATACTCCCCACTCTCGGGAAACTGCCTGTGCGGGACATCACTCGTGAGCACATCAAGGCTATGGTGCGCACCCTGAGCGAGTCGCCAGCGATGGCCGCTTACTCGGTGCGACTTACCAAATCGATACTCGACCGGGCCATCGATGACGGATACCTCACAGTCAATGTCGCGGCGGGGCGCGGAATATTGCCGAAGCACAAGGCCACCAGTTACGCGGCTCTAACCACACCTACGGACTTGTGTGAACTGCTCCTGCTACTCGACGGGTATCGCGGGCAGGATGCCGTTATGTCTGCGCTTCGACTACTCACGATGATCCCGGCGCGGCCATCCGAAATGGCAGCGATGCGTTGGGCCGACTTGGACTTAGACGCCGGGGAATGGCGCTACGTGGTCAGCAAGACAGGGAGTCCGCACATCGCAGTGCTACCGACACAGGCGGTTGAGTTGCTGCGGGGGCTGCATGAGCGGCGGATACCAAGCAAGGGTGAAGGCTGGGTGTTCCCCTCCCCCAAGAACGTCGCCAACCCTATCGCAACACGGGCACTGCTGGCGGGACTCGTTGACCGACTCGGTTACGCACCAGGGACAATCACGGTGCATGGTTTCAGGTCCACATTCCGAACCATTGCGCACGAAGTCCTGAATATCGATTTTGTAGTTTTGGAACTGATGCTGTCACACCGCATGCCTGGGCCGCTTAGCGCTGTTTACGCACGAGCGCAGCTGCTTGACCAACGACGCGAAGCCGCACAGAAGTGGGCGGATTATCTGGACGTTTTGAGGGTTAAAGCCGCGAATGGGGCATGATGGCACCGGATAGGGCTTGTCACTACCTATGCTCGAAAAAGGTAGTGACAGGCTGTAACCAGCGTACTAGAGCGGCGCGTGGCACACCTGTCACTACCTTACCACTACCTTGTCACCCCCCCCCAGTGACAGAACGAGCGCTCTAGCCTGCGCCTCTCAGGGAAATTGTCACCATGTCACTACCTTTGGACCACAACCGACCCTACTAGCACAGTACGTACATAATGTGAGCATCCCTCATCTTTATTACTTTCTCTCTATACCTTTAAAAAGGTAGTGACATAGTGACAAACAACCTCAAACCCTTGTGCTAGAGCCTCGCGCTCCGTCACTACCTTTGTCACTACCCCCCACCCCTGTCATAGTGACAAAGCACCAAAACCCCACAAACTGTGCCATAGAACGCAATTCCTAGATCAAAAGGGAATATACCCCCAAAATAAACTCCCATACGGCGCGCTAAGTTAAGCCTAACTAAGTGCTTAATCGGCCTTTATTAAAATTTAGCTCGCACATACGCAATACCATATAGACACTATTGCGCCATTATTCGCGATCACATAGAACAGCCACCCCCTCTGACTGCACCCAGACTTTACCATCCCCGAACTAGGCGATCACTTATCACTGTGCAACTACCGTTCGTACCATTTTAGATCGACCAACTTTTTAACGGCGACGAACGGTCTATTTCAATTAGTTGGATTTACCTGCGGACTTCCCGATTACTCCACCTATAATGGAAAACAACGGAAACAACCTACCCAGCTCCGAGGCACCCACCATGACGACCGAACTTCTGACCCACTTTAAAGACACCTCAACAGTTGCCAGTAGCGTCGGCGCCAGCTTGGTCGACCATGACCCTCTCGCCATATTTATTCCGCTGCGCATAGTGGAACGGATGACCGGCAAAAAGCGCTCGTCCATATACGAAGCCATTTCGCGAGGGGACTTTCCTGCACCAGTGCAGCATGGCGAAATGCGCGCCAGTGGCCGTGTGTCCCGTGCCATGTGGGTCAGATCAGAAATTCAGGCTTGGATTGCTGCCAAAATTGCCGCACCCCGCTCCACTCATTAGCGGCCTGAGCAATATCCGGGCAAAGAAAAGCCCCGAACTATGTGCGTCGTAAGCGCAGTTCAGGGCTGAGGAGTACTTCGATGAGTTTCAATAGTAGCATATCGGGCTGTGCAACAGCCACCACTATCTTCAGCGATCTTCCAACTTACAAGTTTGGCGAAAGTGCGGGGGCACAGTCAGCACAGGAAGTTGAGGATTCGGAAGTTGCGGCGATCCGCCGAGAGACTGCGAAGCCCGGCGATAATATATCGCGGCTTTTCTCAAACAGTGCCGCTCAACAAAGTGGCGCGGCGCAGAACAGTAATGTCTTGCAGTTTGGTAAAGCGGGTAACAACACTACGTCACTTGCGATCGGGCACCAAGGCAAGACCAAAAAGTTGGACGATAACGGTCGGCGGTTGCTGGAACTTATTTCTGACGAGTATGCCGAGTACACCGGCCCCGGCAGTGGTGAGGTCTACCGCATCGAGGAAAACCAATACATCAGTAAAGAAAAGTTCGTCAGCGCAGTGACGGCGCACTACGGCACCGTGACCCTGACTGACGACAAGGGTAATTCAGAAACAGCAGCGGCTGGCGATATATGGTTGCGGTACAAGCTGACCCACAAGCGCACTGTGCACACCATCGTCATGGAACCCTCCAGCCTGTCAGAGGGCGCCTACACGGACACCAACGGCCCGGAAATCCTCAACCGTTGGTATGTGCTGAAGCGCAAGATGGCGCAGCCTGACCCGAACGCAAGAACCCTGTTCGCCATCCGTCAACTTGTGCACCACCTGCTGTACCTGAGCGGTGGCGACAAAGTCATCGTGCGGTACTACCTGAACTGGCTCGCATGGTTATGGCAGCACCCCGACAAGAAAATACCGGTGTGCATCTACATGAAATCGAGCGACCAGCGTGTCGGTAAAGGGATCTTGTTCGAACTGCTCCGCCGATTGTTCGGGGATGAGCTGGTCGTAATGGGGCCTGCATCTGTGCTGACCAGCAACTTCAGCGATTTTGTGGACCAGCGCCTGCTGGTGTTCATCGACGAAGTGGACGGCATCGACCGCAAAGTCTATGAGCAATTCAAACACGCCATATCCGAGGAGTTCACCAAGTCCGAAGGCAAAGGCAAGGCCGCTAGGTCGGCTCGAAACACCGCCCGTTATATCGCTCTGACGAACAAGTCGGATGGATTGCCGCTGATGGAACGCGACGCACGGCAGGCTGTTTTCAAGTGCGATGCTGACCGCAAGCCCCCGGACTATTACGTGAAGTTCGGTGCATGGATCGAAGGCCCTGGTGCGTCATTGCTGGCCGGCGTGCTGAGCAACTGGGTGTTCCCGGCTGACTGGCACTACAAGGATGGCGCACCCCAGACAGAGGCAGCCAAGCACATGCAGCAGGCATCCAAGGGCGTACTTTTCGCCGTCGTGGCCGATCTGATCGATTCAGGGCAAGCACCGTTTGACAAAGACTTTGGCACCGTGGGTGAGCTTTGCAGTGTGATCGAGACAAGCTGCCGACAACGACTCGGCAAGACCGAACTCAACCAGACCACACTGGGCAGGGTGCTCAAGGATATTTGCAAAGGTGATCCAGTGCAGATGCGGGTGATGACCAAGGCGAACAGGGACGCCAGACCCAAACTGTATATCTGGCGTTTTGCCGACCATTGGGAGAAGACGACGCCCGAACAACGTGGTGCTCATCTGGACAACACCAGCAACCCGCGTCCATTCGATATAACCGAGGGTAGCAACCATGAGCAATGAAAGATTCAGCACCACCAGCAGCTACAGCTGCACCATCTTCGGCGCCACGTTCCCAAGGGAAATGTTCAACGTTGTGGGCACCGAAGCCACCGCCCGTGAAGAGGCACCCGGCATGACCGATGCCGAACTGCGCGAAAAAATACTTGAGAAGCAGCGACTCAATGCCTACGGTCGTAAAGGTGGATACGGTGGCACGCTCCTGCACTCCGCCGCTTACCTGAAAGTCCTCTACACCGAGTGGCGTCGCCGGGAGCTAGGGCTATGAAAAGTTTGGTCGGCCTTGCCGTGTTGATCGGTGTGCTGGCCATCTTCGCCCACGGCAACTATGGGCGCTGTGACCGCGCTGACGCCCTCGTAGCGCGCATTGATGCGATGTACGACCAACCCCTGAGCCAAGCCATGGAAAAACAGGTGGACGCGCTCAGGAAGGACGCCGAGGCACAGGTGTGCGAGGAGCCGGAGTGGAAGGACTACTGATGTCGAACACCTGCTACGATTGATCGTCGAACCTTAATTGCTCCAGACATAAGGAGATGCACTGTGCATTTTTTCGAAATCGTTGAGCCCGGTACTTGGATCGATTTTGGAGACCTAAACCCTCGCGAACGGGGGGATATGGAAAACATGCTGAGCTCATTGAAGAACCTGTTCACTGAGGCCACTCTGGCGCTGAATCTGTTCGAGCAGTCGATAAATGTACCGGATCCGGAACCTACTCTAGCGCAATATGACCGTCGAATGAGACGTCTAGGAGAGCTCGAACAGCTCGTTGAAGATGAGCGCGGCCCGTCCACCGACTTCTTCAGATCGGACATAAAACTTGAAGCAGAAGCTCGTCTCAAGCGCGAAGAACGGGCCGAAGGAAAACTACCTCTCGAGTTCGAACATCGGATTTGCTACGTGTATGCAAAAGCGTTTCTATTCTCGCTGGCAGGGTTCGCTAGACACCTCGAAAAGATGGTAGCCATTCCTGGGTCTCCCGTGGGCATGTCCGATATCTGCAAAAAAATGGTCGATGCATTTCCTGATCTACGCGAAGTGCGCAATTCAGCTGAGCACATCGAAGACCGAGTACGCTCGCTGGGAAACTATAACAGGCCCCTTGAATTGAAACCCATCACCAACGGTATGGTGCCACCTGAACTAAAAGCGCTGATCCTCGACGAACTAAATGGTTCAACGTACCGCACAACCATGGTCGGTGGAAATTTAGGTGAAGTGGATATCACACGGGAGTCAATGGTCACGGTTCAGGGGATTCTTCAGGAAGTGCTGGATGCATTCGTTTGGAAAGGGCCACCTGTGCATTTACCGGGCTACGGAAGACTGAGCTGATCAAAGTAACGGGCGCTCTCCATGGGCGCCCCTTTTTCATGTGCCGCACAATCAGTGACTTGGAAGAGACTGCTGATCCCGCAAAAATTCAGCCGCTGCAATAGGGTCAGTGGCAGGCATTGGGTAATGCTGGTCTTCGTATTTTTCAATCGCCGCCGCCAGCAGCTCTAACTCATGGCCTTCTTTGCTACCCGGTGGGGCGTCCCACAGTTGCTCAAGGCGCACCAGAGCAACGGTCAGGTCTTTGTCATTACGAATAGCTTTGGCGTCCATCACACTGTCTCCACATCTATCTTGTCGTACTCAGCATGTGTCCCTACAAATTTTACGTACACCATCTGCCAGTCATACCTGATAGACACCACTACCCGATACTTGTTGCCATGGATATTAAATACCACCCGTCCGCCTTTCACGATGCTGGCGTTGCGCAGGACAGCCTTGAGCTCCTGCGGAGTGTGGTAATTGGCTTGCTCCATGTGGTGATACCATTCCGTTAAAGGCGTCTCAGCATCCGCATTAGCGGGACAGCTCTCCCAGAACACCCGCAATGTCCTTCGCGCTAGTACTCTCACGGAAATCCTCCTGATATAGGAGAGAGACTATCCGGTAGTGGCACCGCCTGCTGACTAGGCGACGGACGGAAAACACAAGGGGCCAATCAAGGCCCCTTTTCCATGTGCACAGGGTGCATCAATTTACGGGATGCGCGTCAGGGCTGGACCGCTGACTCTTGGGTTTATCCCCGCCCTTCGGCCCGGTTTGGCGCTCCTGCTGAGGGAAGTACTCCTGAGTCTTCACAGGCTTCTTGGTGGTTCCAGGTCTTGGATCGATCATTTCACACCTCACTTGATGGGCGATTGCCCGTTAAACAGCTCGTTTCGAAACTCAAATTCGATTTCGTCAATGCGCAACCGATCGGTCATCGCCCATACCGCCAACCGCAGACCACGCAGAACCTGCCGTCGTGCTCGCTTAAGCTCGTCACCCGCTGCAACCTTCTCAACCTCGGACTGCAACCCGGACAGCACAGTGGCCAACTGCTCTTCGCGAGAGGGTCTGCCACTGCGCGTTGGTTTGGTCTTTTCCATGTCAATCACCAAACCCGAACCGGTTGCTGGCGCTGGACTGCTTCATTGATTCGAACATCTCGTTGAAGGTCGCGTCATCCATGCGGTCCACGTCGGGTTGTGCCCCCTTGCGTGGCTGCCTGGGGTTCATGGCCCGAGCGAACTCTTTGTCGGACATACCGGCCATCTGGTTTAGCGTTGGCTGCTGGCGTTGTGCAGAGTGCGGCACACGACCGTTTGCGCGAAAACCCATCTCATGCGCCCTGCCCCATACGTACGCGGCGGGGTTAATACCCTGTGCTTCGCATTGCGCCAAAAGCGCCATGGCAGCGACACCCCGCAAGGTGCTGTAGTGCTGCTCATCGTGGCCCGGGTGCATCCGGCGAATGTCTGCATCAGCGGCGTTGTACAGAAACTCAAACGCCTGATCGTAGGACGCCTTGTCGCCGCCCAGGTGCGTGTCAGCAAAATCAGCTTCGATCGCACCAATGACCGGCGCGACTTCGGCGGCATGCCGGGTGAATTGTTGTGCCTGTTGTTCGGCCTGCTGACGGTACTGCTCGGTCTGTGCAGCCTCCTGCTGGCGTAGCTGCTGAAGGGCGAACCGCGCAGCCACATGCCCTTCAGGGTCTTCTTCGAACGCTGGAATCTGCGCCTCCAGAGCGGCTTGGCGTTGGGCTTCAAGCTGTGTCCGCTGAAGCTGGAGTTGCTGCATTTGCACAGCGGCCATCTGCTGACGTTGTGCCTCCAACTGCTGCGCTTGCAGGTCGAGTTGCTGGCGCTCCTGCTGCAACGCCTCGGCCTGCACAACTTCGTCGTCGGACTGAAGGTGCGCATCCCGGCGTAATGCCTGATCGTCGTAATCCTCGATGTCGTCAGCCAAGTCAGTCGGGACCATGCCACCCTCAGCATTGAGGTCGTCGTCACTGAACCCCGTGCTACCGGTTAATTCAGCCGCGAGCCCTTGCGAAATATCGTCGTCAAATTCCATCACTTGGCTCCTTTCTTGAGGGGGGCGTTAAGGGCAGGACTCAGACCATCGACAGGCACCGCACAGGCGACAGCAGGCGTGATGCCGTAGCGCCGGTTCAGGATATCGGCGTCTGCCTTTGCCGCTGCGACTCTCGCTTTACGGTTAATGGCTTCGACAAGCTCCAGGCGCAGCGCTTCGATTTCCTTGGTACCGGATGTGCGCGCCTTGTACCGGGTTATTTCATCGGCACTGAGTGGGGTCCGGGCGATATCGACGGGGCTCATGCCACAGGTGCCCATGCGCGCCGTGCGTCGTTCTGTGCGCTGGATCGCGACCAGCCATGTCAGTAGCTCGCCCTCGGCAGCGGCTGAATGGCGGGCTTCAACACGCTTCGGCACCGCTGGCAACATCATGGAAATGTCGAACAGTGGTGGGTCGAGGTACACGAAGAAGGTGCCTGCACCGCTAGCCTCTATCCGGCCACGGCTGGTGTCGACGTGATGCAGTTCGGCGTCTTCCTGGAGCTGGCGAATACGCTGGCCGTCGAAGATGGATGGCCGCTCTTTATCAGATTCATACGACATGATTTTCCCCCTCTGTAAGTGCCTTGAGCTGTGCTCTGAGCTGAGTGATTTCAGCCGCACGGGCATCGCCGGCTAAATCAAGTTTCGAGCGTGCTTGGCGGACCTTGCGCCGTGCTGCTGCCAGTGGCAGTTCGTGTGCTGCCAGCTCGCGCTCAGCGAGGTTGACCGCCTCTGCCAGCCGGTTGTGTTCAACCTCGACGGCCAGCAATTCATGCTTCGCGGCTTCGAGGGCCTGTCGGTTTGCGTCGGTCATTTGCGTGGCCCTCCAAGGGCGGAGTGAAGCTTGTCGAGCGCGGCACGGTTGCCGGTGCTGATGAGCGGGAGCATTGCCATACGAACGGCAGCGCGGGACTTTTTAGCGAGGTTGTCGAGCAGGTCGCGCTTCTGATCGTCGCCCAACGATTTCCAGCCCGGCGCGGCCATGGCGCGTTGAACACCGGCATGGATCATCTGCCCGACCAACTGCTGCATTTCGTGTTGCTGCGCAGGCGTGAAGACCACCTTTTGGTGACGCACTGTGATGTAGTTCTGGGGCATCGACGGACTCCAACCCAGTCGCGCCGCTTCCTGACGTACAGGGTCGGTCGACTCTTTCGACTGTGCTATGGGTGCGGCGATGGAAAGCGGCCCACCGGGATAGATCCGGTTCGGCACAGGTTGGCCAAAGGCATCGAGTTTTTCGGGCAGGGTTTCGCGCAGTCCAGGCACGCGGTACTTGATGGCATCGAGCACCGAGTTCTGTTCGCGGGCGGAAGTGTCGCGCTCGCTCGCGATGTTGCTGGCCAGCGTGAGGGGCTGGGCGAGCGTTCCACCCATCTGACGCAGGTACCAAGGCCCGTTGCGCTTGGGGTCTTGCATGAACTCGACGAGATTGGACACGCCCTGCATATAGGTTTTGTTCACGGTGTTGTTGACCAGCGAACCCAGCGCCGTGGCGGCAATGTCAGCAGCATCCTTGTGCTGGTAATCCATGGTCGACAGATCACTGGCCAGACCCAGCCACTGCGCAAACGGATCGAGCCGGTTGTATTCGTGGTAGGTGTCACCAACCTTGATCGAATACGGACGCCAGCCGGTGGCGAGCAGCGCAGCCTTTTCTTTCTTATCGTCGGGACCGGCACCGGTGATATAACCAGCCTGAGCCAGTGCACCAGCACCGACCATCACCGATGTACCCCAGAGCATCCGGGCGATGGCGCGTTCCTGTTTGGCGCCACCGGCTGCGAGGTCTTCACGGACATTCTTGAACAAGGGGGCAGCGGGAGTGCGCTTCAGTCCGTAGGTCACAATGTTCGCTGGCGTGCGGACGAAGGGCACAACCAGATTCAGCCAGGGCATCTTGGCCTTGGCACTCATGACAGCCTGTGCAAAGGCGCCCGCCTGATTGTTGAACGTGGCGGTACGGGCATGCTCGCCTGCCGCCTCGATCATCGCGGGCGTAGGACTCTGCACCAGGGTATTCATGCGTTCGCTGAGTTTGGTCCCGGCAGGCAATTGACCCAGTTTCTTTTCGGCCAGTGCCTGCTGTCGAGCGAGGGTGCGCAGTTCGCCTGCATAGTTGAGGTTGGCAAAGAAAGCGTCTTCGGCACCAAGGGCACGGTATGGAATCGAAGCGAGTTTGTCCGCCGACCATGCCGCTGTTGGCAGCACACCGTCAGGCCGTGGGCTGTTCATGCCACCCAGTGAACCGGCTTCGCCTTTACCAATGCCCAGCGTCGGCGCTTCGCCGGTTTTGAACGCATCAGCGGCTGCTGATCCCGCCTGCATAAAGTTTTTGGACATGCCCACCAGCATGTCGATGGGCTCGGCAAAAACAGTCTGGCCGGAACCGGGCTTAACCAGATTTTTTAAGCCCGCCACGCCCGCCGCGATACCGCGCTCGATGACCTCATTGCCAAGGGTCGCGGTGTTGCTAGTGATGTTAACGGCATGGGTGCGAGGGCCTGAGAGCAGTGCGGCACGGTAGTAGTAACCAAACAGCCGGGACATCTTGCCTTCGGGCTGACTGATGAGTTTGGCCGCGTTGGTCAGGCCACCACTCTGTATCGCCTTGCCCAGTGCCTTGGCCGCATCGTCAGCACCGTTGATGCCGCCGACTGCCTCCAGCACATTTTTAGCCTGGCTGTAGTCCATGGCTTGGCGTTTGTACGCGGACAAGGCGCGACCGGCTTCAGCGCGTGCCCCGGCAAGGTCGGCAAAGGTACTGCGCAACTGCCCCAGCGATTGAATGAAGGTGGCGCGGTCGATGTCGCTGGCGTTGCCGCTGGTAATTCGCTGCTGCAAATCCAGCACGTCTTTCAAGTTGTCTTGCACATGAGTGGTGAGGGCGACGGTCTGTTCCGCGTTGAGCGCTTCACCGATCTTGCGATTGAACACCTGTGCATCGGAGCCTTGCAGGCCAATCAAGGTGGCCAGCCGATCGCGTTCGGCATTGGGCAGAACACCACGGCGGGCATCCTCGATATTCAGTTCAACCGGCTTGAGCAGGTCCATGGTCTGGGCGCGTTGGCCACCCTGAAGATTGAGCCGATCCAACAGCGGGTTGATGTCCTGACTGCCAGCAAACGGCAGTGGTTCAGGTCGCGCTGCGGCTGCCTGTGCTGCGATCTGGGCAGCGTCGGGCACAGGTTGAGGCGCTGGCATCCCCTGCTGTTGCTGCGCTTGTTGTTCCTGCATCGGCGCAGCTTCGGGAACTGGATTCTGCACACCGGGGCGTTCTGGTGCGCGCCCCATCGCGCCAGCCAACACTGAACCCATCGCACCGTTGACCAATGCGTCTTGCACATTGAACGGCTGCTGCATGTTCTCGGGCAGGGTCATGTTGCGCACTTGACGCTGGGCTTCGCCAGTCAATGCACCGAGCGGAGCACCGGTAGCCATGCGAGTCAGCGGGTTGCCCGGTGCCGACATTGGCAATAGGCCCATGCCGACGTTCGCCGCACCGGAAGCAATGGCGGCTTTCATTGCGTCGGTCAGGTCGCCCGTTTCGGCGGCAACGTCGTGACCCGTGTTGATTGCATCGGTCAGTGCAGGAACAGCCATGGTGCGCGCTGCCTGGCCAACCTGATTGGCCACGCCGGGGAGCACACTGGTAGCGGCTTCGGCCATCGCTGGGGCGCGTGAGAGTCCGCCCGTTGCGGCCATTGCGGCGAGGTTTCCGGCGAAGCCACCACCGGCATTCAACAGTTTGTTGCCAAACGAAGCGTCGGGCGCCGGGGCCAGTGAGTCAGCGCGTTGTTGCAGCGGCGTCAGCACATGCTGATTGAGCGCATCCTGCGCGGCGGTGGTCGGCTGATCGATGAACATCGAGCGCAATTTGTCGAAGGCTGTTGCAGCGGGAATGCCGAGTATCCGGCCAGCAGCCAATCCCATCTGGTCAACGGATCGGGCGGCGCCGTAGTAGAGCTGCATGGGATCGATACCGTCTTGCACAGGTGGCGCCGGCTCGTCGTGCAGATCATCACCGAACGCGCTTACCGCTTTTGTCGGCGCCGGTTGAGACGCCACAGGTTGTTGTGGTTCGTCATCGAGCGGGTCGCCAAACTCGGAGATAGGATCGCCAAACGCTGACAGTGCCATGTCATCACCTCAACGCTTCGTCGCGATCTTGCCGGACGATGGATCGATATAACGGGTGCCAGATGGCAAGGCGTCATAGTCGGCTTGGGTCTTCGGCGTTGCCGGTCCACCACCGGAACGATCGGCAGCGGGTGCCGGTGCCGGTGCCGGTGCCAAGGCTTCCATGCTGTTCGGGTTCGGCTGGCGTTGTGGCACAGCACCACCCGCGATCAGGGGTGAAGGTGGTGTCGGTTGTGGCCGATAGGACTGGACGTTTTCGGTTCCAGGCAGCGCGGGGTTAGGCGGGGTTGCAGGTGCGGGCGTACTGCTGGCGGCGGTCGGTTCGGGTGCAACCTGCTCAAGCAATGCAGCAAGTGGGTCGGCCTTGGTTGTGCGGCTTGAGTACGGGTTGTACGGCGCGCCGTAGGGTTTGTAGCTTTGCGTGGCCGCGTCATAGATGTGCTTTTGCACACGACCATCGGGCAATGGTTCTTCGATGATCTGGTGGGGCATGGGCGCTTTGGGCTCATGCGAACCACCGCCACCACCCTGGTTCAAGTGCGCCATGCGCTCTTCGAACTGGGCTTGTTGTTGCGCCTGAGCTGTCTCGAAACGCTGCTGTGTGTTGTCCTGACTCGTGGCACGCAGCAGCTCGCCGGGATCAATCCCGAGCGCGGCAAATTGGCGTGCTGTTGGGGAGAGCTGAGCGAGGAATGCAGGGTCTTGCAACGCTACTTGATAGCGCTGGGCCTGTTGCTGCTTGGCGTCCAATGCCGCCTGCAACTGATGCTGACGGGCCTGCTCGTTGGCGATCTGGTCACGGCGATACTGCTGAAGCGCTTGCTGTTGCTGCATCTGTGTCATGCCCTGCAACGCAGCACCGAGCCTCTCACCCATACCGGCGTTGTCCGCCCGGTAGCCGCTGTTCGCCAACATCTGCACACCGAGCTGGCCCAGTGGGGTACCGGTTACGTTACCGATCCCGGCATTCAGTTTGGCGAGGTTGTCGGCTGAAAAAAGGTCGCTGAAAGCCATGGTCATTCTCCCTGCGGCAGGTAGCCGCCAATGTGGGTCGGCGTCGGTTTGATTCGGGACAGGTAGTCCGCCAGGGTCGTGATGGGCTCATCCACCAGCAGATCGGCGATCAGCACAGTTAGCTTGTCCACTGCGGGCCCCTGATGCATTCGCTGGGCGAAACCACCCTGCGATGGAAACTGGAGGATCTGCGCGCTCATAACTGTTCACCTTGGGTATGAGGTTTGCGCAACTTGGCACTGAGCGCGCAGCGCAGGCGGCACTCGGCATCGGAAAGGTTCGCCGTGCGGGCCAGCACAAATTCAGCGAGGGCATCGAGGCAGTAGACCGGTGCGGGTCGGCCAGCGGTGGGCACAGTGGCGCAAGGCTCTGGCAATTCACCGCGATTGAGCCTGAAGAAACTCGGCTCCAGTCCCGCCAGATCGGCCAGTGTCGCTTGGCTGATTTTGCTGATCGTTTCGGCTGGCTCTGTCATGGCGGTGTGCTCCGGGTTCTGTGGAAATTCCACCAATGGCTATATTCTAGGATGGTATAAATTTTGCTGCACGCGGTGTTTTTTGGTTATAAGAGAAAATAGACGAACGGTACTTACGCAATGGTGACATTTATGAGTGCGTGACATTCTGGCGTTGGGGATATTTACGATGGTTTTAATTTTATGGCGGGAAATTTAAATTTCAGTTGCGGGAAATTTTTAACGCGAAGGCTCTAGCACAGCGGGGTTTTTAGTGGCGGGAAATTTTTATGGGGAAGTTAGTGGGTGTGTCACTCACTTTTTAGCAGCCGGAATTGCGAATTTTGGTATCGGAATTTCACTGGTAGATTTACGTGTGTGACGACGCGCAAAGGACGACACCCCACCCCCACCCCCTCCGAATCGTCTACCCTACTTTCCAGGCGGGCTGGCTGGGGGCAACTTCGCCGAGTGACGCCGGCCAAGGGGCATAACTGGGGGCACGCGAGCGCTACGCCTCGCACCAACCATCGCAAAATAATTGTGCTAGAGCCATCAGCGCAGAAAGCCACCGACTACATCTTCTGAGGAGAGCCAGCCTGAGTACATCCAGAGCCCATCGACTGCCACCGCTGCTGCGCCGATTGCTGCGTCCGTTGCTGGACCCGTACCGGCGCTACCGCCATGCCCGGGTTATCCATGCGGTGCGAGTGTCGCTCGGGTTGCTGGCGACGATCCTGCTGACCACCGGCATCCATCTGCCCCACGGTGAGTGGGCGTCGGTGACCATGCTGGTGGTGATAGGCGGCTTACAGCACCACGGCAACATCGGCAAGAAAGCCGCCGAGCGCGCCATTGGCACCTTGATCGGCGCCGGTGTCGGCTTGGTGTTGGTGGCACAACAGGCCTGGCTGGGGATGCCCTGGCTGACCTATTTCGCGATGTCGGTGGTCTGCGGGTTTTTCTCGTATCACGCCATCGGCAAGGGTGGTTACACGGCGCTGCTGTCGGCGATTACCGTGTTCATCGTCGCGGGGCACGGCGACAATCCGGTCACCGATGGATTGTGGCGCGGGGTGGATATCCTGATCGGCATTGCCCTGGCCCTGGCGTTTTCCTTTGCCCTGCCGCTGTACGCGGTTTATTCCTGGCGCTACAACCTGGCCGATGCGCTGCGTGATTGCGCGAAAGTCTACGGGCGCATCATTGACGGCAAGGCCATCACCGCAGACGAACACCTCAAGCTCATGACTCGCCTGAACGCGGCGATGGTGCAACTTCGCTCACTGATGCCCTCGGTGTCCAAGGAAGTGAAGATTTCCATGACCGAACTCGATGCCCTCCAGCGCAATTTACGCATGTGCGTCAGCACCCTGGAAATCCTCGGCAATACCCGACCGGATGCCAATGACCTCGAGGCGATGTCGCTGATGCAAACGGCATTGAAAGCCGAGCATCGACAGATTCGCGTGCAATTGATCGGCATGGCCCGGGCGTTGAAATCAGGCGCCGCCCAGCGGCTCAATCGCCCCGCGGATGTGCCGCTTGTCAGCCTTGATGCGCCGGTCTACAACACGCTGGACGGGTATCGTTTGCTGACCCAGCAACTGGCCGCCAACGTCGGGGAGATGCGCCAGCGCTTGGCCAAGAGCGCGCCACGCTGGAACATCTGACGCCCCTGGTTGGCACTCAAGGCGTCACCGTGCGCCGAAACTTCAGCGTCCAGCCTTGTTGCATGCCGGCAGCGGCCAACAGAATCGCCGCGACTCCAATCCATTGCAGTGGCTCCAGGCGATGACCGAAGGCAAACCAGTCGACGAAAATCGCCGCGATCGGGTAGATGAAGGACAGCGCGCCCGTCAACGCCGTCGGCAGTTTTTGAATCGCGCCGTACAGCAACACGTACATCACGCCGGTGTGCACCATGCCCAGCGTCACCAGGCTGGTCCACGCGCTTGGCGCCTGGGGCAATACGGATAGATTCGCGAAGGGCGCGAGCAACAGCACGCCTGTGCTGACCTGGATCAGCGCGATCAAATGCGGTGGGGTTCCAGTCAGGCGCTTGATGATCAACGCGGCAATTGCGTAGAGAAACGCCGCGCCCAACGCCAAGGCAATACCCGTCAGGTAATCGCTGCCGCTTTCGCCCTGGCTGCCGTGGGCACTGACAATCGCCAGCATCCCGACAAACGAAACGCCCAGCCAGGCCAGCTTCTGCGCAGTGATCTTTTCATTGAGAAACAGCACCGCCAGCCCTACCAGCATGAACGGCTGGACGTTATAGACAGCAGTGCCGATGGCAATCGACGCCCGGGAATAGGACGCGAACAACAGCACCCAGTTGCCGACGATCGCCACACCGCTGAGCACCGCGAGCAGGAACGTGGTGCGGGTCAGAATGCCGGGGCGCAGAAAGCCGAAAGCCGCGCAAATGAGCAGCAAGGTGCCAGCACCGAACAGGCAGCGCCAGAACACCACATCCAGCACCGGTTGCCCGGACACCAGCACGAACCAGCCTATGGTGCCGGAGATCAGCATGGCGGCCGTCATTTCGAACGAACCGCGGCGTAGGGTTTTGTCCATCATCAGACTCCTGTGTTTGTGGCCAAAGTATGCCAATGCACCCAGGGGCTACTCCAGAGCAAAAAGCAGGCTAAACTCGGGATCTGCCTTTTTTATCAAGGTCTTTTTGAAAAAATGCCTAATGGAGGGTTTCGCCATGACCGATGACATCGACCAGCTGCTGATCACGGCGCTGATGGAGGACTCGCGACGTTCGCTCAAGGCCCTGGCGCAAATCAGCGGCCTGTCTTCCCCCAGTGTTGCCGAGCGTCTGCGCCGCCTGGAAGAGCGAGGCGTACTCAAGGGCTATACCGTTGAAATCGACCCGAAATGCTTCGGCTATCAACTGCAGGCCATCGTGCGTATTCGCCCGTTGCCGGGGCAATTACAGGAAGTGGAGCGGCAAATCATGGCCATTCCCGAATTCACCGAGTGCGACAAGGTCACCGGCGACGACTGTTTCATCGCGCGCCTGCATGTGCGCTCGATGGAACAACTGGACACCCTGCTCGACCGACTCAACACCCACGCTGAAACCAATACGGCGATCGTCAAGAAAACCCCGGTCAAACGCCGGTTACCGCCCATGGCGTGAGTGATATTTGTTTCAGACTGAAGTAGATTGAGGGTTTCCGGCGAAGGATTGACGGCATGAAAACTCAGGCAATGCTACTGGTGGCTACGATACTGGCGGGTTGCGGCACGATTCAGACGGTTGTACGCAGTGACGAAGTGGCCTCGAAAAGTCTCAAGGAACAAAAGAGTTACTGCGGCGCGGTACCGCGAATCTACAGCGGCGTGACCTATGACTTCTGCTACCTGAACGCGCCCCTCGAAGACGGCCGGGATGCGCAGGTACATGGTCCCGCCCCCGCTATCGTGTTGCTCGACGTCGTCGCGTCCGGGGCGATGGACACACTGCTGTTGCCCTACACCATCTACCGCCAGCAAGCCGACGGCAGCATCGTCATTACAGAGTAATCCTGGATTGGTGGTAATAAAAAACCCGCCTGAGCGGGTTTTTTAGTTCAAGGCCGAGGATCAGTCATCGCGGCTCATGATGCCGAACAGCTGCAACAAGCTGACGAACAGGTTGTAGATCGATACATACAGGCTGATGGTGGCCATGATGTAGTTACGCTCGCCGCCATGAATGATGGCGCTGGTCTGGAACAGAATGCAGACCGAGGAGAACAGCACGAAACCTGCGCTGATCGCCAGTTGCAGGCCGCTGATCTGGAAGAACAGGCTCGCCAGCGTCGCACCCAGCAGCACGAAGAAGCCTGCCGTGATGAAACCGCCGAGGAAGCTCATGTCCTTGCGGGTAATCAGCACATACGCCGACAGACCGCCGAACACCAGCGCCGTCATCGCGAAAGCCGAGCTGACCACTTCAGCGCCGCCCTGCATACCCAGGTAACGGTTGAGGATCGGGCCAAGCAGGAAACCCATGAAACCGGTCAGGGCAAATGCCGACACCAGGCCCCAGGCCGAATCACGGAGTTTGTTGGTGAGGAAGAAAAGACCGTAGAAGCCGATCAGCACCACGAAAATGTTCGGGTAGCCAACATGCATCTGCTGGGCAACGTAGGCTGTCACACCGCTGAAAGCCAGGGTCAGGGCGAGCAAGCCGTATGTGTTGCGCAGGACGCGGCTAACCTCTAGCTGCTCAGCCTGCACGCTGTTATTAACTGCGTAATCCTGTTCGCGCATGGCGACA
>LNAP01001040.1_pt1 | contig 30077 bp, 29 predicted proteins | sample 602601 | NCBI WGS metagenome assembly LNAP01 (sample SAMN02440304, study PRJNA202911) | soil metagenome | biome: Subtropical and temperate rainforests or woodlands; isolation source: soil samples (1 kg each in a 20% v/v slurry with milli Q water) were... ... | reverse complement strand
GGGCGCGATGGGCGCGTCGCTGGCGACCTTCTCCGACGAGGCGGCTGCGCAGAAACTTGCGGCCGAGCATGGCGGTCGCGTGCTGCGCTTCGAGCAGATTGACCAGGCTCTGCTGCAGGAGGCCGCGAGCATGCAGCACGGGGCGATGCACGATGAGCACGCGCCGGCGCAACACGACAACGCACACGCCGGTCACTGACCGCGACAATCCAACGAGGTGAGCTAATTATGGGTATCAGCATCTGGCAACTCCTGATCATCCTCCTGATCGTCGTCATGCTGTTTGGCACCAAGCGCCTGCGCGGCCTGGGCGCCGATCTGGGCAGTGCGATCAGCGGGTTCCGCAAGTCGATCAACGACACCGATAGCGCCTCGTCGACCGAGGCGATCAAGCAGGACGCCAATCGGGTCTGAGACCAGCGCGTCTGGACCCGTCATCGCCTGGCCTGTTTCGGGCCAGGCGATTCCTCCCGTTCCCCCGCAGCACCTGCGGGCATCTTCGCTGCGCCGCGCGACGCCTCGCGGTGATCCGTGTGCCGGATTCGCCGCCGCGGCACGATTCTTCTTCGATCTGCTCCCGTTCCGTCTGCAACGCTGCCGTCTCAGTCGCCGGCGCGGCGGGGGATTTCCGACCGTCCGGGAAAAAGCTGATTGCAATCAAGTCTGTCGAGGGCTTCTAACCTGTAGAAAGTAACCCTGGCTCCCGATGTCGTGGGAGCGCACATGGTTCCGGTCAGCTTGCACCATCCAGGCGCATCTGCCGGACATGAGAACGATCTGGAGGCCTTCCGTGCAAGTTATCGATCGGCGAAAAGCCCTGAGTATCCCGCCTATCTGGAGGCTCGCGTTTCGCCCGTTCTTTCTCGCCGGCAGCGTCTACGCGCTGCTGGCAGTTCCGCTCTGGGTCGCCGCCTGGACCGGCTTATGGCCGGGCCTGCAACCCACCGGCGGCTGGCTCGCCTGGCATCGCCACGAAATGCTGTTCGGCTTTGCGATGGCCATCGTGGCCGGTTTTCTGCTCACCGCGGTACAGACATGGACCGGCCAGGTCGCGCCGTCCGGCAATCGGTTGATGGCGCTGGCGCTGGTCTGGCTGGCGGCACGTCTGGGCTGGCTGTTCGGTTTGCCGCTGGCGTTGCTGGTGCCGCTGGAACTGCTGTTTCCGCTCGCCGTCGCGCTGCTGATGGCGCAGATGCTTTGGGCGGTGCGGCAGAAGCGCAATTACCCGATCGTGGCGGTGCTGTCGCTGATGATCGCAGCCGACGTGCTGGTGCTGGTGGGGCTGCTGCAGGGCGATGATGGTCTGCAGCGCCAGGGCGTGTGGGCCGGGCTGTGGCTGGTTGCCGCGCTGATGGCGCTGATCGGCGGACGGGTGATCCCGTTCTTCACCCAGCGTGGTCTGGGCTGGGTCGAGGCGATCAAGCCGTGGGTCTGGCTGGATATCGCCTTGCTGGTCGGCACAGCGCTGATCGCGATTCTCTACGCGCTGGGACTGGGGCTGCAGGCGCATCCGCTGCTGGGGCTGCTGTTCGCCCTAGTCGGTGCCGGACACCTGCTGCGTCTGGCGCGCTGGTACGACAAAGGGATCTGGGGCGTCGCGCTGCTGTGGTCGTTGCATCTGGCGATGCTCTGGCTGGTGGTAGCAGCGTTCGGTCTGGCGCTCTGGCATTTCGGCCTGCTGGTCAATGCCAGCCCGGCATTGCACGCGCTGAGCGTCGGCTCCATGAGCGGCCTGATCCTGGCGATGATCGCGCGGGTCACCCTGGGGCATACCGGCCGGCCGCTGCAGCCGCCGGCGGGAGTCGTCGCCGCCTTCGTACTGTTCAATCTGGGCACGCTGGCGCGGGTGTTTCTCGCGGCTATCTGGCCGGTCGCCGGACTCTGGCTCGCGGCGCTGTGCTGGACGCTGGCCTTCCTCATCTACGTCTGGCGCTACGCACCGATGCTGGTGAGGGCGCGGGTCGATGGCCATCCGGGCTGATTTTCACCGACGCCGGCGAATTCGCCGGCGCCACGGAGGACGGGCTGAGCGAGCGATGGCCGTCTTTCCTTCTGAGGCACCAATCCGCTGTCGGCCGCCGTGCCGGCAGCCGTGGGCTCGGCCGCGCCGAGCAATGGAGTAAACGATGAAAAGCGAATTCCTCGATCGTCTGGCGGTGATCACCGGTGCCAGTTCCGGTATCGGTCTGGCGCTGTGCGCCGCGTTGCTGCAGCGCGGTGCGCGGGTACTGGCGATGTCGCGCACGCTGGGTGGGCTCGAGCCGCTGCTGCAGTCCTACCCCGATCAGCTGGTCTGGCTGCAGGGTGACGTGACCCGTGCCGACGATCTGCAGGCATTGTGCCGGCGGGCCGCGGAAATGGGGCCGGTCAGCTATCTGGTGCCCAACGCCGGCATTGCCGAGCTGGCCTGCGGACTGGACATGCCAGCGTTCGACCGCCAGTGGGCGGTCAACGGTGCAGGTGCGCTGAATACCCTGAATGCACTCCGCGGCGAGCTGGCCAAGCCGGCCTCGGTGGTCTTCATCGGCACCTTCCTCACCCGTTCGGCCTTCCCGGGGCTGGCGGCCTATATCGCCAGCAAGGCGGCATTGGGCGCGCAGGTGCGGACCCTGGCGGTGGAGTTCGCGCCGCTGGATGTGCGCATCAACATGGTTTCGCCCGGGCCGACCGCGACCGCGATCTGGGGCAGCCTCGGGTTGACCGACGAGCAGCTCGACGAGGTTGCCGAAAGCGTCACCAAGCGCCTGCTGCCGGGGCATTTCCTCGAGTCCTCGGCCGTTGCCAACGTGATCCTGTTCCAGCTTTCCCAGGGCGCGCGCGGCGTCTATGGTCAGGATTGGGTGGTCGACAACGGCTACACCGTCAGCTGAAGGGGTGACCCCATGTGGTTCAAGAACAAGGCAGCGCTACGCCTGCAGCAGGAGCTGGACGCACTGCGCGCCAGCCATGCCGAGCAGGCCACGCGCATCGCCGGGCTGGAGCAGCAGCTGCAGCAGGCCGAAACCGCCGGCCGGGGTGGCCAGCGCCAGCTCGACTATTACCGCGGCGTGTCCGCCAGCCTGACCCGCTTCAGTGTGTCGGTTGCGCACCTGAGCGAATCCTTCGAGTTCCTCACCGGCCAGCTGGGCGAGAACAAGGGGCGCGCCGGTGAAGTTGCAGCGGCAGCGCTGAGCAACCAGAAGCACTTCGGCGAGCTGCAGGGCCGCGCCGCGGAGATGGAAAGCGGTCTGGACCTGGCGTCGCGCAAGGTCGATACCCTGGCCGAGCGCTCGCAGGAGATCAATGGCATCGTTGATCTGATCAGCGGCATCGCCAGTCAGACCAACCTGCTGGCGCTCAACGCGGCCATCGAGGCGGCGCGTGCCGGCGAGGCGGGGCGTGGCTTTGCGGTGGTCGCCGGGGAAATCCGCAGCCTGGCGGAAAAAACCGCGCTGGCGACCGACGACATCGTGCGCAAGATCGGCGAGGTGCAGGCCGAGATTCGCAACGTGCACGACTACATCCAGCTGCAGGGCTCCCATGCGCAGGGCTTCAGCCGTACCACCGAGGATGCGGTCGGGGCGATGCGCACCCTGCATCAGCTGGCCGGCGCGATGCGCGAGAGCAGTTCGGCGGCCTCGCTGCGCGCCGGGGTCGAGCTGGCCAACCTCGACGAGCTGTCGCTGAAGTTCGTGGTCTACAACCACCTGCTCGGCGAGCGCTCGCAGCAGGCGCCACAACTGCCCGGCGAGCGCGATTGCCGCTTCGGGCGCTGGTATTACGGCGAGGGCAATCGGGACATTCAGGCGCTGGACTGTTTCGCCCAGATCGAGCGGCCACATACCGCGGTGCACGCCCAGGGGCAGGCGGCGATCGATGCATTCGGGCAGGACTCGCTAGAGAACGCACTGCGCCATCTGGAGCGGATGGAGGAGGCCAACCTGGAGGTGATGCGCATCGTCAACGCCGTGATCGAGCAATACGAGCGAAGCGTAACGCGGGCTGCCTGATTCCGCCGAGGCGTTGCGAAGCACGATTGGTCAGTCGTAAAAATGACCAAACGCATGTTTGTGCAATTTTATTGCACTCTCCCTGCAATACTATTCGTTAGAGATTATTCAACTGCCCGCTGACAATGCGCAGGCATTCCGTCTGCGCGACTCACCGTCGCGTCCGAACATGAACCGATCCCTGGAGGAGCGGCGAGTGAGTGCGGTGTGCCGGTCCGTCGACCATTGGAAGTGTTGCGCCTGCAGATTTCTATGCTCGTTCACCGGTGCCCGTGCTGGCCCGCCCAGCGAGCATGAGCGAACAGCACAACCCTGAAGCGATCGCCTACAACTACCACGTGGTGCGGCAATTCACCCTGATGACCCTGTTTTGGGGCGTAATCGGCATGGGTCTTGGGGTGTTCATCGCGGCGCAACTGGTGTGGCCACAGTTGAACTTCGATCTGCCGTGGACCAGCTTCGGGCGGTTGCGGCCCATCCATACCAATCTGGTGATCTTCGCCTTCGGCGGCGGCGCGCTGTTCGCCTCGTCGTTCTACATCGTGCAGCGTACCAGTCACGCCCGGCTGATTTCCGATCGGCTGGCCAGCGTGGTGTTCTGGGGCTGGCAGGCCGCCTGCGTGGCGATGCCGGTCACTTATGCGCTGGGCTACACGACATCCAAGGAATACGCCGAGATGGAGTGGCCGATCGCGCTGTGGGTCACGCTGATCTGGGTGCTCTACGCCTACCTGTTCTTCGGCACCATCGCACGCCGCCGGATCGGCCACATCTATGTCGGCAACTGGTTCTTCGGTGCGTTCATCATCGTCACCGGCATGGTGCACATCATCAACCACGCGCTGATTCCGGTGAGCCTGCTCAAGTCCTACTCGCTTTACTCCGGCGCGACTGACGCGATGGTGCAGTGGTGGTACGGCCACAGCGTGGTGGGCTTCATTCTCTCGGTGGGCTTTCTCGGCATGATGTATTACTTCGTGCCCAAGCAGGCGGGGCGTCCGATCTATTCCTACCGGCTATCGATCGTGCACTTCTGGGCGATCATCTCCATCTACATCTGGGCCGGTCCGCACCACCTGCACTACACCGCGCTGCCGGACTGGGCGCAGAGCCTGGGCATGGCGATGTCGATCATCCTGCTGGCACCGAGCTGGGGCGGCATGATCAACGGCATGATGACCCTGTCGGGCGCCTGGCATAAGTTGCGCACCGACCCGATCCTGCGCTTTCTAGTCGTCTCGCTGGCCTTCTACGGCATGTCCACCTTCGAAGGCCCGATGATGGCGATCAAGACCGTCAACGCCCTGTCGCACTACACCGACTGGACCATCGGCCACGTGCACGCCGGTGCTCTCGGCTGGGTGGCGATGATCTCCATCGGTTCGCTGTATCACCTGATTCCGCGGCTCTGGGGTCGTGAGCAGATGTACAGCGTCGGCCTGATCAACGCGCACTTCTGGTTGGCGACCATCGGCACTGTGCTCTACATCGCCTCGATGTGGGTCAACGGCATCACCCAGGGCCTGATGTGGCGCGCGGTCAACGAGGACGGCACGCTGACCTACTCCTTCGTCGAGGCACTGGAAGCCAGCCATCCCGGTTACCTGGTACGCATGACCGGCGGTGCGATCTTCGCCACTGGCATGTTGCTGATGGCGTTCAATACCTGGCTGACCGTGCGCACTGCGCGCGAAGAGCCACTGACCGGCGTGCCGCCGCTGACCGTGGCCGGCTGACCGTCTCACCGTTTTCCTCACCTGTCCAAGGACGGACTTTTTTATTCGCGCGCCCTCGCGGCGCCCCCCGATCGATCCGCCAAGCAGTAAACATGCACGACTCCCTCAGCCTGTGGTTCCGCTCGTTCATCCCCGCTCCCCTGAATGCTTCACCGAAGGAATGGCTGCGCGCCGCCTTCGGCATCGCCCTGGTCATGCCGCTGGTGTTCTGCGCCGGCTACTGGACCGTCGGCACGCCGCTGACCCTGCAGATCATGGGGCCGGCCGGGGCGTCGGCGGTGCTGGTGTTCGTCGCCTCGTCCAGCCCGTTCGCCCAGCCGTGGGCACTGATGGCTGGCAATGTGGTCGCCGCGCTGATCGGTATCGGGCTGGGCATGAGCGGCCTGCCGAGTGTGCTTTCGCTGGCGCTGGCGGCCTGTCTGTCGCTGATCTGCCTGTTTTCCCTGCGCTGTCTGCATCCGCCGAGCATCGCGCTGTCGCTGGTGGCGGCGGTCGGCGGCGCGGAGGTGCATCAGCTGGGGTTCGCGCTGATCGGCCCCGTGCTGTTCTATTCATTGCTGCTGGTGGCGGTTGCGCTGGTCTACAACAACCTCACCGGGCATCCCTATCCGAAGCCGCGGTTGAGTCGCGAGAACGTCCATCACACCCATGACCTGCCGCCCGGCGAGCGCATGAGCTTCACCCATGACGACGTCGACCAGGCGTTGCGGGAGTTCGGCGAATACGTCGACGTCACCCGCGACGATCTCGAACGCTTGATCAAGCAGACCGAGAAGCACGCGCTGCGCCGCAGCATGGGAGAGATCACCGCAGCGCACGTGATGTCGCGCGATCTGCGCTGGCACACCCCGGATACCTTCATCGAGCAGGCCTGGCAGACGCTGCAGGCACATCGGCTGCGCTCGCTGCCGGTGGTGGAGGGCGACGATCATCGACTGGTCGGCATCGTGACCCAGGTGGATCTGCTCAAGCACTTCCACCCGCAGCCGGGGCGGCTCAGCTTCGGCCAGTTGAACTTCCTGCGCGGCACCAAGCTGCGCGCCATCATGACGTCGCCGGTGGTGTCGGTGACGGCCGATACGCACATGGTCGAACTGGTCTATCTGCTCTCCGACCGCGGCCTGCACTGCCTGCCGGTGATCGATGCGCAGCAGCGGCTGATCGGCATGATCACCCAGACTGACCTGATCGCCGCGCTGTACCGTAACTGGCTCAAGCATCTGCCGGACTGAGCCGGCGCGCCAATCAGATCTCGTAGTACCAGCGCGACCAGTCGAAGTCGTCGCGGGCCACTTCGCGCAGCAGCTCGATGGCCTTGGCCAGCGCCGGCGACTCGCTGGCGCGGGCGTGGACCAGGTAGATCGGGTAGGAAAACTCCGGCGCCTGCTCCACCCGCTTGAGAACGCCGCTCTCCAGATAGCGCTGGACCACGCGGGTACGGAAGTAGCCGCGCCCGCCGCACTGCACCAGATACTGCAGCGCCAGCGGGCCGAGGCCGAACGACAGCGCGGCGCGGGTGTACTCGGGCAACGCCTGGTTGTGCTGCTTGCGGAACGCCGGGCCCCAGTCGACATACAGGTAGGGTGTGGGGTTCTCTGCCTGCACCACCTGGATCAGCTTTTCCTCCAGCAGTTGTTCGATCTGCAGGCCCGGCCAGTATTCCGGCTGGTGCACCAGTGCGGCATCGAGCACGCCGAGGTCGAGCTTCTTCTGCAGCTCCTCGCCGCTACCGACCTCCAGCCGTACCGCATGGCTCGGCAGGCTCTGACGCAGGCGCTGGACCCACGCCAGCATCAGCGGATTGCACAGGCTCACTTCGGAACCGAGGGTCAGCAGCTTGCCGCCGCCCTGCGACAGCGGCAGATCGCGCCGCGCGGCTTCCCAGGTCTGCACCAGCTGGTTGGCGTAGGCGACGAAGCGCTCGCCGTCGTCGGTCAGCCGTGCGCCGGCGCGGTTACGCACGAAAAGGCGGCAGCCCAGCTGGCTTTCGAGGTTGTGCACCCGCGCGGTCACCGCCGTCTGGGTGATATGCATGCGTTCGGCGGCACCGATGAAGCTGCCGCTGCGGATGATCTCAAGAAAGGTACGGGCAAGATCGATATCCACTAACGCGCCTTCAGTGCAAGAAAAATGATTCGACTGAAGATTGTATAGCGGTGGTGGTGAATTGTGGTTGCTACGTTAGGCTATCAGCCCAAAGTGCCGCTCCGTGTGGGGAGCGGCAGAGAGGGGTTAGTGCGAGGTGCCTTCGGCGAATTCGATCTTGTTGCCGACGTTGTACTTGCCGGATGGCTTGTTCATCGGCAGGCGCTTGATCTCTTCCAGCGTGTTGGCGTCGTAGACGATCAGGGCGCCGTCCTTGTCCCAGACACTGAGCAGGGCATAGCGACCGTCATTGGTGAATTCCACGTGGGCGGCGATCTTGCCGGGCATCGGCCGCAGCGTGTGGGCGACTTCCAGGCGCTGCTTGTCGATCAGGTGCACGACATCGTTGTTCGGACCGAAGAACACGTCGGTCCAGGCATAGGGCGAGTTCTGCTGGCTGCGCATGAAGAAGCCCGGACCCTGGGTGGGGATTTCCTTGATCAGCTTCCAGGTTTCCAGATCGAGCACCGAGATCAGCCCCTTGCTGATGTTCGGCGTGGCGAATACCCACTTGCCGTCGCGCTTCCAGTAAATGCCCGAGCCCAGGTGCGGCATGCCCGGCAGCGGGATGTCGGTGACCACCCGGCCGCTGTCCAGTTCGATCACCTGGCCACCGTGGGCCTGACGCGAGGTGGCCAGCAGATGGCTGTAGTCAGGGGTGAAGGAGAAGTCGTCGAGGAAGTCTTTCGCCTTGATCCGCCGCGGCTCGAAGGTCGGCTCGCCGGCGTAGGACAGCTCCCAGGCTTCCTTCACGTCCTTCAGGGCGACCACGAAGCTGTTGCGCGGCGGCGCGGTGTAGACGGCGCTGACCCGCGACGGGGTGCCGTCCTCGGCGACTGCCGGGATGTGCTTGACCAGCGACAGGTCGCGCGCGTCGAGCAGTACCAGATTGCCCGGCAGGTAGTTGCCCACCAGTACCCAGCGGCCGTCGTTGCTGACCGCCAGGTTGCGGGTGTTCAGTCCGGCGCGCACCTCGGCGATCTTGGTCAGGTTGTGCAGGTCGTACTTGCTGATCCAGCCATCACGCGAGGCGAAGTAGACGAAGCGGCCGTCCGGCGAGAACTTCGGCCCGCCATGCAGGGCGAAATGCGATTGGAAGCGTGTCAGCGGCTCGAAGCGATCGCCGTCGAGGATGGTCACGTGGTGGTCGCCGGCTTCCACCACGACGAACAGGTTCAGCGGATCGGCGCCGTGCTGCGGGGTGGTGGGCAGCTTGGCCAGGTCGGCAAGCATGCGATGGCTGGAGCGGATGTCGGCGTCGCTCCAGCTCGGCGGGGTGGCCGGCGGCTGGTACAGATAGGTCACCAGACTGGCGATCTGCGTTTCGTCCAGCACGCTGGAAAACGCCGCCATCTGGCTGGCCGGGCGCCCGTCACGGATCACCTTGTGCGCTTCGGCCGGCTTGATCCGTCCGAGGCTTTCGGGCAGCAGGGCCGGGCCGGCGCCGCCCAGGCGGTTGACGCCGTGGCAGCTCTGGCAATGTTGTTCGTACAGCGCCTGGGCCGTATCCGCGGCTTCGGCGGCGGCCGCTCGCGGCACGGCCAGATCGAGTGCGACGAAGGTGGCAGCCGGCAGCGCGGCTGCCAGCAGCAGGGCAGGAATCAGCCGCATACGGCCTCCGATTCGCGAGAAGTTTGACTGCGCAGGCGCGCCGGGTATTCGACCTGCTGGCCGTCGAACAGCCCGACCACCTGACCGATGACCGTCAGGGTCGGCGGCGTCAGGTGTTTTTCATCGGCCATGCTCGGCAGCTGCTTGAGCGTGCAGCGCACCACCTGCTGATCCTGGCGGGTGCCGTTGCCGATCAGCGCGGCGGGGGTGTCCAGCGGCAGGCCGGCGGCAATCAGGTTGCGCGAGATTTCGCCAAGGCTGGCCAGGCCCATGTAGAACACCAGGGTCTGCTTGCCTTCGGCCAGGGCGCTCCAAGGCAGGCGCAATTCGCCGTTTTCCTGCAGGTGGCCGGTGATGAACTGGCATGAATGGGCGACATCGCGGTGCGTCAGCGGAATGCCGGCATAGGCACTGCAGCCGGCGGCGGCGGTGATGCCGGGCACCACCTGGCAGTCGATGCCGCGCTCGAGCAGGTATTCCAGCTCCTCGGCGCCACGGCCGAAGATGAACGGATCGCCACCCTTCAGGCGCACCACGCGCTTGTTCTGCCGCGCCAGCTCGGCCAGCAGTGCGTTGATTTCCGGCTGCGGCAGGCTGTGGTAGCCGCTGGTCTTGCCGACGTAGTGACGGCTGCAGGCGGCGGGCAGCAGGGCCAGCAGGCCGTCGCTGACCAGACGGTCATAGACCACGGCGTCGGCCTGTTGCAGCAGGCTCCAGGCGCGCAGGGTGAGCAGGCCGGGATCGCCCGGGCCGGCACCGACCAGGGCGACTTCGCCGGGGGCGAACGCGGCGCTCAGCGAGGCGGGTAGCGTGATTGGCTGGTCCATGGGCTCTCCTGAAAAATTCTCATCGGGCTGCGGTGTGGCGCTACGCGGCACTTGGCGGCCGCTGTAGTGGATCAAATGGCGATGCTGGGAATGCGCTGCGGCGTCGGTAGGCCGATCTCTTCATCGGTCAGGTAGCAGCCGGGGTCTTCGGCCCACAGGTTGCCCTCGGCCCAGGCGCGGGTGCGGGTGTTGCCGTTGCAGATCGACAGCCAGCGGCAATCGGCGCACCGGCCTTCGACGGCGCGCGGATGCTGGCGCAGCTGCTGCAGCAGCGGTTGCGGGTTGTCTAGCCAGATTTCGCGGAAGCTCTGCTTGCGTACGTTGCCGACGGTGTGCTGCCACCAGTAGGTGTCCGGGTGCACGTCGCCGATGTTGTCGATGTTGGCGATGCCGCTGCCGGAAGCATTGCCGCCCCAGGCGCGCAGCATGCCCTCGAGGCGCGCGGCGTGCTGCGGCAGGTTGGCTTCGACCCACTGCAGCAGCAGGATGGCGTCGGCGTCGTTGTTGCCGCTGACGAAGTCGGTCTCGCGGCCGTTCTGCACATCGTCCCAGGCCTGCTCGAACAGCTGGCGCATGGCGTCGCGGGTCATCTGATGATGGGCGTCGGCCTTGCGGCTGCGCTTGCCGCGGCCGCTGTAGTTGAGGTGCGAGAGGTAGAACTTCTGCACGTCATGCTCGCGCATCAGCTCGAGGATGGCCGGCAGTTGCGGGTAGTTGTTCTGCGTCAGGGTAGTGCGCAGGCCGACGCGAATGTCGTGCTGCCGGCACAGGTCGATGGCATGCATGGAGGCGGCGAAGCTGCCCTTGAGCTGGCGCCAGTCGTCGTGCACGGCTTCCAGACCGTCGATGCTGATACCGACGTAGTCATAGCGGGCGGCGACGATCTGCGCGATGTTGCGCTCGTCGATCAGCGTGCCGTTGGTCGACAGCGCAACGAAGAAGCCTTTGTCGCGTGCGTAGTCGGACAGCTCGAAGATGTCCTTGCGCAGCAGCGGCTCGCCGCCGGAGAGGATCAGCACGCGCACGCCGGCGGCATGCAGATCGTCGATCACCTTGAACGCTTCGGCGGTTTCCAGCTCGTCACGGAACTCGCTGTCGGCGGAGGTGGCGTAGCAGTGCTTGCAGGTCAGGTTGCAGCGGCGCAGCAGGTTCCAGATCACCACCGGCGGGCGCGCGCCAGCAGTGCTGCGGGCGCCGAGTACGGGAGTGGTCGGCCGGGCCAGGGCGCGCAGGTAATGGCTGATTCTCAACATGAGCGTTTCTCCTCGGGGAGCGCGGGCTCCGTGGGCACGCCACCCGCGGTGACCTGCCTCGATGGGGTGCAGGATCAACGAGCGCCCGGAGCCTATCCTTGACGAGAAACAATAAAAGACCGGATATGCCGCCACCGCGCCAGAGCGGCGCGACGTGCGGTTGGGAAGAGCGGAGGGCAGGGCCTGGCGCCGACGCTGTCGCCGGCGCGCAGGGGGCTGTGGCTAGTTGCCGCGCAGCATCAGCAGGATGACGATCAGTGCGATCAGCAGCGGCCAGGCGAGCAGCAGCAGGCGCCACAGGCGCGGCGCGTGGCGCAGCTCCATGAAGCCTTCGGTGATCAGCCAGGCCTTGCCCAGCGCCACCAGCAGAATGGTGCCGCCGAGCAGCAGGGTCGAACCGGAGCTGCCGAGCAGCACGGTGGTGATGGAGAGCAGGGCCAGTCCCAGCCAGCAGCCAACCAGGACTTTTGAAGCGGACATGGCTACCTCGTCAGTTCAGTACGTACACCAGCGGGAACAGCAACACCCAGACCAGATCGACCATGTGCCAGTAGAGCACGCCGGATTCCATCCCACCGTGGTGTTGCGGTGAGTAGGCGCGGCGCCGGCAGCGCTCGGCCATCCAGCCGAGGATCACCATGCCCAGCAGCACGTGCAGGAAATGGAAGCCGGTGAGGATCCAGTAAAGGGTGAAGAAGCGGTTGTGTTCGAGCCCCAGGCCGAGCGAGGCCAGATGCCCGTACTCGTTCAGCTTGAGCACCACGTAGACGCAGGATGACAGCAGCGCGGCGAGCAGCAGCAGGCCGGCGCGAGCCTGGCGGTCGGCGCGCACCTGCTCGACCGCCAGCGCGGCGAACAGCCCCGAGGTCAGCAGGCTGAGCGTCAGCGCCAGGCCGATGGAGCTGTCCAGCGCCTGCCGGCTTTCGGCGAACATCGCCGGATCGAGCAGCTGGGTCACGGCGAAGGCGACGATCAGCAGGGCGAACACGGTCAGCTCGGCGAGGATGAAGAACCACATCGCCAGGTCGCCCGGCAGCCGCCGAACCGGGCGCGTGAGCACCTCAGCCGAAGTGGACATCGACGACCTCCATCAGCGCGGCGACGGTTTGCGGGTCGTCCGACAGCGGCTCGGCGAGACAGGCCAGGCAGGCCTGACGCGGCGTCATGCCGGAGCGGATCATGCGGGCGGTGAAGATCAGCAGACGGGTGGAGGCGACTTCCTCCAGGTCGTGCTGCTCGAGCCGGCGCAGTGCCTGGCCGAGCTTGACCACCTGCGCGGCGAGCGCGGCATCGACCTGGGCCTCGTTGGCGACGATGCGCTCTTCCTCGGCCTGCGGCGGATAGTCGAAGCGCATGGCGACGAAGCGCTGGCGGGTACTGGGCTTCATGCCCTTGAGCAGATTCTGGTAACCGGGGTTGTACGACACCACCAGCATGAAGCCCGGCGGTGCCTTGAGCGCCTCGCCGGTGCGTTCGATGAACAGCTCGCGGCGGTCGTCGGCCAGCGGGTGCAGCACCACGGCGGTGTCCTGGCGTGCCTCGACCACTTCATCGAGGTAGCAGATGCCGCCTTCACGCACTGCCCGGGTCAGCGGGCCGTCCTGCCACCAGGTGCCTTGCGCGCCGATCAGGTGACGGCCGACGAGGTCGGCGGCGGAGAGGTCGTCATGGCAGGCCACGGTATACAGCGGCAATCCCAGACGATGCGCCATGTGCTGCACGAAGCGGGTCTTGCCGCAACCGGTCGGTCCCTTGATCAGCACGGGCATGCCGTGTTGCCAGGCCTGCTCGAACAACGCCTGTTCGTTGCCCAGGGGCTGATAGAACGGCGCGTCGGGAGTGTCGGCAACTACGGTCAGTCTTTCGGGCGCATTCACGGGCAATACCTCACTGCGGTAGTCGGTTAATCACGAACGACAAACTACCGCCCGCATCGCTGCCCCTCAAGGCATCCGCCGGCAAAGCTTGATCGCGGTCAAGCCCCGCTCGAATTGGTCGCCGCCGGTCAGGCATTTGCTACTCGCAGCGCCAAATGCCGGGCTATCGTCGCCCCCGCGACAAGGCGTCACGCCTGGGGGGTGTCGGGGGGTCTCTTGATTGCCGTCAAGCGCTCGGCGATTTGGGCTCTCCTAGGATGCAACCGCACCAATTAATCACTGGAATTGCCGCACCGCCGTCACTTAGCAGGAATCGCATGAGGCGATTCAGAGGAGAAAACGTATGCGCAAACCACTACTGGCCGGACTTGTCGCCGGCTTTTCGCTGCTTGCTCTGGGCGTGGCCCAGGCGCAGGACACAGCAGAAGACAAAGCCCAGGCCGCTTATAAGGGCCAAGCATCGACCGTCGACCCAGCCAGTGCGCAGGTCGTGCGTTCTCCGGGCGCGCCGGATCTGAGCGCCGGTGAGTTCGAACAGGCCAAGGAAATCTACTTCCAGCGCTGCGCCGGCTGCCACGGCGTGCTGCGCAAAGGCGCCACCGGCAAGCCGCTGACCCCGGACATCACCCAGGAGCGCGGCCAGGCCTATCTGGAAGCGCTGATCACCTACGGTTCGCCGGCGGGTATGCCCAACTGGGGCACCTCGAACGCGCTGACCAAGGACCAGATCACCCTGATGGCCAAGTATATCCAGCACACCCCGCCGACTCCGCCGGAGTGGGGCATGGCCGAGATGAAGAATTCCTGGAAGGTGCTGGTCAAGCCGGAAGATCGTCCGAAGAAGCAGATGAACGATCTCGACCTGCCGAACCTGTTCTCCGTCACCCTGCGGGACGACGGCAAGATCGCGCTGATCGACGGCGAAACCAAGAAGATCGTCAAGACCATCGATACCGGCTACGCCGTGCACATTTCGCGCATGTCTGCCTCCGGCCGCTACCTGCTGGTAATCGGTCGTGACGCCAAGATCGACATGATCGACCTGTGGGCCAAGGAGCCGACCAAGGTCGCCGAGATCAAGGTGGGTATCGAGGCTCGTTCGGTCGAGACTTCCAAGTACAAGGGCTACGAGGACAAGTACGTCATCGCCGGCGACTACTGGCCGCCGCAGTTCACCATCATGGACGGCGAGACCCTGCAGCCGCTGCAGATCGTCTCCACCCGTGGCATGACCGTGGACAAGCAGGAATACCACCCGGAACCGCGCGTCGCGGCGATCATCGCCTCGCACGAGCATCCCGAGTTCATCGTCAACGTCAAGGAAACCGGCAAGATCCTGCTGGTCAACTACAAGGACATCGACAACCTCACCACCACCAGCATCAACGCCGCACCGTTCCTGCATGACGGTGGCTGGGACAGCACGCACCGCTACTTCATGACGGCCGCCAACAACTCCAACAAGGTTGCGGTGGTCGACTCCAAGGAGCGCAAGCTGAGCGCGCTGGTCGAAGTCGGCAAGATCCCGCACCCGGGTCGTGGCGCCAACTTCAACCACCCGAAATACGGTCCGGTCTGGGCAACCAGCCACCTGGGCGACGAGAGCATCTCGCTGATCGGTACCGATCCGAAGAACCACCCGCAGTACGCGTGGAAGCACGTCGACACCCTGAAGGGCCAGGGCGGTGGTTCGCTGTTCATCAAGACCCATCCGAAGTCCAAGCACCTGTACCTGGATACCACCTTCCACCCGGATGCCAAGGTCAGCCAGTCGGCCGCGGTGTTCGACATCAGCAACCTGGAAGCGGGCTTCAAGGTTCTGCCGATCGGCGAGTGGGCCGGTCTGAAGGACGGTGCCAAGCGCGTCGTGCAGCCTGAGTACAACGAGGCCGGCGACGAGGTGTGGTTCTCGGTGTGGAGTGGTCAGGAAGAGGAGTCGGCCATCGTGGTGGTTGACGACAAGACCCTGAAACTCAAAACAGTGATCAAGGACAAAAGGTTGATTACCCCAACCGGTAAATTTAACGTCCACAACACTCAGTACGACGTTTACTGAGTTTAGCCCCGGGGGGCGGGCCTCAAGATCCGCCCTCTTCTTTAGCCTTGAGGAAGTACTCATGAAGAAAGTTCTGCTCCCGCTGCTCGCCCTTGGCGGCGCTCTGGCCCTGCAGCCAGCGCTGGCCCAGGACGGCGAAGCGCTGTTCAAGAGCAAGCCCTGCGCGGCCTGCCACAGCGTCGACGCCAAACTGGTCGGCCCGGCTCTGAAGGAAGTGGCAGCGAAGAATGCCGGCGTTGATGGCGCCGTCGATACGCTGGCCGCCAGCATCAAGAACGGCAGCCAAGGCAAGTGGGGCCCGATCCCGATGCCGCCAAATGCCGTGACCGAAGAAGAAGCCAAGGCCCTGGCTACCTGGGTCCTGAGTCTCAAGTAACACCCCTGGAGGACGCCATGACCCGCTCCCGACACGCAGTATCACGTTTGGGGCTGACCCTGGCGTCCCTCCTCCTGATTCCTGCGGCCCTGGCCGCGGCGCCCGCCGCCGAACGCCAGGCGCAACTCGAGCATCTGCTCCTGCAGGACTGTGGCTCCTGCCACGGCCTGCGCATGACCGGCGGCCTCGGCCCGGCGCTGACCCGCGACGCGCTTGCCGGCAAACCCCGCGACAGCCTGATCGCCACCGTCACCCACGGTCGTCCCGGTACCGCCATGCCCGGCTGGAAGGCCCTGCTCGACGAGCAGGACATCGCCTGGCTGGTCGATCTGCTTCTGCAAGGATATCCAAAGCCATGAACCGTCCGTCTTTGCTGCTGGCCGCGGCCTGCCTGTTGCTTGGCGCCTGTGCGCAACAACCGCTGCGTGGCAGCGGCGATCTCGGCGTGATCGTCGAGCGTGCCACCGGCAGCCTGCAAATCATCGAGAGCAGCGGCCAGACCCGCCTGGCACGGGTCGAGGGCTTGGGCGATCTGTCCCACGCCTCGGTGGTGTTTTCCCGCGATCAGCGCTTCGCCTATGTGTTCGGACGCGACGGCGGGCTGACCAAGGTCGACCTGCTCGAACAGCGTATCGACAAGCGCGTGGTGCAGGCTGGCAACAGCATCGGCGGCGCGATCAGCCAGGACGGCACGCTGATCGCCGTCGGCAACTACGAGCCGGGTGGCGTCAAGGTATTCGACGCCCAGACGCTCGAGCTGGTCGCCGACGTTCCGGCCACGCCGCTGGCCGATGGCAGCCGCAATTCGCGGGTGGTCGGCGTCACCGACGTGCCCGGCAAGCGTTTCATTTACAGCCTGTTCGATACCAACGAAACCTGGCTGCTGGATTTCAGCCAGGGCAACACCCCGAAGATCACGCGTTTCGACAACATCGGCAAACAACCCTACGACGCCTTGCTGACGCCCGAAGGCCGCTATTACATCGCTGGCCTGTTCGGCGAAGACGGCATGGGCAAGATCGATCTGTGGCACCCGGAGAAGGGCGTCGAGCGTATTCTCGATGGCTACGGTCGCGGGCAGGAAAAACTGCCGGTCTACAAGATGCCGCATCTGGAAGGCTGGACGGTCGCCGGTAACCAGACCTTCGTCCCGGCCATCGGCCAGCACCGCGTGCTGGTGATGGATTCGCAGAACTGGAAGCAGACCGACGCCATCGATGTTGCCGGTCAGCCGGTGTTCGTCATGGCGCGGCCCGATGCGCGGCAGATCTGGGTCAACTTCGCCCACCCGGACAACCACCGGATTCAGGTCATCGACAGCGAAACGCACAAGATCATCGCCGACCTCGAGCCGGGACCGGCGGTGCTGCACATGGAATTCACCGCGCGCGGCGACCAGCTCTGGCTGTCGGTGCGCGACGGCAACGAAGTCCAGGTGTGGGACCCGTACCGCCTGCAACTGCTCAAGCGCCTGCCGGCCGAAAGCCCGAGCGGTATCTTCTTCAGCAGTCGCGCACACGAGACGGGGCTGTGACCATGATGATCGACGATCTCAGCCGCCGCCTGATCGACCGCTATCAGCACGGCATGCCCCTGTGCGCCGAACCCTATCGGGCCATGGCCGACGAGCTGGGCTGCGACGAGAGCGAGGTGCTGGCGCGCCTGGAACAACTGCAGGAGTTCGGCGGCCTGTCGCGGATCGGTCCGGTGTTCGAGCACAGCCGTGCCGGCGCCAGCACTCTGGTCGCGCTCGCCGTGCCGCAAGCGCGGCTGGAACAGGTTGCCGCGCGCATCAGCGCCTTTCCCGAGGTCAACCACAACTATCTGCGCGAGCACCACTACAACCTGTGGTTCGTGCTGACCGGCCCGGACCGCCCGCATCTCGATCGCCTGCTGGCCGAGATTGAGGCCGATACCGGCCTGGTGCCGCTCGACCTGCCGATGCTGCATGCCTACCGCATCGATCTCGGCTTCCCGTTGGGAGAACCGTCATGAGCATTGCGCTGAACGATCTGCAGGCGATGCACCTGCGCCGCCTGCTGGAGGCCGGCCTGCCGCTCGCGGCACGGCCCTATCGACAGCTCGCCGAGCAGATCGGCAGCAGCGAGGAGCAGGTGCTCGATCAGGTCCGGCGCTGGCAGGAGGACGGCTTGTTCCGCCGTGTCGGGCTGGTGCTCAAGCATCGTGCACTGGGTTTTCGGGCCAACGCCATGCTGGTGCTGGACATCCCCGACGCCGAAGTCGATGAGGTCGGTCGCCGGCTCGGCCAGGCTGCCGGCGTCAATCTTTGCTACCAGCGCCCGCGGCGGCTGCCGCAGTGGCCGTACAACTTGTTCTGCATGGTTCACGGACGGGAGCGTGAGCAGGTCTGCCAGCTGATCGAGACGCTGCTCGCCGAGCATGGCCTCAGCGAGGTGCCGCACCAGTTGCTGTTCAGCACCCGCGCCTATAAACAGTGCGGCGGCCGTTACGCCCCGCCGCTGGCCAGAGAGGCTGCGCATGGATGATTTCGACCGCCAGCTGATCAACCGCCTGCAGCATGGTCTGCCGCTGGTACGGCAGCCGTGGCAGGCGCTGGCCGAGGAACTCGGCAGCAGCTCCGAGGTGCTGCGCGCACGCGTGCAGGCGCTGCTCGACGACGGCACGCTGACCCGCTTCGGTCCGATGTTCGATATCGAGCGCCTGGGCGGCGCCTTCACCCTGGCGGCTTTGTCCGTGCCTGAGGAGCGCTTCGACGAGGTGGCGGCAATTCTCGACGCCATGCCGGAGGTCGCGCACAACTACCGGCGCGAGCACGCCTGGAACATGTGGTTCGTGCTCGGCTGCGCGACCCCTGAGGGGATCGCCGAAACCATCGCGCGGATCGAGGCGCAGACCGGCTTGCCGGTGCTCAACCTGCCGAAGGAGGAGACCTACCATGTCGGATTGCACTTCCCCGTCTGACGCCCAACTGCAGCGACGCCTGGTCGAGCTGACCGAGGCGGGGTTGCCGCTGATCGACGATCCCTGGGCCTGGCTGGCCGGCGAGCTGGGGCTGGAGGTGGATGCGACGCTCGCCTTGCTGCAGCGCCTGCAGGCGGCAGGAGCGATTCGTCGGATCGCCGCCGTACCCAACCATTACCGGCTGGGTTACCGGCACAACGGCATGACCGTCTGGGATGTCGACGATGCCGAGATGGCCCGCCTGGGTCCGCTGATCGGCGCCCAGGCATTCGTCAGTCACTGCTACCGGCGGCCACGCCGCGACGGTTGGCGCTACAACCTCTTCGCGATGGTGCATGGGCGCGACGCGCGTGACATCGACGCCTATCGCAACCAGATCCGTGCGCTGCTCGGCGAAGCCTGCCGGGCGGACGAGATGCTGGTGTCTAGCCGCATCCTGAAGAAGACCGGCCTGCGCGTGGCCGCCCAGCGCGGCGCCTGAGCGTCGGGCTTAAGCCGGGCCGGCGCACCCACTGCCGGCTGCTCTGGCATCGGAGCTGGCGCATTTTTGCGCAGGCGCCGGCTGATTTTCCCTTCGTGTAATGCCCGACTGTTGTGTTCAGGTTTTTCTTGATTGCCATCAAGCACGTTTCGATAGGCGCCTTCTTAAACTGGCCACGCCAAGCCATGAGGAGGCGACCATGTCCGAGACCTTCACCAAGGGGATGGCCAGGAATATTTACTTCGGGGGAAGCGTGTTCTTCTTCCTGGTATTCCTAGGCCTGACCTATCACACAGAACAGACCTTTCCCGAGCGATCCAACGAGTCGGAAATCACCGAAGCGGTGGTGCGCGGCAAGGCGGTCTGGGAAAACAACAACTGCATCGGCTGCCACACCCTGCTGGGTGAAGGCGCCTACTTCGCGCCGGAGCTGGGCAACGTGTTCGTCCGCCGGGGCGGTGAGGAGGCCTTCAAGCCCTTCCTGCACGCCTGGATGAAGGCTCAGCCACTCGGCGCCCCCGGACGCCGCGCGATGCCGCAATTCAATCTGACCGAGCAGCAAGTTGACGATATGGCGGAGTTCCTCAAGTGGACTTCGAAGATCGACACCAACAACTGGCCGCCAAACAAGGAAGGTTGAGTGATGAACGTCTTTGTTTCCGAATTCAAAGGAGGGCCACGAGATGGGCATCATTAACCCGCATCTCAAATTCCAATCGCAGGCGGTCGCCAAACCCTACTTCGTGTTTGCACTGATCCTGTTCGTCGGTCAGATCCTGTTCGGTCTGATCATGGGGCTGCAGTACGTGGTGGGCGACTTCCTGTTCCCGCTGCTGCCGTTCAACGTGGCGCGGATGGTGCACACCAACCTGCTGATCGTCTGGATGCTGTTCGGCTTCATGGGCGCGGCCTACTACCTCATCCCCGAGGAAGCGGACCGTGAGCTGCACAGCCCGAAACTGGCCATCATCCTGTTTTGGGTGTTCGCCGCCGCCGGCGTGCTGACCATTCTCGGTTACCTGTTCGTGCCCTATGCGGGCCTGGCGGAAATGACCAAGAACGAGCTGCTGCCGACCATGGGGCGCGAGTTCCTGGAGCAGCCGACGATCACCAAGATCGGCATCGTGATCGTGGAGCTGGGCTTCCTCTACAACATCGGCATGACCATGCTCAAGGGTCGCAAGACCGTGGTCAGCACGGTGATGATGACCGGTCTGATCGGCCTCGCGGTGTTCTTCCTGTTCTCCTTCTACAACCCGGAGAACCTGGCGCGCGACAAGTACTACTGGTGGTTCGTGGTGCACCTGTGGGTGGAAGGCGTGTGGGAACTGATCATGGGTTCGATGCTGGCCTTCGTCCTGATCAAGATCACCGGCGTTGACCGTGAAGTGGTCGAGAAGTGGCTGTACGTGATCATCGCCATGGCCCTGATCACCGGCATCATCGGTACTGGTCACCACTTCTTCTGGATCGGTGCGCCGACCGTGTGGCTGTGGCTGGGTTCGATCTTCTCCGCTCTGGAACCGCTGCCGTTCTTCGCCATGGTGCTGTTCGCCTTCAACATGGTGAACCGTCGCCGCCGCGAGCACCCGAACCGCGCTGCCGCGATCTGGGCAATGGGCACTACCGTGACTGCGTTCCTCGGTGCCGGCGTGTGGGGCTTCCTGCACACCCTGGCTCCGGTGAACTACTACACCCACGGTTCGCAGCTCACTGCCGCTCACGGTCACCTGGCGTTCTACGGTGCCTACGCGATGATCATCATGACCATGATCAGCTACGCCATGCCGCGTCTGCGTGGCCTCGGTGAAGCGCCGGATGCTCGTGCGCAGACCGTGGAGATCTGGGGCTTCTGGCTGATGACCATCTCGATGGTGCTGATCACCCTGTTCCTCACCGCTGCAGGCGTGGTACAGGTCTGGCTGCAACGCATCCCGGCAGATGGCGCCGCCATGTCGTTCATGAACACGGCCGACCAGCTGGCCATCTTCTTCTGGCTGCGTCTGATCGCTGGCGTGTTCTTCCTGATCGGCCTGATCTGCTACCTGTACAGCTTCAAGCAGCGTGGCCGGGTAACGGTCGCCTCGACAGCCGCCACCGCGGCCTGAGACGAAGCGTAGCGATGACCGACGGCCCGGCTGGTACTAGCGGGCCGTTTCGCTTTTCAAATGCCTGTACGGAGTAACCCGCCATGGCCTTTACCATCGAAGTGGAAGAGTGGGTCGGCAGCGTCTGGCACCGCTTCATCACCCGCCGCGCCAGCCCGGATTTCCCCGAGGCGTGCGTCGAGCTGGAAAGCATGCAGCGCTCGTTGGCCCTGCTGTTTCGCGCGATGGGCGGGGCCAGCGGTGTCGGTGTCGAAGCCGCCGCCGCGCGGGATATGCTGCTGCGGCGCAACCTGCTGCAACAGGTCGCCGGCACCTGCAAACAATTGCCGGTGGCCTGGTGCGATCGCAACAACCTTCGGCTTCCGCAAAGCCTCTCGGTGTACCCCGAGGCCGCGCTGAACCAGGATCTCTACCGCTGGCTGGCGCTGCTCGCAGCGCAGGCCGGTGAGATGCGCCACTGGGCGCGTGACAACCAGCGCTGGACGCAGCAGCTGCTGGAACAATTTCCCGCCATGCGCCCACGCTATCAGCGACTGGTCGAGGCTCATCTGGCTCTGCGTCCCGATCCTGACCAGCTGCCCAAGGGCGAGGCTGCGCTGGAGCGAGCGTTGTGCCAGGCGCTGCGCGAGCCCGGCAGCGTCAGCCAGTTCCCGCGCAGCGAACGCGCGCCCTGGCCGCTCCCGCTGTGGCTGTACCCGGCGGAAAACCTCGGCGAGCCGCAGGCTGCCGACCGTGGTGAAGACGGCGAGGGCAATCTGGAAACCCCGCCGGGTGGCGAATCGCGCCAGCGCAAGCGCGCCAAGCGCGTCGAGGAAAGCACCAGCAAGGGCGGGCTGCTGCTGTTCCGCCTGGAAAACCTGTTCAGCTGGTCGGAACACGTCGAACTGGATCGCTGCGGCGACGATACCGAGGACCTGGATGCCGCGCGCGTCGCCGAGGATCTCGACGAGCTGGCGCTGTCGCGTCAGCGCATGCGCCAGGGCGGTGGACTCAAGCTCGATCTGGACTTGCCGGCAGCTGATTTCGATGACGTGCCGCTGGGCGAGGGCATCAAGCTGCCCGAGTGGGATTACCGCAAGCAAACCCTGCAGAAGGACTTCGTCAACCTGCAGATGATGCTGCCGCGCGGCTCGGAGGCCAAACCGCTGCCGCTGCATCTGGCGCCGCTGGCACGCCGCCTGCGCCGGCAGTTCGAGCATCTGCGCAATGATCGTCAGTGGCTGCGCCAGCAACCGCAGGGCTCGGAGCTGGATCTGCAGGCCTGGCTGGACTTCCACGTCGAGCGGCAAAACGGCCAGTGCGCCGAGCGTGGGCTGTTCATGGAGCAGCGGCAGAATCGTCGCGACCTGGCCTGTCTGCTGCTGGCCGACCTGTCGATGTCCACCGATGCGCACCTGGACAACGAGCACCGGGTGATCGACGTGATCACCGACAGTCTGCTGCTGTTCGGCGAGGCGCTGTCGGCGGTCGGCGACCAGTTCGCGCTCTACGGTTTTTCCTCGCTGCGCCGTCAGCAGGTGCGCATGCAGGAGCTGAAGAGCTTCCGCCAGCCCTATGGCGACGAGACCCGCGGACGCATCCAGGCGCTCAAGCCCGGTTACTACACCCGCATGGGCGCGGCGATTCGCCAGGCCACCGAGCAGCTCGGCAACTGCAAGCAGCGGCGCAAGCTGTTGCTGCTGGTGACCGACGGCAAGCCCAACGATCTGGATCTCTATGAGGGTCGCTATGGCGTCGAGGACACCCGCCAGGCGGTGATGGAAGCGCGCAAGCAGGGCCTGCTGCCGTTCTGCATCACCATCGACCGCGAGGCCGGCGACTACCTGCCCTACATGTTCGGCGCCAACGGCTACACGCTGATCAAGGAGCCGCAGCAGCTGCCGTTCCGCCTGCCGCAGCTGTACAAGCAGCTGACCCAGCCGTAGCGCAACGCGGAACGGGCGGTTGCGGCCGCGCCACGTGATTCGTTCGATGTGGAAAACGACAGAGCCGGGCAAAGCCCGGCTCTGTCGTTACGGTGGTCGGCGTCAGAACGCCAGGTTGGCGGACAGCCAGAGCCGCCGCCCCTCGGGGATGTAGCCGGAGGTCGAGCGGGTGCTGTGGCTGTACTCGCTGACGTAGTCCAGGCCGTTGCTGCCGATGTAGGCGTCGCTGCGCAGGAAGTCCTTGTCGAGCAGGTTGTAGATGGCAGCCTGCAGGGTCAGGTTCTGGCTGGCGCGATAGCTGGCGCCGAGGTGGAACAGGCTGTACGCGCCCAGTTCGTTGCCGACCTGATCGTAGACGGCCGCATCGTCACCGCTGAGCGTCGAGCGGGCATCGAGGAAGCGCAGGGTTTCGCTGCGGTATTCGTACGCCAGCCAGGTCTTCAGGCGGTCGGTGGCCTGCCAGTTCAGACGCGCGTTGAGCATGTGGTCAGGCGTGTTGGTCAGTGGCCGGCCTTTGTTGTCGCCACTCTTCTGCTCGCTCTCGGTGTAGGTGTAGTTGGCATTGATCCACCAGGCGTCGGCCAGCGGAATGCGGGTCGCCAGTTCGATGCCCTGGGTCTTCGCTTCGCCGACGTTGACCTGCTGGCTGTAGACGCTCTGGCCAGTGCCGACCAGCCACTGGCAGCCGCCGGCACCGGGCGTGGTGGCACAGTTGATGTCCGGCCCGGACATGATCTTGTCCTTGAACTCGGTGTAGAACAGCGTGCCGTTGGCGTTGAAGCCGGCGAGGTTGTCGTAGTACAGGCCGAATTCGTAGCTGGTGGATTGCTCCGGGTCGAGGTCGGGGTTGCCGAGGGTCAGGGTGCGGCCCTGGCGTGTCACGCCGTTGATGCCGTCATGCAGGTCGTTGATCGCCGGTGCGCGGTAGCCCTTGCTCACGCCGCCCTTCATGGTCCAGTTGTCGTTGGTGTTCCACACCAGATAGGTGCGCGGAGTGATCTGCCCGCCGAACTCCTCGTGGTCGTCGTAGCGCGCGCCGACGGTGAGGGCGAGGTCGTCGCGGATGCGCCACTCGTTCTCGGCGAACAACGCCCAGGTGGTCTGCTCGAAGGTGTCCAGCGCGATGCCGTCGTCCAGCTCGGCCTCCCACCACTGGCCACCGAGCGTCAGCAGGTTGGCCTCGCCGAGCGGCATCACCAGCTTGCTGTCGAACACCAGGTTGGTGGCCTTCAGTTCGCGATCGGAGCCGGCGATCACCCCGGGCAGTACGGCATTGGTGGGGTTGCCGAGCGTGCCGGGATTGGTACGGCCGATGGTTTCGGTGGTGTTGCGCATCAGGCTCGAATCCAGCGTGCCGAAGGCGAAACGCCCGGTATGCGCCAGCGTCGCCGATTCGCGCTCGAAACGCAGTTCGTCGCGGTAGCCCCAAGCGCTGGTGGACGGCGTGGTGCAGTCGTCCTGATCGAGCCCGTCCAGGCTGCCGAGCTGGCAGTTGTCGTTGCCGTAGGTCTGGATCGAGCGATCCAGGTCCAGGGAAATGTCGTGATCCTGGTTGGGGGTGAATGCCAGCCGGCCGCCGGCGTTCCAGTTCTCGGCTTCCACCGGCGACGGGCCACGGGTACTCAGTGGCAGGTGTGAATCGGAGAATTCCAGGCTGGCGCTATCGCGGTCGTAGAAACTGCCGCGCAGCGCCAGGCCCAGCTTGCCGTCGATCAGCGGGCCGCTGCTGTAGAAGTTGATCTTCGAGCTATCGCCGTAGTCGCTGTGCTCCTGCACGGTATGCTCGACGCCAACCGAAGAGGCCCATTCCTTGCCGACCTTGCGGGTGATGATGTTGACCACCCCGCCGAGCGCATCGGAGCCGTAGAGGGTGGACATCGGACCGCGGATGACCTCGATCCGCTCGATCGCCGAGGGCGGCGGCATGAAGCTGGTGGAGGTTTCACCGAAGCCGTTGGGCGCAACGTCGCCGGGAGCATTCTGGCGGCGGCCGTCGATGAGGATCAGTGTGTATTCGCTGGGCATGCCGCGGATGCTGATGTTCAGTCCGCCGGTCTTGCCGGTGTTGCCATGCACGTCCACGCCTTCGACGTCCTGCAGTGCTTCGGCGATGCTGCTGAAGCGCTTTTCCTGCAGTTCTTCCCGGGTGATCACGCTGATGCTCGCTGGCGCCTCGGTGATCTTCTGCTCGAAGCCGGTGGCGCTGACAACCATGCTGTCCAGCGTGACCGGAGAAGACTGGGCCATGACACCAAGGCTGCTGCCGAGCAGGGCGGCGGCGAGGGCGGTACGGGCAAAGGGAACGGACATGCGAACTCCTATCGATGCGCAGTGCAATTTTGCGGCGCATGATAATTACTCGCAGTTGATATGTTGCATCATTCGCGCCTGAGAAGTGCTCTCTTAAGCGCTCTTGCACGCTACAAGCCGCGTGAAACGCGGGCTTGCAGCGTTGTAAGAAATTGTTGCGGTGGTTCGTTGGTACCTGCCGTCAGGGCAGCTGCACTTCAATCGTGCCATCGGCCGTGACGCTGATCTCACGGGTGCCGGCTTCGATCTCCGGTGTGGGCATGGCGTCCCGGCTGAACTTCATCGACGCGCTGCGCATCTCCGGCTGGTAACCACCGCCACTGCCGAGGTTCAGGTTGACCAGACGATAGCCTGAGCCGCCCAGCGCTTCGGTAGCCAGCTGGGCGCGGGCGCGAAAGGCCGCCACGGCATCCTTGAGCAGTGCATCCTCGTTCTGCTTGCGGATCGGATCGGACACGCTGAAACGCATGTCGCCCATCTTCAGGCTCTTCATCAGCTCGCCGGTCAGCTGCGACAGCGCCGCGAAATCGCCGCTCTCCAGGCGTAGCTCGGCCCGCTCGCGCCAGCCGACGATCCGCTGGCCCTTGTCGTCATAGACCGGGTAGCTGCTGCGGCTGCCCTGGCTGACGATCACGCCCTTGGCCTGGCGGGCCTGCCGCAGCGCCTGATTCAGCGAGTGGGTAGTCTGCGCGGCAAGCTGGGCTGGATCCTCATGCTGTGCTTCGCTGTAGAGGGTGACGTGCATGCGGTCGTGCGCCACTTCGCTGCTGACTTCGGCGCGCAGCGAGACCTGGTTGTAGCGTGGCTCCGTGGCGCCGGCCGGCAGGCTGGCGCAGCCGGCGAGAACGGCCAGCAGAACGGTGGTGCGAGAGATGGGGTAGTACATGAAGGCTCCTGGGCTTGAACGCCGGCGATCGCGACGGCAAGTGGAAACTGTAACCGTGACCAACGTTCCGTGCAGCGAATCTCTGCGTCGCGTTGCCGCATGGAGATTGTCCGACGGGTGGCTTGGTTATACTCGGCGCATCTTTGGAGACTCCATGTACGCATCCGTTCAGCTGCTTTCGGCCAGCCGTCAGAACCTTCGGCTTCTGATTCTGATACGTGTCCTCGTGCTGGCTGCGCAGGCCGGTGCGGTGGGGCTCGCCTACGCGACCCAGGCATTGACGCTGCCTTGGGTAGCGCTGGGCATCACGCTCGCGATCTCCGGCCTGCTGTGTCTTGGCGCGGCGCTGCGCCTGCGCGGCCCCTGGCCGGTGACCGAGCTGGAATATGCCGTGCATCTCGGCTTCGATCTGCTGATCCACAGCGCGCTGCTGTATTACTCGGGGGGCTCGACCAACCCCTTCGTCTCCTACTATCTGGTACCGCTGACCATCGCGGCCGCGACGCTGCCGTGGCTGTATACCCTGGTGCTGGCCGGGCTCGCGCTGGCGGGTTACACGCTGATGCTGGTGTGGTACGACCCGATCACCCTGCCATCGGTTGAACGCGCGACGCTGCTGGTCTATGGCATGTGGCTGAGCTTCGCGCTGGCTGCCGCGCTGATCACCTTCTTCGTTGCGCGCATGGGGGAACAGTTGCGCAGACAGGCGCAATTGCAGGCGCAGCGTCGCGAGGAAAGCCTGCGCGATCAGCAGCTGCTGGCCGTCGCCACCCAAGCCGCCGGCGCCGCGCATGAGCTCGGCACGCCGTTGGCGACCATGAGCGTGCTGCTCAAGGAGCTGCGCCAGGAGTACAAGGAGCCGCAGCTGAACGAGGATCTGGGCCTGCTGCAGTCGCAGGTGCAGTTGTGCAAGGAGAGTTTGCGTCAGCTGGTGCGCGCCGCCGAAGCCGACCGGCGTCAGGCGATCGTCGAGCAGACGGCGCGCGAATGGGTCGACGCGGTGCTGCAGCGCTGGCATCTGATGCGTCCGGAGGCGACCTATCGCTTCCAGTGTGTCGGCCGTGGCAGCGCGCCACGCCTGATGCCGCCGGCCGACCTCAGCCAGTCGTTGCTCAACCTGCTGAACAATGCCACCGATGCCAGTCCCGAGGACCTGGACATCCGCCTGGACTGGGATGCGCAATGGATCAAACTGACCATCCGCGATCACGGCGCGGGGGTTCCGCTGGCCATAGCCGAGCAGATCGGCCGCCCCTTCATCACCACCAAGGGCAAAGGTTTCGGCCTCGGCCTGTTCCTCAGCCAGGCTAGCGTGACGCGCGCCGGCGGAACGGTGAAGCTCTACAATCACGAAGAAGGTGGCACACTTACCGAACTGCGCCTGCCGCATGGTTCGGTGCGCGCCTGACCTGATCGTGACCCCATTGCGAGGAATGCATACATGACCGACGAGTTGCAGCACGAGGGCGAAGAACAACCCCACCTGCTTCTGGTAGATGACGATCCGACGTTTACTCGCGTGATGGCCCGGGCCATGAGCCGTCGCGGCCTGCGAGTGAGCATCGCCGGCTCGGCCGACGAGGGGCTGGCACTGGCCCGCCAGGACATCCCGGATTACGCCGTACTCGACCTGAAGATGGAAGGCGATTCGGGGCTGGTGCTGCTGCCCAAACTGCTCGAACTCGACGCCGAGATGCGCGTGCTGATTCTCACGGGTTACTCGAGCATCGCCACCGCGGTAGAGGCGATCAAGCGCGGTGCCTGCAACTACCTGTGCAAGCCGGCCGATGCCGACGACGTGCTGGCCGCACTGCTGTCGCAGCATGCCGATCTCGACAGTCTGGTGCCGGAAAACCCGATGTCGGTCGACCGCCTGCAGTGGGAACACATCCAGCGCGTGCTCAACGAGCATGACGGCAACATCTCGGCGACGGCGCGCGCCCTCGGCATGCATCGCCGTACCCTGCAGCGCAAGCTGCAGAAGCGTCCGGTCCGGCGTTAAAACCGGCCGCGACGCGGCAGCACTGCTGTCGAAGCTCCAGTTCCCGACGCGGAAGCGTTTACCATAGGCGGCCTCTTCACCAACGAGTCCGCCCATGTTCCCTGTCGTCGTCCAGACCCTGAGCGTCACCGCCCCGGTATTCGCCATGCTGTTTCTTGGCGTGGTGCTCCGGCGCGTCGGCTGGATCGATGCGGCGTTCGTCAACACGGCCTCGGCGTTGGTGTTCAAGGGCACCATGCCGACCCTGATGTTCATCTCGATCCTCAAGGCCGACCTGAACACTGCCCTGCAGCCGGCCTTGCTCGGCTACTTCGTGCTGGCGACCATCGCCACGTTCGCCGTGGCCTGGGGCTGGGCCATCTGGCGCTGTCCGCGGGTGGAGCGCGGAGTCTATGTGCAGGGCGCGTTTCGCGGTAACAACGGCATCGTCGGCCTGGCACTGGCAGCCAGCCTGTACGGCGACTACGGCCTGTCCGCCGGCAGTGTGCTGGCCGGCGTGGTGATCCTGCTCTACAACAGCCTGTCGGCGTTGATCCTGGCGCTCTACAGCGCGGGGGCACGTCCCGATGCGCGCGCGATTCTCCTCAGCATCGCGCGCAACCCGCTGATCATCGGGGTCGTTTCGGCCATTCCGTTCGCCTACTGGCAGGTCGCATTGCCAAGCTGGTTGATGACGTCCGGTCAATACTTCGCGCAGATGACGCTGCCATTGGCGCTGATCTGCATTGGCGCGACGCTGTCGCTGGCGGCGTTGCGCGACAGTAGCGGGATCGCCCTGAGTTCGAGTCTGATGAAAATGGTCTGGCTGCCGCTTATGGCCACGCTCGGCGCCTGGGCCTGCGGGTTTCGGGGCGCCGAACTGGGCATCCTGTTCCTCTATTTCGCCAGCCCGACGGCGGCGGCGAGCTTCGTGATGGCACGCGCGGTCGATGCCAACCATCAGCTGGCGGCCACCATCATCGTCATCACCACCCTGATGGCCGCTTTGAGCATTAATGCCGGCCTGTTCCTGCTCGGCGGGCTGGGCTGGATCTAGCGCGACTGCGAGTGACGCTGTGATCGTGATCGGTTTTTCGACCATCGGCCGGCGGCGATCGCGCTAATCGCCCAACAGCGCGCAGAAAATTATCTTCCGCTGCCGTCCAATCGCCCTCGGTTTTTCTGGGGGACGCCACGATGTCGTTTTTTACGCCTTCGAACCGCTCGCTGACGCGTGAGACCAATCGGGTGGTCAATCCGCGGCGACTGCTGGCGCCGTGCCTGGCGCTGTCTCTGCCTTTGAGCCTGCTGATCTTTGGTGGCGGCGTCTGGGTCGGGCAAGGTCTTGGAATAGCACGCGCAGCGATCAGCGTCGAGGAGTCGACGCCGGCCAGCGAGGGGCATTTCGTCATCGCACGGGTTGGCGAAATGGTCGGGCGGATGAAGTCACTGGAGTCCGATGTGCTCGCCCTGCAGCGGATGCTGAGCGAGCAGCGGGTGCTCGAGCGCGAGCTGTCGGCGCTGGATCCGGCGCTGCTGCCGGTGCTTGCGCCGGCACCGCTGGCGGGCGCTC
>LNAP01001622.1_pt1 | contig 30096 bp, 28 predicted proteins | sample 602601 | NCBI WGS metagenome assembly LNAP01 (sample SAMN02440304, study PRJNA202911) | soil metagenome | biome: Subtropical and temperate rainforests or woodlands; isolation source: soil samples (1 kg each in a 20% v/v slurry with milli Q water) were... ... | reverse complement strand
GGCGGGCAGATCGTGGAGGCTGGAAGCCCCGAAGAAATACTAATAAGTCCGCAAAACCCGCGCACCCAAAGCTTCATTTCTGCCGTTCGAACCTAAGCGCCGTTTGGCGCTCACAACACTCATAAGAGAACGACCATGAAGAAAATAGTTATCCCAACAGTACTCGCAGGCGTTATGGCTTGCGGCTTCACCTTCGCCGCTGAGCTTCCGGCCGGCATCAAGGAAAAAGGCGAGGTCGTTGTGGCGATCATGCCGAACTACCCGCCGATGGATTTCAAGGACCCGGCCACCAACACCCTCACCGGTCTCGACGTTGACCTGGGCAATGCCCTGGCCGAACGTCTGGGCGTGAAGATCAAGTGGCAGGAAACCGGCTTCGAGCAAATGATCAATGCCCTGACCACCGACCGCGTGGACATGGTGATGTCGGGCATGACCGACACCGCTGAACGCCAGGCCAGCGTGACCTTTGTCGACTACTTCACCAGTGGCCCGCAGTTCTACACCTTGCAGAAGAACAAGGACTTCAACGAGATCACCGACCTGTGCGGCAAGAAAGTCGGCACCAGCCGTCGTACCACCTTCCCGGCGGAAATTGCTGAATACAGCAAGGCCCACTGCGAAGGCGCCGGCAAACCGGCCATCGTGGTGGTCGGCACCGAAGGCTCGGCCGATGCCCGCGCGCAATTGCGTCAGAGCCGTATCGATGCGGCCATGCAGGGTAGCGAAACCCTGCCGTATCTCAAGACCCAGGAAAAGGACATGTACAAGACCGTGGGCCTGCCAATCTCCCAGCAGTTCACCGGCCTTGGCGTGAGCAAGAAAAAGCCTGAGTTGAGTGAAGCGGTGAAGGTCGCGTTGCAGAGCATGGTCGATGACGGCAGCTATCAGGCGATCCTCAAGAAATGGGACCTGGAACTGGGCGCGATCAAGACCGTGACCATCAACGCCGGCAAGTAATGCTTGCCCTGTAGGCGCGAGGCTTGCCCGCGAAGGCGGTGTTTGGCAGAGATGTTGAATGTACCGGCCTCTTCGCGAGCAAGCTTCGCTCCTACAGGAACTGCGTTTTACTTATAGATAAAATGGAGCGCCACGATGTCCTCCTCCCCCCAACCCACCTGGCCCGACCCGCACAAAGCCTGCCTCGCCCTGGCCTTCGACCTCGATGGCCCGACGGGCGATGCGATGCTCAACGGTTCGATCTGGCGCAAGCCCGAGTACTTCGGTTTTGGCGGTTATGGTCCTTACCGGGCCTTGCCGCGGATTCTGGATTTGCTCGACGAATACCGGATCCCGACGACCTTTTTCGTCCCGGCCTGGGTCGTGGAAAACTGGCCGAAACAGTGCCAGGCGATTGTCGAGCGCGGGCATGAGGTGGCGTACCACGGCTACAAACACGAATCCTTTTACGCCCTGGCGCTGGAACAGCAAAAGGACGTGATGAACAAATCCCGCGAGGTGTTCTGGAAACACCTGAACATCCGCGCCGAAGGTTTCCGCACCCCCTCCGGAGACTGGCGAGCCGAGACCCCGGCGATGCTGGTGGAAGCCGGCGTGACTTACTCCAGCAGCATGCGCGGCGATGACCGCCCGTACCTGGTGAAAGTGCCGGGCCATGAAACCCCGCTGGTGGAAATCCCCGGCCGCTGGGAAATGGACGACTACGCCTCCCTCGCCTACACCCGGGCGCCGGACTTCCCCTCGGGGCTGGACCGCACCGCCAGCTACGCACTGACCCTCGACAACTGGTGCCGCGAGTACGACGGCGCGATGAATGAAGGGCTGTGCCTGACCACCCTGTTCCACCCCAAGATCACCGGCAAGCCGGGGCGCATCCTGCTGCTGGAAAAACTCTTCGAACACATGCGTCAGCGCGACGACGTGTGGTTTGCCACCTGCCGCGATGTCGCCCAGTGGTGGCTCAAGGAGCATCACCATGGCTGATTCCACCGTCTGGCCCAAAGGCTACCGCTGCGCCGTGGTCCTGACCGTCGACTACAACGACATCCACGGCATCCTGACCCAGGCGCCTGAAGTCGCCGGCCGCGACAAGACGCTGTCGGTCTGGCGTTACGGCACCCAGCGCGGCGTCGAGCGGTTGCTCGGTTTGTTCGCCGAACTCGGGGTAAAAAGCAGCTGGTGCATCCCGGGCATCGTTGCCGAGGAAAACCCGCAACACCTTCGGGCGATTCAGGCCGGCGGGCATGAGATCGCCTGCGCCGGCTATCGCCACCAGAACTACGACCTGCTCGATCTGGCCGGACAAAGCGCCGAGATTGCCAAGGGTTGCGAAGCGCTCGCGGCACTGACCGGCCAGCGTCCGAGCGGGTTTCGCATCCCGGCCGGTAACGGTGCGCCGGGCTTCATCGAGGCGCTGAGGAACCAAGGCATTCGCTGGTCTTCGTCGTGGCGCGGCGATGATTTGCCGTTCGCTCACCCCACCGCCCCCGAAGTGATCGAGCTGCCGTTGCACTACGAACTGGAAGACGAGCCCTATTTCGCCTTCAACCTCAGCCCGGCGGTGCCGCCGGCACAATCGCGAATCGCCTCTTACAGCCACACCCTGGGCAACCTGCAAATGGACTTCGCCGGGTTTCGCCGGTTTGGCCTGTGTTACGTGCTGCGCCTGCACCCGGAAATCATTGCCACGCCGGGGCGAATTGGCGTGTTGCGTGAATTGCTTGAGGGCATGCAGCAGCACGATGACGTGTGGATCGCCACGGCCGGCGAGGTCGCGCAATGGTGGGCCGATTCGGCAGTCCCCGTGACCGAGGATCATCCGGCATCGGTGTATGAGCGGCATTACCGGGATTACCTCGTATGACTGAACGCATGCAGCGACTCGCGCAGTTTTGCGTCGACACGCGCTTTGAAGATTTGCCACCGGCCCTGGTGGCGCAAGCCAAACGGCACATCCTCGACACCTTCGGCGTGACATTGGCCGGGGCTGACAGCGAAGTGGCGAAACAGGCGCGTCAGGTATTCGCAAGTGAAGCCGGTGACACCCTGGTCTGGGGCACTGATCTGCGCATGGGCGCCGCTCAGGCCGCGATCCTCAATGGCATCGCCGCCCACGCCCTGGAACTGGACGACACCGGGGGCTGCGACCACTCCGGCGCGGTGGTGCTGCCGGCGGTGATGGCTGCGGTGTCGATGCAGACCGAACCGGTCAACGGCCGCGAGTTGATTACCGCCGTGGTGATTGGCTACGACGTCAGCCGTCGCGTGCTCGAAGCCTGCGGCGGCTATTCGGCGCACAACGGCGCGGGCTGGCATTCGACCGCGACCTGCGGGGTGTTCGGCGCCGCAGCGGCGAGCGCGCGGATCCTTGGACTGGACGCCGCGCAAACCGTGTCGGCACTGGGCATCGCTGGCAGTTTCAGCGGTGGGCTGTGGGCCTTCATCCACGACGGCTCGCAGAGTAAAAAGCTGCACAGCGGTCGAGCGGCCGAAGGTGGATTGCTGGCGGCGCGGTTTGCTCAACAAGGCATCAGCGGACCGAAAAAGTTGTTCGAGGATGTCTGGGGCGGTTTTCTCAGAACCCTGGCCGGCGTGGCCTCAGACCCGACCGCGCTCGATGCGGATCTGGGCGTCGTGTGGAAGCTCGCCCGCTGCTCGATCAAGCCCTACGCCGCGTGCCGGGGGACTCATTCGGCAATCGATGCGTTGGGGTTGTTAATGGATCAACTGCAGGTCGGCGCCGATCAGATTGAAGACATCGACGTCTCGTTGTGCGGGTTTCTTCAGGACATGTGCGGTGGGCAGGATGTCAGCACGCTCGCGGCGGCACAGATGAGTTTGCCCTATGCCCTCGCCGCCCGGCTGGTTCATGGTCATTGCCGGCTGGAAGCCTATGACGAGGCGCAACGGGGCGACCCTCGGATTGCTCACTGGATGGCGCGCATTCGTCTTGAAGTGGATCCGCAACTGTCAGAGGATGGCGAGCCCGTCATCCGCGTGCGGACGGTGGACGGTCGGCAGGCAAATCTTTGTGTCGACCCGCCATTGGGCGCGCCGGGGAATCCGTTGAGTGATGCGGCGCTGGAGGAGAAGTTTTTCAGTCTGGCCGGGCGGGTGATGCCCCAGGAGCAGGCTGGGGAATTGCTTGAGCAATTGTGGCGGTTGGACACACTTGAATCGGTGTTTTGCCTGTGCGGGCCTCTTCGCGGGCAAGCCTCGCTCCTACAGGTCATGCGTTGATCATGCGGACACCAACAACTTGTAGGAGCGAGGCTTGCCCGCGAATGAAGGCGACGCGGCTCCACGACGAACACTACAAAACCTAAATAAGGACATTTGCCCCACCGTGGCCACTTACTCGCTCGTAATCCGCCGGTTGATGATCGTTTCGCTGACCATCGTCGTCAGCCGCGCCATCACCAGCCCGCTGCTCACCTTGTTCCTGAGCAACAAGCTCGGCCTCAACCAGCAGGACGTCGGTTTGCTGTTGGGCATCGCGGTATTTATCGCCACCCTGCTCGCGCTCTATGGCGGCTACATCATCGACCGCCTCGAAAAACGTCGGTTGCTGATTCTGGCGATGCTCTCCAGCGCCATCGGCTTCGTCCTGCTGACCTTCGCCGAAAACCTCTACCTGACCACCGCCACCCTGGTCATCACCGAAACCGCCTCGGCGCTGTTCCTGATCGGCTCGAAGGCGATCCTCAGCGAAAACCTGCCGATTGGCCAACGCGCCAAGGCGTTTTCCCTGCGCTACACCCTGACCAACATCGGCTACGCCACCGGCCCGATGCTCGGCGTGGTGATTGCCGGGGTGTACCCGATTGCGCCGTTCCTGATAGCCGGCGGCATCGCGTTCTTCAGCATTTTCCTGATGATCGGCATCCCCAGGGACTCGTCGCAGACACCCCCGATCGGCCAACCCCAAAGTTTTCTCAAGACGCTGATTACTCTGAAGAACGACCGCACACTGATCATGTTCACCTGCGGTTGCCTGCTCAGCACCGTGGTCCACGGTCGATTCACCCTGTACCTGTCGCAATACCTGCTGGTGACCCATGATTCCAAGCGCGCGCTGGAAACCATGGCCGCCCTGCTCGCCTGCAACGCCATCAGCGTGATCCTGCTGCAATACCAGATCGGCCGATTCCTCAAGCGCGAACAGCTGCGTTACTGGATCGCCGGCGGCACCAGTCTGTTTATCGTCGGGCTGATCGGCTTCAGTCTGGCCGACAGCCTGGTGAGCTGGTGCGTGGCGATGTTCATCTTCACCCTCGGCGAAATGATCATTTACCCCGCCGAATTTCTCTTCGTCGACACCCTGGCCCCGGAAGAACTGCGCGGCAGTTACTACGGCGCACAAAACCTCGCGGCCCTCGGCGGAGCCCTGAGCCCGGTGATTTGTGGTTTCCTGCTGATGCACACACCGGCACCCACCATGTTTTATGCCCTGAGCGCGCTGACGGCCATGGGCGGGTTCCTGTGTTTCATGAGCGGTCGCCGAGTCGCGTTACAGCAAAAATAATGCACTCAAACTGCATTAATATGAATTTGTCAGCATCGGGAATGAACGGCACACTGTGCCCCGTTCCTCCCCCAATAGTTGGAACACCTTCAAGGGCTTTCTGGGTTTCCCAGTTAAGCCTTTTTTTTTCCTGGATTTTTACCAACGGATCGTTTGCCTCATGCTCGCTCGCTGGTTACCTGCCGCCATCAACACCCGTCCTTCCGAATGGAGCCGTGCTGCCATTGGCATGTCCCTGGGCACGCTGTTCAGCGTCTGGCTGTGCGCCCAAGTGTTCGGCATGGAAGTGGCGCAACATTTGATCGGGCCGTTGGGCGCATCGGCGGTGTTGCTGTTCGCGGTGTCCTCCGGCGCCCTTGCCCAGCCATGGTCGATTCTGGGCGGCTATTTGAGTGCCGGCGCCGTTGCGCTGCTGGTCGCACATGTTCTCGGCCGAACCCTTGGCAGCGCCTGCCTGGCGGCGGGCATGGCGCTGATCCTGATGTGCTGGTTGCGTTGCCTGCACCCACCGGCCGGAGCGCTGGCGTTGCTGTTGGTGCTGGCCGATCCGGCAACCATCGCGCTGGACTGGAAAGCCCTCGGCGCGGTCATGCTCGCCGCATCGACCATGCTGCTCTGCGCGCTGGCCTATAACAACCTGACGCGCATTCGCTACCCCAAGCGCGCCGCCGAACCGGTGCCCATGGTGCCGGCGGATCATCCGCCGATCGACAGCCAGGCCATCACCGCCCAGGACTTGAAACTGGCATTGGCGGACATGGAGGCGTTCTTCGATGTCACCCCGGAAGACCTGGAACAACTGATTCATATCAGTGAGTTACACGCCAAACGTCGCAGTATTAGTGAAGTGCTGCGTCATAGTTCCTGACGGCACACCTCCCTGCTCGCGAAGACGCCCTGCCCGTCAACCTCAATGTTGAATCACACAACGCCTTCGCGAGCAGGCTCGCTCTCACAGGCCCATGCAAATATGCAGAAAGCACCTGCATATATCCCGGTTGTACATCATAAATTTGCACATCGCTCGCGCGCGAGCTTCTCTATAAAGAACAATAAAAGCAGGGAGTTAGTGATGACTGCTCAGGTTTCATCGAAAGAGACTTCGTTCATGGATGCCACGCAAAACGAAGTGCTGGCCGAGGTCCGCAACCACATCGGTCACCTGACCCTCAATCGCCCCGCCGGTCTCAACGCCATTACCCTGAACATGGTCCGCCACCTGCAGCGCCAGCTCGACGCCTGGGCGCAGGATCCGCAGGTTCACGCGGTGGTCTTGCGCGGTGCCGGCGAGAAAGCCTTCTGTGCCGGCGGCGATATTCGCTCGCTGTATGACAGTTTCAAAAGCGGCGACACGTTGCACGAAGACTTCTTCGTCGAGGAATACGCCCTCGACCTCGCCATTCATCACTACTGCAAACCGGTGCTGGCCCTGATGGACGGTTTTGTCCTCGGCGGCGGCATGGGTCTGGTGCAAGGCGCTGACTTGCGCGTGGTCACGGAGAAGAGCCGTCTGGCGATGCCGGAAGTGGCCATCGGTTATTTCCCGGACGTCGGTGGCAGTCATTTCTTGCCACGGATTCCCGGTGAGCTGGGGATTTATCTGGGCGTCAGCGGCGTGCAAATCCGCGCAGCCGATGCGCTCTATTGCGGCTTGGCAGACTGGTTTCTGGAAAGCGAAAAACTCGGCGCCCTCGACGAGCAACTCGACCAGCTCGAATGGCGCGACACGCCGCTCAAGGACCTGCAAGGCCTGCTGGCGAAACTCGCGGTGCAACAACTGCCCGATGCGCCATTGGAAGCGCTGCGCCCGGCCATCGATCACTTCTTCGCCCTGCCCGATGTGCCGAGTATTGTTGAGCAACTGCGTGAAGTGACGGTCGCCGACAGCCATGAATGGGCCATGACCACCGCCGACCTGCTGGAGAGCCGTTCGCCGCTGGCGATGGGCGTGACCCTGGAAATGCTGCGCCGTGGTCGGCACTTGAGCCTCGAAGACTGTTTCGCCCTTGAGCTGCACCTGGACCGTCAGTGGTTCGCGCGCGGCGACCTGATCGAAGGCGTGCGCGCCTTGCTGATCGATAAAGACAAGCAACCACGCTGGAATCCGCCAACCTTGCAGGCGCTGGACGCCGAGCACGTCGCGAGTTTCTTCAGCGGTTTTGACCAGAGCGGGAACTGAGCCATGCACGATATCGAATTGAGCGAAGAGCAAGTCATGATCCGCGACATGGCCCGGGACTTTGCCCGCGGCGAAATCGCGCCCCATGCGCAAGCCTGGGAAAAGGCCGGCTGGATCGATGACGGTCTGGTGGCGAAGATGGGTGAACTGGGCCTGCTGGGCATGGTGGTGCCGGAAGAATGGGGCGGCACCTATGTCGACTACGTCGCCTACGCCCTGGCGGTAGAAGAGATTTCGGCCGGCGACGGCGCCACGGGCGCATTGATGAGCATCCACAATTCCGTGGGCTGCGGCCCGGTGCTCAACTACGGCACCGAAGAACAGAAACAAACCTGGTTGCCGGATCTGGCCAGCGGCCAGGCGATCGGCTGCTTCTGCCTGACCGAGCCGCAAGCCGGCTCCGAAGCGCACAACCTGCGCACCCGCGCCGAACTGCGCGACGGCCAATGGGTGATCAACGGCGCCAAGCAATTCGTCAGCAATGGCAAGCGGGCAAAACTGGCGATTGTGTTTGCCGTGACCGATCCGGACCTGGGCAAGCGCGGCATCTCGGCGTTCCTGGTGCCGACCGATACCGCCGGTTTCATCGTCGACCGCACCGAACACAAAATGGGCATTCGCGCCTCCGACACCTGCGCGGTGACTTTGAGCAACTGCACGATTCCCGAAGCCAATCTGCTGGGTGATCGCGGTAAAGGGCTGGCCATCGCCCTGTCCAACCTCGAAGGCGGCCGCATCGGCATCGCTGCCCAGGCGCTGGGCATTGCCCGGGCAGCGTTCGAAGCCGCACTGGCGTATTCGCGGGATCGGGTGCAGTTCGACAAACCGATCATCGAGCACCAGAGCATCGCGAATATGCTCGCTGACATGCACACCCGGCTAAACGCGGCGCGCTTGCTGATCCTGCATGCGGCTCGGCTGCGCAGTGCCGGCAAACCGTGCCTGTCCGAGGCTTCGCAGGCCAAGCTGTTTGCGTCGGAAATGGCCGAGAAAGTCTGCTCGTCGGCGATGCAGATTCATGGCGGGTACGGGTATCTGGAAGATTACCCGGTGGAGCGCTATTACCGGGATGCGCGGATTACGCAGATTTATGAAGGGTCGAGCGAGATACAGCGGATGGTGATTGCCCGGGAGTTGAAAAACTATCTGGTGTGAAGCTTGAAAGCTTCGCGGGCAAGCCTCGCTCCTACAGGTTATCGGTGTTCGCATGAACGACCCGTAACCCAGTAGGAGCGAGGCTTGCCCGCGAAGGCGTCGGTGAGGTCGCTACATCACTTACCCTGGAACTGCGCCTCACGCTTGGCAATGAACGCCGCCATCCCTTCCTTCTGATCCTGCGTCGCAAACGCCGCATGGAACACCCGGCGCTCAAAGCGCACGCCTTCCGACAGGCTCACTTCAAACGCGCGGTTGACGCTTTCCTTGATCATCATCGCGATCGGCAACGACTTCTTGGCGATCAACGCGGCGACTTTCAGCGCTTCTTCCAGCAGTTCATCCGCCGGCACGATCCGCGCGACGATCCCGCAGCGCTCGGCTTCTACCGCATCAATCAAACGTCCGCTCAGGCACATTTCCATGGCCTTGGCCTTGCCCACGGCGCGGGTCAGGCGCTGGGTGCCGCCCATACCCGGCAGCACGCCGAGGTTGATTTCCGGCTGGCCGAATTTCGCATTGTCGCCGGCAAGGATGAAATCGCACATCAGCGCCAGTTCACAGCCACCGCCCAGGGCGAAACCGTTGACCGCTGCAATGATCGGCTTGCGGCGGTTGGCCACGCGATCGCTGTCGCTGAACAGGTCGTCCAGATAGATCTGCGGGTAGGTCAGCTCGGCCATTTCCTTGATGTCGGCGCCGGCGGCGAAGGCTTTTTTCGAGCCGGTCAGCACGATGCAGCCGATGTTCGAATCAGCTTCCAGGCCATCGAGGGCGTGGTTCAGTTCGCTGACGATCTGCGCATTCAACGCGTTCAGCGCCTGCGGACGGTTGAGGGTGATCAGGCCTACACGACCGTGGGTTTCCAGCAAAATCGTTTCGTAACTCACAATGGACTCCTTCTTAAAGATTGCGCGAAATAACCATGCGCTGAATATCGCTGGTGCCTTCGTAGATCTGGCAAACCCGCACGTCGCGGTAGATCCGCTCCAGCGGGAAGTCGTTCAGGTAACCGTAACCGCCGAGGGTTTGCAACGCCGAGGAGCAGACCTTCTCGGCCATTTCCGAGGCGAACAGCTTGGCCATGGACGCTTCGACCAGGGCCGGTTGACCGCTGTCCCTCAATGCAGCGGCGTAATGCACCATCTGCCGGGCGACGGCGATTTGCGTCGCCATGTCTGCCAAGCGGAAGGCTACGGCTTGATGTTCGATGATCGGCTTGCCGAAACTCTCACGCTCACGGGCGTAATCGCGGGCCGCTTCAAACGCGGCGCGGGCCATGCCCACCGATTGCGAGGCGATACCGACACGGCCGCCTTCAAGGTTGGCCAGGGCGATCCGGTAACCTTCGCCCTCCTCACCTAACCGGTTGGCCACCGGCACTTTGACGTCTTCGAAGAGAATCTGGCAGGTGTCGGAGGCGTGCTGACCGAGTTTGTCTTCGACCCGGGCGACTTTGTAGCCCGGCGAATCGGTCGGCACGATCAGCGCCGTGATGCCGCGCTTGCCGGCACTCGGGTCGGTCACGGCAAACACGATCACCACCCCGGCGTTCTGCCCGGACGTGATGAACTGCTTGCAGCCGTTGAGCACGTAGTGATCGCCTTCCAGGCGCGCACGGGTTTTCAGGCCGCTGGCGTCGGAACCGGCCTGCGGTTCGGTCAGGGCAAAGGCGCCGAGCATCGCGCCGCTGGCCAGTGGCTTGAGGAAGCGTTCTTTCTGATCGTCGTTGCCGTACTTGAGGATAGGTACGCAACCCACGGAGTTGTGCACGCTCATGATCGTCGAGCAGGCGCCGTCACCGGCGGCGATTTCTTCCAATGCCATGGCGTAGGCCAGGTAACCGGTGTCGCAACCGCCCCACTCCTCCGGCACCAGCATGCCGAAGAAGCCCAGTTCGGCCATCTCACCGATGGCTTCCTTGGGGAAGCGGTGTTCGCGGTCCCACTCGGCGGCAAACGGTTTCAGCCGTTCCTGGGCGAATTGTCGGGCCATGTCGCGGATCTGTTGTTGGTCGTCATCGGGAATCATGGTGAATCCTTAAAAATTGAGCCTGACGCAGAACCTGTAGGAGCGAGCCTGCTCGCGAAGAGCCGTGTCAGTCGACATTAACGTTGAATGACACACCGCATTCTCGAGCAGGCTCGCTCCTACAGTGGGAATTGCGTCAACCTTAGTAAAGGCATTCCACAGCCATGGCCGTGGCTTCACCGCCGCCGATGCAGATCGCTGCAACGCCGCGTTTCAGGCCTTTCTGGCGCAGGGCCGAGAGCAAGGTCACGAGAATCCGCGCGCCAGACGCACCAATCGGGTGGCCCAGGGCGCAGGCGCCGCCGTGCACGTTGATCTTCTCGTGGGGGATTTCCAGTTTGGTCATGGTCACCAGACTGACCACCGCGAATGCTTCGTTGACTTCGAACAGCTCGACGTCGTCCACGGACCAGCCGGTTTTCTTCAGCAGCTTCTTGATCGCGCCCACCGGTGCCACCGGGAACAGGCCCGGGGTATCGGCAAATGCAGCATGGCCGTGAATCACTGCCAGCGGTTTCAGACCTTGTTTCTGTGCTTCGGACCGGCGCATCAGCACCAGCGCCGCCGCACCGTCGGAAATCGAACTGGAGTTGGCCGCGGTCACCGTGCCGCCTTCGCGGAATGCCGGTTTCAGCGAAGTGATCTTGTCCAGCTTGGCTTTCGGTGGTTGTTCGTCGTTGCTGATCAGCACCTGCTCTTTTCCGACAGTCACGGTAATCGGCACGATCTCGTCCTTGAAGCTGCCGTCCTTGATCGCCTGCTGCGCGCGGGTGGTCGAGGCAATGGCGAACGCGTCCTGGGCTTCGCGGCTGAAACCGTTGGTTTCGGCGCAATCCTCGGCGAAGGTGCCCATCAGGCGGCCCTTGTCGTAGGCGTCTTCCAGACCGTCGAGGAACATGGAATCGAGCACGCGGCCATGGCCCATGCGGTAACCGCTGCGAGCGCGGTCCAGCAGGTACGGCGCGTTGGACATGCTTTCCATGCCGCCCGCGACGACCACGTCGGCGCTGCCGGCAACGAGCATGTCGTGGGCCAGAATCGCCGCTTCCATGCCCGAGCCGCACATCTTGTTCAGGGTGGTGCAGCGGGTCGATTTATCCAGCCCCGCGCCCAATGCAGCTTGCCGCGCCGGTGCCTGACCGAGCCCGGCGGGCAGTACGCAGCCAAACAGCACTTCTTCTACGGATTCAGGTTTGATACCCGCGCGTTCGACGGCAGCGCGGATCGCGGCAGCCCCCAGTTGCGGCGCGGTCAGGCTTTTCAGTTCGCCCTGGAAACCGCCCATCGGGGTGCGGACGGCGCTGACGATAACGATGGGATCGTTGGCAATAGTCATGACAAATCCTCCTTATTTAGCGGCCATGCGCAAGGCACCGTCGAGACGGATCACCTCGCCATTGAGCATGCTGTTTTCAATGATATGCCTGACCAGCGCGGCATACTCGCCCGGTTTGCCCAGGCGCGGCGGAAATGGCACACCGGCCGCCAGGGACGCGCGAACTTCCGGGGTCATGCCGGCCATCATCGGGGTTTCAAAAATGCCGGGGGCGATGGTCATCACGCGGATGCCGAAGCGCGCCAGTTCACGGGCGGCGGGCAAGGTCAGGCTGACGATCGCGCCTTTGGACGCTGCATAAGCGGCCTGGCCGATCTGGCCATCGTAAGCCGCGGCTGAGGCGGTGTTGATGATCACGCCGCGTTCGCCGTCGGCATCCGCTTCGGTTTCGGCGATGGCCGCCGAAGCCAGGCGCAGCATATTGAAGCTGCCGATCAGGTTGACGTTGATCACCTGGCTGAAACTGGCCAGCGCGTGCGGGCCAGTCTTGCCGAGGATCTTCTCGCCACGCACGATGCCGGCGCAATTGACCAGACCGTTGAGACCGCCGAAGGCTTTCACCGTCGCCTGCACAGCGGCTTCGGCGGCGGCTTCGTCGCTGATGTCGGCCACTACGCTTTGCGCGCCGAGACGTTGCGCCTGGGCCGCGACCGCCTCGGCGTTCATGTCCACCAGCATCACTTTGGCGCCAGCCGCGACCAGCATTTCAGCGGTGGCCGCACCGAGGCCCGAGGCACCGCCGGTGACGAGAAAAACCTTGTTTTCGATCTGCATCATTGTGTCCTTGATTCAAGCTAAACGTTCTTCGCCGCAGCCTCTTGAGCCTTGGCGATTTCCTGGTTGCGCAAGATAAAGCGCTGCAATTTGCCGCTTGGGGTTTTCGGCAACTCGCTGACAAATTCGATTTCACGCGGGTACGAATGCGCGGCCAGGCGCTTGCGCACGTGTTGACGCAGTTCTTCGGCCAGCTCCGGCGTCGGGCGGTATTGCTCGCAAATCACGACGAAGGCTTTGACCAGTTCGGTGCGCTCCGGATCGGGTTTTCCGACGACGGCGGCTTCGATCACTGACGGGTGTTCGATCAATGCACTTTCCACATCGAACGGGCCGACGCGGTAGCCGGAAGTGGTGATCACGTCATCGCTGCGCCCGACGAAGCTGATGCTGCCGTCCGGGTTCCACTCGACGGTGTCGCCGCTCAGGTAGTAGTTGCCAACGAAGGCCTTGGTTGGCGCGCCTTCGTAACCGGCGAACCAGCACATCGGCGACTGGGTACGGTCGATGGCGAGGATGCCGGGCTGGCCGACGCCGAGTTCCTTGTATTCGTCGTCGAGCACCACGATGCGGTGGCCCGGCGAGGCAAACCCGGCGGCGCCCATGTGGATCGGGTGCTCCAGGCCATGGTGATTGCACAGGACCATGCCCAGTTCGGTCTGGCCGTAATGGTCATGAATGACCACCCCGAGGTTGTCGGCGAACCAACGGATCACTTCCGGGTTCAGCGGCTCACCGGCGCTGCTGACGATGCGCAGTTTGCCCTTGATCGACTTGGCGAACTCGTCGCCACCGGCAATCAACAAGCGATAGGCCGTCGGTGACCCGGTGAGGTTGGTGATCCCGTATTTATTGATCACCCGGCAGGTGCTTTCGAGGGTGAACGGGCCATCGTAAAACGTGATCGGATGCCCCATCGCCATGGGACCGGTGACGCCGAAATAGATGCCGTAGGCCCAGCCCGGATCGGCGACGTTCCAGAACGCGTCTTCGGGGCGCAGGTCCACGGCGTCGCGGGTGTAGCTCTGGAAAGCGACAATGGCTTTGAGCGGCACCGACAGGGCTTTCGACGGGCCGGTGGTGCCCGAGGTGAACATCAGCAGGAACGGGTCTTCGCCGGTCAGCAACACCGGTTCGCACTCGGGGGAATAATTGGCCAGTTCGGCCCAGAAGCTGTAATCGCCACGGACGATGCCTTGGCCTTTCGCACCGCCGACGGTAACGATGGTCGGGCAGTCGGCGACTTCAATGAGTTTGGGGCGATTGACCGCATCGGTCACCACCACTTTGGCGCCGGAGCAGCTGAGTCGGTGTTCGATGGCTTTCGGGCCGAAGGCGGTAAACAAAGGCTGATAGACCGCGCCGATGCGCCAGGTGGCGAAGACGGTGATCAGCAATTCGATATTACGTGGCAGCAGGCCGGCGACCTTGTCGCCTTTTTTCACGCCCTGGGCCAGAAGGAAGTTGGCAAAGCGCGCGGCTTTGTCCTGCAAGTCCTTGAAGGTGTACGTGGCGCTGGCGCCGTCGCGGCCTTCCCAGAACAGCGCAATACGCCCCGGCAAGGCATGCCGGTCGCAACACTCGACGCAGGCGTTTAGGGCAGTCAGATCGCCGGCCAGGGCGGCGTCGACGGTGTGCTGATAATTGAACTGTGACGTGGCAGACAAGTAATCGCGCATTGCCAGAATCCCTGTGTATTTTTATTAGGTTGGGGGAACCGTAAAAACCACAGAAATACTCACCCCACGCGGGGCTCGGGGCAATGGTCAAAGCTATCAAGTTGTCTGACTGGTTTGGCCAAGGTAGCCAATGCGTGGGAATGATCGGTATCTAGCTCGCTTCGTTGAGGATCAAACTCCGGTAATGCCCAGGATTGGACCCCGACCACTTGCGAAACGCCTTGTAGAACGAACTCGCATCCGCAAACCCCAGCCGCGTGGCGATCTCGGCAAAGCTGATACTCGGCTCAGCCAGCCAGACAATGGCCAATTCCTTGCGCACGCTGTCCTTGAGCCCTTGATAGGTCTGCCCTTCCTCCGCCAGGCGCCGGCGCAAGGTCGAGGCCGACATGCACAGTTGCTGCGCCAGAGGCTCGGTCTCCGGCCACTGATCGGCGGGCAACTGGCGTAGATCATGCTTGATCCGGCTCGCCAGGCTCTCCGGGTCGCGGTACTTGACCAGAATATTCGCTGGCGCATGGGCCAGGAAGCGCTTGAGTTCTTCCGGGCTGCGCTTGATCGGCAGGTCCAGGCAATCCGCCGAGAAAATCATCCGCGTGCGGGGCCGGTCGAATCGCAGGTTCTCGGAGAACATCACCTGATAGTCATCGCAGAAATCCGGCGCCGGGCAGCGTAATTCAATGGCCAGAATCGGTATCCGCCGCCCCGCCAGCCAACAGGCAACGCCGTGCACGATCATCCAGTAGGTGAAATAGGTAAAGGCCCGGCGCGGGTCCAGCTCATCTTCCAGCAACACGATCTCCGCCAGGCTTTGCTGACGAACCAGCTGCGCCGGCATGCGTTCGAGCATCAACGACAGGAAACTCAGGCCTGAGGTCAGGCCGGCTGCCAGGCTCGGCTGGATCATCGAGCTGCGGCAGAGAAACTCAAGGCTGCCGGATTTGAGCTTGCGCGGGTCCATGCCAAAAAATTCATCGTCCCCGCGCCGGGCCAGCAAGCGCCAAAGCCGTGCATACGCCGTCGCCGGAACGCGGGCATCACTGGTTTGCAGCAGCTGCGGATCAATGCCGACCTTGTTCAATACCTCGTCGGTGGCGGCTCCGGGGGCGCAGCTTTGCAACAGGGCTTCACGCACCAGTTGGATGGCGATGGTGTCTTTTTCCGACATTGAGCGAGGTGGGCCTTGATCTTGTTTGAGTGCCGGCATCTTAGCGCACAGCGACCCAATCCTGTAGGAGCGAGCGGTGCGGCGATCCGACTTGCCCGCGAAGCAGGCGACTCGGTCTTGCCCTGATACCGAGTAATCGTTCTTCGCGGGCAAGCCTCGCTCCTACAAGGGGGTGGTGTGATCTTTAGAGTTGTTCAGGTTAGGTTCAGGTAAATGCCAATGAATGCCATTTGGGAATGAGTGTCATTATGTTACAACTTAGCACCCTATCTAATTCCACGACGGTGCTGAATGCTTGTTCCTTTTCTGATCATGCTGCGCGAAGGCATTGAAGCCGCGTTGATCGTTGGCATCATCGCCAGCTACCTCAAGCAGACCGGCCGTGGCCAGTGGATGCCCGCCGTGTGGATCGGCGTTTTCCTTGCCGTTGCGCTGGCCTTGCTGGTGGGCGGTGGTCTGGAGCTGGTGAGCGCCGAATTCCCGCAGAAACAACAGGAGTTGTTTGAAGGTGTGGTCGGCCTGGTGGCTGTCGGCATTCTCAGCTCCATGGTCTTCTGGATGCGCAAAGTGGCGCGTTCGATCAAGCACTCGCTGCACGTCTCCCTCGACCACGCGCTGACCGGCTCCAAACACCAGGTCACGGCACTGATCGCCATGGTGTTTTTCGCCGTGGCCCGGGAAGGCCTGGAGACGGTGTTCTTCCTGCTCGCAGTGTTCCAGCAGAGCGAAGGCCCGGCGGCACCGATCGGCGCCCTCCTCGGCCTGATCCTGGCGATCATCGTCGGCTTCCTGATCTACACCGGCAGCATGCGCCTGAACCTCGGCGCGTTCTTCCGCTGGACCGGCTTGTTCATCCTGGTGGTGGCGGCGGGCATTCTCGCCAACTCGGTGCAGGCGCTGCATGAAGCCGGAGTCTGGAATCACCTGCAAACCGTGCTCTTGGACTTCAGTGCGACGCTGCCGATGGACGGCCCGGTGGGTTCGGTGCTGGCCGGCATGTTCGGTTACCAGGACGCGCCGACGGTCAGCACCCTCGGGGCCTATCTGATTTACCTGGTAGTGGCGCTGGTGATGTTCTTCATCCCAGCCCCGGCACCCGCTGAACAACCTTCTTCCGTTTCCAGCCAATAAGGGCACCCATGCCAAATCAAGCCCCTCCCCAGGCCTCGCCTCCCCGCGCCTTGCGCTGGGCGGTGGCCGGTTCGGTGATCGTGATGATCGCCGCCGGCGGCCTGTTCTACTACGCCTCGAAAATGGCGGCGGCCAAGCGCCAGGTTAACCATGACGAAGTGCTGGTGACCATTCACCCGCACAGCTGCGAGCCGAATGCGCTGTCCGTTCCGGCGGGTCGCGCCAGCTTCCGCATCGTCAATCGCTCGGACCGGGCGGTGGAATGGGAGATCCTTGACGGCGTGCTGGTAGTCGAAGAACGGGAAAACATCGCGCCGGGCCTGAGCCAGGTGATCAATGCCAACCTGCTACCCGGCGACTATGCGATCACCTGCGGATTGCTGAGCAACCCGCGAGGCACCTTGCACGTGACTCCGACTGCCGCCTCCGACGCGGCCGCCAAGGCCAAGCCGTCGATGGTCGCCTTCGTAGGGCCGTTGTCGGAATTCCGTGTGTACCTGAGCAGTCAAAGCAGCGCGCTGATCAAAGCCGTCGCCGCCCTTGAGCAAGCAATCGCCGCTGGCGACCTGAGCCAGGCACAAGCGCTGTATGTGCCCGCCCGCGCCGCTTATCAACGGATCGCCCCCGCCGCCCAGCGTCTGGCTGAACTGGACAACGCCATCAATGCCCGCGCCGATTACTTCGAGAAACGCGAACAGGATCCAGCCTTCAGCGGTTTCCACCGCATCGAGTACGCGCTGTTCCAGCAACGCAACCTCGACGGTCTGGCACCGGTTGCCCAGCGCTTGAACAGCGACGTCGCCACGCTCAAACAGCAACTGCTCGCGCAATCGCTGCCACCGGAGCAGTTGGTGAGCATTGTCGTGCGCAATCTGCACAGCCTCGCCGATGTGCGTGCCAGCAGCGGTGAAGAAGAACGCTACAGCCACACCGACCTGAACGGTTTCGCCGCCAACCTCTTTGCTGCGCGCAAAGTCGTCGACCTGTTGCGCCCGTTGCTGACCAAGTCCGCCACCGAGTTGTTGCCGAAGATCGACAGCGCGATCACTGCCCTCGATGCCGAACTCAATGGGTTGAAGGTCCAGGACGGCTATGCGAGCTACGACACGGTGAGTGCCGCGCAGCGTAAACAGATCGCCGACAAGGCCAAGGCGCTGGCCGACGCACTCGATGGAATCGATCCCGCCCTCGGCCTTTCCGGCCTTTAAGCAGAAGACTCAAAACCGATGAACGATTCAGAACACTTCAACCTCCAGCGTCGCCGGGTATTGATGGGCATGGGCGCTGCGGGTGTTGCGCTGGCAGGCTCCGCACTGAGCTGCCCGGCGATGGCCGCAAGCCCCGCGCAAGTCACCGAAGCACCAAGCAGCGACAAGACCGAAGACCGCCACGCGTTCCATGGCAAGCACCAGACCGGCATCGTCACTCCGCGCCCGGCGTCCGGCATGCTGGTGTCGTTTGATGTGCTGGCCAGTGATCGCGAGGACCTGGAACGTCTGTTCCGCACCCTCAACGAGCGCATCGCGTTCCTGATGCAGGGCGGACCGGTGGCGCAAGTCGATCCGAAACTGCCGCCGGTGGATTCGGGCATCCTCGGCCCGGTGGTCACGCCGGACAACCTGACCATCACCGTATCGGTGGGCGAGTCGCTGTTCGACGAGCGCTTCGGCCTGGCCGCGGCCAAGCCCAAACGGTTGAGCCGCATGGTCGGTTTTCCTAACGATGCTCTGGACGCCGATTGCTGCCACGGCGACCTGAGTCTGCAGTTTTGCGCCAACACCACCGACACCAACATCCACGCCCTGCGCGACATTGTGAAAAACCTGCCGGACCTGCTGCTGGTGCGCTGGAAACAGGAAGGCAGCGTGCCGCCCCAGGCCCCGGCGAAACCCGGTGTGCCGGCGCAGAGCGCACGCAATTTCCTCGGTTTTCGCGACGGCTCGGCGAACCCCGACTCCAACGACGCCAAGGCCATGGACAGCCTCGTCTGGGTGCAACCGGGCAGCGACGAACCGGCGTGGGCCGCCAATGGCAGCTATCAGGCGGTGCGGATCATCCGCAACTTCGTCGAGCGCTGGGACCGCACGCCCTTGCAGGAACAGGAAAGCATTCTCGGACGCATAAAAGCCACCGGCGCGCCCATGGGCGGCGCCCATGAAACTGAAGTTCCGGACTACGCCAAGGACCCGCAAGGCAAACTGACCAAACTCGACGCGCATATCCGCCTGGCCAACCCGCGCACTGCTGCGACCCAGGCCAACCTGATCCTGCGCCGGCCGTTCAACTACTCCAACGGCGTGAACAAGAACGGCCAGTTGGACATGGGTTTGTTGTTCATCTGCTACCAGGCCGATCTGGACAAAGGTTTTATCACCGTGCAGACCCGACTCAACGGCGAGCCGCTGGAGGAATACCTCAAGCCGGTCGGCGGCGGTTACTTCTTCACCCTGCCGGGTGTGACGGGCGACCAGGACTTCATCGGTCGCTCGCTGCTTGACGCTACCTCACCCAAAACAAACACCTGAACAACCCCCATACGGAACCGTCCCATGAAAAAGTCGCCCCTCGCGTTATTGCTGACCCTAGGCTTGCTCAATACCCCGCTGTCGGCTTTCGCGGCGACGGCGCCGCTGGAGCTGGTGCAGCCGATTTCGGATTACAAAATCTATGTCACCGAGCAACTGGATGAGCTGGCCAGCCACACACAGCAGTTCACCGATGCAGTGAAAAAAGGCGACTTGGCCACCGCCAGGAAACTGTACGCACCGACCCGGGTTTTCTACGAATCGATCGAGCCGATTGCCGAGCTGTTCAGCGACCTCGATGCGTCCATCGACTCACGCGTTGATGACCACGAAAAAGGCGTGAAGGCCGAAGATTTCACCGGTTTCCACCGCATTGAATATTCGCTGTTCTCGCAAAACAGCACCCAGGGTCTCGATGAACTGGCCGATGGCTTGAACAAAGACGTCAAAGACCTGCAAACCCGCGTCGCCGGCCTGACCTTCCCGCCCGAGAAAGTGGTGGGCGGCGCCGCTGCGCTGCTGGAAGAAGTGGCGGCCACCAAGATCTCCGGTGAAGAAGACCGCTACAGCCACACTGACCTGTATGACTTCCAGGGCAACATCGACGGCGCGAAGAAAATCGTCGACCTGTTCCGTCCGCAGATCGAAAAGCAGGACGCGGCGTTTATTGCCAAGGTCGACAAGAACTTTGCCAGCGTGAACAAGATTCTGGCGAAGTACAAAACCGGGGATGGTGGGTTCGAGACGTATGACAAGGTGAAAGAGAACGACCGCAAGGCGTTGGTTGGGCCGGTGAATACGTTGGCTGAAGACCTTTCCACATTGCGTGGGAAATTGGGTTTGAACTGATTTTTTGTAGCGTTTTGGCGGGCCTCTTCGCGGGCAAGCCTCGCTCCTGCAGCGAGGCTTGCCCGCGAAGGCATTATCACGCTCACCGATATTCCTCCTGCCTTGCACATAACCCGCGCTAACATCCCCCGCCAATAATAAAAGCTCACGGAAGACTCACCATGACCACCCCTGCCTTCGACCTGCGCCCACTCATGGTCGCCAACATGGCCTGTTCCATGTCGATGATGGCGTTCGTCTCCCTGATCGGACCGATCGCCCGGGTGTTGGGCCTGGCCACCTGGCAGGCCGGCGCGGCGGTGACGGTGTCCGGGGTGATCTGGATGTTGCTCGCCCGCCCCTGGGGCCGGGCCAGTGATCGCTATGGCCGGCGACGGATTCTGTTGATCGCCACAGCCGGCTTCACCCTCGCCTACTGGGCCTTGTGCCTGTTCATCGATGCCTCGTTGCGTTTTCTGCCGTCGGCGCTGTTGGGGTTTATCGGGTTGATGATCGGACGCGGCCTGATCGGCGTGTTCTATGCCGCGATTCCGGTGGGCGGCAACGCGCTGATCGCCGACAACATCGAGCCGCAACACCGCGCCAAAGCCATGGCGGCCCTGGGCGCGGCCAACGCCTGCGGGCTGGTGATCGGCCCGGCGATTGCGGCGTTGTTGTCGCGCTTCAGTCTGAGCTTGCCGTTCTATGCCATGGCGATCCTGCCGTTACTGGCGTTTGTGGTGCTGCACTACAAACTCAAGGGTCAGGAACTGCACCTGCGGCAAGCGCCGCGCAAGGTTCATCTGAACGATCCACGACTGCGTCGCCCAATGGCCGTCGCGTTTGTGGCGATGCTCTGTGTGTCGATTGCGCAGATCACCGTCGGCTTCTTCGCCCTCGACCGACTCGGCATGAACCCGGCCGATGCCGCGCAAACCGCGGGTATCGCCTTGACCATGGTCGGTTTCGCGCTGATCTGTTCGCAACTGCTGGTGCGCCGGCTTGAATGGCCGCCGCTGCGGCTCATCCGCGCGGGCGCACTGGTGGCGGCCGTGGGCTTTGCCGGCAGCATCCTGGCGGATGCTGCGTGGGGTTTATGGCTGTGCTTTTTCGTGTCGGCGGGCGGGATGGGGCTGATCTTTCCGTCGTTCGCCGCACTGGCGGCCAACGCGGTCGACGCCTCGGAACAAGGCGCCACCGCCGGCTCCATTGGTGCCGCGCAAGGCTTTGGCGTGGTCATCGGACCGCTGGCGGCGACGTTGATCTACGACGTCGATCCGCGCCTTCCCTACCTGGTTGCCGCTGCGCTGTTGCTGCTGGTGGCGTTGTGGCCACAGACGCGGCAGCACTGAGGGTTACAAAATCCGATAGAGCAACCGCTCGATCCGCACCCGACTGACACGCTTGAGGAACTTGGCCACCGCCGCCGGGTATTCCAGCAGCGTTTCCAGATCCTGATATCGCTGGATGCGCGTGGTGTTGTGGAAAATCTCGCCCAGTTCTTTACTGCGCGGCTCCAGCAATTCGCCTTTCGGGTCGTCGATCAGCAACGCGTTCTCAAGGTCGAGGCGGAACGCCCGTGGGTTGAGGTTATTACCGGTCAGCAAGGTGTAGCGCTTGTCGATCCACATGCCTTTGAGGTGATAGGTGTTGTCGCCGTCCTTCCACAAATGCAGGTTCAACTTGCCGCTGTCGATGCTGTGTTGATGGCGTTTGGCAAAGCGCCGCAGGCTGATCTCGTAAAGATACGGCAGCGCGGCGATCACCTTGAACGGCTCGCTCGGCGGGATGAAGAAGTCGTTGGCGGTCTTGTCGCCGACCACGATGTCGATTTTCACGCCGCGCCCCAGGGCCCGGTTGATTTCCCGGGTCACCGCCAATGGCAGGTTGAAATACGGTGTGCAGATGGTCAACTGATGCTGAGCGCTGGCGATCAACTCGCAAATCACTCGGCTCAACGGGTTGTTCTTGCCCACACCGAGCAGCGGACTCACCGACAAACCGCCCTTCGCCGTACTGCCGGCCGTGGTGTCGTACGCCGCGTGCTTGAGGCGGCTGCGCAAATCGCCAATGTCGTTGCGCAGGCTGCGGGTGGTCGGCAGGTTCGGCAGGTCGAGGCGATGCACCGCTTTGGAAGCGATCAGACCGTGCTGGATCAAGTGCTGCATGGAATCAGCCAGTGCGTGGTTCTGCAGCAGGTGATAACGGTCGTAGCGGTACTTGTCGAACTTGTGCAGGTAAACGTTGTTCAGGCTCGCGCCGCTGTAGATCACGCAGTCATCGATCACAAAGCCTTTCAAATGCAGCACGCCGAACAACTCGCGAGTCTGCACCGGCACGCCGTACACCGGCACAACACTTTCGTGGGTGCGCGTCGCTTCCTGGTACCAGGCCGAGTTGCCCGGCTGTTTGCCGGCACCGATCAAGCCGCGCTGAGCGCGCAGCCAGTCAACCACCACGACCACGTCCAGTTCCGGACGCTTCAGTTTGGCGGCGTGCAAGGCATCAAGGATTTCCTGACCGGCCTCGTCCTGTTGCAAGTACAGCGCAACGATATAGATGCGTTGGGTGGCACTGGCGATTTTTTCCAGCAGGCAACGCCGGAACTCGGCAGCGCCGGAAAGAATGGTGACGGCATCGGCGGTCAGCGGAAAACTGCGCAGCTTAGGCAGCAGAGAGCGTTTGAAAAGCGACGGCATAGGGCTCGCAAAGGGTCAATTCCGAAGAGTCCGAGAGCTTACACCATGGATCCGCTTGGGTCTTCCCACGGCACCGATCGTTCCCACGCTCTGCGTGGGAATGCCGCCATGGACGCTCTGCGTCCGCTTCGAAATGTGACGCGGAACGTCACGGGATGCATTCCCACGCAGAGCGCGGGAACGATCTTTCTAAAAACCTGTTGACCAAGGAGAACGATCGTTCTACTGTTCGCCACATGAACGAAATCACAAGCAACGACACACGCGACATCATTCTGGATGTCACCGAAAAGTTGATCTATAAAAGTGGCATCGCCGCCACCGGCATGGATCTTCTGGTGAAAACCGCCGGCGTCTCCAGAAAAAGTATCTACCGCTACTTCGCCAACAAGGAGGAGCTGACCGTCGCCGCCCTGCAACGCCGCGACGCGCGCTGGATGCACTGGTACAGAAGTGAAGTCGACCAGGCTGAAACCCCGGCCGACCGCCTGCTCAACCTGTTTACCGTGCTCAAGGCCTGGTTCGCCTCTGAAGGCTTCCGTGGCTGTGCGTTCATCAATACCAGTGGTGAAACCGGCGACCCGTCAGACCCGGTTCGCCTGGTCGCCAAAGACCACAAACAAAAGCTGCTCGACTACGTGTGCGAGCTCTGCACCGAACATGGCGCTACCGACCCGGAGACGCTGGCCAAACAGCTGCTGATCCTGATCGACGGCGCCATTACCGTAGCGCTTGTGATGGGTGATCACAGTGCCGCCGATAATGCGCAATGCATGGCGCGAAAGTTATTGGACCTGTAACACTTGAACCAAGCCTGACAACTTGCTCGAACTCTAACTTGAAAGGGAGACTATATATGTCTAACGCCGAAGTTCGTCCGCCATTGCCGCCGTTTACCCGTGAATCAGCCATCGAAAAAGTTCGCCTGGCCGAAGACGGCTGGAACTCCCGCGACCCGGAACGCGTGTCGCTGGCCTACACCCTGGACACCAAGTGGCGTAACCGCGCCGAGTTCGCCTACAACCGCGAAGAAGCCAAAGGTTTCCTGACCCGCAAGTGGGCCAAGGAACTGGATTATCGCCTGATCAAGGAACTCTGGGCCTTCACCGGCAACCGCATCGCCGTACGTTATGCCTATGAATGGCACGACGACTCGGGTAACTGGTTCCGTTCCTACGGCAACGAAAACTGGGAGTTCGATGAAAACGGTTTGATGGCCAACCGGTTTGCCTGCATCAACGACATGCCGATCAAGGAAAGCGACCGCAAGTTCCATTGGCCACTGGGACGTCGCCCGGATGATCATCCGAGCTTGTCCGACCTCGGTCTGTAACCGCTGATCCCCTGTAGGAACGAGGTTTGCCCGCGAAGGCGATGTAACAGGCCACTTATTTGTTGACTGTGAATCAGCCTTCGCGGGCAAGCCTCGCTCCTACGGGATTTATGTCGTCCGCCCATTTTGTGATGACCACAATCCCGTAGGAGCGAGGCTTGCCCGCGAAAGGGCCAGACCAGTCGCCGCAAAGTCTGGATCTAGGTAAGATATCGGCCCTTCCCCGCAGCCCCTTGCTGCACCCCGCCGAATAAGCCGATTTCCATGCCTTTTGAACTCAGCGTTGACCTCACCACCCTGGCCATTCTGGCCATTGTCGCCTTCATTGCCGGTTTCATCGACGCCATCGCCGGCGGTGGCGGTCTGCTGACTACCCCGGCGCTGTTGACCGCCGGCCTGCCGCCACACCTGGTGCTGGGCACCAACAAGCTGAGTTCGACCTTCGGCTCCGCCACCGCCAGTTTTACCTTCTACCGCCGCAAGCTGTTCCATCCCCGGCAGTGGGTGCATGCCATTGTCGGTACGCTGGTCGGTGCACTGACCGGCGCCGTGGTCGCGCATTACCTGCCCGCCGAATGGCTGAACAAAATGCTGCCGGTGATTGTGTTTGCCTGTGGCCTGTACCTGTTGTTCGGCGGCACACCGAAAGCTCCGCTGGACAGCGACGCACCGATCAAGAAAAAGTGGCAATCGACCCAAGGCTTCAGCCTCGGTTTCTACGACGGTGTGGCCGGTCCGGGAACCGGCGCGTTCTGGACTGTCAGCAGTCTGCTGATGTATCCCATCGACCTGGTGAAGGCCAGCGGCGTGGCGCGCAGCATGAACTTCGTCAGCAACATCGCGGCGCTGTCGGTGTTCGTGTTTTCCGGGCAGGTGGACTGGATCATCGGCCTGAGCATGGGCCTGTCGGTGATGGTCGGCGCGTTCTTCGGGGCTCGCACCGCCATCAGCGGCGGCGCGAAGTTCATTCGCCCGGTGTTCATCACCGTGGTGCTGGGCTTGACCGTGCGGCTAGCCTGGCAGCACTGGTTCAGCGTGGCCTAAGCGCCGCGCCACGTAGACGTCGATGAGGTAACGGGCAATCGAGCGCGACGCCGGCAAGGGTGGCAACTCATGAACGTTGAACCACTGGGCGTCTTCAATCTCGTCTTCCTGACAGACAATCTCGCCACCGGCGTACTCGGCGTGAAAGCCGAGCATCATCGAATGCGGGAACGGCCAGCACTGGCTGCCCAGGTACTGGATGTTCTTGACCTCGATCTGCACCTCCTCGCGCACTTCGCGAATCAGGCAGTCCTCGGCTGACTCGCCCGGCTCGGCAAACCCCGCCAACGTGCTGTAGACCCCGGTCACGAAACGTGGCGAACGGGCCAACAGCACCTCGTCGCCCCGGGTCACCAGCACAATCATGCTCGGCGAGATGCGCGGGTAATAGCGTAAATCACACGGTTCGCAGTACATCGCACGCTCACGAGGAACTTGCGTCGCCGCCTGACCGCAATTGCCACAAAAGCGATGCTCGCGGTACCAGGTGCCGATCTGCGCGGCATAACCAAGCACCTTGTACACCGTGTGATCGCCATCGAGCATGAACGCCCGCAAGCCTTTCCAGTTGCAGCCCGGTACTTCGCTGTGACTGCGCAATTCCAGCAGGTAGACCGGTTCGCCATCCAGGTGACCGATGCCATGTTCGGCCAGGATCGACAGGTCCTGGCGTTTGAGCCATTCGCGGGGGAACAGCGCGCCATTGTCGTCGAACAGAAAGCCTTCGGGGCTGCGAGCCACGGCCCAGCCGCCAGGTTGATCGGTGTCCAGTACTGCGGTGGTCCAGCGTGAAGTCATTTTAATCAGTCCAGAAATTCGGGTTTCTGTTTGCTCATATGGGCAGCCATGGCCACCCGCAAATCGGTGGATTGCAACATGGCGGCGTTCCAGGTGGCAACGTATTCGAGGCCGTCGTCGATGCGGTGGTCGCGCATGTAGCTGATCATCTCTTTGGTGCCGGTGACCGCGATCGGCGACTTGCTGGCGATTTCCCGGGCAATGCCCATCACACCATCCAACAGGCTGGCCTGGTCGCTGTAAACGCGATTGACCAGGCCGATGTTGCGCGCTTCCTCGGCGCCAAAGGTGCGACCAGTGTAAGCCAGTTCACGCAGCATGCCGTCACCGATGATCCGCGGCAAACGTTGCAAAGTGCCAACGTCGGCGGCCATGCCGATGTCGATTTCCTTGATCGAAAATTGCGCGTCCTCGGCGGCGTAACGCATGTCGCACGCGGCAATCAGGTCGATGGCGCCGCCCAGGCAATAACCCTGAATCGCCGCCAGCACCGGCTTGCGGCAGTTATCGACGGCGTTGAACGACGCTTGCAGAGCGAGGATCTTGCGGCGCAGCAGACGTGCATTGCGGCCGACGTCCTTGCCCAGTTCATTGGCCACTCCGGCCAGCATCATCAGGTCGATGCCGGAGGAAAAGTGCTTGCCGGCGCCACTGAGTACAACAACCCGGGCTTCATCGGTGTCATCGATCCACTGGAAAATGTCGATGATCTCGCTCCAGAACGCGGCGTTCATCGAATTGATCTTTTCCGGGCGGTTGATCTGCACATGGGCGATTTTATCGGCCAGTTCGACGGTGAACGCGGTGTACTGAGACATGGCAGTGATCCTTTTACCGGGCAAAAATGAGGACCGGACTATAACAAGGCATTGCGTGGGGGAGTAAGGCAGTGGTTCGGCCAAAAGCGGGACTGCCTCGGGTTCTCCAGTGTCTGATCTGACCTCTTCGCGGGCATACGGTGCCTTTGTAGGAGCGAGGCTTGCCCGCGAAGGCAGCACCGCCGATCTAACTGCCCTTCACCGCCACAAACGCCACGGTTTCATAAGGTACGGTCACCACATCCTTGCCGCGCAAGTCAGGCTCCCCGGCAATCAACGCCCGCATCTGTTCATCCACCCTCTCCCGCTGCTCCTCGGGCAACGCCGCAATAAAACTGGTCGAGCGCACGCGATTGAAGATCACATCTTCCGGCGCCCCCGTGTGCCCATGGCTGAAATACTGGGCTTGCAACGGCCCGAACGCCGGATGAGGAAAGGCCTGACGCCAGGCTCCCGTGTAGTAGCGCGGCGTATCGCCTTCCAGCGCGTTGACGATCGCATCCAGTTTCGGCACCCAACTCACCTTGGTATCGCGCAGGTTCCACACCAGGCCCAGCCTGCCACCGGGCTTGAGGACCCGGGCGATTTCGGTCAGCGCTTCAGTGCTGGCAAACCAGTGAAAGGCCTGGGCGCAGACCACCACGTCCACCGATGCATCCGGCAGCGGCAAATCCATCGCGGTGCCGCTCACCGCCAACACATCGGGGAACGCGTCGGACAACTTCTCAAGCATCTGCGGCACCGGTTCCACGGCAATCACCTGCGCGCCGGTCGCGACCAGGCGCCCAGTGAATTTACCGGTGCCCGCGCCCAGATCGATCACGGTTTTGCCCGCGTTCAAGCCCAGGGTTTCGCTCAGCCACTCGGCCACTTGCGGCGGGTAGTCCGGGCGGCCGCGAACATAAGTATCGGCCCCGGTTTTGTAACCCGCAGCCGCAGAATGATGGACCTGATCTTTCATGGCAGTGCTCCTGAACAACAACGAATGCTGTCGAGCATAGCGCCTCGATTTGAGCTTTCCCCGCCAAAGAAATGAATAATTGTTCACCCTGCGGTGTTCTCCAATCAACGCCCCATGAGAATTGCCCCTGCGGCTGCCGCCTGCGGCCGGGGCGTGGTTTACACTCAATCGAATCAACTCGCCGAGCATTTTCCATGACTATCCGTTTTGCTGTTTTCACCGCCCCGCTGTTGCTCGCCGTTGCGTTGTCCGGTTCACTGGCCCTGGCCGATGGCGACGATGACGCTCCGGCCAAACCCAACTGCCCCAAAGGCCAGGTGTTCGACACCAAATCGCAGAAGTGCGTCATGCAAACCAGCAGCCTGGTCCCGGACGCTGACCGCACCGATTACGCCTACCGCCTGGCCAAGGACGGTCGCTACGAAGAAGCCCTGGCCCTGCTCGATACGCTCAAGAATCCAAATACGGCCAAGGCTCTGAACTACCGCGGCTATGCCACGCGTAAACTGGGGCGTACCGACGAAGGGATCGGTTATTACCTGCAATCGGTCAAACTCGACCCGCACTATGCGCAAGTGCGTGAATACCTCGGCGAGGCTTACGTGATCAAAGGTCGGCTGGACCTGGCGCAAGAGCAGTTGCAGCAGATCAAATCGATCTGTGGCAGTACGTGTGAGGAATATCAGGACCTGGCCGAAGCGATCAATGATTCATCGAAAACCTGACACACCGAACAGACGGAGGTCGCCATCGCCAGCGATCAGGCAATACGAACAGAACTGGGCCAGCATTTGACGCGTTTATGGCGTTACGGCCTGCTGCTGTCCCGGCAACGGCATGTGGCCGAAGACCTGGTGCAAGCCACCTGCGTTCGGGCACTTGAGCGTGCCGGGCAGTTTGTCCCTGGCACCCGCATGGACCGCTGGCTGTTGAGCATTTTGCATTCGATCTGGCTCAACGAAGTGCGCTCCCGACGGGTGCGCCAGGGTCAGGGCCTGGTCGATGCCGATAGCCAGTTGTCGGTTGACGGAGAATCGGTAGCGCAGACCCATGTGCTCGCCGCCCAGGTCATCCGCCGGGTCGACGCCCTGCCCGAGGCCCAACGTGAAACGGTGTACCTGGCGTATGTCGAAGGCCTGTCGTATCGCGAAGTCGCCGAGGTGCTGCAAGTGCCCATCGGCACCGTCATGAGCCGCCTCGCCGCCGCACGGGTGAAACTGGCTGAATATCCGCCACTGCACACAGTGCCGAACCCTTTCACGGGAGAACGTCGATGAACGAGCGCGCGACACCTTCGGACGAGGAACTGGTGGCGTACCTCGACGATCAGCTCGATGCCGACCAGCGCACCCGCATCGACGCGGCCGTCGCCGAAGACTCGACACTCAACTTGCGCCTGCAATGGCTGGCCCGCAGCAGCCTGCCGTTCAAAGAGGCTTATGACGAACTGACCCAACAGGCGCCTGTCCACCGCTTGCAGTCGATGCTCGACACTTTGCCCTCGCCTGAACGTCCGGCCCTGAATCGACGCCGATTCCTCGCGGCGGCGGCCGGCCTGGTGGTGAGTGGCGTGGTGGCGGATCGATTGTTCCTTGCCTGGCAACTGAGTCAGGAGAAAAGCAACTGGCGGGGCCTGGTCGCCGACTATATGTCGCTGTACGTGCCACAAACCCTGGAACACTTGCCCGTCGACGAAGCCTCACAACGGGCGCAACTGCGAACCATCGACGCGCGCCTGGGCCTGAGCCTGACGCCTGCAAAACTGGCCCTGCCACGCTCCGAATTGAAGCGCGCGCAGATCCTCGAATACGACGGCATGCCGATCGCGCAGATTACTTATCTGGACCCGGCACATGGTCCGATTGCCTTGTGCGCCAAGCGCTCCAACAGTGGTAGCCGGCATTTTTCCCATGAGATTCGGCACAGGATGAATGTGGTGTATTGGGCAGACATGGAACATGCGTGGATGCTGATCGGGCATAACCCGGCGGCGGAACTGGAAGGCATGGCGAAATCGTTGCGTAGCCGACTTAGCGCGTGAGCGAAGTTGCCCTATGCTTGGCGTCTGTTTTCCAAGGAGGAACCTCCCCATGCCAAACGCTTCTCGCACAGCCTTGCTGGTCATCGACGTACAGAACGACTTCATCCCCGG
>LNAP01001036.1_pt1 | contig 30113 bp, 26 predicted proteins | sample 602601 | NCBI WGS metagenome assembly LNAP01 (sample SAMN02440304, study PRJNA202911) | soil metagenome | biome: Subtropical and temperate rainforests or woodlands; isolation source: soil samples (1 kg each in a 20% v/v slurry with milli Q water) were... ... | reverse complement strand
CCGGATGCCGAGCACGGCAAGACGTGGCTGAAGCCGTGGGATTTTAAGGTGGTGAAGGAGAGTGCTGGCGAAGTCACGGTGTCGATGTCGCTTAAAGACGATTTCGGCTATTCCGCGGCCCCCAGGAAGTTCAGGGGACCGACGGGTATCGAAGCGACTTACTATGTTACGCTGAAAGCCGATCGGGCCGCCCTCGATGCGCGCGTGGTGCTGAAAAATCCGCGCGACAAGACGATCAAATATGAGTACTGGACGTGCACGACGCTGGCACCGGGATCGGACCCAAAAAATCCTCAAACGACCGGCGGTGCCGAAATCATTGCGCCGATCCAGGCCTACAGCACGGCCAACTGGTCGACCAATCTGTCCGAGGGCGACAGGAGCGCGGGCAAGGGCAAGAGCCGTTTCGAAAAGCTGCGCTACTTCAAGAACTGGCCGACGATGGGCATCGCGTATGCGGCGCCCGATATGCAGGGTGGAAATTTCTCGGGCGTGATCAATCACGACAATGAAGAGGGGATCATCCGCGTCGCCGACAATACAGTCACGCCAGGCCTGAAAATGTGGACGTGGGGATTTCCGTCGTTTACCAACGAAACCGACATACGCAAACACCCGACCGAGCAACGTCCTTACATCGAATTGTGGTCGGGCGTGTCGGACGAATTTTTCCACAGTGCTACGTTTCCCGCACTGGGCGAAGTGTCGATTCCGGAAACCTACAGCCCGACCGTTGGCATGAGCAACGTGACGCAGGCGAACGAGAACATCCTGATCAATCTTTGGGCTGAGGCGTCCAGCGTGAATCTTCAGTTCTTCAGTGTCGAACCGGCTTTGCCCTTGCGCGTAACGTTGAAACGTGGCGACGCGGTATTGTTCAACGGCGCTGTGAAAGCCGACCCGAAAAACGGAAACCGCATTTCCGCCACGCTTCCTGCCGGCGGCAGCGGCGACCAGGTACAGCTGACGATCAGGACTGCGGAAGGTAAAGAGTTGATCGCGGCCGAGGCATCACTCGCCGAGTGAACACTCGGCGAGTGATGGTTTGGTGGGTTACCCGCACCGGACCTAGAGGGTGCGCAGGAATTCCACCAGGTCCTGCTTCTCCCCCGTCGCCAGCTTCGTGCCGAGAACAAGGTTGAAGAACTCGACGGTGTCCTCCAGCGTCAGAAGGCGGCCGTCATGCATGTAGGGCGGAGAGTCCTTGATGCCGCGCAGCGGAAAGGTTTTGATCGGCCCGTCTCCGATGGCCATCATGTTGTTGATCAGCACCGGCTTGAAGAAGCGCTCCGTCTGAAGATTGTGCAGTGTGTTGTCGGTGTAATAGGGCGGCAGATGGCAGCTTGCGCATTGGCCCTTGCCAAAGAAAATGTCCTGGCCCCGCACCTCGGATGCGGTCGCCTTGGCCGGATCGAGCTTGCCGAAAAGGTCGAGCTTGGGCGCTGGCGGGAAGTCCAGGATTTCCTGAAACTCGGCCATGGAGTGGACCTGGCTGCCGCGTTCGAGGGGGTTAACGCCTTTCTTCGTGGCGATGACGGGATCGCCGTCGAAATAGGCAGCGCGCTGCTCGAACTCGGTGAAATCCTCAACCGACTTCAGGGCACGCTGCGAGCCGAAGAGCCGCTGAATGTTCACCCCGCGGAGCGTCGTGGTCTCGATGCGGTGGCGAAACTGCTGCGGGCGGATATCGCCGACGAGGTGGGTCGCGCCGTTGGTGTGGCCGTTCGCATGGCAATCGAAGCAAGCCACGCCCAGGCTGGGAAGCTTCGAACGGCGATCCTCGGTCTGATTGAACTGCTGTTGCGGGAAGGGCGTCAGCAGCAGGCGCAACCCTTCCAGCTGTTTGGGATTGAGGATGCCGTTGAACAGCTCATAGTAATTGCTGATCGTGACCAGCTTGCCCTGTGAGACATCGCCCAGATCGGGCCGCGTGGTCAGATAGATGGGTGCAGGAAACTCGGGCAGGAAGCGATCCGGCAGATCGAAATCCAGGTCGAACCGGGTCAGGTCGCGTCCCTCCTGCTTGTTGATCTCGTCTATCTGGAAGTGCGGAAAGACCATGCCGCCCTCGGGATGGTTGGGATGCGGCAAGGGGTAGAACCCCTTCGGATACAGATTCTGCTGGAGAATCTCATCCGGGCTCATCGCCGCCAGCTTCTCCCAGGTCATGCCGGCGGGCAGCTTGACGCGGATACCGCCTTGCACCGGCTTTCCATTTGACATCGTGACGCCCTGGACGGGTTGGTCGCTCAGGTCGTAGCGCTCATTGAGCAGGTCCTCATGTTCCTTCTCGATGGCCGGCTTGGCTGCCGTCATACGTGCCATAATCGACTGGAACGGCTCGGTACCGTCCACCTTCATGTAGCTTGTCTGCCCGCGTTCGCTCTCCTGGGCATCGGCATGACCGAAGGCCAGTATCAGGCCGGTCAATGACAGAATCAGCCAGAACCTCCGGGTGCCTATTGCAAGGCTGCCGGGTGTCCTTCCGTTGAACAAGACCATGTGGTTCCTCCTGTGTGACGGTGGTTCCTCCTGTGCGTCGGCCGGCGGCGGATAATCGTCCCTGCGCATGGGCAGTGGAGACACTGGACCATTTGGGATTTTCCGGCCCGAATGTTTTGTGAGCGCCATATAGTACACTAAGTACCCGCAGCATTCTTGTATTTTGGATCCCAAATGTGTCAATCAGCGCTGAATCAGGACCCCGTATTGGCACCCAAGTTTCAGTTCGTCGAAGGGGGAAGTCCGGCCGTCACAAGCCTGTCATATTGATAGGCAAACCCATCTGATTTCCCGTTGAGCAACAGACGCCGATCCCAGGGCGGAAGTGACCCTGGCCACACAGCGGTGTGCAACCGAACGTTCGTCATGCAGTTTGAGGTGAGGGCGTTGTAGAATTGAGGTCGTTCATGCAACGCGTTTACGCTGCAAAGATAGTCGAGAAAGACGCCTCGAGCTGTTTCAGGCGTTGCGGTCGTCCGGTAGAGATGGACTTCCTCGTCGACGCGATAATTCGTGCGCAGCCGGATGACGTCACGTTCGTCCGCCACGGTGTAAACGAGTTCGTATTGGCGGAAAAATCCGCATAGTGCCGAGTATTCCTGGCCAACCACCTTGCGCGTCTCGATGGCCACCAGTTCAATGATCCGGCAGTTTGGCAAGCCCCGGTTGGCTCAGACGCTGTGCATCTCTCAGTCGTCTTATCTCGGCGCCCACCAAGCCGGGTTCGAATCCATCGGCCTTGATTTTCCGGATGGTAGCCTTCGGCGTTCGACCCGTATTCCCCCGCTCTTGCGCTATTTACGAAAAATCGAGCGGTATTTTCGCTCTCTGGCATTAAATATGCCGCGTCACATTGAGCGCTGCTGATTATTCGTCGTGCTTCTGGGTGTGAAAAGCCTGCAGGCTTTGCACGATTTCTTCCAGCCGGTGTTTATCCATCAGAAACAGATTGCGGCCTTTGCGCTTGAGCAGGCCCGACGGGTAAAGCTGGCTGATGGCGCGATTGACGGTTTCGCGCGTGGTGCTGGTCAGGCTGGCGATCTCATGCATCGGCGGCAGCGGCCGCACCACCCAGAGGCCCGGCACCGCAACATCGGGATGCGCCATGCGCAGCAATTCGGCATAGACGCGCTGGGCGGCCTGCAGGGTCGACAGTTCCATGATCCGCATGCTGCTGCTGCGAATGATATGGGCCATGCGCTGCAGCAGCACGAAACCGACATCCGCGCGATCGCGCACCAGTTTGATGAAGATGTCCGGCGCCATGATGGCGAGATCGCTCTTTTCCACCGCCGTCGCGCTGGCCGAACGGGGCTGCTCGTCGATCGCCGCCAGCTCGCCGAAGAAATCGCCGGCCCTGCGTGTCGCCAGGGTCACTTCGCGGCCGGCACCGGAGAAGGTGACGATGGCCACGGCGCCGCGCACGACGAAGAAGACGTCGCGGCTGTTGCTGCCCTTGTCGAGAATGGCCTCGCCGCGATTATACGATCGCCAGCGACAGCGGCTTGAAACCTCTTTGACTTCGTCATCATTCAGGCTGCGCAGTAAAGAAAAGCTGCGCAGGCTCTTATCGGCTGCGTTGCTGATGGTCGACGACATGTCCCTGCATTCTGGCTATTGACAGATGCCCCGTTTTCGCTGACCGACCCCAGGGAGCAGCTTTCATAGCATAGCGAGATGCGAAGTTCGAGGGCTCTGGACAATGCAGGAAAGGTAAGTGTTAGGAATTGCAATCTTAATAAAATGTAATTTGTAGGAATCGGTCCCGCGTTTACTCATCCGCGGCAAGTAATTCCCTTAACACGTTTAGATGATTACCTTTTAACCGACCTGCGGCGCCATGCGCTGCGCACGGCGGGATTCCGCGACCGTGTTCCAGGCGACCGCCGTCAACACCATCAGGCCGCCGATGGCCGCATACAGGCCGGGATTTTCGCCCAGGAAAACGAAGACCCAGACCGGCCCGAGAATGCATTCCAGCAGGCCGATCAGTGCGGCTTCACCCGCCGGGATCAGCCTGGCCCCGAAGGAAAAACAGATCAGCCCGACGGCCAGTTGTCCGGCGCCGAAGACGAAGAGCAGCGCGATATTCACGCCATCGGCGGATAAAGGCGCACCGAGTGTGGCCCCCACTGCCGCCATAATGAGGCCGGAGAGACAGCAGGCCGGCGTCATGCGGATATGCTGAAAGCGCCGCGTCATCACGATGGCGATGGCGAGCGAAACCGCAATCACCGCGGAGAGCAGCAGGCCGGCCGGATCAGCGGCCATGTCATGCTGGGACATCATGACGATGACGCCGCCCAGGGCCAGCAGCATGGCCAGGGCCCTGACCAGCGAGATCGGCTCGCGCATCCACAGCCAGGCGATGATGCCGGCAATCAACGGCGCCGTGCTCTGGATGACCAGGATCGTCGCCACGGTGGTATGGCGGAGCGCGATGATGAAGCTGATCGAGGCGGCGCTGAAACAGGCCGCCACGATCAGGCCGGGCAGGCCCTGCTGGCGGAACAGGGATGCCGTCTGCCGGCCTTCGCGGCAGAGCAGGAAAAGCAGCAAGGCGGCGGCGGAAAAACCACCGCGCCAGCAGACCTGCGTCCAGGGATCGGCGGTGATGAACCGCGCGATCAGGCCGCCCGTGCTCCAGCACAAAGCGGCGGCTGCCACCAAGAGGGCGCCATGTCGATGCAGGGCCGCCGATGATTGCTCTGTCATGATCCTCCCCTGATCGCACCCGCCAGTGCCCACCCGCCAGTGCCCACCCGTCGCGCCGATCCGTTACAAGGATAGGCCGGTGCCAACGGCCCTGAGCAGGCCTGCGGGGCGCATGCTCGTCCGGCCATTGGTGCATGGCGGAAAGCCTTGCTTAACGATGGCGGAACAGGGACGGCAATATTGGGGGCTGGGGGGATGGGCGTTCCTTCATGACGGGCGTTCCATCATGACAAAATGGGATCGGCAACTTATGCTCTGACCAACGGAACCGACTCATAGGAATAGACGCATAATGATATCCAGGCGCTGGCTGCTGCCTCTCAGTCTGATCATACTGACCGGCTGCGCGGGAGCGCCTCCCAAGACGGCGGCGACCGGTGCCGCGCCCGCTTCGACGACGACCGGCACGGCCAGCACGGCTATCGGCCCGGCGGAGGATTTCCATCAGCTCGATCAGACCACCTGTCCGACCCAGGCTTCGACCTATGGCGACTGGGTGGCGCGGTTCCAGTCTTATGCCCAGCATCAGGGCAAGCGATCCGACATGATCCAGCTCGCCTTTGCCGATGTGAGGGAGAATCCCTCGATCAGCGCCAGCGCCGGCAAGCAACCGGAATTCGTCACCCCCGTCTGGACCTATATGAGCAAGGCGGTCTCGCCCGGCCGGGTCGCCAAGGGCAAGCTGAAATATGCCGAAAATGCCGCGACGCTGGCTTCCGTGTCCCGCGATTACGGCGTGCCCGATAGCGTGCTGATGGGGATCTGGGGCATCGAAACCGATTTCGGCAATAACTTCGGCGATGTGAATGTCTTCGAGGCGCTGTCGAATCTCGGCTATCGCGCCAATCGCGCCCCCTTCGCCTGCAAGGAGCTGCTCTCGGCGCTCGATATCGCCGATGCCGGCCATATCAAACCCAGCCAGATGATCGGCTCCTGGGCCGGCGCCATGGGGCACAGCCAGTTCCTGCCCAGCAATTATGTCTCGGTCGCCGTGGATCGTGACGGCACCGGCGCACCCGATCTGTGGTCGTCGATGCCCGATGTCTTTGCCTCGACCGCCAATATGCTCAATCGCGACGGCTGGCAGCAAAGCGTGCCCTGGGGCTTCGAGGTGAAGCTGCCCGCGACCTTCCCCTATGGCGAGGCGGAGCTGGATATCCAGAAGCCGATCGGCCAATGGCAGGCGCTGGGTGTCAAACGGATCGACGGCACGCCGCTGCCGGATCTGCCGGGCGGCACCTCGATCCTGCTGCTGGCGGGATATAAGGGGCCGGCTTTCCTGGTCACCGGCAGTTTCCGCGCCATCCTGAAATATAACTATTCGACCAGCTATGCCCTATCGGTCGCCTATCTCGGCGATGAGATCAAGGGCGGGCCCGGCGTCATCGCCCCCTGGCCGGTCGACGAGCCGCAGCTCAATCTCAACGAACGCATCGAGGTGCAGGAATTGCTGGAGCAGCGCGGCTTCGATGCCGGCGGCGCCGACGGCATCCTGGGGCTGAAATCGCGCAAGGCCGCGCGGCTGTTCCAGAAGCAGATCGGCTGGAAGCAGGACGGCTTCATCACCAAGGCCCTGCTGATGGAATTGCGCCGGCGCGTGGTGAGCTGAACCGTTCCACTGCCGTCCGATTGAGCAGCATCGCCGATACGATACGCCCGTCTACGATACGCCTGTCAGTTGCCTTGGACCCCCGCATCAAGTCGGGTGACAAGTTTTTGTTATCGGCGCTCAGGGCTAACCTCAAACACGCTCGCCATCCTCTTGCTGTTGGCCGTGGAGCCATTCCGAAGGCGACTTCATGTCATACTTTAATAGTGGTGCATGAAGTCCGCCGCTTAGTGACTGGCCGGACCAGAAATCAATAAAGTCAGCACCTTAATTTCAGAAACTGAATGCCTGTTCAAAATTCGTTGACAGCCGAATTCCGGGCAAGCAAGCTGCGGCGAGAATAGAAGCCGGCAAACAAGCCAGCCTGTTCAGGGAGGTTGCGACGACGATCGTGAACAGGATAGAGCCCGATTTGGGTGGGGCGGTGCGACAAGCCATCGCTGCGCAACGGCCGGGCTATGCGCTCAGCCGGCAATTTTATCTGGACCCGGATATTTTCAGACACGAGATGCAGCGCATGATCCTGCGCCACTGGCATTGTGTCGGCCATGCCGGCGACATCGCTGCAACGGGCGATTTCTTCACCGTGGAGATCGGCGGCGAATCCGTCATCATCACGCGGGACCAGGACGGCGCGGTTCGGGCGCTGGTCAATGTCTGTCGCCATCGCGGCTCGCGGGTCTGTACGGAGACAGCCGGTCATGCGCGTGGCGGTTCCTTCACCTGTCCCTATCATGCCTGGACCTATGGCTTGGATGGCAGCCTGCGCTCGGCGCGGCAGATGCCGGAGAGCTTCGACCGCGATGCGCATGGCCTGAAGCAGCTTCAGGCGCGGGTCATCGAGGGGCTGATCTTCATCTCTTTTGCCGAGAACCCGTTGAGCTTGAGCCATGTCGAGGAAGCGCTGGCCGGATCGGCGCGGGTCTATGGCTGGGCCGATGCAAAGGTTGCCCATCGCGCCACCTTTGCCGTCAAGGCGAACTGGAAGCTCGCTGTCGAAAACTACATGGAATGCTATCATTGCAGCCCGGCCCATCAGGAATTTGCCAGGTCGCATGTCTCCGCCCGGCCGAGGGCGCAGACGGCTTTGCGCGATGACGGCGTGCGGCGGCGCACCGCCGAATTGGGTGTCGATCTGCGGGAAATGGATCACTGGGCCTTGTTGGCGGCGCCCGGCGAAGAAGCGGCGGACAGTGTGCGGTCTTCGCTCTGGGAAGACTATGTCACCGGCAGTGAAGACGGCCGGCCGGTTGCGCCCCTGATGGGGCAGTTCACCGATTATGATGGCGGGATCACGTTCTTCGATGTGGGTCCGTTCAGCAATTTCCTGGCCTATCCGGATCACGGCATGATCTATCGCTTCATTCCGCGCAGCGTCGATGCCACGGATATGGAGGTCATCTGGCTGGTGCGCGGCGATGCCAGGGAAGGGACCGATTACCGGTTGGATCGCCTGACCTGGCTATGGACGGTGACCAGCATCGCCGATAAGCGGATCATCGAGCTGAACCAGCAGGGGGTGAATTCGCGTTATTACGAGCCCGGCCCCTATGCCCCCATGGAGGCCCATACCCGGCGCTTCGTCGACTGGTATCTGCGGGAGATCGGCTAGGCGTCGGCCGCCGCCAAGTCACGGTATGCCGGGTCACGGCATACCGGTGTCGGGTCAGAGCATGGAGAACAGCTTGTCGAGAAGCGCCTTGCCGCCCCAGAACAGGAAGAAGACCCAGGCAGCGGCGAGGACGGAGAGGACATAACCGATCAGGGCCAGGACGCCGTCGCGCTCGGCGATCGCCAGCGACAGCACGGCGAGCGCAATGCCCGGCAGCATATTGCCTAACGGCACCGGCAGGGAGAGCAGAAGGGCAAGGGCGAGGGCCACCAGGCCGATCAATCGCTCCGGCAGGCCGCTCACCAATCCGACCAAACGCGGCTTCAATCCTCGCTCGATCCAACGCAGATAACGCTCTGACATTGCGGTAATTTTTGCCAGATGTCCCTTCTTGAGATTTTTGTTGAGCAACCAGCGCGGCACGTAAGGGGCGGGCAGGCCCCAGGCCAGTTGGGCGGCGAAGAAGATGACTGGCAGACCGGTGAGGAAAGAGAGACCAGGGATACCCGGTAGCGGCAGACAGTTCGGCAGGCTGAAAATCAGCAGGAGGATTCCATAGGCGCGGTCGCCCAGGCGGCGACTGATATCTTCGATGGTGATCGGGTCGGCGGGATCGCCTTCCGACAACTGCCGCAAGATATGCGTGATGCGCAGCCTTCGGCCATCGGTTTTGCCGCCGTTGGCGCGGGTCTCTCGTTCTCGATTCCCTGCGTCGGTGCCGTCCTGCTGATGCTCTCTCACGCCTCGGCCGCTGCAAAATCCTGGGAAAACGGTTTATCAGGCGGAACAGGGGCTTGGCAATCGTCCCTTGAGTCCCCAGGTGAATAGGCCGCAAGCCATTGCTTTTCGGGCGCTGATCGCTATAGTCCGCCCGACTTTTGCGCATTTTGCGGCAATGAAACCAGATACAGAGATATTCGAAAGGCGAGGGGGCTGACAACGATGTTGATTTCTCAAGCATGGGCACAGGCAGCAGGAACCGCGGCGCCGGGTGGCGACATTTTCGGCACGCTGGGTTCGCTCGCGCCAATGCTGCTCATCTTCGTGGTGTTCTATTTCCTGCTGATTCGTCCCCAGCAGCGTAAGGCCAAGATGCATCGCGAACTGGTGCAGGCCGTCAAGACCGGCGATCAGGTGCTGACCAGCGGCGGCATCCTGGGCGTGGTGACGCAGGTGACCAATGACAGCGAAGTGAAGGTCGAAATCGCCGATGGCGTCCGCGTCCGCGTGCTGCGCCAGTCGATCACCGAAGTGATCAACAAGACGGCCGACAAGTCGGTCGAGAAGAAATAAGACTTCGCGCGGCGCCGCGGGGCTGGCATGAGCAGGGCACCGGCATGAGCTGGGCCGGCAAGAGACGGCCGGCATGAACAAGGACAGGGAATAACCGGGTAAGCGCGTATGCTGCAGTTCTCTAAGTGGAAGATTACCGTGATCCTGGCCATCATCCTGGCCGGCATCATCTTCGCGGCGCCGAATCTGATCAATCGCGACAAGCTGGCAGCCTTGCCGGGCTGGGTGCCGAAGACGGTGGTCAGCCTGGGCCTCGATCTGCAAGGCGGCTCGCATCTGCTCTATGAAGTCGATACCAAGGCGCTGGTGGCCGAGCGCCTCAGCAGCGTCGTGGACGATCTGCGGACCCAGCTGCGCGGCGCCAATATCGGCTATTCCGATCTCGGCGTGAAGGACGGTGCCGTCACGCTGAAGCTGCGCGATCCCGCCTCGGTCCCGGCGGCCGAGCCCATCCTGAAGAAGGCTGCCGGCACGCTGGACCTGACGGTCGGCAATGACGGCCAGGCGACGATCAAATATACCGAAACCGGCGAGCACGAATTGAAGGTGCAGGCGGTCGAGCAATCGATCGAGGTCATCCGCAAGCGGATCGACGAGACCGGTACCAAGGAACCCACCATCATCCGGCAGGGCGAGGACCGCATCGTCGTGCAGCTGCCGGGCGTCAAGGACCCGCAGCATCTGAAGGATATCGTCGGCCAGACGGCGAAGATGACTTTCCGCCTGGTCGATGAGAGCGCCGGGATGAGCGGCAAGCTGTCGCCGACCAGCGAGATCGTACCCTGGGCGCCGGATTCCGAGGAAGCCAAGGCGGGCGACAAGGGCCTGCCGCTGCAGAAGCGGGTGATGGTGTCGGGCGAAAACCTGACCAGCGCCCAGCAGACCTTCGACAGCGGCAATGCCGTGGTGGCTTTCAGCTTCGATTCCCTGGGGGCCCGGCGGTTCGGCGATGCGACCTCGCAGAATGTCGGCAAGCGTTTCGCCATCGTGCTCGACAACAAGATCATCAGCGCGCCGGTGATCCGCAGCGCCATCATGGGCGGCAGCGGCATCATCAGCGGCAATTTCACCTCGCAGACCGCGCAGGATCTGGCGCTGCTGCTCCGCGCCGGCGCGTTGCCGGCACCCCTGACGGTGCTGGAGGAGCGCTCGGTCGGCGCCGATCTCGGCGCCGATTCCATCGCCGCCGGCAAGCTTGCCTGCATCCTGGCGGTCGTGCTGATCGTCGTGGCGATGATCGTGCTCTACGGCCTGTTCGGCATCTTCGCCAATGTGGCCCTGGTGCTGAACGCCATCCTGATGATGGCGGTCCTGTCGCTGTTCGGCGCGACGCTGACTTTCCCGGGCATCGCCGGCATGGTGCTGACGCTCGGCATGGCGGTTGACGCCAACGTCCTCATCCTGGAGCGCGTGCGCGAGGAAATGCGCAACGGCCGCTCGCCGGTCACGGCGATGGAGACCGGTTATCGCGAAGCCCAGGGCACCATTTTCGATGCCAATATCACCCATCTGATCGCCACGGCCTTCCTGTTCCAGTTCGGTTCCGGGCCGATCAAGGGCTTTGCCATCACGCTGATCATCGGCATCGTCACCTCCATGTTCACCTCGATCTGGGTCACCCGTCTGATGACCTCGATCTGGCTGCGCCGTACGCGGCCCAAGCAATTGCCGCTCTGAGAGGCCCCGGAATGCTCAAGCCACTTCACATTGTTCCGGCGGGGACGCGCATCGATTTCATGCGGGTCCATAAGCTCGCTTTCGCGCTGTCGGTCGTCCTGGTCCTGGGGTCGATCGCGCTCTTCTTCACCCGCGGCCTGAATTACGGCATCGATTTCGAGGGCGGTATCCTGATGGAAGTGCGCGGCCAGCAGGCGGTCGATCTGTCGCAGATGCGCTCGCAGCTGGGCCAGCTCGGCCTCGGCGAGGTGGCGCTGCAGCAATTCGGCGATGCCAATGACGTGCTGATCCGCGTACCGCTGCAGCAGCTCGGCGACGAGAAGGCACAGCAGACGGCGGTGGAAAAGATCAAGGAGAGCCTGGGAACGGGCTGGGAATACCGCCGTACCGAAACCGTCGGGCCGAAATTCGGCGATGAGCTGAAATCGGGCACCGCCTGGGCCTTCGCGCTCGCCATGCTCGGCATCATGGCCTATGTCTGGTTCCGCTATGAATGGCAGTTCGGCGTCAACGCCCTGATCGCCTTGTTCCACGACGTCGTCACGACCATCGGCCTCGTCTCCTTGCTGCATATCGAATTCAACCTGACGCTGGTTGCCGCGATCCTGACCGTCGCCGGCTATTCGGTGAATGATAAGGTCGTGGTCTATGACCGCATCCGGCACGAATTGCGGCGCTACAAGAAGATGCCGCTCATCGAGCTCCTCAATCTGTCGCTGAACGCCACGTTGAGCCGGACCACCGTCACCAGCGGCCTGACGCTGCTCTCGGTGCTGGCCCTGGCGCTGTTCGGCGGCGAGGTGCTGCGCGGCTTCTCGATCGCCCTGATCTGGGGTATCGTGATCGGTACCTATTCCACCATCTTCGTCGCGACACCGCTGCTGCTCTACAAGAACCTGCGCAGCAGCATGGGCGGCGAGACCCAGAAAGAGGCGCCGGCCCAAATTCCGCCCCAGCAGAATCCGCCGAGCGCGGGCATCGCGAAAAAGGGCTGAAACCGATCAGCCCCGGCGGTGTTCATCTCAGGAACACTGCCGTCACAGTGACTCACTTTCCAAGGAGGCCGTCATGGATGTGACGCCCCTCATTCCCGAAGGCCGTCAACTCGTCGAAGCCTATGGCGATGGCGGTTTCAAGGTATCCGGCACCGCCTATCGCAGTGCCGTCCTCGTCTTTCCCGGCCGCACGCTTCCCTGGTCGGCCGAGATATTCGCGGATCTGACGGTCGAGCATTTCACCGATGTCATCGAGGCCGGCAAGGCCGGCGAGGTCAATCTGCTGCTGCTCGGCTGCGGACCGCGCATGGCGATGCTGCCGGCACCTTTGCGTCAGGCATTGCGTGCCGCCGGCGTGGTCACCGAGGTGATGGATACGGGCGCCGCCTGCCGTACCTATAATGTGCTCCTCGCCGAGGGCCGCCAGGTTGTGGCCGCCTTGCTGCCGGTGGATCTGCCGCCGGTCGTGTAGGGGCTTCTACACCCAGTCTGCTTTGCCCCTCACCCCGACCCTCTCCCCAGAGGGGCGAGCGAGAAGTAATCGCGGTGCCAGTTGACTCCCTCGCCCCGCTTGCGGGGAGAGGGGCGGCGGCGACTGAAGAACGCCTTCCCCACAAACAAAAACGGGAGCCTTTCGGCCCCCGTTTCGCGATCTGTCCGGATGAAGCTTAGCCGAAATTCTTCGCGGCGAAGTCCCAGTTCACCAGATTCCAGAAGGCGCCGACATAATCGGGGCGCTTGTTCCGGTAATCGATGTAATAGGCATGCTCCCACACATCGCAGGTCAGCAGCGGCTTGTCGGCCGTGGTCAGCGGCGTGGCGGCGTTGCTGGTGCTGGCGAGATCCACCGAGCCGTCCGCCTTCTTCACCAGCCAGCCCCAACCGGAGCCGAAGGTGCCGACGGCAACCTTGGTGAATTCGGTCTTGAAGTTATCGAACGAGCCCCACTTCTTGTTGATGGCCTCGGCCAGCTTGCCGGTCGGCTGTCCGCCGCCCTTGGGCGACAGGCAGTTCCAATAGAAGGTGTGGTTCCAGACCTGGGCGGCGTTGTTGAAGATGCCGCCCGACGACTTCTTCACGATGTCTTCGAGCGAGGCATTCTCGAACTCGGTGCCTTTGATCAGGTTATTGAGATTGGTGACATAGGTCTGATGATGCTTGCCGTAATGGTACTCCAGGGTTTCCTTGGAGATATGCGGCTGCAACGCATCCAGGGCATAGGGAAGTTCGGGGAGGGTATGGGTGGTCATGATATACCTTTCTTCTTGTTGGCAGGTCTTCGATAGGCTTCTCCGTGACGGTCACATTCCTAGCGTCATCCGGCCGTAGTTTCATCCCTAAAGTAGCGCGGGTTATTGGTTTCACGAGACATGAGCGGACCAATGTGACGGCCCGGTGTCAGCGGCATGACCGGCCAGATCGGACCGCCCGATATGTCAAGGCCGCTTCTCCGGCAGGCTATCAAAAAACAACTATCGACCCGGCCACCCATCGCCGGCCTCAACAGAATGTGATCGGGTTTTGGTGATGAAGATACAGCCTGGAAATGTAACTGACGGCGATCTCAGAAAAGCCGCGGCCTCGGCAGCCGAGCCGTTCCAATGGAATGTGTTGCTTGAACACATATAGAACGGCGACAGAACGTGCGCTGCTTTCGCATGGAAACGTCAGGGGTAGGGACGAAATACGAGGATCGCAGCGCCGGACCCAGATTCCCCGCTCCGTACAGCAACAAAGAGGCGATCAAGCTCTGGCACGAACAGGGATGTCCGAGCCCCGCTGAAGGTCGTTATCCGACTAGCTTGTCGGATTCCCTCGGGGCCGCGCTGCACGACGTCAATCGTACCATCACCGCAGCTTACGTATAATCGCTGGCGCTTGCCGTCGAAGAAAACATCGTCGGCATCGGCGCAGGTATCTAGGCTTTCCGTTACCGCGCCCGTTGCGGGGTCCAGAAGGGCAAGCTTCGGGGGATGGCGGAACACAATCGCAAGCCGCCCGCCAGGATGGTCCAGCGCCATCGGAAAGTTAGCGGCGAAGCCGGGTGTTTTCCACGCTGTTACCAACTTGCGCGATTTAAGATCAGCGACGACGATTAGGCCAGCATCCGGGACGTTCGTGAACACGCGATCCGCTTTCGGGTCCAGCCGGAAACTCTCCGGGTGGCCGGGCAGCTTGATGTCGCCGAGCTTGGCGCGGGTAACCGGATCGATGATGGCAAGTCCGCCCTCACCATATCCGACGATAACATGCCCGGTATTCGGATCGATGCGGACATTGTCCGCATCGTCGCCGAGGGCAACGGTTCCCGCCGACGACAGATCTCCGGCGCGAAAGAACCGCACTGACCCATCTCCACCATTGGCGACGACGATCTGATCCTGGTCTGCAAGATAGGCGACCCCTTGCGGTTTGTTCAGCCCACCGATCCGGTGAATAACCTTGCCGGCCTGAAGATCGACAACATCGACGCTGTTGTTGCCGAGCTCGGCGACGAACAATCGTCCTCCTTTCAGATCGATCGCCATGTGATCGATCCGGCCGGCGACGTTTGCGAGCGGGATCGTTTGCTCAAGACTCAGAGGTGGCGTTGCCGCCGCTGCGGGCATGCCGACAGAGCCGATGATCAGGTGGATGGTTGCGATGAGGCCGATGGCGAGAATGGGCGCGCGCATGGTCATCAGCCCTCCATGTCCATTCGATGTCGGTGGATGGGTGGCTCAGGCCGCCATATTCGGTGGCCAGGAATGCGTTTCGCCCTGGCAGGATCGACACCATGCATAGAGCGCGTCGTAAACAATCAAACCGTGACGGAGCATTTCGTGGTCGTCGGCAAAAACCGCCGAAAGGCCAAGAGAGATCGCCAGCAGCCCGGCCGATTGCGGGGCCAGATCAGGCCGACTTGTATCGGCGCCTCGAACGATAACTGCGAGTTGCTCCAGGGCGGGGGCCTGCAGCTCGTAACGTTTCAGGAAGGCATCGAAGCTGCACAGCTCACCGATATGGCTGAGTTCGACATCGGGCACGTCATAGGGTGTCGCACCCGTTTCCGTTGCCACCGCCATAACACGGGACGGCGGCACGAACAGGAATTCGGGCTCGCGATCGATGAAACGGGTGATTAGCCACGGACAGGCAATGCGATCGATCTTGGGACGTTCTCGGGTGATCCATTTCATGCTGCATCTCCTGTGAGATGGATGCCAGCGATCGGCAGCGAGGCTTCTGTGCATTCCGGAGAACATTACGCTCAAACGTAAAATGATACAAGTGTTGCATTTAATATTTTGAATGATACAGTATGCCTAGAAGCTGCTGCCGCAACCAAAGCGCTGCTGCCGCACGCCGAAACGAGTCGTCCGGTGCTTCCGTCTCCGACAACCTCCAATCAATGCTTCCGCCGCAGGCGAAAAATGGAAATCGGCTGGTGAACAATGCACAGAGCATCGACACGCCGGCAGCCCAGCCGATCGAGCCGCCCGCTCATGGCGTTTCGTTCGGTGCGGCCCTCCGTGTCTGGGCCCGCGTCGCGGCCTTGAGCTTCGGCGGTCCCGCTGGTCAGATCGCCGTCATGCATCGCATCATCGTCGAGGAAAAGCGCTGGATCGGGGAGACGCGGTTCCTGCACGCGCTCAACTACTGCATGCTGCTGCCTGGCCCTGAAGCCCAGCAACTCGCCATCTATATCGGCTGGCTCCTGCATAAGACCCGGGGCGGACTCGTTGCCGGGATCCTGTTCGTGTTGCCGGGGGCTGTTGCGATCATGGCCCTCAGCTGGATCTATGCAATTTTCGGCGATGTCGGCGCGGTCCAGGCACTCTTCTTCGGGCTGAAAGCAGCGGTGCTGGCGATCGTACTCGAAGCGGTCGTCCGGGTGGGCAGGCGAGCACTCAAGAACAATGTCATGGTCGCTCTCGCCGCGGCCGCCTTCGTTGCGATCTTCTTCTTTCATGTGCCCTTTCCATTGATCATCCTTGGCGCCGCCGTGATCGGCTTCACCGGCGGTCGCGCCGGGCTCGCTGCCTTCCGGGCCGGCAATGGACATGGCAAAGTCGGTGATAAGCAGGCCGCTGATGCGGATACGGCGCTTGGCGACGGCGTACCGGCGCATGCCCGGCCGCCGGTCGGCTGGTCGCTGAAGATCGCCGTGGTGTTTCTCCTGCTATGGCTCGTCCCCGTCTTCGGCCTGTGGGCGTTCCTCGGGCCGGATAATGTCTTCAGCAATATCGCGATGTTCTTCTCGAAGATGGCGGTCGTGACGTTCGGGGGCGCCTATGCGGTCCTTGCCTATGTCGCGCAACAGGCCGTCGACACCTACGGATGGCTCAGACCGGGCGAGATGCTGGACGGGCTTGGGATGGCCGAGACAACGCCCGGTCCGCTGATCATGGTCACCCAGTTCGTCGGCTTCATGGGCGCCTTTCGATCGCCCGGCAGCCTCAATCCGCTCCTTGCCGGCACGCTGGGCGGCTTGCTGACGACCTGGGTTACCTTCACACCTTGCTTCCTGTGGATTTTCGTCGGCGCGCCTTTCATTGAGGCGCTGCGCGGCAATAAGGCGCTATCGGCCGCGCTGGCCACCATCACGGCGGCTGTGGTGGGCGTGATACTGAATCTGGCGGTTTGGTTCGCGCTTCACGTTCTGTTTGGAGAAGTGCACGCGGTAGCGGAACTCGGCATGACCATCGATGTGCCGGTGCTCAGTTCCGTCAACGTGCCGTCCCTGATGCTGACGCTCGGCGCCCTGCTGGCGGTATTTCGCTTCAAAATCGGCATGCTGCCGGTGCTTACGGGCGCCTCGATGCTGGGGTTGCTATACGGGTTGGCTTCCGGGTCGGTCTAGGTCACCCAGTCACCGGCCGGGTTTCTTGCGGAAATACTCGTATGTGTCATCGAAGATCGCGGAGCCCCGCTCGATCCGCGCGCGATCATCCTTCTGCGATAGATAGATGCCGGCGAGCACATGGGCGATGCCAGTGGATTCTTCGCGGCCGAACTTGTTGTCCTTCAGGTCGATGTCGTGAACGATCTCGGCGATTGCCCGGAGCCCCGGATCGTCGAACCCAAGCCGGTCGAGGAATACCTCGAAAGAGCAATTATCGCCTTCATGGGTGAACTCGCCTTGGAACATGTCGAAGCGCAATTCCCCAGGCAACGCCGCGTAATCCTTCGCCGAAACGAACTTGAAGCCCGCGGCCGGATCGATGAAGCGCCGGATCAGCCAGGCGCAGGCAATGCGATCGACATGGACACCCGCACGCGTGACCCAGGTTTTGCCGGACAGGTCATCCTTGCGTATCGGCGCTTTTTGATCTTCGGTTTGTGCTGCGACGTTCCCCTCGGCCAGCCGGCTTTCGAGATCCGACAGAAGCCCCTCGACCGTCATCCGCCCCGTGGCTCCGAAAAAGTCGATGCCGCTTGCTTCCACATAGCGGCGGCGAAGCCGAACGAGCTGGCTTTTTGGATCCGGTTTCTCGCTTTGCGCGCCGGCATCCAGTGGCTCCATATCGGCCGCGAGGAGGCGCAATTCCTTTGCGATCTCCTCATAGTCGGCGTCTCTTGCCGCGTCGAACAGGGCGCGTATTTCTTCATCGCTCAACCCATCCACGAGATTCGCCTCGCAGATCAGGCCCTCGCCACCGCCTTCTTCGATCTCACGGAGCAGCCACTGGAAATCCTCCAGGGTCTGTTCGCTCGCGGGCAGGGCATAGACGGAATTCTTCACGGATATGGCGCCCAGCCCCTGCAACCGGCGCCATATCTTGACCCGGAGATAGGCCGGTTTCGCCGGCAGCTGATGCAACAGCAGCAACCATCGCAATCCAGCCGGAGGAGGGCCGATTTCATCATTTGGTGAGACCATGATATACTCGTATCTGTAAGATTTACGACAAGAAATATCTATATCATAATTCCTGTTGACGCCCTGCACCATCGAAACCGTTGGCAGGGCAGTGCGGTCACGGCGGCCAATCAGACCTGACAACCGACAACAGGCCAATTCTTGGCTGCGGCATCATTTTCCACATCACCATTAGAGGTTTCTTATGACCGATGGAATGGAACGACGCGACTTCATACGCGGTGCCGGACTTCTAGCCGGGGCTGCCGCTCTAGCGACGTTGAACGAGAGCCCTGCCTTGGCTCAGGCATCGTCTAACACGGAGTTCAAGCCCATGACCTATGCGATTAAACCGCTCCCTTTTGATCCGAAAGCCATCAAAGGTCTGTCCGAGAAGATCCTCGTGAGCCATTACGAGAACAATTATAGCGGCGCCGTTAAGCGGCTCAACGCCATCGGGACTCAATTGGCTGAGCTCGACTACGCCAAAGCGCCCGTTTTCATGGTCAATGGCCTGAAGCGCGAAGAGCTGATCGCCATGAACTCGATGATTCTACACGAAATCTATTTTGAGGGCCTCGGCGGCATCGGCGCGCCGAGGGGCACGCTGGCCGATGCGATTGCCCGGGACTTCGGCAGTTTCGATCGCTGGCGGGCCGAATTCACCGCCATGGGCAAGGCCGAAGGCGGCGGATCCGGCTGGGTGATCCTGGCTTATTCGCCGCGAGATAAACGGTTGGTCAATCAATGGGCCGCCGATCATACGACGACCCTGGCCGGCGGCCGGCCGGTGCTCGTCCTCGACATGTACGAACACGCTTATCATATGGATTACGGCGCCAAGGCCGCCGCCTATGTCGACAGCTACATGGAGGCGATCCGCTGGGACAACGCGGCGACGCTCTATGAGCGCTACAGTAGCGAGGCGTGAGTCCGGCTGAAGGTTTCTTTGCCAATGGAAATCCCCGCAGTCCGGTGAGAACGACGGGGATCATGTTTTAAACTTGTCGCCTAACCACACCTTAGTGGAAAGGCTCGGCCTTGCGGCTTCTGTTTTTTCTCGTCAGGACGATGTCGTCTATTGGTCAGCCGACATTCTGCTGGGCCACCATGCAATAGAGCATGGGGATCGACAGCAGGGTGTTGATGCGTGAGGTCAACATGGCGATGCGGGCCGATTTCTTCTTGTCGTCGGGTTCGGCGGCCACGATGCCCAAGGCGCGCTTCTGATTGGGCCAGATGATGAACCAGACATTGAAGGCCATGATCAAAGCCAGCCACATGCCGAGCCCGATGGTGACGAAGCCCGGGCGGAAGCTCAGCGCCTCGCCGATATAGTGATTGGCGCCGGCGGTCAGCAGACCGAATAGAACCGTGACCGCGGCGGCCCAGCGGAAAAAGAACAAGGCTGTCGGAGCGATCACCTTGCCGATCGCCGGCTTCTGCTCATCCGGGATCTTCGGCATCGAGGGTATCTGCACGAAATTAAAGTAATAAAGCAGGCCGATCCATAGGATGCCGGCCAGCACATGGATCCAGCGCATGACGAAGCTCCAATAGATCTCCGTCGAGAACTGGTCGGTATGGCGCCACACCGCAACGACGATGGCGAGAACCACGCCCACCAAGATCGTGGTCTTGAGATTTTCCAGAATTTTGCTCATTTCCTCCCCCTGCAACGTGCTAGTCAGATGACCTGATCGGTGACGTTGGACCGATTACGCCGGTTTCTACGTGAGTCGGCTTATGCTGCTTATTGTACGCCGTGACAGATGTGTGACAATCCTAATGTGCATTTCCCCTAACAATGTGCGGGTTTAGGTTGCCGATCGACCCGACTTATTGCCTGGAACAGCTCAGCCGCTTCGACCGTGATCGCTACTTGACCATCCTGCTGGCGCCGGCGGGGGCTCGGCCGGCTTTGGCGGTGCTGGCGGCGTTCAATCTGGAACTGGCCCGAGTCGCGGAGTCGGTTTCCGAACACATGCTGGGGCTCATTCGCCTGCAATGGTGGCGCGACGCGATCGGCGAGATTGCCGCCGGCGGGACGGTACGGCGCCATGCCGTGACCACGCCGTTGGCCGAAGTGGTGCGCGGGCACCGCCTGCCGGTCACCTTGCTGGAACAGATGATCGCCGCACGGGAGCGGGATATCGATCCCGATCCGGCGCTGGATCTCCCCGGGGTCGAAGCCTATCTCGATGCCACCTCGGGGACGCTGATCCGCCTGTCGCTGCAGGTGCTCGGCGCTGATCCGGCGACTGACGGAACGGATGTCCTGGCGCGCCATGCCGGCATCGCCTATGGCCTGACCGGCCTGATGCGCGCCACCCTGTTCCATGCCCAGCAGAAGCGCCTGATGCTGCCGCGCGATGTCCTGCTGCGCCATGGCGTCAATATCGACCACCTGTTCGATCTGAAGCGGCAACCGCCGCTCGGGCTCGCCATCGCCGATTTGGCCCGCCATGCCGAAGGCCATCTGCGGCAGCTGCGTGCCTTGCACCCCTCCCGGCGCGCCTTGCCGGCTTTGCTGCCGGCGCGCCTGGCGGGGCTGCAGCTTGAGCGGTTGAAGCGGGGCGGCTACGATCTTTTCGATTACGGCAATATCGACAACCGGCCGTCGGATATCTGGCGGCTGCTGGCGGCGCGAATCATCGGCCGCCTGTAAAAAAAGATCGTCAGTGCGGGAGAGTTTCGGATCATGAGCAAAGCGGCCATCATTTCCGTCGCCATCACCGGCAGCCAGCCGACCAAGGCACAGAATCCGGCAGTGCCGGTGACGTCCCAGGAACAGATCGAAAGCACCCATGCCGCCTATGAGGCCGGCGCCGCCTTGGTGCATATCCATGTGCGCGACGCCGACGGCAAGCCCAGTTCCGATGCCGCCCGCTTTGCCGAGGTGCAGGCCGGCATCCGCAAGCATTGCCCCGATATCATCGTCCAGCATTCGACCGGCGGCCGCGGCCGCGATGCGACCGAGCGCGGTTCCTGCATCGCGCTCAGGCCCGATATGTGTTCGCTGGCCACCGGCTCGGTCAATTTCGCCACCATCATCTACGAGAACCCGCCGCAACTGGTGGAAGAAATGGCCAAGGCGATGATCGAGAATGGCGTGAAGCCGGAATGCGAGCTGTTCGATCTCGCCATGCTCTACAATGCGCGCAGCCTGCTCGATAAGGGATTGCTGAAGGGGCCCGCCCATGTGCAATTCGTGCTCGGCATTCCCAATGCCCTGCCGGCGCGCGAGAAGGTGCTGAATTTCATGATCGACGAGTTGCACGACGTGCTGCCCGGCGCCACCTGGACGGCGGCCGGCATCGGCCGCCTGCAGCTCGATGTCAATCACTGGGCCCTGCAGCGCGGCGGCCACGCCCGCACCGGCCTGGAGGACAATATCTATTTCGAAAAGGGCCGCCTCGCTGCCAGCAATGCCGAACTGGTGAAACGCGTCGCCGATCTCTGCGGCAAATACAACCGCCACCCCGCTACCCCCGCCGAAGCGCGCGCACTGTTGTCGCTACCGGCGGCGTAACGGTTGCGTTCTTCGCAGAGCTGCGTTCGATACCCGGTGCTGCAACCCTGGATCCTCGGATCAAGTCCGAGGATGACGCGCGAGTGGGTATTTAGTGCTGTGCGCCAACAACAAAAGACACGTCATCCCCGGGCTTGACCCACTGGTGTCCGGTTTAGATTTTGTGGACAAGGTGCACGGTGTTGATTCTACTCGTGTTCGAGCGTTTGGCGACGTTCCCGGACACGAAAGAGGGTCAACACCATGCGGCATCAGAATAGCGTTCTGCACGAGGTTTTGAAGCGGATTCCTTGGGATGTGTTTGATCGGCTGGTGGCGGCGCATGGTTCGGACTGGCGGGTTCGTCGCTTGAGCACGAAGGATCAGTTTGTGGCCTTGCTCTACGGGCAGCTTTCGGGCGCCTCGAGCCTGCGGGAGATCACGGCGGGCCTGAGAGCCATCGGGCGCGGCTCTATCATCTGGGATCGCGCCCGGTGCAGCGTTCGACCCTGTCGGATGCCAATGCGCGGCGGCCCAGCGCGGTGTTCGCGGAGCTGTTTGGCGTGATGGTTCAGCGGGCGCATCGCGGCTTGCGCCGGGCGCTGGGCGAGAGTGTCTATCTGATTGATTCGACCGCTTTGCCGTTGACGGGGTCGAGTGCGCATTGGGCGCATTTCTCGGCCAAGGCCTGCGGCGCCAAGCTGCATGTGGTCTACGATCCCGAGGCCGATCAGCCGATCTACGCGGCGGTGACGGCGGCCAAGGTCAACGACATCACGGTCGCCCAAACGATGCCGATTGAGCCTGGCGCGACTTATGTCTTTGATCTTGGCTATTATGATTACGCCTGGTGGGCTGCCCTGGATCGCGCCGGCTGCCGGATCGTCACCCGCTTCAAGCGCAACACACCCTTGGCCGGGGCCACCGAACGGCCGCGCCCGCCAGGCGCCGCCATTCTCTCCGACCGGATCGGCCATCTGCCGGTGCGCCAGGCCAGGAGCCGCCGCAACCCCTTTCAAAACCCGGTCCGCGAGATCCGCGTCCTCACCCAGACCGGCAAGGAATTGCGCATCCTGTGCAACGATCTCGACGCCACCGCCCAGGACATCGCCGATCTCTACAAGCGGCGCTGGGCGATTGAATTGTTCTTCCGCTGGGTCAAGCAGACCTTGAAAATCCGCAGTTTCCTCGGCACCTCCGAGAATGCCGTCCGCATCCAGATTGCCGTCGCCCTGATCGCCTTCCTGCTCCTGCGTCTCGCCCAGGCCGCCCAGACCACCATCCAAAGTCCGCTCGCCTTCGCCCGCCTGGTCCGCGCCAATCTCATGCACCGAAGGCGCATCGACAGGCTCCTCGACATCGACCCACCACCAATCATCAACCCAAACCAATTGGCAATCCAATGGTCCTAAATCTAAACCGGACACCAGTGGGCTTGACCCGGGGGTCCAGGGCAACTGATGAATAGCTGAACAGCGACGGTGCCGCCAAACCGGACAGCCGTGGATTAAGTCCGGCAATGACGAGCAGGAGAGTACCAGCGTCGTGCGACGTCAGTAGTCAATCCGCGGCCGCGGCGCTATAGACGAGGTCGCGGTGGTCGCGGAGCGCATTGAGGGCGCGAATGCTGTCGGCGCCACCCGACGTGTCGCTTTCGGGGCGCAGCACATAGCTGCCATCGGCCAGCGGTCCATCGACCACGCGCAGGCGGAGGCCGCGCAGCAGGGTCGCGATGGCGGTGGCATTGGCGTCGGTGCGGAAGCTGACATTGAGATCGTCGGAGGTGGCGGTGACCAAAGCTGCCGGCGTCAGCGGCCGCCCGAGCATGGTTTCGGCCCGGTGATAGAGCCACCAGAACGCACCGCTTTGCAGCGCGACGAGCGCCAGCGACGCGGCCAGCGCCAGCTTGACCAGGCGCACCCGGCGCCGCAGCGCAAGCCGCCGTCGCCGATTGCCGATCTCGGGGGAGTCCTCAAGCTGCTCCTGGCGCGTGACATTGAGCTGCGAGAGCAGGCGCTGCAACTGGCGGGTCTTGGCATCGCCCGCTGCGGCGGGGTGCGACGCCAGATGATCGCGCAACTCAGCCGTCTCGCGCAGGGCAATTTCGATCGGGCCGGGGGCGGGCTTGGGGGCCGCGATCGGGGTGATGGCATCGTTGGACACCGCCGGCGCCGCCGGCGGAAGGCCGGTATAGAGATTGATGCGATCCGCGTTCTTCATCGCGCGTCGTGTGCCCCCGAGCCCCAGATGACACCTATCATAGCAAGTCTGCAGGGTCGGAGACAAATGGTGTTGGGATGTACTTCCTGACAATTCTCCGGCTGAAAAGCTCGTGTCCCGGCCGGTTGCCCACCGCCGGTGAAGCTGTTTAAGCTGCGGCGGGCCGGGTTTTGGAGGTGCAAGTGCAGATGCATACCGTCTTTTTCCGAACCAAGACAAAAATCGCACGGATCCTAGCCAGCGGCGTCGTGCTGACGGCTTTAAGCGGCGCTGCTGAAGCGCAGTCGCCGCAATACGAACCCTCGGGCCCGAACGCGGCCAAGTATGGCGAGGCACAGGGCTTTCCCATCGGCGGTCCCTATACTTATGCCAAGACGCCCTATGTGATCGGCAGCTACAGTCATTTTGATGCGATCTTTCCGGCGCGGGGCGTGCCGCATCCGGCGACGGTCTGGAATTTCCGGCGGGCGCCGGAAGAGCCGGCTATCCGCTATCAATGGGACGGCAAGACGCAGTCGCTGGACGATTATCTCACCCATATCGATGTCACCGGCCTGCTGATCGTCAAGGACGACACGATTCTTGTCGAACGCTATCGCTATGGCCGGACGGATCGGGATCGGTTTGCCTCGGCCTCCATGGTGAAGACGCTGACCGCGATGCTGCTCGGCATCGCCATGCAGGAAGGGCGCATCCAGTCGCTCGACGATAAGGCCATGCGTTACGTGCCGGCGCTCGGCAGCAGCCCTTATGGCGTTACCTCGTTGCGCGATCTGCTCCATATGGCCTCGGGCGTTGCCTCGAATGACCGGCCGCTGTTGAGCGGCCTCTACGGTTTGGGCAAAAATGACGACGCGGCCGTGCTGGCGAGTTTCAGGGGACATGAAACGCCCGCCGGCTCGGCGTTCCATTATGCCTGCGGCGACAGCCAGACGCTGGGCATGGTCGTGCGCAGCGCCATCGGGAAATCTCTCGCAGCCTATATGAGCGAGAAAATCTGGCAGCCGATCGGCGCCGAACAGGACGCCTCCTGGACTATCGTCAGGTCAGGTCAGGAACTTGCCTGCTATGGTTTCAACGCGATCCTGCGCGATTGGGGACGCGTCGGGCGCCTGCTCGCTTATGACGGCAATTGGAATGGTCGGCAACTCATTCCCAGGCAATGGCTGATCGATGCGACCACGGTTCCGAAGGGCGTGCCGCAGCCGACCGGTTTCAAAAACGCTCTTGGCTACGGCTATCAGGTTTGGATCATCCCCGGCGATCGGCGCATGTTTGCGCTGATGGGTGCCGAAGGACAGTTCATTCTCGTCGATCCCGCCTCCAAACTGGTCATGGTGCAGACAGCTGTCGGCGTGGACCCGGGCGGCCTCCAGGGCGCCGAGACGATCAGCCTGTGGCGCGCGCTGGTGCAGGGGCTCGACCGGTAATTTAGGGGTTTTCCGGACGCCAACAAAAAGACTCGTCATCCCGGACTTTGATCCGGTGCAACTGACGGGCGCGTGGGCCGATATGGCAGAAAATGCTTGTTCTTGGTCATTGCTGCCACAGCCGGGCAAGACCAGAATGAACTTCGGTTGGCAGGGTCTGCAACGGAGCGGGACGGATGGCGACGATGAGAGGGAAGCAGGCGACGCGGCGCATCCGCATGCTGGTTTTTCCCAATGCGCATCTGCTGGATGTTTCGGGGCCGCTCTCGCTGTTTGCGTCGGCCAATGAGATGGCGGGCTATGCCGCTTATGACGTTGCGTTGGTCGCGGTGAAGGCCGGCCCGGTGAAGAGCAGTGCGGGGATCGAGCTTGTCGCGGCGCTCGGCATTGCCGACGTGACCTCGGGCATCGACACCCTGCTGGTGGCCGGCGGCAGCGGCGTCGATGACGCGCTGCAGGATCAGCGGGTGGTGAACTGGCTGCGGCGTCAAGCAGGCAAGACGCGCCGCGTGGCTTCGGTCTGCAGCGGTGCGCTGCTGCTGGCGGAGGCCGGCCTGCTCGATGGCCGCCATGCCGTCACCCATTGGGATCGCTGCGACCAGATGGCGGCGCGCTATCCCAAGGTGACGGTGGAGCGCGACCCGATCTTCGTGCGCGATGGCAAGTTCTATTCCTCGGCGGGCATCAGCGCCGGCATGGACCTGGCGCTGGCCTTGATCGAAGAGGATCACGGCACGGAACTGGTGCATCAATTGGCCCGGGAATTCGTCCTCTATATGCGGCGCAGCGGTGGCCAGGCGCAATTCAGCCCGGCCTTGCGAGCGCAGGAAACCCAGCCCGGCAGGATCAAGGCGGTGCAGGAATGGATCCTCGCGAATTTGCATCTGCCGCTGCCGGTCGAGGAGCTTGCCGCCCGTGCCGCCATGAGCCCGCGCCATTTCGCCCGCCGCTTTGCCGTCGAGACGGGGATGACACCGGCCGCCTTCATCGCCGCCGCCAGGCTCGATGCGGCGCGTCAGGCGCTGGCGGATGGTGAAGACCAGATCGACAGCATCGCCCATCGCCTCGGCTTCGGCAGTGCGGAGCGCCTGCGCCGGACGTTTCAGCGTCACCTCGCCGTGACCCCGACGCAATTCCGTACGCATTTCCAAGTGACGACGCCAGCATAAGGAGAGACCGCTATGCCTTCTACAGCGAAGACCCCTGCATCGAAGACCGTCGCTTTACTCCTGTTTCCCGATGTCGAGGTGCTGGATTTCGCCGGCCCCTTCGAGGTCTTCTCGCTGGCAAGCGCGCTGATCGATCCCTCGCCATGGCGCGTCGTCACGGTCGCCGATAGCCGCGCGAATGCGGGGCCGGTCAACACCATCGGCGGCTTGCGGGTGACGCCGGATCATGATCTGCAAAGCTGTCCGTCTGCGGATATATTGCTGATGCCCGGCGGCATGGGCAGCAGGGTGGCTATGAAGGATGAGCATCTGCTGGCCTGGGTCGGGCGTCAGGCAAAACACGCGCAGATCGTTGCCAGCATCTGCACCGGCGCGCTGCTGCTGGGACGGCTCGGCCTGCTCGACGGCCTGCGTGCGACGACCCATTGGGGCGCCATCGATCTGCTGCGCAGCACGGCGCCCAAGGCCAAGGTGCTGACCGAAACCCGCTATGTCGATAATGGCAAGATCGTGACCTCCGCCGGCATTTCGGCCGGCATCGACATGTCGCTTTATCTGGTGGGCCGGCTGTGCGGTCCGGGCGCGGCGGAGAAGGTCGCGCGCCAGATGGAATATGACTGGCAGGTACGGCAAGCGGCGTGAGGTCCGTGGCAGGAAGGATCAGGCGGCGACATCGCGCTTCTCACCGCTGCCTTCGGCCGCTTCAAGAGCGAAGATGCCGACCGAGGCCGAGCGGCCCTTGACCTGCGCATTGCCCAGCGCGCGGAAGCGCAAGCCGCGGCAACCGCTTTGCGTCGCATCGCTGCAGATGATATCGACGCCATGGATCTTCGTCAGGCCCTCCAGCCGCGAGGCGAGATTGACGTCGTCGCCCAGGACCGAATAGTTGAAATGCTGTTCCGATCCCAGATTGCCGACACAGCAGAGGCCGGAATTGATGCCGATGCCGATCCGCAGATCCGGCATCATTCCCGCTTTGCCGATCGGAATCTCGCCCTCACGCAGCCGCGCATTCAACTGCACCAGACGCTGGCGCATCGCCAGCGCCGCGCGGCAGGCATTCTCGCGATGGTCCGGATCGTCCAGCGGCGCATTCCAGAAAGCCATCAGGCTGTCGCCGATATATTTGTCGATGGTGCCGCCATGGGCCAACACCGCATCGGTCATCTCGGTCAGGAAGACATTGATGAGATGGGTCAGGTTCTGCGCATCCAGAACTTCGGCGATCGAGGTGAAGTCGCGGATATCGCAGAACATCACCGAGACCTCGCGCATTTCGCCGCCGAGTTTCAGATGCGTCGGATCGGCGGCCAGCCGCGCGACCATGGCTGGCGCCAGATAGCGGGAAAAGGCATGCCGCACCTGGCGGCGTTCCAGTTCCGACTTGATGTAACCCATCAGCGAGCCGCTGCTATAGACCATCAGCGCGGCAAGGGCGGGATAGATCGGATCGATCAGCCAGCCCTGGCGGGTGAAAGCGAGAATCGCCAGCGCTACGCCGGTTGCCGCCGCGATGCCGCCGGCCATCGCGCAGCCGATCGGCCCCAGCCGCGGCAGCAGCACGATCATGGCCGAGCCGAGAACGAGCAGGAGCAGGATCTCCACCAGATCGGCCCAATAGGGACGGCGCAGATAATCACCGCTGATGATCTGCTCCAGGATCTGCGCATGCAGCTCCGCCCCGGGGACCGCACTTTCCAGCGGCGTCGCCCGCTGATCCTTGAGGCCGAGCGCACTGGTACCGATGAAGACGATCATGCCGTTGAGATCCGCCGGCTGGTGGCGCAGGATCTGCCAGGCGGGGATCAGCCGTTCCGCCTTGTGGCCGGTATCGTAGAGCCATAGCTGGCCGTTACGATCCGTCGGCACTTTGAAGGCGCCGATCTGCAACTGATCGATGCCGTCATAGCGCCCGATCGACAACACGCCTTGGGCGCCGGCTGCCTTGATCAGATAGGTCGTTTCACCCTGGGCGACGCGCAAGGCCTCTGCCGCCAGGCTGGGATAGATCCGGCCATTCAACTGCATCAGCAGCGGCACGCGGCGGATGACGCCGTCGGAATCCGGTGTCGCATTGAAGCTGCCATTGCCGCGCGCGGCTTCCTCCAGCATCGGCAGATTATGAACGGCGCCGGCATAGCCCAGCACGAAGCGCCGCGGATCCGCACCGACGGAAGCCATGCCCGCGACCCGCACCGGAGGCTGCTTGTCGCCAACCGATGTCAGCACGAATCCGGTCACGACCGGCGCGCGGGCGATGGCCTCTGCCAGGACGGTGTCGGGGGCGGGCAGGCCGGCAAGAACGCGATGCAAATCCGGATAGGTATTTTCAGGGTCCCAGGTGCCGCCCATGACCTGCGGTGAACTGCGATCCGGTTCGGCGAACAGCATGTCGAAGGCAATGGCGGCGGCGCCTTCCTCCTGCAGCCGGTCGACCAGTCGCGCGACCAGATTGCGCGGCCAGGGCCATTGCCCGTATTGCTGCAGGCTGGCCTCGTCGATGTCGATGATGCGGACCGGGGCCGATGTATAAACACGCGGCACCACACGCTGGAATTGGTCGAAGACGCGCAACTGCAGGTCGACAAGCAGCGCCGGATCGGCGACACGGATGGCGAGCATCCCGACCAGCACGATCAGGGGAATCCCCCGTTGCAGTGAAACACGCATGCCGTGCCTCCGACCGTCGCGACCGCTGCTTTGGCCGACGACACATTCCGCCTATCACACCTTGGCCCTATCACACCTGGCCCTATCACACCTAGCCAGGGGGCAGATCACCCGGATGGATGATGCGCCCCGGCTCACCTCTCAAGTATACAGTTTCGATTGAGTGCGAAGCGAATGATGTGCTGCGAGATTTATTCCCACGACACGTCATCATTCCTGTTGCGCGTCAGACTTCTCGACATCGATCGTCGTTACGCTTGCGGCGTGCAGAGCGCTCACCAAACGCTGATTGAATGATTCGGCGAAGGAGGCTCCATGGCCGCTACCCGGTATCTGTTCGCGCCCTTGCTGCTGACCGTGCTCATGATCGTTCCGGACCTCGGCATCGCCAGTCCGATCGCCAATGTGCAGGATCTGGTCAATAACGCCATGCGCGTCCCGCCGGGTTCCCCCGGGCGCGTGCGGGTGCGCGTCTCCGATGAACTGGTCCAGGACGAGCGCGTGCAGACCATGCAGCAATCCGCCGTTCAGCTGATGTTTCTTGATGGATCAGAGATGCATCTCGACGAAAGCAGCGACCTGGTGCTGACGCGTTATGTGTTCGATCCCGATACGCAGACCAGCAATGCCTTGCTGAAACTGGGTGCGGGTGTCTTCCGTTTCGTCTCCGGCGGCAAGAAGGATGAGGGCGTTCTGCTGCAGACGCCTGCCGCAACGATCGGTATCCGCGGCACCGATATCATCGTCACCGTCAGCGTCACGGGCGCGACCAAGGTCAGCGTGCTCGAAGGCAAGATTTCGCTACAGCCCACCGGCACCGGTGCGGGTACTACCGTGACGGCCGGCCAGGTGGGGTCGGTCGCTAATC